>JGI24721J26819_10003048_pt1 | contig 18104 bp, 14 predicted proteins | sample YelNatPaOPGAMG01_FD_26819 | JGI IMG/M metagenome (IMG submission 26819) | reverse complement strand
GCCAGACTTCCGAAGTCTTTTTGCTTGCCGAGGCCAAAACCCTCTTCTCATGACCGCGCCAACTTCCTGCGACTTCGGAAGTCTCTTTCGTCTACCGCCGACCCAAGTCCTCATCTTCGCCGGACTTCCGAAGTCTTTTTGCTTGCCGAGGCCAAAACCCCCTTCTCATAACCGCGCCAACTTCCTGCGACTTCGGAAGTCTGGCCTCCTGTCCGCCGCTGCAACCAGGAAGCCATCCCAACGAATCTTGCCGTTTGCCTCGCATCCAAAGGGTATTGACAAAACCGATATTCTCCTAATAAGATAGATCAACTCAAATATTCACCAAAATACACTTCAGCCTCTGCATCTTGCGCTCCACCCCAACTGAAGGATCGCAGTGTGGAATTTTGCCTAAGGTGCCTCCATGATAAAGGCTCGCCTGATTCCTGTTTTGCGCGTGGTTATATTGTACGCCGCGTTCTCCATCATCTGGATCCTGGTGTCCGATCAGATCCTCGTGTGGCTGGTGAAAAATCCATATACCCTGACCCTACTCCAAACCTATAAAGGCGGATTTTTCGTCCTATCCAGCGCTGCACTGCTTTACCTGTTGCTGGCCAAAGAACTTCGCCTTCGCGAGCAGGCCTGGGAGGCGTATGACCATGAGCGCAATCGCATGCTCTCCGAGCTCAGCAAGGCACACGAACAGTCCAGCCGGCGTGCTGAACAGCTCACCACCATCAACCGCTTTGGCCAGCAGATGGCTGAGACCTACGACCTTTCCGAGATCTACAACTGCCTGGTCGAGGCCATCCACGCCCTGATGGATGATATCACCGCTGTTTGTTTGTCATTGTATAACAGTGAAAAACAGTGGATCACCTGCACCTATACGCTTACGAATGGAAAGAAGGTAGTCTCCTCTGATCCCTCCCCCATCTCCCTGGATTCGCCGGGCTACGAGCTGCCCAGGATAGCGCTGCTGGAACAGAGGCCTATGGTGATGCACGCCGTCCCGACCCTGCCGGCGCACCTCTACCTGGACCCGGAGGCACAGACGCCCCAATCCGTGGCTTACGTGCCGATGCTCTCCCGCAATACCGTGGTCGGCCTGCTCCAGGTGCAAAGCCGGCGCCCCAACCGCTTCGCCAAAGCCGAGCTCGACCTGCTGACGATAGTAGCCAACACAGCCGGCATCGCCATCCAGAACGCCACCCTCATCGAACAGCTCCAACGCTCGAACAAGGACCTATCCGAGGCATACGATGCCACCATCGAGGGCTGGTCGCGGGCCTTGGAGCTGCGGGACGAAGAGACCGAAGGACATACTCAACGTGTCGCCGCCCTGACGCTCAAGCTCGCCAGACGCATGGGCTTCTCATCGGATGAGCTGGTACACATCCGCCGGGGTGCGCTGCTGCACGACATCGGCAAGATGGGGGTGCCTGACAGCATCCTGCACAAAGCCGGACCGCTCAGCGATGAGGAACGTGCGATCATCCAGGCTCATCCCACCAATGCCTACCGCATGCTCTCGCCGATCGAATACCTCAAGCCTGCCCTGGACATCCCCTTCGCTCACCATGAGCGCTGGGATGGCGCCGGTTACCCGCGCGGGTTGAAAGGCGAGGAGATTCCCCTGCCGGCTCGCATCTTTGCCGTCGTTGACGTGTGGGATGCGCTCACCTCGGAGCGCCCGTACCATCCCGCCTGGCAGACGGAGAGAGCATTCACCTACCTGCGGAAAAACGCTGGCAGCCAGTTCGATCCCACTGTGGTGGACACTTTTATCGACCTCATGAATGGCCAGCGCGAGAGTGCCACCGTGCGCTCACCGTCGCCATCCGGTCTTGACCAGTAAGNAGCGGACAGGAGAGTGATGGCAAGGTGGGCCGGTCGGCTCACCCGCCGAATTGTCTCTATGCCGGCCCGGCTTAGCGGATTGTCACCGGTATATAGACTTTATTGACTATCGGAACCACATCCAGGGTTACGTTGATCGTCTGCGGCTGCAGACCGCTGGTTGAACTCACCGTCACAGCGCCCTGGTATTTGCCCACGCTCAACCCGGTCGGAATGACCGCCAGGGTCACACTCGCACCCGCGTAACCCGTCTGCGGCGGAAGGACGCTCAGCCAGTTGCTCCCACTGGTCACACTCGCCGACCATCCGCTGTTTATCACCTGGACGCTGGTCGTTTCCATCGAAGTNTGGGGGTCTACCATGATCTGCAGCTGNGACGTCGAAAGGCTCATCTGCGGAGCCGGAAACAGATCGTCTAAGCGGGCTCCAGCCTTACCGGCAAAGGCATAACTGTAGATGCCGGTGTCGGTGGAAGTGGAATAGTTATAGGTGCCCTTGTCCAGCCACATCGCCAGGTCAGAATGATAGGGATGGGCGTAGGTCTCCAGTGTGCTGGAATTGAAATCGCCGAAATTCTTGTAGGCATCGCCCAGGGTCATCCCCTGGAATAGATTCGTTAATATGGTGGAGAAAGCGGCCTGGTACCAGTCAGCGAAATACCCACCCGCCCCGATGTCGAAGAACGGATCGGAATACTGGGCCACGCGATACTGTGCCTGTGCGCTGGTCAAGGCGCTGGGGTTGCTATCGGTGCCCGACCCCCCCGAAGCGAAGCAGGCGTTGATCATCACGATGGCGCTCGGCGCAAGTTTGAGTGCGCTACGTATCTGATCAGGAGAAATGAACACTGCTCCGCTCCCGGAGCGCAGGTAAAACCCCCCATAGGTCCCATCCGGCCAGCCTACCCCCTCGCCGGCGTAAAACAGGAATTGCGCGCCCTGCGCCGCGCTTACGATTGTGTTCCAGTCGTTGGAAGGGGTGTAAAACTTGAAGACGCTGGCCCCATGCGCACCGAGCACCTGGGCAGCCAAATCCATACTGGTCTTCAGGCTTGCCACTGCCGGGCTGTCGTCGCTCAATCCGACCAAGGGTCCCACGATCAGCACGGCCTTTAACGGCGCCAGCGATAGCCCTGTGGATGCGCTTTCAGCGGCTGCCCCGGTCTGCAATGCCAGAGGCGTTTCGATGATGCGTGGNGAAGCCAGGGTCGGCTCAGGCGCAGGCGTCGGATCAGGGGGTTGTCCGGCGACTGTTCCAGCCGATGCTCCCCAGAGGAGGGCGATCATCCCTATGGACGCCGCCCAGCGCGGAAACTTCAATAAAACCTCCTAACAATAAGCATGTGCAACGCCGTGTGTTGGTGACCCGACAGACGAAGCCCGCTGCGGCACCGATCGCTTCTTCGATCCCCGGGATACTTTGTGCTCGCTTGCGATCGCACGATAAACCGGCGTTGCACGGCGCCTTTCACTTGCCTGATTTTCTGGATTCCTGGCCTGATTTTACAATGGGAAGAGCGGCTCTCACTTTACAATCTAATTACCTTGACTTACAGTTGTGCAAACCTTGATAAGAAAAAGTTAAGATTTTCAAACCGCCGTCTTCGCTCCTCATCCGCTCAACGCNCGCATCAGACGGACATAAAATCGCACCATATCCCCGCAGCTTTTCACACTGATATGCTCGTCCACGTCCGTCTGGCTGAACAGCGCCTGTGGATCGAGCATGACNGGCTCAAAACGGTAAACCTGCTCNCTGATCCTCTCGAAATAGCGCGCGTCTCCACTCCACGGGCAAACAAACGGTGCCGCGATCAACCCCGGGTAACTCTCACCAATGGTCTTCACCAGCAGCGCATACGCCTCCGCGCCGCTATCCGAGACGGCGGATGCCTCCCAGGCGCTATGAGGCCCATCGTCCTCTATCGCCAGGCCTTTTCCGGCCAGCGTCTTCACACGCTGGCGAGCCGCCTCGACGCTGTCAACAGGCAACAGCTTTACCACGCCGGTTGCCACGGCGCGCTGCGGCAGGCCGCCGTCGCCTTCGGCGCGGATCGAGGTTACGGCCCAGGTTGAGCGCATGCAAGCATTCATAAAAGCCGATTTGCTCAATGTCCTTGCCGCCAATCTGCCAAGCAGCCACAGGTTGGCCATCGACAGCCTCAAACCAAAGGGTAATCCATCGCCAACCGCAGCGTAGACCGGCTGCAGGATCTCAGGCCGGGCGCGAAATGGGTGCTTTTCCAGGCAGACGAGCGCCTCAGCCAGCGCCGCCGTGGCTCCCCCGGCAGGCGGCAGGTCGGCTGCGCCGCCTTTCCCCTCAGCCCTCAGCCGTAAAGACAGTTGGCCTTTCTCCGCCACGCCGATCAGCGCCACCGATCCTTCAATTCCTGGGAGCAGTCCTTCTCCAGCGATCAAACCGCCGCTTCCGATGGTCGCCGCCAATCGTTCTCCCCGCTCGGCCAGCATTTCAACGGCCCGCGCCGCACCGTCGAACCCGCCCCGCAGCGTGTCGTGTCCCAGGAACAGAAATACCGTGCGATGGGGTTGAAAATCCTCACGCAGCAGCAGCTCGATCGCTTCCAGCAAAGCCACCAGAGTCCCCTTGCCGGAGAGGGCGCCNCGCCCCCACACCTGCCCGTCGGCGATTTGACCGGCGAAGGGCGGGTGCGTCCAGGCGGTGATATCGCCGGCTGGGAAGGTATCCAGGTGCGCGCAAATCAAAACTGGCCGCCGTTCGCTGCCGCGCGCCGGCCAGGTCACCAACAGGCTCACATCCCCCACAACTTCGCTGCGCAGCGCGCTGAAAACGCGCGGATACATGCGCTCCAGCGCCCGCAGTAAGCTGCCAAAAGCCTGCCGATTTGCCGCGTCCGGCTCGGAAGTGGATACAGTCTGGAACTGCAGCACGCGCGCCAGGTGGTCGGCCACCACCTGATCATCCACTTCGATGTAATCCGTCAGGCCCGCCGGCTCTACCGGTTCAGGTGGATGGGGGAAGAGCGCAGTGCGCAGCAATAAAAACGCCCCTGCAAAAAGCGCGATCACCAGGATCAGAATCCCAACTGTAGCCATCTCTNCCCTTTCACCCATCTTAGATGGGGTTTTATTATCATTTTACTGGTGCATGCCAAGCTGGAAAAGCCGCAGCGAACACCCAATGCCGGCCATCTCCCCCCACCCCCTTGATTGTCGTTCTGCCAGCCGGCCTGTCCTGGCCGGTGTCCGGCTATGCGTTCATTATGCCAACCCGCCTTCGGACGGGGCGCGAAACCTTCCTGTTTTGGAGAGTCAAGATTCGCAACGCTTCAGGTGACCCCCTCGCCCAGTCCCCACCGGCCGACTTCCACGCCCCCGCGCAGATACACCCGCGTCACACGCGGCATCAGGCTGGTGGTCACCTCATAATTGATCGTCTCCGCCAACCGGGCCACTTCTTCCGCGCGGATGTGCTCCTGCCCCTGCCTGCCGATCAGCACCACTTCATCGTCCTGCTGGACGCCGGGGATGTCCGTCACGTCCACCACNAACTGGTCCATGCACACCCTTCCCAGGATGGGCGCCCTTTTCCCGCGTACGAGTACGCTGCCGCGGTTGGAAAGCAAGCGATGGAAACCATCGCCGTAGCCTACAGGAACCAGCGCCGCGCGCGTCGGCCGTTGGGTCACGAACGTGCGCCCATAGCTTACCCCTGCCCCCACCGGCAGGTCGTGCACCCGCGCCACGCGGCTCTTGAGCGCCAGCACAGGGCGCAGCTCGAAAGCCGGCGGCCATTCGCTGGATGGATCCAGACCATACAGACTGATCCCGGGGCGGACTGCGTTGAAGTGTGTTTCCGGCAGACGCATGGTGGCCGCTGAGTTGGCCGCATGCGCCAGCGGGACTTCGATGCCGGCTGCCCGCAGGGAGGTCAGCACGTCGTTGAATATGGCTAACTGCCTGCGCACATGAATTGGGTCGGCTGCGTCGGCGGTGGCAAAATGGGTGAAGAGGCCCTCCAAAAACAGGCCGGGCAACTCGATAAGCGCCCGGGCGAATTCCACCACTTCTTCCGGAAACAGGCCATAACGGCTCATGCCGGTGTCCACCTTAACATGCACCGGGACGCGCATGCCGGCTGCCGCCGCCCGAGCGGAGAGCGCCCGCGCGAATTCCACCGTGGTGCAGCTCGGCGTCAGACGATGCTCGACCGCCAGATCGGCCGCCGCCGGCGGGGTGTAGCCCATCACCAGTATCGGCGCGCGGATGCCCGCCTGACGGAGTTCCCGGCCTTCGATGGCGCGGTGCACCGCCAGGCGGCTCGCCCCTGCCTCCAGAGCGACCGGCGCTAGCGGCACCGCCCCGTGGCCGTAGGCGTTGGCCTTCAGCACGGCAAACACTTCCACTCGCTCACCCACGTGCCGGCGGAAGGCGGCCACATTGGCCGCGAAGGCATCCAGATCCACCTCAGCCCANGTGACAAGATCATCGATCATGGCATTGCTCCACAGGAATGAGCCTCTTCAGACATACCATATTAAACTCACCCGCCGATTTTGGCCAGGGCGGGCATCGCCCCCCTTCCTCCTCCCAAAATCGAGAGAAGGAAGGGGGCCAGGGGAATGGGTGGGAGCTCATCCCCCCAGATATGCCTCTTTCACCTTGGGATTCCCCAACAGCTCGGCGCCCGTGCCGGATAGCGCCACCATGCCCGTCTCCAGCACATAACCGCGGTGGGCCAGACGCAATGCCATGTTCGCATTCTGCTCCACCAACAGTATGGTCGTCCCCGACTGGTTGATCTCCCGCAGCACATTGAAGATCTCGCGCACCAGCACCGGCGCCAGCCCCATGGACGGCTCATCCAACAGCATCATCCTGCCGCGGCTCATCAATGCGCGCGCCACAGCCAGCATTTGCTGTTCGCCGCCAGAAAGCGTCCCGCCGAGCTGTCCCTGACGATCCTTCAGGCGCGGAAATATGCTGAAAACGCGCTCGAAATCCTTCGCCACCTCGGCCTTGTCCTTACGCTGCCATGTGGCCAGTTTCAGGTTTTCCATCACGGTCAGATTGCCAAAAATTCCGCGCCCTTCAGGCACCTGAGCGATGCCCATGGCCACGATCTTGTCAGCCGGAACCTTCTTCAGGTCGCGCCCGCGGTAAAGGATCGTGCCGTGGTATGGCACCAGCCCTGATATGCCTCGCAGCGTCGATGACTTGCCTGCCCCATTCGCGCCGATCAGCGTGACGATCTCTCCTTCGTGCACATCGAAGGAAATTCCCTTGACTGCCTTGATGTTCCCGTAAGAGATGGTCAGTTCCCTGACCGAAAGCAACACCGCGTCGTCGCTCATACTTCCGCTCCTTCGCCGAGGTATGCTTCCAGCACGCGTGGGTTGTTCTGAATCTCGTGGGGCACCCCCTCGGCGATGGTTGCGCCGAAGTCGAGCACCTTGATGCGTTCGCAGATGCCCATCACCAGGCGCATCTGGTGTTCGATCAGGATGATGGTCAGGTTGAACTGCTTGCGTATCCAACCGATGAACTCCATCAGCATCATGATCTCGTTGGGGTTCATTCCCGCCGCCGGCTCGTCGAGCAGCAGCAGCCGTGGTTCTGTAGCCAGCGCACGGGCGATCTCCAAACGGCGCTGCAGCCCGTAAGGCAGATTCTTGGAGGTCTCTTCCGCGTATTCCTCCAGCTTGAAGACCGACAGCAGCTCCATGGCATTAATGATGGATTGTTCCTCTTCCCGTTTATATCTTCCGATGTGGAAGAACGCTTCCCATGGGCTGTACTTGATCCGCGCGTAGCGCGCGATACGCACGTTGTCCAACACCGAGAGGTCCTTGAACAGGCGGATATTCTGGAAGGTGCGTGCTACTCCAAGATCGGTGATCTGATTGGGCGTCTTTCCCACCAGCTCAGTTCCCTGGAAGACAATGCTGCCCTGCGAAGCGCGGTAAACCCCGGTCATCAGGTTGAAGATGGTAGTCTTGCCAGCCCCGTTCGGTCCGATGATGCCCACCAGCTCGCCTTGCTGCAGGTCGAGATTGAAATCGGAAACCGCGCAGAGGCCGCCGAAATAGTGCGTGAGGTGGCTAATCTGCAGCAGCATGGCTGGCCTCCTTCTTCCTCCGCCACCAGTGTGCCCCTAGAAGATCGTGTAGCGGCACGAACCAGCGGAATTCGCGCAATCCCATGATNCCGCGTGGGCGGTAGATCATCAGGAGTACCAGCAGCAGCGGCATCATCACCATGCGCCACATGCCGAGCGGGCGCAGCACCTCCAGCAGCACGGTGTAGATCGTCGCTCCCAGTATTGAGCCCGCGATCGAGCCAATGCCGCCCAGATAGACCATGATCAGGATGTCCGTAGATTTGAGAATATCGAACACGCGCGGGCTGATGAACTGGAGCAGGTGGGCGAACAAAGCCCCGGCCACACCCGCAAAGAACGAGGACAGCACGAAAGCCAGCAACTTCACCTGGCGGGTATTTACGCTCATCAGATCGCTGGCGATTTCATCTTCGCGGATCGAGAGCACCCCGCGCCCGAAATTGGAATAAACGAAATTGCGGATGACCCACACCGCCACGACCGTCCACACGAACGTCCACGGTAGAGTGGTCAGCCGGTTGATGCCCGGGATGCCGCGCGGTCCGCCGATGGCCTCGATGTTTTCGAAAACCGACTTGACGATCATATTGAAAGCCAGCGTTACGATNGCCAGATAGTCCCCGCGCGTCTTGAAGGACGGCACCGCCACTACCAAGCCGACCAGGGCCGCGCCCAAACCACCGACGATCACCTCGATTGGAAACAAGAAGGGCAGCAGATTATCCGGCACCACCTGCATCGTCAGCACGGCCGACGCATATGCGCCGATGGCCATGAAACCCGCGTGGCCGACCGAGAATTCGCCCATGTAACCGTTGATCAGATTCAGGCTGGTGGCCAGGATGATATTGATGCCCACGTACATCATCACAAGCTGGATGTACTGGTTGACCAGGTTGTAGCGTGGTATGAGAAAGGACAGGATNAACCCGACCACGAGCAGAATNNTCATTAACCGCCGGTTGGAGAGGATCGCCTCATAGCGGATTTTCAGCCGGCCAAGCCAGCTTTTTTTGTCGATTGGTAAGCTTCTCATAGGTTACACCTTTTGCGGCCGCGGCCGGCCGAGGATACCGTACGGCCGGAAGATGAGCAGCACCAGCAGCAGGGTGAAGGCTACGAAATCCCGGTAGGTGGAAGGCAGGAAAGCTGCCACCAGAATCTCGACCGCTCCAAGGATGAAACCGCCAATCATCGCGCCGCGAATATTGCCGATTCCTCCCACAACCGCCGCGATGAAGGCCTTCCAGCCGATCAGGATGCCCATGTATGGGTCAATCACCGGAAAAGCCAGGCTGTACATCGTGCCNGCGGCGGCTCCCAGACCGGTGCCGATGGCGAAGGTGATCGAGATCACCAAATCTAATGGAACCCCCATGAGCGGAACGATGGTCTTGTCCCACGAGATGGCCCGCATGGCCATACCCACCATGGTCCGCCGTACCAGCGTGTCCAGCAAGATCATCAGCACCAGGCTGAGTATGATAATGATGACCTGCAGGGAGGATACTGCCACACCCCCCACCGTCCAGGTCACATTGGCGAGCAGTTGCGGGACGGATTGCGGGTAAGGGAAGAACACCAGGGTGAAATTTTCCAGAAAAATGCCCACGCCCAGCGCNGTAATGACCGCCGAGACGCGCGGCGCCTGGCGAAGGGGTTTGTACGCCACCCGTTCGATGAACACCCCGAGCATCGCCACTCCGGCCATTGAAAGCAGCAATGTCGGCACAAAAGGCAGTTTGAGGATCGTCGCAATGAGAAAGCAGAAAAATGCGCCCACCATGAACAGGTCACCGTGGGCGAAGTTGATCATGGTCAGGATGCCGTAGACCATGGTGTAGCCCAACGCGATCAGCGCATAAATGCTGCCTAGTTGGAGCGCATTGAGGGCTTGTTGGAGTAGATAAATCATCAGCCCACCCCTTAATAAGGTTCCCTCCCGCAGGCCAGCTAAGCCTGCGGGAGGATATCAAAGGTTCCTTGAATTACGGATTGGCGTTGGCGAACCAGTGGAAGGCATTATCCTTGATCTGGAGGATCACGGCGCTCTTGATTGGATCACCGGAACCCTCCTTAAACTGCATCGTCCCGGTCACCCCTTCATACTTGGGGATCTGGGCCAGCGCATCACGCACTGCCTGGCGGTCAACCTTGCCAGCCGATTTGAGCGCCTCCCACAGCAGACCGAAGGCATCGTAGGTCAGCGCGGCTACATCGTCCGGAGTGCTGCCGTATTTGGCTTTGTAGGCCTCGATGAATTTAGTCGCCGCTGGAGTGGCTGCATCGGCCGCGTAGTGAGTGCTGAAATAATACCCCTCGCAATCTGAGCCGCACAGCTTGAGCAGTTCAGCGCTGCCCCACGAATCGCTGCCCAGGAAGGGGGCGGTGATGCCCAAACGGTGCGCCTGCTGAATCTGCAGCGGNACTTCGCTGTAATAATTGGGCAGGAAGATNACGTCCGGGTTGGCTTCCTTGATCTTGGTCAGTTGAGCGGAAAAGTCTTTGTCGCCGGTCGTGTAGGTCTCGAAAGCCACCACCTGACCACCATTTTCCTCGAAGGTCTGCTTGAAGAATTCGGCGATGCCCTTGTTGTAATCGGAGGCCACGTCATAGAGCACGGCGGCCTTCTTCGCCTTCAGTTGGTCCATGGCAAACTTGGCGACCACCCGCCCCTGGAACGGGTCAATGAAGCAGGCGCGGAAGACGTATTTCTTGGGTGTCTTCCCGTCGCTCTGCAAAGTCGTCTTCGGGTTGGTGGACCAGGGCGAGATCAGCACGACTTTCGAAGATTCAGCGATCTCCGAAGCCGGGATGGCGTAGCGGCTGGCGTTCGGCCCGANGATTGCAACCACGTTGTTCTGTGTGATGAGCTTTTGCGCCGCCGAGGCCGACTGGTCAGCCTTCCCCGCGTTATCCTCGAGGAAAAACTCGATCTTGTATTTCGTTCCGCCCACATCGAGACCACCGGCGTCGTTGATCTCCTGAACGGCCATCTCTGCCGCGTTCTTGAATGAAGCCCCCACTGCCGGTATATCACCCGTTAATTCCCCGATCCCGCCCACTTTGATCGTCGCCGCTCCACCGCCTGGACCACAGGCGCTGATCAGCAGGCTCAGCGCTGCTAAGAGCGATATCAGGTAATACACTTTCTTCATGGCATTTCCTCCTGGTCTCCCTATTGGCTCTTTCCATAGAAAACGGACGAAAAAGATGCGGCAATTGGTTAACGACCGGAAATGCTGCCCGAGAGCCTCACCTCCTCTCTTTTTTATTTTGTTTTTTTCCCTACCATTAGGCTGATTCGCTGCTTATTATAGTGGGTTTCGACCAAAATAAACAGCGCTATACATCATACAATTTCCGGTCAAATTGGATCATTGCGACTTGTTCGCTCATTTTATTTTCGGCCTCTCCACTTCTCCATTGCTTCCCGGGTTCCATCCACGAACAATTTGATCGACCTCTCGCCACAACTATTGTGCGACTTCAAGGACTGCGAGTCGAGAACGGGCAATGGACCTCGTTTACCCAACCATGGTTGTTACGNTGNCCGAGGNTTTGCTCACCTCAGACTGGTTGCCAGCCTGAANGGGATCTNGCGCAGGGCGAAAAATAGACAACCGCAGCTCGATTGAGCTGCCTAATAGACAGAAGTTGACCGTGNAATGGTANACTTATCATCTGATTATCATCCGCGTAATGCTTATTTTAATGGTCGTTTCATCCGCCTGCGTTACAGTAAATGGTGCCCGGAGGGGCTCTCCGGGTGAGGCAGCTCCTGGCAGCAAGTCGCTTGGATCGCCCACCAGGCCGGTGGAGATGCCAGCCATCGAGGCGCCACAGGCGGTCGGGTGAAACCCTGATAGGCGTTCATGATGCCCTTGATGTATGACGCGATCATCGTAGGCGCCGGACCCGCGGGTGGGACTGCGGCTTGCTTCCTGGGTGAAGCCGGTTTGCGCGTGCTCGTCCTCGAAAAAGAGGCCCTGCCGCGCTACAAGACCTGCGGTGGCGCGCTCTCGGCGACCCTGCTCACATCCATCTTCTCCTTCTCCTTCCAGGATGTGTTTGAGGCGCGCCCCCAGGCCATGGCTTACGCCCTTGGAAATCGTCTTATTACAATACCCGACCCTCAACGGCGGCTGCGTACAGTCATGCGCAGCCGTTTCGACGAAATAATCCTTTCTCATGCCAGGGCTGAAGTCGTCACCGGTGCGGCGGTGCGATCCGTGCATGAGGACGCGGAGGGGGTTCGTGTAGAATGCGCCGATGGCCGCGTCTTTCACTCTCGCTTCCTGATCGGCGCGGATGGCGCCAACTCCGTCGTGGCTCATTCCCTCGGCCTGCGCCGTCAGCGCACCCTGGTTGCCGCCATAGAGGCCGAAGCTCCCGCCGCGCCCGAACTGCTGCGCCGCTATGGCGATGCCTTGCTGTTCATCTTCGGCGAACTGCGGGACGGCTATCTGTGGATCTTTCCCAAGGGCGACCACCTCTCGGTGGGCGCCGCCGCCTTGCGCCCCCAACCGGGTGAGCTGCAGGCAACCCTGCAGCGCGTCATGGCGCGCTATGGCCTCAATCTGGACGGCGTTCCCATCCACGGACACCCCATTCCCATCACCGTCCGTCGTGAAGCTCTTCACACCCGCCGCTGCCTGCTGGTCGGTGATGCAGCCGGTCTGGCCGATCCGATCTCCGGTGAAGGCATCCGCCTGGCGATCCAATCGGGGAAGCTGGCGGCCGAATCCATCCTCGCAGACCGGATCGAGGATTACTCCCGCCAGGTCTGGCGCCAGATCGGACGCAACCATGCCCTATCATTGCGTCTGGCGTGGTTCTTCTATCGGTTCCTGCCACTGTGCTACACGTTGGGTGTTCCGAATCCCTCCTCTACCTATGCTTTCTTGGACCTTCTCTCAGGTCAGGCCAGCTACCCCGAAGTGATCTTTCGGCTCCTCGCCAGTCTGCCGCTTTACTTGGCTGCCAGGGCCTTTTCCTTGTTCACCGGACTCTTCGCTGGTCAAGAGCAGCGCCAGCGTCTGAGGCAGCGCTTCCCCGAATAATTTTACACCTCCGCCTCCATGCGGGGATGAACCGCTTGCGGCGCCCCCTTGCTCAGATCGCATTTCCACGACGTCTTGTGGAAGGGTTTGTGGTAATATTCCCCCTCATGATGATGGAATCATCCTTTCATGTGGGTCGACTGCCCGTCTATGGAGATTTGATCCTTGCGCCCATGGACGGCTTTTCTGACCTGCCCTTCCGCTCGCTGGCGCGCCAGCTTGGATCGGCCATGAGTTACACCGAGTTCGTCAACGCCCGGGACGTGCTGCACAACTTCACGCTGGTCGCCCCGCGCCTTCGCTATCTGGAATTCGAGCGCCCGGTCGTCTTTCAGCTTTTNGATGATGATCCCGACCGCCTGCTGGCTGCCGCGTTGCGCGTCAGAACCCTGAACCCCGATGTGATCGACATTAACATGGGCTGCTCGGCCCGTACGGTGGCCGGGCGCGGCGCAGGGGCCGGTTTACTGCAGACGCCGCACAAGATCGCCCGCATTTTTTCCACTCTTACCCATGCCCTGGACGTGCCCATCACCGGGAAAATCCGCCTGGGTTGGGATGATACATCGCGCAATTACCTGGAAATCGCTCGCATCGTCGAGGACAACGGCGGAGCNCTGCTCGCCGTGCATGCACGCACCAGGCAGCAAGGCTACTCCGGCCAGGCCGACTGGGATGCCATCGCCGAGATCAAGGCCGCCCTCTCCATCCCCGTGATCGGCAACGGGGACGTGCGCATCCCGGCGGACATCGAGCGCATGAAGGCGTATACCGGCGTGGATGCCGTCATGATCGCCCGCGCCGCCATCGGTAATCCCTGGATCTTCGCCCGCCTCGACCGCCGGGAAGTCCCACCCGAGCAGGTGCGCGCCACCATGTTGAAGCACCTCGAGAGCATGCTGGCTTTTTACGGAGCGGAGCGCGGCCTGGTTTTGTTCCGTAAACATGCGGCGCGCTATATCAGCCCCTTCGGCCTGNCCCCCGGGCTGCGCACGCGGTTGCTCACCTGCGCACAACCTGCTGAATTCACCGCCCTGCTCGAAGAGCTTACCGCTGAGGCGTCGGTTCCATCGCTGGTCTCCTGAGGGAAGAGACATGCCCGAGCTCCCTGAAGTCGAAACCATCGCTCGCGCTCTGCGCCAGGGGGGTCGTTTGTTGGATGGACGCCAGACGCCGTCGATCCTCGGCCTCGAAATCCAGTCGGGAAAACTGCTGTGGGAGCGCAGCCTGGCGCAGCCAACACCTTCCGAGCTGTGGCAGCGACTCCCCGGTCAGCGCATCCAGGATATAAACCGTCGGGGCAAGTTCATCGTGCTGAGCCTGAACCGGGATCACCTGCTCTTCCACCTGCGCATGAGCGGCGACCTGTATGCACTCCCCCAACCAGATGTACTCCCCGACTACACGCGCTTCCTGCTCGATCTCAGCGGCGGGCTGCGCCTTGTCTTCGCCGATGCGCGCAAGTTTGGGCGCATCTGGCTGACACAAGACCCCCAGACGGTGCTGGGAAACCTGGGGCCTGAACCGCTGGACGAACGCTTCACCGCCGCAGACCTCTTCGAACGCTTACACGCCCGCCGCCGCCAGCTCAAGCCTCTTCTGCTCGACCAAACCTTTTTGGCCGGAATAGGCAACATCTATGCCGACGAAGCCTTGCATTTGGCCCGCCTGCATCCGCTGCGCCTCTCCACCAGCCTGAGCATGGAGGAAGTTCAACGCCTCTGGGCAGCCANCCGCCACGTCCTCGAAGAAGGCATCCGACGCAATGGTGCCAGCATCGATTGGGTATACCGGGGCGGCGATTTCCAAAACAGCTTCCGCGTCTACCATCGCGTCGGCCAGCCCTGCCCGCTTTGTGGCACGCCGATTGAACGCATCCAGGTAGGCCAGCGCGGGACGCACTTTTGCCCTTATTGCCAGCCCCTTGATAGAAACGAGACCGAAATTCGGTCTATTCCCGGTTAGCATTTTGTTATACAATTAGATCAGCCATCTACCGCCGTCTTCCTTTCGAGTGCAAAAGTTCCCGGGAGGGCTAGCCCATGAATGCGACGACCGTGCTGATTATTGCGCTGGTGTGTGTGGTGATCGGATACGCCGCTGGCGTGCTGATGAGCTATTTGATCCGCCCCAAAGCTTCCAAAGAAGAAGAGATACTGAGCAAACGGGTGCAGATAAACGTTGGCGAAGATGCTGAAAGGGCATCGCATCTGCTCGCCGGATTGTGGCGCGATGCACCTGGCACCCCATTGAAGGTCGAGATTGGCGGCAAGGTGCTCACCTCCGCGGGAGAACTGCGCTATGACCAGCGCGAACATCTTGAAAACCTGGTCCTGGAACTGAAAAGCTGGCTTGGATACGGTCCTGCGCCTCAGCCAACGCCGGTGATGGTTCCCATCCCTGGCGCACAGGGATATCCCGCTCAACCGGGGCAAGACAGGCCAGCAGCCAAGCCCACCCAGGAAGAGAAACCGAAAGTCGCTGGCCCGGTCAGCATCGTCGATCAGGTGAACGACATCCTGCAGAATCGCCTGGCTGGCTCACCTCTGGCTGCCAAAGGCATCCGCCTGGCGGAGACGCCTAACCAGGGCGTGGTGGTGTGGGTTGGTTTGGAACATTACGAAGGCATTGACGCCGTCCCCGATGCGGAAGTCAAGGCCCTCATCCGTGATGCGGTCAAAGAGTGGGAACAGCGCTATCGCTGACGACCGCCTGAGAACAGAGTGTATCGGTTAACGAGAATAACGCCGTCCATGGGTCTGTGGACGGCTCTCTTTTTTTCCCTGGCGGGCCGCCGAATAAGGTTGGCGTCAAAATATGCCGACAGCCATTCCTGGCCGCGGTTTTATGAGCTTGAATCCCTGTGATCTGTCGCTTGCTCGACTACATGACCCGGCCGGCCACCAATAGGGCGGCCCGGCGCTGACGCTTTATGTGGTTGCGAATATGGGATTCCATCGCGATCAGGCGGGATGACACACTCCAGAAACGTCCCCCTTGCTTGAACGGGAACTCGATATCGAAGTTGGGCAACTTTTTGAGTGTGGCGTTGAATTCCTTGTGAATTTCCGCCAGCCGATCGGCGAGCTCCTGGATCGGCACGTCAGCAAACTTGCGCGTGGCCTCCGCGTTGATTTCTTTCAATGTTCCTTCCAGAAGTTGAGGCTCTTTCCCCGCTGCCACCGCTTTGAGAATTTCTAGGTAATATTCATGCTGGTAGACAAGATGGGAAATGACGTCGCGCGCAGTCTGATAACCGTCCGCCAGGTTTTCATCCGCTTGTTTGAAGAATTCGACGGCCTCGGCAACGGTCTGGTCAAGTGTCTTGATGACCTCATCAATTGGTAGCTTTTGTCGAGACATTTTTTACCCTCACATTTATATATTAAATATATTTCATTGGGGAAATTGTATCCTATTTTGTCAAAAGGCAAAGCGATTTCGGGCTTGAATTTGTGCAAAATCGGGAAAAAGATACGGAAAGAATTCCGACGATTAAGCCCCCTGCGATCCATCGGCAATATCGCGAACGAGATACAGTTCTCCCCGCCGAAATCCCCGGGAAAGGTAATAGGGTCGCGTGCCAACCGCCGCAATCACCGCCAGCCGCCGAAATCCCGCCTTACCCGCGATCTCTTCCGCATGCTGCAGCAGGCGCGTGCCCAATCCGATGTGCTGGGCTGCACCGGGTTCTTCAGCCCCCACCGGCAAAGACTGCCCATAAACATGCACTTCACGAATCAGCGCCGCGCCGCGCAAATCATCCAGGCCGGTCTCCGGCGCGTCTGCATCCGGTAGGGATAGACGCAGATAACCCGCCACGTGGTCATCTGGAGTGACGAAGGATAGAAAGTGTTCGCTGGAGCAGGCGGTGGGATAGATTTGATCTTCCAGACGCAAGGTTCGCGGGTCGACCCGTTCGTCGCGCACCTCACGACAGCGTAAACATTCGCAGCGCTGCCCACGCCGGGCCAGCTCTGCATGGACGTCCTGTCGCAGGCTCGTGCGCCGGTTGCCTGCCACCACATTCGTCGAGGGGATATCGCGGATCACCCGATTGACCCGGCAGTAGCGTGGTATCGTTGGTTTGATATCGGCAATGAGTTGGATTAGCTCTTCGGTGGTGTAAGGCTGGTATTCGCCGCGCAGCCAGTATTGATACAGCTCGGCATTGGCGAGAAGTTGGGTTGGATAGATCTTGATCTCATCGGGACAGTAACCCTGCCACAGGCGGGCAAAATCGGCCNGGTCGGAATCCAGCGTCGCCCCCAGNAGATTCGGCATCCAGTGCAGCACGATCTTGAAACCCGCCGCNCGTAACATGCANGTCGCCTGCAGCAATTGCGCGCTGGTGTGGCCGCGTTTGTTCAGCTCGAGGATGCGGTCGTCCAGGCTCTGCGCCCCAAGCTGCACCTTGGTCACCCCCAATTGGCGCAGCCGGCGGAGTTCGCCCACATGGATACGGTCAGGGCGCGTTTCCACCACCAGTCCCACGTTGCGNTGCNGGCTGGTCTCGTTGAGGCGGTGCGCTTCTTCCAGCGTGGCCGAATCGCGCTCATTGAGCGCGTCGAAGCAGCGCCGCACGAACCATTCCTGGTAATCGCGCCGGTAAGCGCTCCACGTGCCCCCCAGGATCAGCAGCTCGATCTTATCGGTCGGGTGACCCACCGCCTCCAGGGCGGTGATCCGCGAGCGCACCTGCTCGTAAGGGTCAAAGTGGTGCTGCAGACCGCGCCGCGCACCGGGCTCATCCGGCAGGTAGCTCTTGGGCATGCGCACATCGGTCGGACAGAAAATGCACTTCCCTGGACACGGATAGGGCTTGGTCAGCACGGTCACCGTGGTGACGCCCGAGAGTGTGCGCACGGGCTTCATGCGTATGCGCGCCAGAAGCTGCGTGTCCTCGGCCCACTGCCCGCTGTCCACCAGCTCACGATACGCCGCGACCAGCACATGCTTGGCCAGATACCCGCCGCCGGGCAGCGGGTAGCGGCGGGTGGCCTGCCACACCTCGCGCCCCTTGCGAATTTCCTCTAAAATCTTGCGGGCGACAGCCAGCTTTTCAGGCGTATACGCGCGCTCTTCCTGCCAGGTTTC
>JGI24721J26819_10003045_pt1 | contig 18110 bp, 17 predicted proteins | sample YelNatPaOPGAMG01_FD_26819 | JGI IMG/M metagenome (IMG submission 26819) | reverse complement strand
CTATTTAGGGCTTTGTTATGGAATGCAGCTTATGGTTGTTGAATTTGCTCGGAATGTTTTAGGATTTGAAGGAGCTAATACAACCGAAGTAAACCGTCAAACTAAGTTTCCAGTAATTGATATTATGCCGGAGCAGAAAAAGAATTTAGCTGACAAAAATTATGGAGCGACAATGAGATTGGGGGCTTATCCGGCTATTCTAAAAAAAGGAACCATTGCTTATCAGGCTTATAAAAAACAAAATATCTCTGAACGTCATCGCCACCGCTGGGAAGTGAATCCGGAATATATTTCTCAACTTGAAAAAGGAGGACTTATATTTTCCGGGACTTCGCCGGATGGTCGCCTTATGGAAATTGCCGAGCTATCGAAAAGCAAACATCCTTTTTTCTTGGGCACTCAATTTCATCCCGAATTCAAATCATCGCCTCTCGATCCCCACCCCTTGTTTCGGGAGTTTGTAAAAAGTACAATTGAGTTGGAGACTTGAAATTGATATTAGCCGATCTTTAAAAATATGAAGTTTGCCAAGTTTACCCGCCCAGAGGACTAGAAGCGTTGCGGGTGGGTGGTCGTGGCATTGTATTCTACGAAGGAGGGTAAAAAACTTATCTCTGGCGGGGGTCCTGCTTTCAAGAAAGGCAAAACTCAAAAAGCGCTTCTTTTTAACCGCACTCTAAATCCCTGAGCGTAAGCTCGCGGGAGGTTTATAAGGAGATTAGACAATGTCTGTTCAAAGAAGGAAGGAACGTTCTTGTGGAAAGTGCGGGAACAAGAAAAATTTAACCCTTCACCATGTACTCCCTCGAAGATGGTTTCAGGATTGTCAAATTCACGTTACCCTTTGTAGGGAGTGTCATAATAAAGTTGAAATCATCATTCACCGATTGGAAAAAAAGAGAGAGAAGCGTCTCTCTATTTGTGAATATTTTTACCTGCTTATCAATTTCCTCCTTTTGGAGGAATATTTTCCGGAAGGAGAAATTGAAAGCAGTCATGATGTTATCTTGGAAAATCCCAAAGCGGCTAGAAAAAAGAATGGCCACCTAACTACTTTTTTAAAAAAAACAATTAACTACCTTGAAGTAGATAATTGTTTTTTGGAGGAGATTATCTTTCTTTGTGAGAATCTATAAAGCCACTGCTTTTGAGGCAGTGGCGTTTTTTTATTATATAATGAGTTGTGTTATTCCACACTGACAAATTTCACTCTTTCCAGAGCGCCGGTGAATTTGCGGATTTTTTTGGTAGTAAATTTAACTACGCCGTCGGTCAAGGCAAAAAGAGTATCGTCGGAACCCTTGGCGACATTTTTTCCCGGGCGGAATTTGGTTCCGCGTTGGCGGACGATGATATTTCCAGCTTTCACAACTTGGCCGCCAAACTTTTTGACGCCCAAGCGTTTAGAAATGGAATCGCGTCCTAGTTGAGTTGAGCCGCCGGCTTTACGATGAGCCATATTTGAGGTAGATTAAAAGTAAGGGATATTTATAATTTACTAGGAAATAATAACAACTAAATCAAGTTATGTCAACATCGGATCAATTTGAAGTTGAAGTGGAGGATGAGGAAAAAGGCGTATATAAAATGAATATAGATCTAGGAAAAAAGCCTTTGGAAAAAAAGAAGTGGCTAGAACGGATTGGAAAATATAAAGAGAAAATTGTCTTAGCCGCGAGTATTGTTTTAATTGCGGCAATTTCTTTTGAGGCTGGATTTTTGAAAGGGGAGGGGAATCGGAAAGAACCGATTGTGGTCAATCAGCCGGCTTGCGCCCCTTGTCCGAAAGTTGAAAAAAATGCCAACGTCAGCGCAGACAGCAGCCTTTCCCAGTCAAATAGCCAAGAAAAAGTTGAAGTTCAGCCAAGTGTTGAAAATCAAGAATGCGCTTTTGTGGCTAGTAAAAATTCCAACAAATATCACCTTCCTACTTGTCAATGGGCAATGAAAATAAAACCAGAAAACCGAATTTGCTTTTCTTCAAAAGAAGAAGCTGAAAAACGAGGCTATCAGCCGGCCAAGTGTTGTATAAAGTAAACATTTTTGTGTTGTGAGGAAATAGGGTTGAGGACAAGAGGACAAGCAATGGTAGTCAGCGAGTGGGTAGAAAATTCTAAAGTAACAAAGCAATAAAATTCCAAATAGTAGAAAATGCCAAAACGACAAAGCAACAAAATTCCAAATAGTGGAAAAATCCAAAATCCCAAATCCAAAATCCAAAACAAATTCCAAATTCAAAATTCTAATTTTCAAAATTCAAAACAAAAACTTTGTTTTGGTCATTAGAATTTAGATATTGGAATTTGTTTTGGATTTTGGATTTGGATTTTGGATTTCCTAGCGTTTTGGATTTTGAGCTTTGGATTTTGGAATTTTGTTACTTTGGCATTTTAGTATTTTGACTTTTATCTATCTTATATTTTCGTAGTTCGTTCTATTCGTATTTCGTAACTTCTTTTTTTGATATTTCATTTTTAGTTTAGATTCCGCATTAAGTGCGGAATAGAAATTCTTTATGAGGCTTATTTTTTAGCCCATTTAAGTAAATTTTTTGGGCCCAAGAAAATTATTTCTCCTTTTTCACTTCAAGCAGATGAGCATTTTTTTGAAAATGCTTTCTTTTTATAAGGAAATAGAGGAGACCGAAATAGACTACGAGTGAGATTGTTCCTGCCACCACGACAAAGCCGACAATAAGAGGAAGAGTAAGATCAAAAAAAACGGCTTTACCTAAAAAATATCTCCAACCAACGTGACTCGTTTGACTGAAATTTTCTCGCAAAGCTTCATAATTGATTCCAAAAATCCAGCTTCCTACTGTCGCTGCCAAAGGAAAAACCAAAACAGTCGTCCACATATTGACAGCGCCAACGCCGGCCAGAGCCGCAAGGCGATTGAGCCTCAAAAGGGAAGCTAGCACCAGAGTCGCCAAAACTCCTTCTCCGGGAATGATTCCCAAGAAAATTCCCAAAGCCGCTCCGCCGGCTACTTTGTGAGGAGTGTCATTAATAAGAAAAAATTGGCGAATATATTGTTTGATTTTTTGCCAAGACCACGACACAGATTTCAATTACATTTACAAATTACGAATTATCCCGAATATAGGAAATCCCAAATCCAAAATTCAAAATCCAAAACAATATCAAAATTCTAATGATCAAAATTCAAAACTTGTTTTGAAAATTGGAATTTTGAATTTGGAATTTGTTTTGGATTTTGAGCTTTGGATTTTGGATTTCCTAATATTTTCGTATTTCGTTCTATTCGTATTTCGTAAAAGCCTTTCGTATTTCGCAATGTATATGCCTCTTCTGAGCATTTTTCCACGAAAAAACTTACCTAATCTAATCGCTCGAATTTGAAATAATTTGGAGAAAATTTACTCTTTTTTTACTACAAAAGTTTTCGATTCTTTGTCTAGGATTTTAGCTTTTTCAACTTCTTTTCTTTTTTCAAAAGGAAGAACGCCGAGAATATTTTTAAGAGCCGTTCCATCAACCTTCAAAACGTCCTCCCATTTATCAAGAGGCTCTAAGATGGCTCGCAATTTTTCTTTGTCGTACTTATACGTTCTTCGCAGAGCGCAAAATTCGCCCGGCATTCGAAAAAACCTGATCAATATTTTCCTGGTCCATATAGGCAGAAAGTGTTTCTTGGAGCTGTGCCAAGCGATCCGATTTGGATTTAATTTCATCTTTGAGAGAAATATATTCTTCTATAATTTTGGCTGTGTCAATGTCTTTGGGCTCTTTTTCTTTGAATTTATGCTTCCACATTGGACAAATATTTTGATAACCGCACCAATCGCATAATCCTGAAATCACGGGCTCAAATTCTGAATTTTTTATTTGATTGATAAGGTCAATCACTAAAGCTTCACTTTGCTTGAGTTGCTCCAAAGTTCGAAAAGAAGAAAGTTTCACTCCGTGTTTTAGGTAATAAAGACTAACTTTAATTTTTTCAATATTGACTGTTTCTTTTGGATAGCGCTTCAAGAAAGCCGCCAANTATAGCGAAAGCTGGAAGTCATTATCCACTTTTTCTTGACTGGGCAGTTTGCGGCTAGTTTTATAATCAATAATCTCAAAGCCATCTTCGGTTTTGTCAATTCGGTCAATTATACCTGTTACAGTATATTTTTCTTTCTTATCCAATATTTCAATTTGGAAACGCGATTCCAAATCAACGATATTGAATTTGGACGGATCATTTTTTTTGTAATAATCTTGAATCATTGAAATCCCTTGAGCAAAAGCGGCTCGTTCTTCTGTTTCGTCGGAAAAAATATCCGAATTCCAATTTTTGGAATAAAAATCCAGCGCTTGCTCCAAAGTAGGGGAGAGGATTCCCGGGGTGTGAATAAATTTCATAGTATTGTGAAGCAGAGTGCCAAAAAACTGCTCCTTGGATTTGGGAGTTTTGATTTTGTCGATTATTTGATACTTGTATTTTCGCGGACAAGTGAGAAAAGTATCCAGAGCGGAGTAAGAGGTGTTCATAAAACTATTTAGCTATGGTGATAAAAAATAAGGAATTTAGTCTTGAAAAATAGAAGCTACTCTTTAAAACTCTCAAGGATAAAGAGGAGCAAAAAAACAAGACCAAAAATACCAGCTAATGTTAAAAATAAAACTCAAATGTCTATTACGCATTCTACCCTCCTTTTCTTCTTTTCGCAAATTTGGGGTATAATTGAAATAGAGGTAAGCCGCCGTCTATATTAACGCTAATAAAAAGGAGCTCAGTTTCTTATTAAACTCAAAAAATTATGAACTCAATGCAAGAAACAATTCGCGCTTTTGGAGCCTGGCTTGATATAAATGCGAAAAACTATAAAACCGAGTTAAGATTCGCTAGCCTTCTTTTTTGGGGTGAACGTGAGGACTTGGCAAAAATAGAAATCAATCCGGACACAGAAATGTTTTTCAATGAATGGCTAATGCTGGACTTCTCTGTGAATGGCTATGATAATGTTTCTGCTGAAAAAAGAGAAAACTTCCTCAACATTTTTCTCAGAGACAATTTCTCAGAATTGTCAGAAGGCGCCAGAATATTTGCTCAAAATGAGCAGTATCTCTTTTCCCAGTTTTTATAAAATATCGAAAATAAAGCCGGGAAGTTATACCGATCTCAATGATCTTTTTTTGCAAAAGGAAATACGTTCGGTGGATAAGAATTTGAGTTGGAGCGGATCAAGAAACAAAATTATATACGGCCGATTTTGTCAAAATGAAAAAAAAGAGTATATTGGCGCGGGAAGTCAGAATGTTTTTGTTCCTCAAAAATTTTTTGATGTTATTTTTCATTGGATAAATGGAACCTACAAAATGGCAAATGAAGCCGGAATGTTTATGTCTATCGAGCAATTTTTGAAATGGAACAGTTATATTTTCTATCGCGAGATTGTTTCAGGAGATAAATAATTCTTCTCTTGCAAGAAATTCTCGCGAAGTATAGTATTATATTATATGAAGAAAAAAAGAATTTATCTTGATTATGCGGCGACGACCCCGCTTGATCCACGGGTTTTTGTCGCAATGAAGCCCTATTTTTCGCAAAAATTTGGCAATCCGGCTTCCCTTCATTTTTTTGGTAGGGAGGCCAGTGAAGCAGTAGAAAAAGCGCGTCGGCAAACGGCTGATTTTTTTGGTTGCGAACCCGGAGAGATTATTTTTACTTCCGGCGCGACTGAGAGTAATAATTTAGCTATCAAGGGAACGGTTTTGGCTTTTTCTTCACAAAGAGACCAGAAAATAAAACCTCACATTATCACTACTCAATTTGAACACCATTGTGTTTTGGAAACTTTCAAAAAGTTAGAAGAGCAGGGGAGAGTAGAAGCGTCCTATATTTCGGTAGAAAAAGATGGTCTAGTTAAGGCGAATTCAATAAAAAAAGAAATTCGGGAAAACACAATTCTGGTTTCGGTAATGTATGTAAACAACGAAATTGGGACTATTCAGCCTGTCAAAGAAATCGGAGAAATTATTCGAGAAACTAACCAAGAAAGAGAAAAGAAAGGTCTTCCTAAAATTTTGTTTCACACTGATGCGGTTCAAGCAGTGAACTATTTGGATTGCAAGGTGGATAATTTAGGAGTTGATCTTCTTACTGCTTCAGCTCACAAGATATATGGTCCCAAAGGAGTGGGCTGTCTTTATGTTCGCAAAAATACCCCTCTTGAGCGTGTTCAAGACGGGGGAGGACACGAAAAGGGAAAGCGAGCTGGGACCCTCAACGTTCCTGGAATTGTGGGACTGGGAGCGGCGCTTGATTTGGTCCGGAAAGAAAGAAAAAGAAATTACAAGATAGTTGAAAAAATGCGCGATTACTTGATTTCCAGGTTGCTCAAAGAAATAAAAGGAGTCAAGCTCAATGGATCAAAAATCAAAAGGGTTCCCAATAATGTCAATTTTAATGTGAAAGATGTTGAGGGAGAGGGGATGTTGCTGGAACTTGATATGAGAGGTATTGCTGTTTCCACTGGGAGCGCTTGTTCCTCTGGCGACCTTCGTCCTTCCCATGTTCTCACTGCTATTGGTATCAGTGAAGAAGAAAGTCACGGCAGCCTTCGGGTAACACTCGGGAAATATACAACTAAGCAGGAAATAGACTATTTTTTGGATTCACTCAAAGAAATTGTTGCGAGACTTCGCCGGATAGCGGGAAAATAAATGTTATTCAGTTCCAGAGCAAGCTCTGGACTCTAGATCGGAATTACCCAACTGCCTTGCGGGATATTGAAAAAACAAATAACTAAAAATAAAATTAGTCTAAAATTATTAAAATTTATCGCAAGCAAATACCAGGTAGAAGAGGGAAATGAATCGAATTCTTTTTATCTGTATTTACTTGTTGGTTAAATTAAGCTAATGAATTATTCCAAGTTAGTTCTTAAGCATTTTACTAATCCTCAAAATCAAGGGCGAATCAAAAACCCGGACGGTGTTGGAACAGTTGGCAATCCGGCCTGTGGCGACATTATGACGGTTTATATCAAAGTGAAAAAAGATAAGAACGGAGAAAAAATTTCGGATATTAAGTTTGAAACTTTAGGTTGCGCCGCCGCTATTGCCACTTCTTCTATGGTTACCCAAATGGCAAAAGGGAAGTATTTAGGGGAAGCGGAAAAAATTACCCGCAGTGATATTGCTGAAAATCTGGAAGGTCTTCCGCCGGCTAAGATGCATTGCTCAAATTTGGCTTCAGATGCTTTAAGACAAGCTATTGAAGATTATAGATCTCGGAGTCAGGAGCTCTCTAAAGTCAGGAGAAATAAAAAAGCTAAAAAGGCATTTTCCTCTAAATTTAAAAGGAGAATTTTTTTTATATAAGAGGGGAAAAAAGAATTTATTCTTTCGCATGTTATATGTTGTTATATATATTGTTTTTTTTATTTTTTAATAGTTTATTCTTCTTCGCAAATATCACAAGCGCTTGCTAGTGACGCTATATGGCACTGCGGGCATGCAAGTAAGCTCAGGGAGTTTCATTTTTACTCTGGTATACTATGAATGCTATCGCATGTTATATATACCGTTTTATTTTTGGTGTTTTATTCTCCTGCGCATACGCTTGTATTTGACTAATACCTACCTGATCTTAATACCTACCTAATCTAATAATACCTATTTGAAGATAAAGAACATAAAAAGTCTCCCCAAGGGGGAGAGTTTTTATAAAGTCGTTATAAAGACTTTTTTGCTTTTTAAAAGGTTGTTATTTGATAATTGTGTCTTGTCTAAAGAAAAGACGATGATAAGAATGAAAATTAAGATTTTTTGAACCTAATGGATTCTTGAGGATGTTTGTGTTTTGATATTTTTAGTTTAGGAGGGAAGAGGGATAAAAAAGCATTTTGCAGGTTCGACGGGTTCTATATCCAATGTCGCACAATGTAGCTTATGCGACATTGGGTATCATTTTTTTACGCCTCTCTCCCAATAGCACTCCCCTAAAGCGCCTAAACTTAAAAGGATAAAAATTTACTTACAACAAGTTAAAGTCATGGCAACCCAAGCAATTGCCTTTTCCAGAAGCCATAATTTTTTTAACCAAAGCTATACAGGTTTCTGTTTTGGCAGGGACAGCAATTCTATTGGAGGCAAATTTCTTTCTAAATTACTTAACCTCAATCCACTTTACTCCCGAAGCGAATACATTCAGTTCCTGCATATATTGTTCTTTGGTGGCTCTTATAGCGGCCGTTCTTTTTTGGCCTGTATTTAGAGCCTCGGAATCTTCTAGGAAAGCCTTTAGTCGTCTGGCGTTCCACTTATCAACCCAGTCAATTTCAATTGACAAAGCCGGTTCATCTTTCAGAGTGCGCAGAAAGCGGTTGAAATCTGCACTGTCCTTACTTAAAAATTCCTGACTTATGTCTAGAGGGATAATTTCTCCTTCTTTTTTTTCGAGAGTCATAATTATAAAAAATTTAATGATAAACAATCATCTGATCAATAGTTGTTCCGCCTCTGTATAAAGCGCTTACATAAGCCCGAGTGGAGTTCAAGAAAATATTGCTTCCCCAATAGGGATCATGAACAACATATTCCCCGTTTTTATCTTTTGAATGAATCACTACATAATGTCCCGCTCCTTTTTTGGTGGATTTTACGAAAACAATGACCGGATTGTTGTTTTTTATTTCCTTGTCAACTGTATCCCAGTCAATGTTTCCATGACTTGTCGTTGAAGCCAAACTCACTCCTTTCCAAGATTGCGGCCAAACAATGAGATCGTGGTAAAAAATAGGCTGTTGAGCAAGGGTGCCCGGATCAATGTCAACTCCGTGATAGCGAAAGACCATTGCCACCGCTGTCACGGCGCAGCCATAGCTTTTCATAAGNGTATTGGAAAAGCCAATATGTTGNTCAGCCCAGCGAGGGTCCCGCTGAGAAAANTACCAACTGGTGGAAGCNAGTCCCGATTTTGGTTTTTCCAATGTAGCTTCCACGGCCGCCAATTCTGAACTTCTTTCTTGAGACAGCTCGGCTATATCTCCCAAAAGCTCTTGCTTTTGTTCTTCGACTCTGGCTAAGAGTTCCTGATATTTTTGCTCCTCTCCCTGAGTTTGATCTAGAAGAGCTTCTTTCGAGGCTTGTTCATTGTCAAGACTGCGTTTTTTTTCAATTATTTTCCCCTGCCTTTCTCTTTGCTCATCATTCTTTTTCTGAAGTTCCCTTTTATCACTGTTAAGATCCTCTTTGTCGTTAATTATAGCAGTGAGGACTTCATCAACTTTTGCGCTTGTCTGAAGAGAATAGTCTGATTGACTCAAGAAATCGGAGAGATTTGTGCCTCGCAAGAAAAATTCAACTAAGGAGTCTTGATTTGTTTCATAGTAAGATTGAATAACCCCCGCCAGTATTTTCTTTTTAATTTCGATGTCCTTTTCTTTTTCTTCAATTTGAAGCGACAATTTACTTATTTCTTCTTCTGTTTTATCAATATTTTGCTGAAGATCAGTTATATCTTTGACAAGGCCGGCGATTTGGCTTTCCATAAGTCGAATTTGATTTTGAAGAGTTTGAGCTTTGCCCTGCTTCATTTCAATCATTTGGCGATAACTCTCCGCTTTTTTCTGAAGATCTTCAATTTGTTCTTGTTTTTCTTGAATTTGCTGGAGGTTGGGGTTGTCTGTACTGACAGGAGAATTGCTATTATTATTGGTTGTACTGGTTGTTGTACTTTGAGCCAGAACAACTTTAAACAGCAGAAAGATAATGAAAATTATCGCAAAACGATACCAAAATTTTACTCTTTGTTCTTTGCTCTTTATAACTTTATGTTTCATAAGTCGTGAGTCGTGTTTTTTAGATATTCAATAACAAAACAAAACAACAAAATTTCAAGTAATAAATAATAGGAAATTCCAAATGCCAAAATCCAAAATAAATTTACGAAATACGAAGGGGTTACGAAATACGAATAGAACGAAATTACGAAAATATAAATATTTAGGAGTTGGGCAATCCAAATAGATAAATCTCAAATCCAAAATCCAAAATTCCAAAACAAATTCCAATATCTAAATTCTAATGACCAAAACAAAGTTTTTGTTTTGAATTTTTAAAATTAGAATTTTGATATTATTTTGGATTTTGAGCTTTGGATTTTGGATTTCCTAGTGTTTTGGATTTTGAATTTTGGATTTTTCCACTATTTGGAATTTTGGTGCTTTGGCATTTTGGCATTTCCCACTATTTGGAATTTTGTTGCTTTGTTACTTTGGCATTTTCTACTATAATAATCAATCGAAATTGTGAATTCAAGCAAACAAACTCATCGCCCTTTTAACTCTCTTTAGGCTTTCTTCTTTTCCAATTACCCAAGCTATCTCCCAAGGAGAGGGACTTTTTTCTTTTCCGCTAAGAGCGACTCGAAGCGGCCAAAGAAGCACTCCCCTATTCTTTGGATCGGTAGCGTCCATCAATTCTTTTTTCAAGTTTTCCAAATTCCATTTTTTTTCCTCTATCTTTTCCAAAATCCCCAAAGACTTTTGAAGGGAATCCAGAATTTCTTTTTCTTGCATTTTTTTCCAAGCCAAGAGCTTTTTTTGGTATTGGGGCAATCTAAAATATATTTCCGCTCCCTTTCTAATATCAGAGAGTTTCTGCAGTCTTTCTCTTTCAACAGCAACAATCTTTTCAAGATATGGTTGAGAAATACTTTTTTTCTCTTGGAAAGTTTGAACTTTCAAATATTCTTCGAGATACGGTCGGCACAGTTTGGCAAGCTCTGGAATATTTTTCTTTCGAATATAAATTCCATTCATCCAATCTAATTTTTCTTGGTCAAAGATTGCGCCTGATTTATTTAGCTTAGCTACTTCAAAATTTTCTATCAGTTCAGAAAGGGAAAATATTTCTTGCTCTGTTTTTGGATTCCAGCCTAAAAGAGCAATGAAGTTGATGACTGCTTCGGGAAGATAGCCTTTTTGACGGAAATCTTCCACACCAACATCTCCGTCACGTTTAGATAATTTCTTTTTTGTTTTTTTATTGAGAATAACACAAAGATGAGCGTATTGCGGGGGCTGCCAGCCAAAAGCTTGAAACAAAAGAATATGCTTGGGAGTGCTGGGAAGCCACTCNTCACCTCGAAAAACGAGAGTCGTTTTCATAAGATGATCGTCCACAACATGCGCCANATGATAGGTGGGATAGCCATCCGACTTCAAGAGAACAAANTCGTCCAGATTTTTGTTGGCAAAGCTTATTTTTCCTCGCACTAAATCTGTGAATTCGGTCTCCCCTGTCTCCGNAACATCAAGACGAATGACATATTTTTCTCCTCGGGCGATTCTTTTTTTGGCTTCCGCCAGGGGGACTTNCCTGAGGCANAATTTGTCATAAGCGGGAGCTAATTTTGCTTTTTCTTGGAGCGCTCGCAGGTTGTCTAGTCTTTCCGGAGTGCAAAAACAATAGTAAGCTTTCTTTTTTGCAACAAGTTGGTGAGCATATTCTTGATAAATTTTTAATCTCTTCGATTGAATATAAGGCCCGTACTCCCCTACTTCTTTTATTTCCCCCTTTTTATCAACAAGAACTCCCTCTTCGGGCAAGATGCCAGCCCACTCAAGCGATTCTATCAATTTGGGAATGGCCTCAGGAACAACACGTTTTTGATCAGTATCTTCAATTCGCAAGAAAAAATCACCTTTATTTTTTTTGGCATAGAGAAAATTATAAAGGGCTGTTCGCAGACCTCCGATGTGTAGATATCCGGTTGGACTGGGGGCAAAGCGCACCCTCACTCTTTTTTTCATGGCTCCCTAAACGGTTATGATTAAGAAAGGTTTTTGCCAATAAAGAAAAATAGTCATAAAAACGGCCGCTAGCCAAAAGTTTCTTAGGACAAAATAAGCAGTTGGGTTGTTGAAAAGTTTCCAGCTGGAGAGAAATCCCGTTTTTGAAAAACTGCTTGCCGCGACAGCGGCAATAACAAAGACGAGGGCAAAGAAAAGAAAAAAGAAAAGTGCTAGGATATCGGGAAGAAAAGCGGCTTTTCGAATCAAATTTCCAAAAAAATATCGAGCCAGTGGCGCGTAGATCATTTGAAAGAGAAAGATAAAAGAGACAAATAGTGAACTGAAGCTTCTTTCTATTTTTGCCATTGTATCTTCTTCAAATTGCTGATTTGATATAAGAACTGCCAAAAAGTATATAAAGAGAATCGCGTGCATAAAATAAGATANNNTNCCTTGCCAGTCAATCTCTGTTTTTGCCAGAAAAAGACCCAGCAATGCTAACAAGATTATGGAAGTGACTAAAGAAAAAAATCTTTGACTCATTTTTTTTGCCTCTTATCACTTGTTAGAACAATCCAAGGAAAAACTAAAACAGCGTTGATAATTCGTCTTATTCTCTTTGGCTCTTGAAGAAGGCGCCAGAACCACTCCAGACCTACTTTTTGCATCCACCTTGGAGCTCGTCTCATCTTTCCTGTGAGAAAATCCAAGGCTCCTCCTATCCCCACCAGTATTTTGGCTTTCGGAAATTTGCGGCGATTTTCAAAAATGAATTTCTCTTGCCAGGGCGCTCCGAAATTCACAAAAACTATTTCTGCTTCTTTCAGGTTCTTGTCTTCAAAAAAATCTTTTGGATTTTGGAATTGAACTGCTTGCGTCTGAAAACCATATTTTTCCTCTATCGCCTCTTTTATTTCTTGGGAAGAGCTGAGGCTCTTTTCCCAAACAACACTCAAAACATTGATATTTTTTTCTTTGGCTAATCTGAGAGTATAATCGACGAGTTCAACTCCGGTATATCTGGATTTTATTTTTTTGCTCTTGATTCGAAGAAGAGCCTTTAGACCAAAACCGTCACAGATATTCAAATCAGCCTTATTGATAATCTCTCGGTATTTTTTATCTCGATGGGCGTTGAGAACAATTTCTGGATTGAGAGTTGTTATAAATTTCTGATATGGCCAATCATCACAAACATTTTCTATCCAATTATTCACCTCACTTTTTGAAAGATTATCAATCCTTATTCCCAGTATCTTCAAAGCGTTCTTTTCCATTTTTGTATGTCTTATAAAAATTTACTCATCTCATCTTTTCCGAAAACAGCATTTTTGATTCATTAGTGAGGTTTTGTCTAGAAATTTTAAATCCCGAATAACTAAATAATGGAAAATACCAAAATGCCAAAGAAACAAAATACCAAATTCCAAAGCTCAAAATCCAAAACAATACCAAAATTCTAATGATCAAAATTCAAAACCTGTTTTTGAAATTGGAATTTTTTGAATTTGAGCTTCATTTGGAATTTGGAATTTAACTTCTTAAAGAAAAGGATTCCAAAATGTAGTAAACCCTTTTCCCTTTTTCAAAGCGGCTTTCCAGAATTTCAATTGAAGAAACTGGAACGAAAAAATTTAGGCTTCTTTCTATGAATGGTTCGGGATGTATCTTTTTCCATTTTTTCTTTTGAATTCTTCCCAACGTAATGTGGGGCTTGAATTCCCTTTTTTCTCTTACAAATAATCCTAAAGCTTTATCTAGGTGATATTTGAGTTCAGAAAGTTCTTCGCTTTTCTCTCCGACTGCCCAAATCATTTTCTTGTTTTCAAGATTAGGACCTATTTTGGCTTTGGTAAATTGTAATTCAAAAGAATCTTCACTTTCCGAAACTTTCTGAATAGATTTACAAATCTCAGGAATTTTTTCAACTGGAATATAACCTAAGAAATTAAGAGTAATATGAAAATTTTCTTGTCTTACCCACTTTACGGGAAGATTCTTGTATTCTTTTGAAACAAAGCGAAAAAGGCGCTTTTTGGTTTCCTCTGGCAGGCTTATCGCCGTAAATAAGCGCTTTTGCATAAAAAAATTATAGCATTTTTTGAGATAAAATTCAAATTTACGTTTATTTCCTAGTATTTCACTTCAAATTGATAAAAAGCGGCGGTGTCTGATTTTTTGTCGGAATAAATTTCTGTCCCATCCGCGGCTAAAACTCCTAAAATAATTTCATTTTCACCTGGCGGGATTTCGTCTAAATTTATAGAAACAGCCTGTTTTTGACCAAGAGAACTTATATATTTGTTATAAACTTCCTTTCCATTGAAGATTACTTTGATTCGCAAGGGTTTGCTAATCTTGATATTGAATTTCAAGTTTCCTTTTTGAGGTTGATTTGACATATTGATCAATTTTATTCCGGCGCCGTTTTCTGCCCAGCGCTTGATCCCGTTTTTTGATTTTCCTTTCTTGATCCAATGTCCGGTGGAGAAATCTGGGGCAAGAAAAATGCTTTTGGGCGTGTCATTCGGATTGACTCGGCAAGCATAAAGGTAATTGTCTTCATATTCCTCAGCGCATTTTATTATGTCAGAAACAAAAGTTTTGGCGGAATAAAACATATTGGGTTCATCTTTTTTAGGATCTCCCTTAAGACACTCTTTATCCAAAATAATCCAGCGAATATTGTAGTAATTCAAAATTTCGCCCGCAATGTTATAATAAGAATCTTTCACGACATCGCTGTCGTTGTTTTTATTGCCTTCNGGGATGTCATAAAGCAAAGTGCGAATAATAGGAGTGCTTCTTTGGAACTGATTGCTTTTTTTATTAACCCGGGCAAAATCGTAGTGGTTTATAGTATTTTTTCGGTGAATACTCTTCCAAACCAGGTCGCGAGAAGCAAAATTATAGCTAGTACTGCCCGGAACTTCCAAGACGCTATATTTCTCCTTGTCCTGGCCAATTTTTTCATAAAAAGAAGAATGAAGAAGCGAGTCGGTTTTCAAAGGAATTGCCAGAAATTCAACAATAACCGCTAAAGTTAAGAAAAAATAAAAAACTATTGAGAAGCTATTCTTTTTCCGGTCAATTTCTTCTTTTTTTTCGCTGTTGCTATTTTTTTCTTTGTCTTTAGCTTCAGTTTTTGAGTGGAAAATTGTTTTTTGTAGAATGTTTTGCAGGAAAATACTCCCCCAAGCTGCTAGAACAGAAAAACCCACCATTGACCAAATAAAAAATCTTCCCACTGTGCGAATGTTTTTATAAAAAGGGAGGTGCTGGTAAACGAGGTAATAGGGCATTTTAATTGGTGGATCCAGAACTCCCTTATAGTGCAAATATGGACCCAGGGAGAGGATATAAAAACCAATGGCCACTGTCAGCCAGAAAAAAATTCCTTTGGTTAGAATTTGTTTTTTCTTAAGATAACCTACTCCCCCAAGGGACAATAAAGATAAAAAAAGAGTGGTATATCCTGCGTAAACTGAAAAACTGCTGTCTGAATTTCGCTTGAATTGATTTCGAATTTCTGAAAAAGCTTTTGGCCAAAGAGAATGAAAATTAGGCGGAATAATTATTGCCAAAGAATCGTTTGAATACTTCACGGCTGCCTTAAAACCAGGATCAAGAAAATTGTTTTCTGAGCCAGCGATAACAAAAAGGGAACGGAACATAAAAAAGAAAAGTCCCGAAAAAATCAAGATACTTATTCCGATATAAAGCCAAAGTTTAGGACGGAGAAAGACTTTTGGTTGAGCAATAATTTTATAAACAAGAAAAAATAGAATGAAAATAACCGTGAAAGCCAGCATTTGATGTTCTGTAAATCCAATCAAAAAAAGGAAAAAACCAGTCAAGAAAAAATGGCGAGGGCGCAGATCCTCAAAAAACTTAAAAAGATAAAGAGCAAAAAAAGGCAGCCATTCCTGGTGCATTGTTCCTACATTGGTACTCAAGGAATTGTGAATATGAAAAGGAGAAAAAGCAAAAATAGTTCCCGCAAGCAAGGAAGCCGGTTTATTTTTGGTAAAATAAAAAGCCAAAAGGTAGCCTCCTAAGCCAGAGAGAATAAAAGACAAAAAAAACAAAAGGTTGTAGCCAACTATTCGACCGAAGATAAGCTGAAAATAAGCATAGAGCGCGGTAATATTGAATTCCGATCTTTTGACAAGTTCTGCTGTTCCTCGAAACAACCCTTGATCAGAAAGAAGATTAGCTTTCTCCCCTGCTACGCCAATCACTTGCATTGTGTCAGGACCGGAGCTGGGAACTGAGGAAAAGAAATGTCCAGCGACTGGCCAAGTGAGAATAATAGTCAGGAAAGTGAAGAATGCGACTATGAATAACTTTTCTCTTTTAAAATTAAACATTTTTTGATTTAGATAGTTTTTCAACTATCTGTCAATATTTGAAAATTGAAAATTTATCCCCTTCCGCAGAATATCCCGAGCGCTTTGACAAGATCGGTTATCACCTTACGAATAATCATATGTATAGTGAAAGGTTTTCTTTTCTGCTTCGGGAAATTGCACTTCCTCAAAGAAATGGATAGATACCTCTTGGGCGGTTCTGGCGGCAACGCTTCTCGCCCGGCGGACAGGCCCGCCTGCNGACGAGGTAGGTAAACTCAGGGAACTTAATTCTTNATATTGGGTAAAGTCTAATTATNCGGACCTAAAATGTTGAATAACTAGCTTAAATAAAATGTTTTCCTGCTCTCTAAAACTTAATTCTCGGTGGTTATATCTTCAGACATATTCTTCGAGATAGCAGANGATTTNNATGCCAGAAATTTATCACTTCTAGTCCGATATTTCAAACTTTACTCTTATATTTTCCTCTCCAGCTGTTCAGGCGGATTCTCAAGAGATCCAACGTCATATTCAAAGGATCGCGGAAAAGTCGGATATGGCTGTTAGGAGGATTTTGGAGAGAAATAGGAATTTCCTTTATTTTGAGATGGCGTTGATTGGCTAAGTATATCAATTCTGCGTCAAAAGCAAATCTCTCAACAGTGAGATAAGGGAAAATTTTCATTGCCGCTTCCCGTTGGAAGACTTTGAAACCGCACTGGGTATCTTTTACATTTCGGTCATTGAGGATAATAAGTCGCAAAAGACGAAACACTTTCTCCATAATTTTCCGATGCCAAGGAACCGGTCTTATGATACGCAGTCCCGGCACAAACCGGGAAGCGATTACAATATCATACCCCCTTTCAATTTCAGGAACAAATTTTTCCAATTCTTCGATCGGGATTCCCAGATCTGCGTCCAAAAACATTACCAATTCGCCTGAGCTTTCTAAAACTCCCTGCTTTACAACTCCCCCCTTTCCTTTGTTGGTAGGGTTATCAATCAGGCGAAGAGGTAGCTTCTCTTGAACCTTTTTTATTTCTTCAAGCGTTCCATCCGTACTGCCGTCGTTGACAACAATCACTTCAAAATTTTCCCAATGTTCGTTGAGATAATTGAAAATTTTCGTTAGATTTTTTTGAATGGTTTTTTCTTCGTTGTAGCAGGGAACGACAACAGAAATGACTTTATTTTTCATAACTTTTTTTTCAAAGCCGGATTCTGTTTCTCGAGCAACCTGATCCCTAAAATTAGATTATTTGCTTAAACCTTTAACTATCAGCAAACACAAAAAAACAAAAGAGCGTCAATTTTTGATTGAGGCCGCCATCTATCCATTTTTATTTTATCCCCTTCCTAGAATACTGCAAGTATCTGCCGACAACACTTCTCGCCCAACGGGCGGCCTGCCTGCTGACGAGTTAGGTAAACTCGGGGAGCTTCGCATCAAAACAATTTTTATTTCCACAAATCTCTCCAGAAAGCCCGTTTCAATTTCTCTTCATCGCTACTCCCTTTTTCATAGGTTGAAAGAGGCTTTCCCCAGAGATCTTTTTGAGGAGATAATTTATAAACAGTCAAGGCTCCTATTTTGCGCGATTCTTCAACGAAAAAGTCAGAGGTTGTCTCTTGAACAAAGGGCATTTCCTTTTTCCGGGAAAGTCCGAGAATAAAAACGCATTGGTTTGGAGAGCCGATTTTTATGGCTTCTATTGGCCCCGCTTTCTTTCCGGAAAGATTGAGCAGATATTTTACCGGTCTTTTGTATTCAGCCGAAGTCTTATAATAAACTTCTTTTGAAGGGCATTTTTCCTTCATATATTCCACGGCTTTTTCAAGATGCCAAAGCACAATTCCGTCTCGAGCTTTGAGAATAATTGTTCTTTGCGGATAGACGGCTTCTTTTTGAGAAAGTTTTATCTCTTCAAACCAAAGATAGGTTCCGTATAAATTTCCCAAAAAAACAACCGCTAAAAGAATTGCCACTGCTGCTTTGAAAATTT
>JGI24721J26819_10003036_pt1 | contig 18154 bp, 16 predicted proteins | sample YelNatPaOPGAMG01_FD_26819 | JGI IMG/M metagenome (IMG submission 26819) | reverse complement strand
GGATAAAAAGCTTATCACACATAAAAGATTAGTGCAAAAATAAAACTTCCAAAACAAAAAATTCCTAAACTGAAAAAACTGGTAAAATAAAACTTTTAACATAAAGTTAAATCAAAGTAAAAAACATATGTTAAGAAAAACTTAAGAGGAAACGACATTTCGTCTTAATCATTAGTCTCATCTCCTTAGATTGCTCAAATATAAGATCAAATCTTACACTATTGAAAGTTTACATTTTTTGAACTTATATATTTATTATACTTCCTAAAAATATTAATACAAAAAATTTTTAAATAAAAAATTTGAAACAAAAAATTATACAACAAAAATAATATTGTAATTATATCATATTAATGAAATAATTTCTCAGTAAAGATTTTTCTTTTTCAGATCACGTCCAATTTTTTCTGTAAATTCATCCAACTTATCTTTACTAAACTCAATGTTAACAGCTCCAACATTCTCAATCAGTCGCTCTAGTTTCCTAGTTCCAGGGAATAAAACGAAGCCAATTCCTAACTCCTCAAGAACAGGTAACAGTTCGCTCTCAGGATGTCTTGCCATAACTATCTGACAAATTAGCAAGTTCAAATCTTTAAATTAGATAAAAAAAATAAGCTTTGACACATTTTAACAGAAAAAATATATAATTATCGTTAGTTAATTTAAAAAGAGAATAAAATTGTTTAAATTTTTAATAATATCTTTCTTATTTTTTATCTTTATAGACTACCTTTACTGCCCTACAGCAAATGCCTCTGAGTTTATTAATTTTTATACCGATTCGTATTTAGATACATTCTCTTATTCAAAAGAAAGCATAGAGGTAATACCAGACGGAAAAGTGAAGATTTCTGCTGTAGAAGGCATTGGTTTCCTAATTCAACAGAGATTTCCTACAGGAGGGCGTTAAATATTAGTGATTATTTGCATAATTAATACCCTCTCTTACTTCGTGAATTGCCATATCAGTGTACTTAATAGCTTGAACTCTGTGACCGTCAAAGTCATGGGCTGCCTTATTAAGATGCTCCCTCGCTTTTATCAAAAGATTTAAAGCCGCCTCCATTTCAGGATGATTTTCCCATGCCAATTGTTGATAGTACCAAGGCATAATTGGTTGAGCCTGGGCAGAACTCTGATTAGGAATTAGATTGAAAGAAGTGGTGGAAACAAACATAAGAAAGCTGCCTAGAAATAAACCAATAAGAAAATTTTTCATGCCTACCTCCTTGTTTTGACTTGTGTTACAAATTAACTTACATTAAATTTATTAAAATTAAATTAGTTGTCATAGAAAGTTAAAAAAGGGATTAGCAATTATGAATATTCAGCAATAGTCTAAGTTAAAATCTCAATTTCACATTGATTCAAGTCATTTGGCAATATCAAAGAATCATTTCCACGAGCAATATTAATTCTATTAAAGAGCTTTGCAAGTGAAAGAACATCCTCAGCACAATAAAGAGCAATCTCTTTTAATTTGTTATCTTTAAAATATTCAGCCACCTGTTTACCATCCATCTGAGTTTTACAATCAATTCCGTTTAACGTACAAAGAGCCTTCAATGAAGAATAAGAATTAGTAAGTAAATAAGTATCTATATGATACATGCTATTCTTACTTGTATAATTAGGCCTGCTATTTTCCCACCTGTCGCTGGTATCAAGATACTCTTTTANCCCCATTTTTGCTTGTTCTGATAATAAATCGTAAAATCTAATTGCCTGTANAGTCAAAATTGGCATGTCAAAATTTTGACCATTGTGAGTAACAATTATGGGATAATTTGAGTATTTTAATTTTGATTTTTCAAATAACAAATAAAAATTAGAAAAAAATTTATCGACAATTAAAGATGCGTTTTTGCTTATATAAGACTTGAAGTAAAAATCCTGCAAATTAACGTTACATATAAAAGAAAAACAAACTGGAACATGAAAAACACTTTGTTTAATAAATTCATTATTATAAAATTGATTTTTAAGTTTTTCTGAGCCTGCCTTTTCAATAAGATTATCATCAATAATTGTTTCAATATCCAAAAACAAATACACCATCTTCATGCTCTCCATTAAAAATAATAAAATATCCTCAAAATTAATTATCTATTTATTCGAATTATTCTTTATTGCTTCAATTAAGAGCCTGCCTATGGTTCCCTCCTGTACATAATCCCAAGTAGGATTTTCTATATTATCTTGATACAAAATATCTCCATTTTTATTATAATCAGTAAAATAAAGTATCATTATTAAATTATTTTCAAGATCTACCTTCAAATAAACAATTGTGTATAAAAGTAAATCATAACCGTATGTCGATATGTTATGAGATTTCAGAATTGAAATATAGGCATTCTTTCCAGCTTCAGAATACAACTCCTTATAGTCAACTTCAATTATATCCTGAGTTAAATGCTTTATACTATCTGCATCATAAAAAAATTGATTTCCATAAACATTATCTGTTGCAAAATAAACCCAATCTGATGCCATAGCATCCGTAAAATTAATATCAAAAGCTAAAATAACAAACATCAAAATTACCAGCAAAGATTTAAAATTACTTATGGCTCTCACCAACTTAAATTAAATTAAAATATAAAAATGATATATAATTTTATCTTTTCTCTCCTATTAAAACTACAAAAGCTCCCTCACCATAGCCTGGTTTTGGTTTTTGAACATAACTTAAATCTTTTATATCGTCTTCAAACAATACTTGAATAGAACCGGAAAACTTAACACCAATCTTATTAAAAAGTTCAATAACCTCCTTTGACGAAAAAAATCTTGCTTTCTTATAAAAAACGCTGTGTGATTGTTTCTTTAGATATAATTTACCCAACTTACTTTCTTTATCAACTATAGCAACTATTAATCTTGAACCATTTTTCAAAACTCTTTTCGCTTCAGACAAACTTTTTTCAGGATCGTTCACAAAACAAATTGTAACAGCAAGAAGTACAAAGTCAAATTCTTCGTCTTGAAAAGGCAAATCTTCAGCTATGCCTTTATATACTTTTATACCTCTGTCTCTTGCAATTTGAGCCATTCTATCAGAAGGCTCAACACCAAATGAGATTCCCAGGGGCTTTGCAAATCTTCCACTTCCCACCCCTACCTCAAGACCTTTGCCTGAAGAAGGAATTGCCATTTTTAAAGCTTCGATTTCTGACAGATAAACGAATTTGTTTTCTTCAAACCAGGATTCGTATTCGAACGTATATTTTTCAAATACTTCAACTTTTTTTAAAAAGTCTATATAAAATGTTTTAGCACTATTAAGGGTTTCAAAATTTGAAATTATAGAATCTACATTTTGACTAATCAACTTATTCTTAAATTCATTACTAATTTTTGAACCGATCAAAATATATTTACTTAAATCTATGTTACATAAACTTTCATTTGAAATCTTTTTTAAAAATTTATCATTGTCAAAAATTGAATAAAACGGAGCTTCTTCAAAATTTCCCTTAAATATATCATCATTATATTCTGTAGCGATCAAGGCAAATTTCATTAAATATAACTCACAAAGAACAGTTTAACTGACAATTAAAACGCCTGCTCCTTTATATTCACCGCGTTTTAACATNAAAAGCGCTTTATTCGCATCTTGAAAATCAAATTCATGTATCTTTGATTCTATTGAAATAGACGATGCAAGGTTTAAAAACTCTTTCACATCTTCTCTAGTGATATTAGCCACGCTTTTTAGTTCTTTTTCATTCCATAGATGTACTTGATAATCAAGTTCTGGTATAAAGGATTCCTTTCTAATAAGATTTGTAACCAGTCTACCACCCTTTTCGAGAACACCCAAGGCTTCTCGTATAACATAACCTGCAGGCGTAGTATCGATAGCACGATTTAATTTTTTTGGAGGAATGTCTCCCGTAGCACCTACCCAATCAGCTCCCATTTCTATTGCCATCTTGCTTGCAGAATCACCTCTTTTTCTTGTAAATACATATACTTCGGAATTTGGATAAAGTCCTTTTATTATCTGAATCACAATGTGAGCTGATGCACCAAAGCCAAAAAGCCCTATGCGATCACCATCAATCATATTTGTAAGCTTTAGAGATCTATAACCTACTGCACCAGCGCACAGAAGTGGTGCAGCCTGGACATCTGAAAAATTATCAGGTATTTTGTAACAAAAGTCTTCAGATATTAGACAATACTCAGCATAACCTCCATCCANATCACAACCCGTAGCCTTAAAATCATTACAAAGGTTTTCTTCGCCTCTTTTACAAAAATAGCAATTCCCNCATGCGGAGTTTATCCATGCAATGCCAATTCTATCACCGGGCCTAAATTTTGTAACACTTTTCCCCACTTCCTTAACTCTACCTACTATCTGATGACCTAGTATAACTGGGAGTTTTGGTACAACTCTACCTTCAATCTCATCAAGTTCAGTATGACATATTCCACAACATGAAATTTCTACCAAAATTTGATAAATATCTGGTTTTGGTTGGTCAACTTCTTTAATTTTAAGTGGCATACTCTCAACTTTTGATATTTTGTCTAAAATTAAAGCCTTCATCGCAAATTATTATTTTAAAAATTTTTTAAAAAAGTCATATTCTTCTTGTTGAATTGAACCATCTTTAATCTCCTCAACTTTCGAACTTTCATCCTTTGACTTATTAGTAAGATTATCGTTTGCATCATAATAATAAATAGGCGAAATTCTTTGAAATGTTGCTCTTAAATAGTCGAATTTATAGAGCGCTTCTTTGTGATCTACAAAACAAGACTTAGAAAACCACCCAGCACTGTTTGCACACTCAAGAGAAATGATGTTATTTGAAGGAGCTTCCAATATCCACACAGTAAGAGTTTCATTATCTTTATCGATTTTAATGGTTTCTGGATAATAATAGTAAAAAACAGGATAGTAAAAGTTAGCCGGAGTACTGGTTAAATTTCTATCTAGTGAAACTTTTATAGGTAGCCAATTTGAAGAAAGATTTTTAGTATCTGGTTGAGGAATAAATATCTCCGATTGGTCAGCATAAGATATAGAAAAGAAAACAATAAAGGGAATAATAAAAAATATTGTTTTAAGTAAATTTTTCAAGATTTAAACCCCCTACAAAACATTATTTATTAGATAACATTATAATACAAATGTCTCACATAGCAATATTATTTTTTAAATTTTAGGGTGGTTTATAAGTTTATATGCCTTTACTTGATAATATCGATAATTTACNAAGATACTTATATAAAAACAGTAAAAAATATAAATTGAAATAAATTAAACCAGGCCAATTTTTATGCCACGCAAAGAAAATGACGTTAATGAAAAATTAAATATTAAATTAATTTGCCCCATGAAATAGAGATGCATATTTCATAGGGCAAATAAATCTAATTATGGTAGCTATTATTCATTACAGGTTTTACTTTTGCTTCGTCTGGTGTATATACCTTATCATCACCNGGATATGGCGAATTAAAGCCTTTCACACTATACCATATATCTCTATTTAACAGATTAACATTTTGCTTGTCTTCATCGTCTAATGTAGAACCAGAAAACATATTTTTAGAAGCTAAGGCCCACAGATACTGAAGATTATTAGAGGTCTTCAATGCATCCAAATCTGGATTCATTTCATCCAAGGGAACATTATTTGGTAAAACATTATAAGGAGTAAAGTTGGGGTGGTTTGTGAAAGCATCATACATAGGAGTTGCAGCAGAATCCATTTGGTTCATCGGTGGTAATCCTAAAATCTGCTCTATTGTTCTTAACATATCAACTTGGGTATACATTGTATGGTCTACAAAATTTCTCTTTACATAAGGCCCTATTACAAACGCAGTGGTCCTGTGNCCATCAACATGATCTATCCCATTTTGGGCATCGTCCTCAACTACAAATATGACTGAATCTTTCCAATATTTGCTATGACTTATTGCATCAACAATTCTACCTAAAGCAAGATCGTTATCAGCAACCATTGCACGTGGTGTGGGTAACCCAGGTTTTGTGCCACCTGTATGATCACTAGGCAAAGATATGATTATAAGATCGGGTAAGTTATTATTTTTTACATATGAGTTAAATTGTCTTAAGAATATATCTACTCTATACTGATCCGGTATATACAGGTCAAATGGAGGATAATCGCGAATCAAAACTCTGTCATTTGATGGTACATCTGACACAGCTTGAAATCTCCCGAGCGGTACGTGCAACTTACCTTTAAGCTTTCCCTCTAAAATTTCTGAGTCCCTGTACCAGTCATTCCAACTTCCAAGAGGCTCTACACCAGACCCAGTTGGAGTACGAAAATATTTTACATATTCACCAAAATTAGCTACAGATTTACCATGATTGACTGCATCTTCCCATATAAATCCAGACGAAAGATAAGCAAGGCTATCTCCACCTTCATTAGGATAGCTACGTGGAAAGTCACCGAACTGTCTTTCTACATAATCAGGGTTTAAACCTTGATCAGTCCACTGATGCCCGTCAGCAGATACTGAACCGCTACAATAAAAGTTATCAAATAGGATAAAATCTTTTGCTAATGCGTGTTCGTTTGGAGTAATTTTTTCACCAAACACCACTAAATCTGGATCACCATTTCCTTCTTTCATATCACCAAGTACCTGATCATAAGGTCTATTTTCTTTAATAATGTAGAAAACGTGTTTAATAGCTGAGGAGCCACCTAAATTCAATGGAATTGAAAACGAAACTCCAAATTGGTAATTAGTAGATCTATTTTGAGACTCGCTCAACTGATTTGAAATTCCAAACGTGCCATAATTATTCCCATTCTTTAAACTATCGCTGTTTAAATTTTTCCAATTGTTATTTTCATACACTTGTTTTGTATATTCAGCCAAAGCTTTATCATCCGGATATTTTATAACTGATATGCTGCCCAGCCATGCATATACTGAATGGCCAAAAATTTGTTTAGAATGTCCAAATGGCACCTCTTTGCCTAAAGATCCTACTCCTTTTATATTCGCCACCACAATACTATTTAATGCTTTATCAATAGCTATATCACCAGGATACCACCCAGTAGGAATTAGACCATCAAATTTTACAGCTTCGTTTTCGCCATTCCAATCATAAACAGCTACCGCATTATTAGAACCAAGGCTTACAAATAATTTATTCTGAAATATTACAATAGCGTTTGGCTGACTGCCAAATATTGAATTAGGATACGGATGAACGCTGATAGTTTTTANTACAGCTAAAGATTGNCTGTTTATAACAGAAATTGTATCGNTGTTAGTATTTGTNACGAAAATATCTTCTTTATTTTGNCACATTGCAGTAGGCTGCAAACCTACAGTGATATTTTTTACAACTGAATTTGTACTAAGATCTATCACAGAAACTGTACCAGTGCTAGCCATACCAGAAGTCGGATTAGAAACTATTGGAGTCCCACTCGAATAATTCGTAAAATCATCTGGGGTAGCAATTCTTCCACCCTGATTCGAAACAAAAGCCATATTTTTGTCAACTAAAATTGTATACGGTGCATTGCCAACAGGTATTTCACCAATAAATTCATCAGTAGAGAGATCAACTATACCGACTGAATTGTTTCTGCTCAAGGCAACATATAATTTCGAACCATCAGGAGAAATGGCTAAACCACCAGGATCCGAAGTTTTACCGTCAATATTTTTTGGCAATTTAATTATCTTGTATAAGGTTAATAATCCGTCTTTATCTACATTAAAATCTAGAATCTTCCCATCGCTAAAGGAAACATATAATTTTGAACCATCATTAGAATAGATAATGCCAGTATAAGACCCACCTTTTTCACTTTCAGACAAGGCAAATTTTTGGATTACCTTACCGCTTTTCAGGTCTATTACAACTATAGGTGAATAATTTGGAGTTAGACCATTAGGATATCCTCCTACATTTACAACAGCAGTTTTGCCATCTGGATTTATGGCAATAGCATTAGGCCTACCAGAAATAAGNATCTGTTCTCCTGCGGGCGTTAAAAGCTGATCTGTGGGAACCCAAAGTGAATTATTAGCAAAAGAAGGAGATTGCAAAAAAAGAAATTGAAAAACCAAAAATAAAACTGTAAAAAATAAAAATGATTTTTTCACAGCTCAACCTCCCTTTTTATTTATTAATTAATCCTAAATAAAAATTTTTAACAATGTGTTAATGTAAAGTTAATTATAAGTTAAAAGATGTAAAAATAGTTTAGTAGACTCGTAACCTACGAAAATTGCAGACGTTAGAATTAGCCTCATACAATAAAAATTAGTGAATTTATAAAAAACAGGATATAAGATCAATTAAATATACTTATAATAACAATTCATAGTTTAGTTATAAAACTATATTAATGTAAAATATTTTTCAAGAAGAAGGTCTTGCACTTATGACCTGGTCATCTCTTAGAAGATAACCTAAAAGCAGCAGATCTAAAGCTCACCAAAAATGAACTTAATATGCTATCAGAAGTAAGTGCAATTAAAGAAATTTATCCAAACTGGATAATAAAAAGACAGAATATAAATAGACCATAAATTTTTACTAATAATTATTTAAACGTAATCAACTTCTATATTTTTAGTTTTAATTATCTTATTTGGATTCATTATATTTTGTGGATCTATTGACTTTTTTATATCAGAAAAAAACTGCATACCTTCTTTTTTAAATTCTCTTTCCATAAACTTTGCTTTTACAATTCCTATTCCATGCTCGCCAGTAAGCGTACCTCCGAGTTCAATGCAATAATCAAAAATCTCGCTAACTGCTTTTTCTACCTTTTCCATCTCAACTTTGTCTCTTTTGTCAGTCAGAATAATTGGGTGCATATTGCCATCACCCACATGTCCGCAACTACCTATAAGAAGGTTATATCTCTCTTTGATCTCATGAATTCTTTTAACCATCAAGGGTACTTTACTTCTGGGAACCGTAGCATCCTCAGTTATCGCAGTTGGCCTCAATCTTGCTAGAACAGGGAACAAAGACCTTCTTGCTTGCATTAACCTATTTCTTTCATTTTCATTTTTTGCAATTTCTATTGACCTGGCGCCTGAACTCGAACATACATCTTCAACAATTTTGGTAGATTTTTCAACGTCCTCTGGTTCTCCATCTACCTCAATTAGCAAGAGTGCTTCAATATCCCTTGGCAAGCCAATTTTGTTAAAGTCTTCAATTGCATTTATTGATACCTTATCCAATAACTCCAAAGTAGATGGAATAACCTTATTTTCAATAATCCTTGCCACGGCTAAGCCTGCTGCCTCTANTTCATCGAACATCACTAACATAGTCTTTATCATTTTAGGTGGATAAATAAGCTTAAGCATTATCTTGGTAATAATTCCCAAAGTGCCTTCTGAACATACAAAAAGATGAGTGAGATCAAAGCCTGGGGCACCTCTGAGTGAAAAACTGCCTGTCTGGATTACATCTGAATTTGGTAGTACCACCTCTAATCCTATTACATAATTTTTGGTTGTGCCGTATTTTAGCCCCCTTAAGCCGCCTGCTCCCTCAGCAACACAGCCTCCAATCGTGGCTACAGAAAGGCTCCCTGGATCTGGAGGATAAAATAAACCCTTTTTAGCAACTTCAGCATCAAGTGTAGCAGCTATTACTCCTGGCTCTACAATAGCTATCATATTTTCAGTGTCTATATCCAGGATTCTATTTAGTCTGCTTAGTTCCAGTACTATTCCACCGTCAGTAGGTATTGGCCCGCCACTAATACTGGTACCCGAACCTCTTGGATAGATATTAACATTGTTTTTTCTGGCCACTTTTAGCACTTCAGAAACCTGTTTTGAGTTAGATACAATTGCAACTACATCTGGTACTTTATGCAGCTGCGTAGCATCATATGAATATACAAAAACATCAGCATAATCAGTAAGAAGGTTTTCTTTACCTACTATATTTTCCAGTTCATTTAAAACGCTTTTTGGTATCATCCACCTCACCTCTAAAATGAGTTTTACAACTTTTTTAAAGTGTTGTCAAATTTTTTAAGGTATGAATTTATCTTTGCAAAATAGTTGCTGGATCGTATGAACTAGCTTTCAAAGCAGGCCTGATACCTGAAATTAGTGCAATGATAGTAGCAAAACAAAAGGCCACAAGAAATAGAAAAGAGTCTTCTCCGTAGGATGCTTGGGTTACTATATAAAAGCTTTGCGGTTCTTTATAGCATTAAAGATTGGGTTATAACAGCATATATTAATTAAAACTATTTCCACCATTTTCTGTGCATACTTAATTTTTTAATAACAGATTTTGGTAAAATTCTATAATTTAAACCTAATCTATAGCCTAAATATTTAANTATGTTTCTTANTATATATTCTGGTATTAGGTTATAAGACCTGTTTTTGATCAAAAAATCTAATTCTGATTTTATATACTTAAGCCCCTCGCCTTCAGCCTTACCAAATTCTTCTAATAACCAATATTCTGAACGGTGGAAAACACCTATATCAAAATATCTCTTAAANTCTTGAAAAACGCTATAGCTATGAGAATGAAAAACCGTTGCATTNGGTTCGTAAACNAGTTTGTAGCCAGCCTTTAAAAGCATTGCGCCAGCGTAAGAATCTTCACCCATAATAAGCTTTTCTTTAAAATAGCCAATTTCTTCAAGTGCAGTCTTTCTGTAAGCACAAAAAGAATTAGACAAAAAGGCAGTCTTTAGTCCATATTTATATTTATCTTCGTATGTTTTTATTAAAAAGTTTTCAGGATAATTAAAAAGTCTTAGATGTTTGCCAAATAAGTTGGTATCATCGTAATAAATTTGTCTACCGTATACCGCTCCGACGTCTTTATCCTTAAAATGTTTTATTAAATTGGAGATTGAATATTCATTAAATAATAATGCATCTTGTGTAAAATATATTAAAATATCGCCTCTTGAAATTCTTGCCGCTAAGGTCCTGGTGCCTCCGTGATCAAATTCGTCTCTTTCTATAATATGAGGTCTTACATTATACTTTCTCGCTATCTCAACAGTTTTATCATTCGACGAAGAATCAATCATTAATATCTCAGATTCCTCTGAGCATTTATCAAGATTTTCAAACAAACTAACAAAAAACTTATCTAAATACTTTTCTGCATTAAAAGTCAAAAGTATTATGCTTATCATAGAATTTCATTCATAAGGCTTAATACATCGCCCTTATTGATAGAATTCATACAAATAAATTCATAATCTTTTCCCTTACATTTTGGTTTGTTAAAACATGGATAGAATTTACAAAACTCTTTACCTTTTGAAATTACATAGACATTATCGGGCTTCCATATCTCCCAATCATTTGAGCCATTAAGCATAATACCTTTTATTCCAAGTGCACTTGCTGCATGTATAGAAAAGCTATCCAGACCAATTAACAAAGAACACCTCGATAAATTCAGAAAAAAATTACTTAAAGAACCAGTTTTCACAAAAACACCTTTCTGATCAATTATGTCACTAAAAAATTTATTTAAAGTTACTTCATCGTCTTTAGAACCAAATATCCATATCACATATTCACTTTTCAAATCATTAATTAAACTTTTCCAATTATCAAAACTCCATATCTTAGAAGGTTGGCTAGCAAATGGATGAATACCTATTATTTTTTTATTAATGGTCTCTTCTGTACAATATTTCTCTGATAAGTAAATCTTTGGGGGTAAAATTTGAGAACATCCCAATTCTTTCAAAAAATACCTCTGAATTTCATAAATATTTCTAACATCTTTTGGAACAAAAATATATCTGTCAAGAAAAAGGGAGCTGTTTAATCTAATTAAATTTTTAAATGGATGATCCTTGTCGTATATCAAAGAAATATTTTGTTTAGGATTAATTAACTTTCCTAGTAAGTTTTCCCGAATATCACCAATGTTATTTAATACAATATCATATTTATTATTTGACAAAGTTTTTATGACTTTAAGTAACTGAATTAGTTCAAAAAAATTAAAATCCTTTTTTGTGCCCATAGGAAAATTAGCATAATAAATATTATTCACAGATGGATTTTTTTCGTATATATCTTTAAAACCTGGTCTTGTCAATATATCAATTTTTAAATCTTGAAAACTGATCCCAAAAGAATTGATTAAGGCAGTAGAGATTATGGCATCACCGAAATTTCTTGCAGAAATTATTAATATCCTTTTATTAATCTTAGATCCTTTCTACGATAATATTATTTTTTTAAATTANACTACTATTATCTTAACCATCCTGATAAGTCCTTGTCAATCAATTTTTGCAGTTTAATTATATCNTCTTTATAAAATTGTTTTAAGCTCTCTCTTGTGCTCTCTTTCATCAAATCAGGTTTGATAAGTAGTTTGTTCATGAACTTATTTTTTAGTTTTATCCTGAAAGTCTTTGGGAAAAATATCTTTATACAAGATTTAAGAAAATTTGGTTTATTTAAAAAATTGTAAAGAGATCTTATCCTTGGGATCCCAGATTTATTATATCTTGTGTCTAAATCTCCAGGAAAAAACCCTGAATCCACGCCCAGAAAGCTGAGCAGATCCTTCATAAGAAAAACAGGATTTTCTTTAAGATCATCAAATAAAAAAATCTTTACATTTTTAAAATTTTCAATATATGATTTTACCTGGTTAAAGTAAAGTCCAACATTTTTGTAGTGCCACATAAACTCCCAATTTGCTTTAATTCTTTCATCCTCAGCATCAAGCGCATCTTCAAAAGATAAACTTTCCCTGCCATCTCGAAGAAGATAAAGATAAGAAGAATAAGCCCTCTCGATAGGATTTCTTAGAACAATCACGATCTTTACTTCGTCACCTAAATATTCTTTAATTTTAGGTATTACTAAATCATGATAATAAAGATTATCTACACTGCACTCACCTATTGCCTTTGACCCATTGGCTTTTGAAAATAAATTTATATATGCATCAGATGTCTTTATAACATCTCTTTCCCCTTCGGAATCTCCAGGTCCATTATAAGATCTTATACCAGAAATATATGAAAAGAATTTAGGTTCCTTAACACTACTTAGGAAAATTTCGGGATGTTCAGAAAGATAGTGATACAAGCTTGTTGTACCTGCTTTTGGGGCGCCTACCAATAGAAAATTCGGATATTTAAAATGCATCTATATCTCCTTATATATGTTTACCTATTTGCATAGTTAATACGAAAAAAATCATAAAAAGGTAACAAAATATAAACGATACAGAATTTAGGATTTACATTATAAATCCACTTTTACAAAAATTTTCTTTAAATCTTCTACAAACTTTTGTGGCTCATTTTTTATAATTTGTCTATAATATTCAAAATCTTTACGTCTTTCTTCAAAGTTTTCAAAACAATCTTTTATTTTATCAATGATTTTAGGTATATTTTCTTCTTTATCTTCGAATTTGTATTCAGCTGTTACAGGAACATCTTCATAAAATGCAGCTGAACCTCTTTTACCAGTGATAACGCAGCAACCTAAAATTGCAGCTTCTTTAGGAATTCTTTCTGGACCAGGGAAATGTCCAAAATCAATATAAACTTTCGCCTTTTTTAATATATTTATAACGTCTTTTCGCATCATATTTCTTATAGGGATAAACTTAATTCCATCCGCAAATTCGATAATTTTTTTTGTAAATAAATACCCCTTCTTAGGGTTGTACGCAACAATATTCTTTTTGCTATTCAAATTTAACGCATAACTCTCTTCAATAAATCTAATATTTACATAGTAATCCGGTAGATAATACATAGGTTTTAAATCGCTAAACCATTTTAAACCCCTATAAGAATTGCTCATATAAAAATTTGCTAATTTTAATAATGGATCTTTTCTATAATCATATTTTTCTGCTAATTTATCCAATACTTCTTGCGAAGTTATATCAAAATCTATCAATGGTTTTTTAATTATAATTTTTGATATTTTATTTATTGCCCGTGTGATAAAAAAATCTTTTTTTGTTACTTGTTCAAAATAATAATTATCAACACTCACAAAATATATAATCTTTCGAATATTTTCATATCTTGATAATAACGATAATTCTTTGCGACCTTCATAAACTATTAAAATGTTCTCTGTATTATCATCTCTTTCTAATATTTGTGTCACATAAGGAACATTATACATTTCATATTCAGGATGTACTGGAGTTTTGAGTTTATTACCATTAAAGTTGTAATAATACATAAAAGCTTCTACTTTCAAATCATTTATAAAATGATGAGCAAGCTGATGTAAAAGTTCTGGCCCACCTGTAGCAAAATTTGCAGGGCAAGCAATATAAATTTTAGTATCTGGATAAATTTCAACGCTCATATTTTGATCCTAAGTTAAAAATGTATTTTAGCTTCAACCCTTCTATGTATTTTGTAGCATAATAATACATACCACATAATACAAAAATTTCTATTATAACCCATGAAAGTGATGTGCCAATATAACCAAAGAAATATGTCATTATAGGACAAAGTATTAAATTTGATAACCCACTCATTATAATAATTTTAGAAAATTTATCGCTATGTCCTATATTTATAAGGAACTGTGTACCATAAATATTGTTAATGAATATGGTAATTGGTATTATTAAAAGTATCTTAAAAATAATCTCGCTACTTTCAAAATTATCTCCAAATAACAAAACTATTATTTCACCTGAAAAAAATATGCATACACCAATAAAAATTAAATAAATAGGAATTCCATAAATTAAAAGCTTTTTACCAAAGTTTACTGCCTTATTAATGTCTTCTTTCAATAGTCTTGACATAGCTGGATATATAGAATTTACCACTGGTACCTGTAAACTTATAACAGCTCTTACCAATTTCTCCGCAGCGGAATAATATCCAACTGAGATATTATTAGCAAATATCCCCAAAATAATTATATTCGTGTTATTAAAAAAGGTAATGTTAACTTGTGAAATAAATATATACCAACCTTCTTTTAGATGAAACTTTACCCTCTCAAAATCGGGCATTCTAAACTTTACCCCAAAGTCTTTAAATACTATCCAGAATGCTAAAATCCCTGCAACTATAGATCCTAAAGAGCTCAATATGGGAACATATAGAAAATCAGAAGCGTTTTTAACAAAAATAAATATTGATATAGTAAATATAATTCTAGCTAAAATATTTAGAAAAGTAATATACTTCATCTTTTCCATTCCCTGGAAAAACCAAACAGGAAAAAGCACTTGCCCTATCACCATCCCAAAAGTTAAATAGTAAATAGGCCACTCACTCCTAAATTTATCAAAAGAAAATATTATAAGAGTCATTACAAATAATGATAATATGAGCAACCCAAATTTTATAATTATCACACTACTAAAGATCTCAGATACTTTATCGTTATCTTTTCTATTAATAGATATATCTCTTGTAGCAGACAGATTAAATCCATAATCAGTNAANANATTAAAATACCCGATAAAGGCTTGNGCAAAAGCTATAAGTCCAAACTTCTCAGGCCCTAAAACCCTTACGAGATAGGGCAAAGTTATAAGCGGCAAAATATAGTTTGCTACTTGTAATGTAGAAAGCGATATAAAATTTTCTAATAATCTAGAATGCTTCAAGTCTTATATATTGCTTTTTTCAAGATGTGAGCTTTTCTCAGGTATACATTTAACATTTTCTATTACTCTTTTATACACCATTTCAGGAGTTATTAAGCTCATACAAATATTGTCCTTACAATTTGACATAAAACACTTTTCACAAGGCACATCAACCTTAATAATACTGACATTATTACNTATATCTATAGGTCTAAAAACGTTAAAATCTACCANACCACTATATAGTGCAATAGTTTTAATGCCCAGCATTGCGGCAGCATGAGCAGGTCCACTATCAGGTCCAATAAAAATTTCAGCACCTTTTAAGATAGAAAAAAGTTCCATTAGTGTCGTTTTATTGCTCAGGTTTAAAAGATTTTTATCCTGGATCTGGTTATATATTTTTTCTTCATCTTTTGTAACCTTGCCAATTAATACTATAAAATAGCCGTCTTTTAACAACATATCAATAAGTTTTAAAAAGTTTTCTATCTTCCAGTCCTTAGATGAAGCGCCTGTATGGCCAACGGCAATGACTATATATTTATTATATTTTACTGGATTTGTCATTTTCAAATCATAATAACTGTCAAGCTTTCTAATCTCTGGAATTTTTATTTGAAAAAAATCTAAAAATTTATTATATGTATTTGTAATATGTTCTCCATATGGATATTCAAGTGCTTTATCAAGCAAAAAGCCACCACCGCCAACATCAAAGCCTATTAGATATTTATATTTTGAGAAAAAACGTATAAATGGTATGAGGTTTATATCTCCTCTTACCTCGAGAACCACATCGGCATCTATCTTAGAAAAGCTTTTCAAGGCAGAAAAAAAAGAATTGTCATCCGATCTGGAATAAATTCTTCTTGGATGCTCTAAAACAATAATCTCGTCTATACCATTAAGATTTGAGGCAAGTTCTAGTGTATTTTTGTTAATAGCTAAAATAAGCTTTCCTTTAAAATGTTCTCTAATTAAGCTGATCATATGAACACTCAGCAGAAAATCGCCAATATGCCCCATCTGAACAATGCAGATAGATTGAAATCTATTCAGATCTAAATTGTGAAGATCAGATCTATTTTTACAGAAAAATCTATAACCAAAAAAATCTATAATCTTTTTTATTTTTGTCATCTTAGAATTAGGGTTTAAATATGTTATTTTTCTGGTCAAGAGTCTATCCATTTTGGTTTTCCCATTTTTCCTTTGATGCCATCATAAACAGCGATTAATAGAAATTTGATCCTTTTGAATTTTTGATCGTCATAAACTATAATACCTAATATTAGCCTTAATACGAGATAGAAATTTATAAATAAAAATAAGTAGAAATAAAAGGTTCCAAAAAACTTCTTAGTAAAATAAAATCTATTTCTTAGATGTAAACAGGGAGTTTGCAAAAACCTTTTTATATTATTCCTTAAACTCTTTCGCCCAATAAAGCTCTTTATAACCCCCCTGCCCGTGCTTGCGCCCTCTTTATGATACACAAGAGATTTCGAACAACAAAAAATTTTCCAACCGTATTTTTTTGCTCTAAAACAAAAATCATCTTCTTCTACCTGCATAAAATAGCTTTCGTCAAATAGTCCAATTTCGCTTAAACACTCTTTTCTTACCATCATACTAGCACCGAACAAAGCTCCCTCGATCTCAAAGCTATCTTTGAAATTTTGAAAATCTTTAGTGTTACAGTAGAGCCATTTAAAAGAGTTATTGTTCCAGGGAATTATTTTGTTGCAACCGCATAGCGCCTGAATAGTGTCTAAATTATGGTAATATAATATTTTTGAACCAACCAACCCAATTTTAATATCTCTATTAAATACGTCTAAGGCATNATTAAGAGCATTACTATCTACAACTGTATCATTATTTAAAAACCAAAAAAAATCAGCATCGCCCTTCTTTAGTGCATACTTAATTCCCAGGTTATTNCCGAAAGAAAAGCCGCCATTNTAACTAGATTGTATAAAAATTAGACCTTCGTCATTGAGTGCTGACTCATTTTCAAACTCATTATCTCTATACAAAGCATACTTTACAGGTTTTGTGACGAAGGGAAAGGAAAGCTTTTTAAGAGGATTTTCAGGGTCTATCAAAACATCCAATTTTCCTTCAGCCCATAATTTTAGATATTCAATCGAATTGTTAGAAGAATTATTATCAACCACAATCACCTGAAAATCTTTAAAATTCAATTTATAGAGACTCTCTAAACACTCAATCGTGTCATACCAGTTATTGTAGTTAACCAATATTATATAAACTTTCAAGAATGAAGCCTCACATATCCTAAAGAAGAAGTTGAGTTAGAAGACTCTGCAACTAAAAAATATTGAAAAATTTCATTTATAGATTTAAACAATGACAAATCTCTTTTTAAATAAGTTAATTTTTTGCTCCCCTAATTCCCAATAAAGTCCTTACCACTCCAGGAGTTCCTGGGGGCACCAGACCCACCCTATCACCTGGCTTGATTTTTTCTCTCAATCCACAGGTATTATGGTTTATAAAGATTGCCTCAACTTC
>JGI24721J26819_10003031_pt1 | contig 18161 bp, 19 predicted proteins | sample YelNatPaOPGAMG01_FD_26819 | JGI IMG/M metagenome (IMG submission 26819) | reverse complement strand
AATGGGCAGGTAGTTGATTCTTATGTTGATACGGAAAAACCCTTTGTCTGGCAGAAAACTCTCTATAAAGCAGGCACCTATAATATTTCGGTTACGGCTTTTGATAATATGGGGGCTTCTTCCAGTCCTACTGCTGATTCCCAAAAATCTTTCAGAGTAACCAGAAAAACTCTTTTTGTCTCGGCTGAAGTTGGTCCTCTACTTGCTCACGGTTCTTATACTGGTTTTGTATTTGCCAGAGCCGGAATGTTTTTATGGCTAAATCCGGATAAAACCAGCCTGTCTTTTACCAGTGGAGCTGCTTTGCCGACGAAAAGTTATCCCTGGAAACCAGCGATTACCGCTAACTTGCTGGGAAACATTCATTTTGGTCAATTTTTCACCGGGCTCGGTGTTGGTTTTATGACAAAAGAACGTTCTGACCGTAAAGATGGAGTGGATGCTGTGGCTCAAGCTGGTTTTAATCTTACCTCTAATAATTATTTCAATATGTGGCAAATTTATTTTGAATTTAGAGTTCCTCTGGGCCGATCATTTACTGAATGCCATAAGCTGGCTCTGGGGCTGAGATATAATTTCTAATTTCATTTTAGATAATTCAAAACCATCAGCGGGGAACCAAAAAGAGGTTCCCCTTTTTGTTTTTAAGAGGGAAGAGAGAAAGTTTATATGAACTAAAAGAATATTTTTGTAAATTTTTTAGACGTAGAAAAGAAAAAATATTTTAAGAGATAATTATTGGGCTTTAATTTCTTGACAATGGTCATTTTTTTTTATTTAATTAGAGAGTGTTTAAATAAAACTGGAGGTAAGGTCCATGAAAAAAAGTAAAGTTTTGGTGCTTCTCAGTGTGTTCCTGGTATTAGCAATGGTAGTTCAGGTCTCAGCTGAAGTTAAAAAAATTAAGTCTATCGGTCAATTCACTTTCGCTCGAGTTAGAGGGAAAATTCCAACTCCTGAAGTGATGAAGATGCTGGTTGATCGTTATGCTGCTGATATCAAGACGGGATTTGAGCAGGCTGGAATGGCTGATGTATATCAACCTTTTATTGACCAATTAAAGAGTGCCACGTTTGAAGATACCACCTGGAATGTTGGAGATCAGGTTCAGTGGATGCTTTTCCGGTCCCATGGAAAGGTTAAAGTTAGTGGGCCGCTGGAGTGGGCTGGTAAGAAACCCGTCGAAGTATTTGCCGTTAAGGTGAAAATTGGCTTTAAAACCTATACCTTCATCATTCCCAAGCCATGCGGTAATATAGCCTTTAAGAGTATGGTGGAAGAAATTCCCGAAGCCATTTGCTCACTTAATGTTTCCCCAGCCAAAGCCAATCTGAATGATCCGATAACTGTTGATATGAGCGGCACTCAATATGCTAAGAGTATGAAGGTTGAGGTCTATGATAAGCAGGGCAATAAGGTGGCCAGTAAGGATTTAACTCCGGAAGCAGCTAAATGGCAGACTAAATTTGATAAACCTGGAGAATATTTGTTTAAAGGTGTGGCCATCAATTTTGCCGATAAAGCTTCTGCCAATCCCTGTGAAGGCAAAGTTTATATAAACTATCCTCCAGTGGCCAAAGTTGTTCCCAGTTGTATTGAATGCAAGAATTATTATGGCCGTCCTATAACTTTTGATGCTTCTGGCTCTTCTGANCCTGATGGTGAAGTGACCAAGGTGGCCTTTCAGTTAACCGATAGNAATGGGCAGGTAGTTGATTCTTATGTTGATACGGAAAAACCCTTTGTCTGGCAGAAAACTCTCTATAAAGAAGGTAATTTTAATATCTCAGTGACCGCCTATGATAATGATGGGGCCTCTTCTTCTCCTTCTGCAGATTCTAAGAAAACGATAACTGTGACCAGGAAAAAGCTGTTTGGTCTGATTGAAGGGGGGCCGTTACTTGCTCACGGTTCTTCTTATCAAACCTATCTGTATCTGCGAACCGGGTTTTTCACCTGGATTAACCCTGACAAATGGAGCCTGACTTTTACCGCTGGAGCTGGAGTCCCACTTAAGGGAGCACCCTGGAAAGCCATCATTATGGCTGAGCTCCTGGCTAATGCCCATTTTGGCAATTTCTACCTTGGACTTGGTCCCGGTTTCACTACCAAAGAAGAAACAGGTAGGAAAGCCGGCGTAGATGGCGTAGGTCAGGTCGGCTATACAATTTTCAATAATTATCTGAAGATGAGCCAGATTTTCTTTGAATTTCGTGCACCAATCGGAAGAACTTTTGATTCCCACAAGATGGCTGTTGGCTTCAGATATTGCTTTTAATTAAGATAAAATTAAATGGGGCGGATTTTTTCCGCCCCTTTTTTTTGCTTAAATTTGGGATAGGTGAGGAGGCTATTCTAATTTCTGGGTCCAGTTTATTATTTTTTTCTTCTTTTTTATCTGCTAATCAGGCAATTCTTTTACCGCCAGTGATTTTTTCTTAAAGAGGGGCCATAGGTGAAAGGCAAAAGAAGCATAGGAAAAAGGTTAAGATGAGGAAAACAGAGATGATTTTATTCGGAAAGCTTGGTTAATTTGGCCAGCTCGTCATTATAATACTTCCGGTAGAGGATTTCCCACTCCTGAGAGCCTTCTTCTATATGCTTTTTTTGAGAAGTTATTTTTTCTCTGGCTTTGCGGTCAATCTGGTCATAAAGCTTCATTTCTTCATCAAAAGCTTTGACAATCACCAGACGGATTTCATTGGGGTCATCCAGAAATTCAACTTGTTCATTTTTATACAGAGCATTGACTATTAGTTTTGAAAGATGATGAATTTTTTCTCTGGAAAGCTTGGTCATCAGAGAACAATATTCCTTTCTTTGGCTAATTTAGTTTTAATCATTTTGAACATAGTCTGATACTCTATGTTTCCTTTTCTAATTTCGTCCATATGTTTATTAAGTATTTCTCTAACTTCCTGGTCAAGGCGGTCTTCCTTTTGAAATTCTTCAGTAATCAGGTTAATAATTTCTTCCAAAACCTTAGCTTTATCATCAACCAGAATTTTCCCCTCTTTTATTAATGCCCTTAAAATGGTGAAAGATAAATGTTCGATTTGGTTCTTATTTAGCCTCATTTCTTATTTAAAATACAATAGATAGGGGCAAATTTCAAGGAAAGTTGTTAAATTTTTTGGTTTTAGTGAAAAAAAAATTACAGAATGAGATGGTTTTGCCCTTTTTTCGTCTTTAAAACGACTTAAGAACTATTTTGGGCTGGAAAAGTTTATTCTCTTCTTCAAAAACAGCCAATCCTAATAAGTATCCTTCAGATGAAAATATCCGGAAAAATTGCTTCTCTTCTGGAGAAAAAGGCGAAAAGGGCTTAAGACTGGCCCTTAACACCTGATTAAGGGCGACTTTAGAACCGAAGAGGAAGGCTTTAGAACCGGCTTCGTCCAGCCAAATTGTCGGAAACTCTGGAAGAAGATATTCCAGAGGCCTTATTATTCTGGAAAATTCTTTTTTTTGCACCAGGTCTTTTATTTTTTCTAAGGATAATGCTTCTTCTTCTGTGTACCAGCCTACTGCCAATCGCCGCAGCTGGACAAGATGAGCTCCGCAACCAACTTTTTGACCAAGATCATGAGCTAAGGTTCTTATATAAGTTCCAGAAGAGCATTCTACTTCGAATTTTAAATAGGGGGGAGAGTAATCAAGGGCAAGAAATCTATGGATGGTGACTTTAACCGGTTTCAAATGAGGTGTCATCCCTTTCCTGGCCAGTTTAAAAGCTGGCTGCCCATTTATTTTTTTGGCGGAAAAAGGTGGTGGAAGCTGCAAAATTTGTCCTTCAAACGATTTAACCGCTTCCCTTAATTCCTCTTCCCCTGGATACGCCAAGCTTTCTTCCCCCTGTGGCTTTCCCCCTGAATCATAGGTATCAGTAGCCATTCCCAATTTTATTTCACCGGAGTAAGTTTTATTCATCTTGGACAAGAAGGGAAAAAGCCTGGTCGCCTGGCCCAGAGTTATTAAAAGTACCCCGGTAGCTAAGGGGTCCAATGTACCAGCATGTCCTATTTTTCTTATTTTAAGAAGAGTTCTCAGATAAAGAACCACATCATGAGAGGTCAAGCCTGCGGGTTTATCAACGATAATTAAACCATCCATATTGAGGAAAAAGGTTATGATTTTAAAGATGAGGAGAACATTAAATTTTCTACTGTTGATATAATTTCTGAGTAAAGCTCTTTCAGGTTTCCCTTAACGGTAAAGCCGGCGGCATGCATATGGCCACCGCCTCCGAAATATTCTGCTGCCAAAGCTGAATTCGCCCGACCTTTAGACCTCAGGCTAACCCTAAATTCACCGGTTTGCATTTCCTTAAAGAAAATTACCATTTCTACACCTTTGATTGATCGGGCAAGGGTGGTAATGTCTTCCAGGTCAATTTCCTTTATTCCAAATTCTTCCAGGTCTTTTTGCCACATAACCAGGACAGCGATATTACCAGAAGGATTTAGAGTCAGAGATGATAAAACCCGGCCAAGAAGCCTGATTTTGGCTGGCGAATTATTATTAAGAATTTTATCGGCAATTAAATTCGGGTTAGCTCCGGCTTCTACCAGCTGGTGGCAGATATAAAAAGACCTGGAGGTAGTATTGGAAAACTGGAATGATCCGGTATCAGAGAATATAGCCGAATAAAGAAATTCAGCCATCCGCGGGGTTATATTTACCTGGAGCGGCTCCAGCAATTCATATACCATTTCTCCTACCGCCGAGGCTGAAGGATCAATCCAGTTGAGGTCAGCATAAGGAGAATTTGAATAATGATGGTCAATATTTATTTTTGGTAAATGATTAATTCCAGTCTGACCCGAACGGGAAACATCAGCACATTCTAAAAGGATAACCAAATCCAGTCCTTGCGGATTAATCTGACCAATCCGGATCCGTTGAGTTTCTGGAAATTCCTTAAAAGGGAAGGGGAGAGGATCGCAGTTTACTATCTCCACCTTTTTCCCTAACAGATCAATAATTTCAGCCAAGGCTAAACTGGTATAAATTGAATCTCCATCGGGCCGGAGATGAGAGGTTATAGCAATGTTGTGGCTGTCTAAAATTTTTCTGGCTATTTCAATCTTTATTTCCTGGCTCATCTTTTTTAATTATATCCAGCAAATGGTCGATTTTTTCCTCATAATCAACCGAGGTGTCAATGACAAAAATTAGCTGTGGATTATATCTTAAATTTAATCTGTTAGCAAGAAGCTTTCGGAAGTAGGGAGTCTTTCTTTCCAGCAGCTTTAAAATGCTTTCTCTCCGCTCTTTTTCCAGCACCGAAACAGAAATCTTAGCCGTGAGCAAATCAGGGGGCATTTCTACCTTGGTTACGGTCAAAAAGCCAACCATTTCAGGAAGCTCTTCAATCAGATACTTACTTATTTCCTGCTGGATCAGATGGCTTACTCTTTTAGCTCTGTAAGATGATTCTTTGATCATTTTTTAGTTTTAATAAAAAGTCAGTTGATGATCTGATAATGTGGCTTCTGAGTAATTGTGGGCTTCTTCCAAAATGCGCTCAAGTACCTGCTGCACTATTGATTGCTGACTGTTCACCGCCGCCACCGCAATTTTGGTTCGCTGCCAGCTTTCCTGAAAGCCAACTTCAGAGATGGATACGTTGTAACGATGTTGAACCCGGTCGGTAAAGCTATTAATGAAACGGCGTTTTTCTTTAAGCGAATGAGAGTATTCTAAAAAGAATTCCAGAGTCAGCACGCCAACAATCATTTTCCGTGGCTTATTCGGGCATAACTTTTTCTCGAACAAAGGCTTCGATAATATCGCCCGGCTCGATTTCCTGAGTTTTTTCCAACCCCAGTCCGCATTCGTAATCTTTTTTAATCTCGTTTACGTTTTCTTTAAGATGTTTGAGCGATGAAATTCTGGTCTGATAAAGGACCTGATTTCCTCTGATAACTCTGGCCTCGGCATTCCTCACTATTTTCCCATCAATAACCTGGCAGCCGAGAACAGTGCCCACTTTAGGAATTTGAAAGATTTTCTTTACCTGAGCCCGTCCGAGATATGTTTCCTTAATCACCGGTTCTAACATTCCGGCGATGGCTTTTTTCAAATCATCAGTTAATTGATAAATAATTTTATAAAGTCGAATTTCTACTTTTTCTCTGTTGGCCAGTTCCTGAATTTTCCCGGGCACCTTAACATTATAACCAATTATGATTGCTCGGGAAGCTGAAGCTAAAAGCACATCAGCTTCGGTTACATTTCCAGTTGAGGCCTGAAGGATATTAATTTTAACTTTGTCTGTGCTCAATGTGGGCAAAAGTCCCCTGAGGACTTCCACTGAACCGTGGACGTCAGCTTTAATAATTACTGGTAATTCCTTGGTTTGTCCTTTTTCAATTTTCTTAAAGAGATCTTCCAGGCTTAAGGGAACTTCTTTCTCCGGGGCTTCCTTTTTGCTCCGGGCAATCCTGAATTCACAGATCCGGCGGGCAATTTCCAGGTCAGGAACTACCTGGAAAATAAATCCAGCTTGGGGGACATCATTAAATCCTAAAACTTCTACGGGCACTGATGGACCGGCGTTTTTAACTGGCTTTCCGAATTCATCAAATAAAGCCCGAGCCTTTCCGTAAGTCGTTCCGCAGATAAAGGCCTGTCCTGGAGTTAATGTTCCAAGCTGGACAATTACTGTGCCTACAGGGCCCTTTTGAGAATCAAGCCTTGACTCTAAGATAACTCCCTGGGCCGGGACATAAGGATGTGATTTAAGCTCCAGAATATCACCGAGGAGAAGAATCATTTCTAAAAGTTCTTCAATGTTCTTTTTTTCTTTTGCCGAGATCTCAACACAGATGGTCTTCCCACCCCATTCTTCAACAATTAAGCCTTCTTTGGCTAACTGCTGTTTTACTCTTTCTGGATTAGCTTCGGGCTTGTCAATTTTATTGATGGCCACGATTATCGGGACCCCGGCAGCCTGAGCATGACTTATAGCTTCTCTGGTTTGGGGCATTACCCCGTCATCAGCGGCTACCACTAAAATTACAATGTCTGTTACCTGGGCTCCCCGAGCTCTGAGCTGGGTAAAAGCTTCATGACCCGGTGTATCAATGAAGGTAATATAGCGTCCCTTGTAATTAACGCGGTAAGCGCCTATGTGCTGAGTAATTCCTCCAGCCTCCCTCTCAGCCAGATTAGAAGACCTAATAGCNTCCAGCAATGTGGTTTTACCATGATCGACGTGGCCCATAATAGTTACTACCGGAGGCCGCTGGACCAGGTCATCGACCAGGCTAAAAGCCAATTTGCGAATATCTTCTTCCAGCGAGACCATTTCTAAATCAACTTTGATGATTTCAGAAATAGCTTTTAGAAGAATTTCGTCAACCAGATCAGAGGCGGCTACATCATAACCCCGAGCTATTAAGTGATCAATAAGGTCTTTAGGCTTTATTTTGAAGCGCTCAGCCACGTCTTTAATTGATGAACCCTCTTGTATCTGAACCTTGGGCCTGGGCTTTGAAGCTGTGGCTGCTTTTGTAGTTTTCTTTTTGGTTGGGGAAGCTTCCATGCCCCCGGCTTTAATTTTATCTTTGCTCTTTTCCATTTTTTTTTCTCAGTTCATTCCTGCTTAATTGAAATTTTCCAGCCCACCAGCTTGCTGGCCAAGCGAACATTTATCCCTTTTTTCCCGATAGCCAGAGAAAATTGTTCTTTATTGACTCTGGCCTCCATTTCTTTTNNCTGTTTGTTAGTAATAACTATCTTATTTATTTTCGCTGGACTTAAAGCAGCTTTAGCGTAGGCTATGGGATCTTCAGCCCATTCCACTACATCTATCTTTTCTCCCTGAAGTTCCCGGGAAATAGCCATAATTCTATTCCCCTTAACTCCGATACAAGCTCCAACCGGATCCACTTCTTTTTGCTCGCTAAAAACTGCTACTTTAGCTCTTTCTCCTGGTTGTCTAACCACGTCTTTTACTTTTATTGTTCCTGAAGCTATTTCCGGTATTTCCAGCTCTAAAAGTTTCTGTAAAAATCGGGGAGAAGTCCGCGATAAAAATACCTGTGGCCCCCGGCTATTTTTCTGAACCTGAACGATAAGGGCTTTAACCAGGTCGCCAGGCTTAAATTCATCGCTCGGGAGTTTCTCTTTATCAGGCAAAAAGACCTCTGTTCGGTTAACTTCCAGAATAGTACCAAGGTTTTCAAAGCGGCGTACCACTCCGGTTACTATTTCTCCTGTTCTCGGGGCAAATTCTTCATAGACCTTTTCCAGCTCAGCATCTCGAACCTTCTGAAAAATAACCTGTTTAGCTGCTTGGGCAGCAATCCTTCCCAGAGTTTCTGCAGGTAATTCAATCTCTACCTCTTGGTCGAGACGGGCCTCTGGATTATGCAGCAAAGCCTCATCAAGCGAAATTTCTCTGGCTGGATCGGTTACCTCGGTAACTACCTTTTTTGTCACATAAACTCTGAGCTCACTTTTTTCTGGCTTAAAATCGACCTGAATTTCTTCTCCGTGGTGGAAAAACTTGCGGGCCGCAATTCGGAGAGATTCTTCTATGGCTTTGACGATAATCCGCGGTTCGACGCCCCGCTCCTTGCTGAGCTGATTAATAGTATTCCATACGTTGACTTTCATTCCGAGGCTTATCCTTCAGAAGCATAAAATGGATTAGAATTATATCTTAAATGGGGAAAGGTTGCAATTAAAGTTCAAGTAAATTTTTACCTGACCAATTCTCCCTGCAAACTATACGGACCGCAGCCGGTTATTCTAACATCTACCAGCTTATTAGAAACATCCACCGGAGAATTGAAGTTCACCACCTGATAACCTTCGCTTCTCCCAGAAAATAAATTGCCTTTTTTGCTCTGTCCCAGACAGAGAACTCTAAGTGTCTTTCCTATTAGCTTTCGATTAAGAGCTAACTGGATCTCCTTCTGGCGGGTTTGAAGGCGAATTAGCCTTTCTATTTTTATCTCTTCAGGGATATCATCTTCCATTTTTGATGAAGCAGTTAGAGGTCGGGGAGAGTAACGAAAAGAAAATATATTGGCAAATTGGATTCTTTCTACTGCTTCCATAGTCTGTTCAAAATCTTCTTCAGTTTCCGTAGGAAAGCCGACGATAAGATCTGTACTCAGGCTTATATCTGGCATCAACTGCTTTAATAAGTCAATTTTTTGAAAATAATCTTCCCGGGTATAGTTACGTTTCATTTTTTCTAAGATGCGATTTGAGCCTGATTGAAGTGGTAAGTGCAATTGATGACAAATTTTCCTGTTTTGGGCCATAGTTTCAGCCAGCTCGGCGGTGAAATCTTTCGGATGAGAAGTCAAAAATCTGACCCATTCTAAGCCCTCAATTTCTACTATCTTTTTCAGTACTTCTGGGAGGCGAGCACCTGTTTCTGGATCACGGTAAGAATTTACGTTCTGTCCGAGAAGGTGGATTTCAAGATAGCCTGTAGCCGCCAGTTTTTTTACCTCGGCTAAAATGGCTGAAAGCGGCCGATATTTTTCCCGACCACGGGTAAAGGGGACTATACAGTAAGTGCAAAAATTATTGCAGCCTTCCATAATGGTGACATAAGCAGAAACCTGACTCTCTCTCATTTTGGCCTCAATTGGCAGCTCAACCCAATTTTTTGTCCATCCGCTAAGCAATTTTTTTTCAATTTCCAGTCCATTGAGTGCTTCCAGCAAGGAATGGTATTGAGCTGGCCCAGCCACTATATCCAAGTAAGGGAATTTCTGAAAAAGCTTTTCCCGATAAAGCTGGGCAACACAGCCCAGACAAACAATAATGGTGCCCCGCTTTTCTTTTTGTTCTTTTAATCGTCCCAGATAAGAAAAAAGTTTTTTTACTGATTTCTCNCTGACTGCACAGGTATTTATAAATATCATATCGCTTTCTTCTGGTGAAGAAACCGGTAAGGCTCCCTCTTTGAGCATCAGACTGGCTATATGCTCAGAGTCATTAACGTTCATCTGGCAGCCAAAAGTATGAATGAAAAATTTCTTGCCTTTTAACATTTCTTTTCGGTCCAGTTCATAATTTTTAATTAGAAAANAGCTCTCTTATTTATATTTATTATAGCTTAATTGTTGGAGATTATAGCAGAATAGCCGGGCTGAAATTCAATGCCTGAGAGAATTTTTCTCCAGAAGTTCTCTGGCCATCTGCAGGCTGGCTTCAGTCAGGCGGCTGCCAGCAATTAATCTGGCTATTTCTTCCGGTCGTTCCTGCTCCTTTAATTTTTTAANCAGAGTAAAAGTCTTTTCTTTTTCCATCTTTTTCTCAATGCGGAAATGATTGGAAGCAGCTGAGGCAATTTGTGGTAGATGAGTGACACACAGCACCTGGTGGTAGCGAGATAAATATTGCAGCTTGCGAGCAACAAAATCGGCAGTCTTTCCCCCTATACCTGAATCAATCTCATCAAAAATCAGAGTTTTACTTCCTTCACTTTCTTTGCCCAGAGCTTTAAAGGCCAGCATAATTCTTGACAGTTCCCCGCCGGAAGCAATCCGCCGTAAGGGCTTGAGTTCTTCTCCCGGATTGGGTGATAGCAAAAATTCTACTTCTTCGCTTCCTGATTCTCTGATAGTAGCCAAATCTTCTAAGCAAGCTCTAATCAGCCTGAATTGAATTTTAAACTTAGCTTTACTCAAAGCCAATTGAGCAAGCTCTTTTTCCAGATTTTGTTCCAGGGAGCGAGCTTTTTCCTGCCGCCGGGCTGAAAGAGCTTCTGCCAATTTATTATAAGCAACAAAAGCATCCTTAATTTCTTTTTCCAGATCACTGAGCTTTTCCTCACTTTTTTCCAGGTCTTGCTTTTCTATTTTTATTTTTTCCAGATATTTTAAAATATCTTCAATCGTCGTCCCGTATTTTCTTTTAAGGCGTTCTAACCGGCTGAGCCTTTCCTCTATTTCTTCTAATCTTTCAGGCGAAGGAGCATATTTATCCCGCAGCTTTATCAGACTATCTACCAGGTCGCCAAGAATAATGCTAAAATCATTAATCTGACCGAGACCAGCATTAAGTTCGGGGAAAAAATCGCTCAATTCTGTCAGGATGTTTTCTAACCTTTTGAGACCGGTGATTAAAGACTCTTCGCTTTCGTAAGAAATATTTATGGCTGAGTTAACCAGCTGGGCAATTTTTTCTGAATTTTTCAATATGGACCGTTCTTGAAGAAGCTCGGCATCTTCCCCGGGCTGAAGTTCAGCTTCCTCAATTTCTCTTATCTGAAAATTAATGAAATCGAGCTTTTGGGCTCTTTCTTTCTGCCTTGTTTCCAGCTCTATTTTTTCCCGAACTAAAGCCCGGAGCTGCTGAGCAGCTTGCTTGACCTTTTCTTTTAGTTCAGCCGCTTCTGCATAGGCGTCCAGAAATTGAAGATGATTGGAAGTGTCGAGAAGAAAGATATGGTCGTTTTGACCATAAATATCAACCAGTTTTTCTCCCAGCTCTTTCAACTTTTTTAAGGGAACAAGAAGCCCGTTGATGTAAGACTTACTCATGCCCTGGCTGGAAACTATTCTCTGAAGATAAATTTGCCCCTTTTCTTCCAATTCGATTTCTTCTGGTATCTGGCTTTTATCTAAAACTTCCACCACCGCTTCCACTGAGGCTTCCTCTTTTCCTGTGCGGATGAGGTCAGAAGAGGCTTTTTCTCCTAAAAGAAGCTTTATGGCGTCAATAATAATAGATTTGCCAGCTCCAGTTTCACCGGTCAAGATAGTAAAACCAGGTTCAAATTCTAACTCGAGATCCTCGATAGTAGCCAGGTTTTTTATACGGAGATAACGTATCATCTCGCCCAATCAAGACTTCTTTAAGATTAACCTTAATTATTTTTTTATAATTTTATAAGGCACAAGAGCCCGCTGAGTATTAATCCGTCCATAGCCTGCATAGTCGTCCCTTCCTGGCGCACCAATATCATCAGGGGTGTATTTGATTATTTTCATAATATCATCCACTTTAAGCCAGGGTTTAGCCGATTTAATTAAAGCAGCAAAACCTGCGACATGAGGCGCAGCCATTGAAGTTCCAGAAGCAAAGGCATATGGCAGATAGCCCGGCTCGGTAAGGGCTAAAGGATAGCAGCTTAGAATCCAGACAGCAGGGGCAGCCACATCTACCTGTGGTCCATAATTGGAGAAATCCGCTATCTGATCATTGTAATCGCTGCCAGCAACTGCTAAGCAGTATTGATCATAAGCTGCAGGATAAAGCACCGGACCACCATCATTCCCAGTAGCCGCTACCAGAACTATGCCTTTATCATAAGCATACTTTAGTGCTTGTTCCAGAGCCGGGTCGGCTTGATCTCCGCCCAGACTCATATTAATCACTCCTACCTTGGCTGCACCTGAGGTATAGTCAGCGGCCCAGACCAGAGCCTGTATCAGCCAGTCATAGTCACCTTGTCCATCAGCACCTATTATTTTCCCGGGAAGAATCCGGCAATTCCAGGCGACGCCAGCTATTCCCTCATTGTTATTGGTTTCAGCCCCAATTATTCCGGCTACATGCGTTCCATGTCCCTGGTCGTCATAAGCATCATCGTCATTATTAACAAAATCCTTTCCATGGGAAATGACTTTGTTAACCAGGTCCGGGTGAGTATAATCAACTCCGGTATCTAAAACAGCCACCAGGACATTCGGGTCTCCTTTAACATAATCCCAGGCTCCGGTGATCTTTATGTCTGCCTGAGGTTTTCCAGTTGGGCTTCCGGGTATTTGTAAAACACCACCGGGATTAGAGAGAGCATATTGGTATTTGAATAGCTGGTCATTGGGAGTGGTGCACAGTCGGAGTTTATAATCAGGTTCAGCATAAAGAACATCGGGGTTACTTTGAAGTGCAGACAGCGTTTCTTCTACCGTAGTCTCTGGACCTACCTGGACTACATAAGCCTCAACTCTCGGAATTAAATGATAGGCTTTGGGCTGATAGGCTTTGAGAATGGTTTCTGTAGATTGTACTGATAACTCTGGTTTAAATTTTACTATTATTTTTTCTGAGGAATAATTTTTTCCGGTTGATTTGGTATATAAAGTGTTGATGATTTTTATTCTTTTTAGCAGATTGTTAGGAGAGTCTGTGGCTATATTTTCTCCAAACTTCACCTTATTTTTTTGGGTGACAGGTGAGGCTATTCGATCTTGCTTCTTCTGGGCTGAAAGCTGCAGCTGATTTAAGCCCAAAAGGAAAGCAAACAAACAGATTAAAGAAACGACGGCAACAAACTTACCATTCCTGAAAAGCTTTTGGCTGAGTTTTTTAATTTTCATTTTAACCCTCCCTTAAACTCAAAAAGTATATAACAAACTAAGACCACCGCTAATCGCTGTTTTGCTGCCAGTGTAGACTCTTAATTTAGGAACGAAAACAATGTCCTTGCTGAGATTTATATTCCAGCCCAAAGCGATGGATATGGGACCGGCATCTTTTAAGCTTTTGTCTTCCTCGGCCGCTAAATCCTGAATTGTTTCTGACATCTTGAAGGTTCCCCAGAGTTTGGAAAAAGAAATTTCCAGGAAAGGCTGGTTGTCCACAAAACCATCATAAGTAACAAATATTCCTGCTGAAGCTTGGGCCCAGTCTGGTTCGGCTTTGACTTCAGCTGGCACCACGAAGTCGCTGAGAGTATATTTTTTCTGAAAACCGATGTAGGAGGTAAAATCAGCCAGCAGCCCAAATTTAAAGTTGGAGGTCTGGAAAAAAGCCTTGCTTATCTTTCCGCCAAAAATCAATCCGGAAATACCACCTGCTTCATAATCAATAGTCACAGGAAGCTGATCAAACAGTGCTCCATTTAATTTGGAACTATTAATCCCGGCGAAAATATCGAGGTCAAACCATCCGGCGAGATTAGTAGCTCGAGCCTCAAGCAGCAGATTGGATGATTTAAGAGTTAGCTCGTTACTGCCTGCCTTAACCCCGCGGTCAAACAACCCGGCCGACAGACCCATTTCCCAGCGAGTTTTATTTTGATTGCTGCTCTGGGCAGACAAAGCTTGACTGGCAAAAATAGTGAAAAGCAATAAAATAAAGAGACTTAGCCAGCTACTTTTTTTCCCCTTTTTTAATTTTGGTAACATTTTTCCCTCCCTTATTTAAATTACTGTTCTTCTTAATTTCTTCCAATAATTTTAATCTTTGCTGGGCAATTTTGACAAATTTACTTTCGGGATAATCGGTAATTAATTTAGTGAAATAGGGGAAGCTTTCATCATATTTTTTTCCCTGAAAATAGCAATCAGCCAGATAAAAATAGACGGCATCCATTCCTTTGTATTCTGGATACTGCGTGGGGATATCCTGGAGTCGGCCAACTGCAGCACGATAGGCCTTAATTTTGTAATAAAATTGACCCACCTGAAATTCATTTTCAGCCAGCCTTTGTTCGCAATCCTTGATTTTTTCTTCAGCCTGTTTGGCATATTCGCTGGATGGATAATTAGTTATGACTTTTTTGAACTCCTGAAGTGCCTGTAAGGTCTTGCTCTGGTCCCGGCCAGGCTTGAGGATTTTTTTGTAATAGGTCATAGCAATCTGGTACTGACAGTAAGGAACAGAGGGACTGGTAGGGTAAAGGCTAATGAATTCCCGGTATTCGGCCGCCGCCAGAATCAAATTGGCTTCGTCGCCTTTGTTAAAATAGCTATCAGCGATGAGCAATTTGGCTCGCTGAGCATAGAAGCTTTTGGGGAAAGAATCATTACCTGCCGCAGATAAAGAATACCTTTTTCCTGGTCTTTTTTAATATATTGTTCCCCCAATTTAAAAAGAGCTTCATCTGAAGCCTGGGCTTCAGAAGGAATGGTTTCTACGTTTTGTTTTTTGCAGGCCACTGCATTAAATAGCATGGCAACTGAAAAAAAAATAATTGACAGCCACGTGCCTTTATTTTTCATCCTTGGACCTCATCTTTTCTGATTGATTTTGTGGTTAAATTCCTCAGCTATAGCTTTCATTTTTTTTATTTCTGATATCGGGTCAGGTGATGAATAAACTGAAGACCCGCAGATAGCAATATTCATTCCCAGCTCAAATAAAGAAGCCAAGTTGTCCAGCTTGACTCCGCCATCAACGGCGATTAAAAGCGGCAAATTTTTTTCACTTATGACAGTGCTTAACCGTTTTATTTTACTTTTGGTAGAGGGAATAAATTTTTGCCCGCCCCAGCCGGGATTAACGGTCATAATAATGACAAAATCAAGTTCTTCCAGAACTTCGCTTAAAAGTTCGATCGGGGTAGCCGGGTTTAAAGCCAGTCCTGCTTTCCGCCCTGCTTCCTTTATAGTTTGAAGATCGTGGTGAATGTGGTGGGAGGCTTCTAAATGAAATGATAGCCAGTCTGCTCCTGCCTCCAAGAAAAGAGGGATCATTTTTTCGGGATTATCCACCATTAAATGGACGTTAAAAGGCAGACTGGTTTTCTCACGCAGAGCAGCTACCAGTTGATGGCCGAAGGTAATATTGGGAACAAAATGTCCATCCATAACATCTAAATGGACCATATCAGCGCCGCCTTTTTCGGCTATTTTTACTGCCTCAGCCAGGCGCGAAAAATCAGCTGATAGAATGGAAGGGGCAATCAAATACATTTATCGGCTAACCTCCAGGGAAATAGGGTTCCTTTTTTGAATGGGATATCCACCTGGTGGATTCTGCTTGACAATTATACCTTTTTCCAGACCCGGATAATAAACATAACGGATATCTTCTACTTTAAAGCCTAATTCTTGAAGGCGCGGAACTACCTGATTTATTTTGCGTCCGATGAGATCAGGCATTATGTATTTTGGCTCCTCTTCTCCCTGGCTGACCAAAAAGCCTACGGGGTGCTCCTTTCTACCACTGTCTGAGGTGGGGGATTTTGAGCAATAACTTTTCCCGCCGGATATTGCGGCGTATGGATCTGGGAAAGAGGTCCTTTAACCAGTCCAACCTGGCGAAGATTATTAATTGATTGTTCCAGGCTTTTGCCCACAAAGTTGGGGACAGTTGCTGACTCCCGGCCGTTACTTATAGTAACGGAGATAGTTCGGTTTACTTTAATGCGGGAACCAGGAGCCGGATCCTGAACCAAAATCCGGCCTCTTTCCACTTCATCAGAGAACTGGCTTCCGGAAATACTCAGGCTGAGATCTCTTTTCTGGAGCTCACTGCGAGCCTGATCAATAGTTTTGCCGACAATATCAGGCACATTGACCATTTCGTCATTGAGTATAATCTGAGAAGAGATAACTGCCCCGCCAAAGAAAAAAATAAGAATAAGCAGAATGAAATTTATCACCTCTAAAAACCAGTAATTTTTGTTTTTACCCATTAGTTTTGAGTTTTAATAATTTAATTTTTTTTCAGGTTTATCTATATCATAGTTTTAAAACCAAGTAAACATGGTTTAAGTTGCTGGAGGGAAAAGATTGTTAGTTCTGAAAAATAATTTTATAATTATAAACCTGAAAAGGAGAAAAAAAATGAAAAAGTATTCAGACTTTAGGAGTGATACAGTCACCAGGCCAACTGAAGAGATGCGTCAGGCCATGGCTATGGCCGAGGTTGGTGATGATGTTCTGGGGGATGATCCCACAGTCCAGAAGCTGGAGGAGCTGGCTGCTTCCATCATGGGCAAGGAAGCCGGGCTGTTTGTACCTTCCGGGACAATGGGCAATTCCATTGCGGCCAAGATGTGGACCAGAGAGCTGGAAGAAGTCATCGTGGAGGAAAAAGCTCACATTTATAATATGGAATCAACTCACCTTACCTTTATTTCTCGGGTTACTCCCAGACCCCTGCCCTCGAAGCGAGGGGCTCTTGACCCGGAGCTGGTGAGAAGGAATATCCGCCTGGCTTCAGTTCATACCCCTCAGACCTCACTCATTTGCCTTGAAAATACTCATAACAACTGGGGTGGAGCGGTGGTGCCGCTGGAGACTTTCCAGGAAATCAGAAAAGTTGCCGATGAATATGGACTCAAAGTTCATCTGGATGGAGCCAGGATTTTTAACGCCTCCATCGCTTCTGGAGTTCCGGTCAAAGAATATGCCAGGTACTGCGATTCGGTGATGTTCTGTTTGAGCAAAGGTTTATCTTCTCCTGTTGGGTCGCTTTTGGTTTCTGATCGAAAAACAATTGATTATGCCCGCCGAATAAGAAAAGTTCTGGGCGGGGGAATGAGGCAAGCTGGCGTGCTGGCCGCCTGCGGGATTATTTCCCTGACTAAAATGGTAGACCGGTTGAAAGAAGACCACATAAGAGCGAAAAGTCTGGCCCGGGCCATTTATGATTTACCTGGGATAACTCTCAATCCGGAGGAAGTAGAAACCAATATCATTATTTTTTATTTCAACCACCCGCATCTTTCGATCCCGGAGCTGCTTAATAGGCTTCAAGAAAAAGGAATTCTGGCTCTGGGCGTTTTTGGCGGTGTGCGGCTTGTTACCCACAAGGATGTTGATGATGAGGATGTGGAGCGGGCAATTAAAGCTTTCAGAGAAATTTTAGGCTGAAAATTTTAAATCAAAGGTTAAAAAAGCTTCCGAAAAAGGCTAACAAAAATTTTAGAGGCGGGACGACTTTGTGATAATCAATAAGAATTTTTAGTTGGTGAGCCAGTAACAAAGGAGAAAGTTATGGAAGGAAAAAAGTTAGTTATCATCGGCGCTGGACCAGGCGGCTATTTGGCTGCCCTGCGTGCTGCTCAACTCGGCCTGGAAGTGACCGTGGTGGAAGAAAATAAAGTTGGGGGTATCTGCATTAACGTCGGCTGCATCCCCACCAAATACCTGCTTCACCAGACTATGATTTTTAATAAATTAAAAACCAGCAAGAACCTGGAAGGCCCTGTCCAGGAACTCCGGCTAAATTGGAAAAAGGTCCAGCAGGAGAAAGAAGTTGTAGTGGAGCGGCTGGTTAAGGGTCTGGAGTTTCTGCTCACCCGCAATAAAGTAAAAATTATAAAAGGTAAGGGAAAAGTGGTCGGGCCGGGCCAGGTTTGGGTTAAAACCGAAAAAGAAGAAATTTCTCTGGCGGCGGATAAAATCATTCTGGCTACCGGCAGTCGTCCGGCTGATTTTCCATTTCTCAGGTTTGACGGTAAGAAAGTCATCTCCAGCACCGAAGCCCTTTCACTCAATGAAGTACCA
>JGI24721J26819_10003021_pt1 | contig 18215 bp, 16 predicted proteins | sample YelNatPaOPGAMG01_FD_26819 | JGI IMG/M metagenome (IMG submission 26819) | reverse complement strand
CCCCACACCCAAGTGGACCCAGCGGTTTTCCCTCGAGGAGTCCTTCCGTCTCATTTGCCCCTTTAGAGAGGGACTTCCAAGGAATCTCCTTCCCCAGGCCCTTCTTTCCCCGCCACCTTGACCTTCACCACAGTCGCACCATCTCCTCCCTCCCCTGGTCCACCAGGTCTGAAGCCTTGGATCCAAGGGCACCCGAGGAGCCACTCTCTCACAGCCCTCTTCAGGGCACCAGTTCCGTGACCGTGGATTATCCTCACTTCCTCGATGGAGCTCAAGAGGGCTCGGTCCAGATACCTTCCCAGCTCTTCCAGGGCTTGCTCCACTTTCATTCCCCGCAGGTCCAGCTCCCTGGGAATATCTTCCATGGATATCTCCACCCTGACCAGGGGGGAAGGGCCAGGCTGAGGCACCTCCTTCGGGCTCACCCCTCCCAGGGAATCCCTATCCACGAGAATCTCCATCTTCCCCACCTGGACCCTGAGCTTTCCCTTGGAGGAGGCAGGATCGTCCAGGAGAACACCCCTCTGGCCCAGGGGCAATACCTCCACTAGGTCCCCCGGCCTCACATCCCCGAGAGGGAGCTTTTCACCGAGCCTGAGGGCCTGGCCCACACCCTCCCGAGCAATGCTATCCAATTCCCTTCTGGCTTCTAGGATCTTCCGCCTTTCCCTCGCCTCCTCTGCCTCGGCGAGGATCTCCTTTATTCTCTTTCTAGCCTCCTGAAGCTCTCGGTTGAGCCTCTGTCTTTTCTCCCTGGAGAAGGCCTCCTTTTCGGCGAGAAGCTGGGCCAAGGCCTCCCTTTGCTTTTCCACCAATTTATCGAGATCCCGCCTCTGTATCTCGAATCTCTCCTTTTCCAGCTCAGCCTCCCTCCTTCTCATCTCGGCATCTCTGAGAAGCGCGTCCAATTTCACATCGTCTGCCTTCAATCGCCTCTGCGCCTCCAGGAGAACCTCCTGGGGCAATAGCATCCTCCTCGCTATCTCCAGGGCCCAACTCTGCCCAGGAATTCCCTGGATGAGCCTGTAAGTGGGAGCCATCCTCTCCCAATCGAATTCCATCGCCCCGTTTCGAGCTCCGGCAGTCTGCTGGGCCCAGGCCTTGATTTGGGGATAATGGGTCGTGGCCACAACTGTGACTCCTCTCCTCAGGAGCTCTTCCAGCACGGCCAAGGCCAAAGCAGCCCCTTCCTGGGGATCTGTGGAGCCAGCGATCTCATCGAGAAGCACGAGAGAATCCTCGTCTGCCTGACGGAGGATCTCCCTCAGGTTTCTCATATGCGCTGAGAATGTGGAGAAATCGAGCTTGAGGTCTTGCTGGTCCCCCATGTCCGCGAACACCTTGGAGAAGAACCTCATTCGGGAGTTCTCCTTGGCTGGAATGTGAATTCCAGCCCTCACCATCAGTGCGCAGAGCCCCAGGGCCTTCAAGATGACTGTCTTTCCTCCAGCATTGGGACCAGAGATCACGAGGACCTTTGTGGACTCGTCCATGATCACGTCGTTGGGGACCACATCCTTTCCCATGAGGACCAAGAGGGGATGTCTCAGGCCGTACAGGGCCAGATCCCTGTGGCCATGGATGAGGGGCTTGGAGCCATCTATTGCCAGAGAAAGCCTCGCCTTTGCCTGGATGCAATCCAAGGTGGCCATGACTTCCAGATCATTCGTGAGGGGCTGGAAATTGGATGCCACCTTCTGGCTCAAGAGAAGCAATACCCTCTCCACCTCCCTTTGGAGCTCCAGTTCTGCCAGCCTGGCTCGGTTGTTGAGCTCCACGAGCCAGGAGGGCTCGAAGAAGACAGTTGCGCCACTGGATGACACATCGTGAACAATGCCATCCATTTTGGATCTCGCCTCTGCCCTTATAGGGAGCACGAATCTACCTTCCCGGACAGTGTAGAAGGAATCTTGCAGGCTAGAGGATGCCTGGGGACTCCTCAGGAAGGCCTCCAATCTCGCCACCAACTCCTGTCTCCTCTGCCTCGCCACCCTCCGTAGCTCCTTCAGTCTCGGCGAGGCCGAATCGAGAACATTTCCGTCTCGGTCAATGGAGACAGAGAGGAGATCTCGGAGACTTGGCATCTCATCCAAGAGCTCACCAAAGGATGAAAGCCCTGGCCACGACTCCCTGTTCCCCAGGAGAATCTTCCTCACGGTGAAGACACTGTCCAGAAATTCAGCTATACCCGCAAGTTCAAGAGCAGAAAGGTTCTCGCCCTTTTGAGCCTTGTTCAATAGGCCTTTGAGTCCAGGCGGTATCTTGAGAGGAAGGGGCCCTCTTTTTCCAATGAGCTCCACCATCTCCGTTGTGAGAGCGAGCTCTTCCCTGGCATCCTCCTCCCTGGAATGGGGAACAAGACCGAGGCAGATCTCCTTCCCCTCATCTGTGAGGGCCAAGGAGGCTAGCCTCTCAAGGAGCTCTGGCCACCCAAGGACAATGGCTGAAAGCCTGAGAACCTCTCCCTCCTCCAAGAGCTACCTCCCGTGGATTTCCGAACGAACGATCGTTCGTATCCTGGATACCATTTGCCATCACAAGGTGTCAAGACCATGGGGGAGGAAGAATCGAGGGGATCCCAGTGAGGGAAGGTCCCCCGATGGCTCGATGGGGCGAAGGATAGAGTCCTTGGGGGTTGATGATGGGAGCTCGAGAGGCCGCTCTCTGGGAAGGAGAGGGCTTATCATCTCGAACCCTGAAGTTTCTCCTCGGCCAGAGGCCGAGGTCATGTGCCCAGGCATATCCTTGGGGAATGCGGAGCTCGCCTCTTTTTTCATCTCACCTCCTTGTGGATCACGTACCAGCCCTCGGGCGGATCTTCTGTGGTATCGACTATGAGATGAACTATTCTCAGCTCTGGAAATGAGGCCTTTATGTCATCGAGATCCACTGGCTCGAACTTCTTGAGATTGTTGAAGTAGGCTTGCTCTGTTATGGCATTGGACTCGTAGTTCTCCTTTGTCCTTCTCGCTATTCTTCTCAGGGAGACCTCCTGGGGACACTGTGTCTGCTGGATCACGAAGGTCATCCCATATCTTGCCGCCACTTGAGCTGCCCTCTTTCTCAATGACTGGGTCACAAATGTGGCATCGAGTATTATGCTCTCCCCCTTCTGGGCGAGCTCTTCGGCCATCTGGAACATGGCATCGTAGACCATTTTCCTCTTATCCATGTTGGAGGCTACCTTCTCATCGAAGACGTCCTCGCCCTTCCACACATCCAGCCTTATGAGATCCGTCCTCAGCCTCTTGTACCCCTTGAGTTTCTCTATCACTTCGGTTGTCTCTGTCTTCCAGGAAGCCGGAAGACCACAGGCGATGAGCAAGGTCTTATCCCCAAGTTCCCTCCTCATGAAATCCACGAAAGGTTCCCTCATGGTCAAAACCTCCTTTCTCCCCTTCATGGGGTTCTACCGAGGTAAGATAGGGCCAGTCGNAAATAGGCCCGTGCCCTCTTCAGGGCCTCTTTCTTCTCATCCGGGCCAATTGTGGGATCCTCCAACTGGAAGCCATTCACCTTCGCCCGAACTATTGCCCTGTAAACCTTGTAGAACCTGAGAAGATCCTCCACATCCTCCTCTTTGGCCAGACTCTTGTATGCCTTCCAGAACTCCTCGGCCATTGTCTCGGCTCCGTGAAACTCGAGATCCATCAAGAGAAAGGCGATGTCCGAGAGGGTGTCTCCGTATCGGAACCTCTCGTTGAACTCTATGCAGTCGAATATGGAGACGCGCTCTCCAATGGAAATGTGCTCCATGTGGAGATCACCGTGGCAGTCTCTTATCTTGGCTTTCCTTATCCTGTCCCAGAAGATATTCTCCTGGGTCTCGTAGAACCTTTCTGTCCAGCCCCTCAGGAATCTCAAATCCTCCNCGGAGATGGTCTTTCCCTGATATGGCTCTATCTGGAAGAAGTTCTCGTCAGTGTTGACCTTGAACCTTTGGGGCTCGCCAAAGGTATTGATCTCCTCGGAGCTTTCCGCCCTGGAGAAGAAATCGGCCAATACTTCCGCGATCCTCCACAGGTGTTCTCCTCTGAGCTCCCCCCTGAGAAGCATCCTTTTCATGAGACTTTCCTCGGGGATTCTCCTCATCCAAACAGCATGTTCCACAGGCTCTCCATGTCTCTGGGTGAAGGAGTAACCCCTCTCAGACAAATAGATGGGAAGCACCCCCAGGTAAAGATCCCCCGAGAGCCTCCTGTTGAGCCTCACCTCTTCATGGCAGAAATGGCGCCTCAGCTGAGGAGTGCTGAAGTCGAGAAAACCAAAGTTAACGGGTTTCTTGACCTTGTAAGCGAACTCATCTGTCAGGAAAACCCAGGATATGTGGGTCTGGACGAGCTCGACCCTCCCTGTGGGATGGGGAAGGGCATCTGGTCTCATCAAGTCCTGGACCAAATCCCGAAAAGCTCTCACCTTGTCTCTCCCCTCCTTGTCCAAAGANCCCATTGAGGAGCCATCATGACACCCTTCTTTTGAAGAGCCATGCTCTCATCCCTNGCAATTGGCCAATCCCCGCGATTTCACATCACCCTTATCTCCAAGAACAGATCCCCCACCTCTCCGTCCCATCCCCTCCGGCCCAGGCCAGCCAATCTGAGCACTGTCCCATCTCTCACACCTGGGGGTATCCTCACCATTATCCTCCTCTGCCGCAAGCCTTCCCTCAGGACTATCATCTTTCTCGTGCCGAGGGATGCCTCCCAGGGAGTGATGNCTATCCATCCCCTCACATGGAGATCCTCCCTGGGTGAAAGAACCGAGAGGGGCTGGATCCTGGGAGTCCCTTTTCTGAGGGTTCTGAGGCTCAGCTCGCGGTCCAACCCAATTCTCGGGATCAACTGGAAGAGCTTGANCAGGATCATACCCCCCAAAAAGCCCCCTATATGGGCCCACCAGGCAACCCCTCCAGCTCCCCCCGAGCTCACACCTGCAGAGAGAATCTGGATCAGGAACCATATGCCCAAAAAGAGGAAAGCTGGAAGTTCCACGAACTGAAAGAAGAAGAAAAACGGGACCAGGGTCAATACCCGAGCAGTGGGGAAAAGGAGAAAATACGCGCCCATCACCCCTGAAATGGCTCCGCTCGCCCCGATTGTGGGGATGGGAGACCTGAGATTGGTCATGAGATGAGTCACCCCTGCTACGAGGCCGCAAGTGAGGTAAAAGAGGAGATACCTGAGGTGCCCCAATCTATCCTCCACATTGTCGCCGAAGATGAAAAGGGACCACATGTTCCCGAGAAGATGGAACAGTCCGCCGTGGAGAAACATGGAGGTGAGAAAGGGTATTGCCTGCTCCAAGAGGGTGAAACGGGAGGCCAGAGTGGGATCCGAATACCTCAAGGGCACAAGGCCATAGAGGAAGAAGGCCTTCTCCAGATCCTTCCCCAGCCCCAGCTCCCAGAGGAAGGCCACAACGTTTATGGCTATTAGGAGATAGTTGACAAAAGGGATGCTCTGGGACCGCTGAATATCCCTGAGAGGTATCATCCCTGCCTCCTCAAAGGGTCATCGAGGGAAGACTTCCGAAAAATGCGCTGAACGGCCTCAAAAGCGCCTGTACGAGGGAAGCTCCCTCACGACTTGAGCCATCTCTCTCGCCGTTTTCACTATGTTGTGGGGATCCCTGAAACCCAAGTATCTTATCTCCACTTGGACAGCCTCTGTCCGCCCCACAACAGGCTCCATTGCCTTGAGGTAACCTGGGATGGCCCTCTTTCCGCAATAGGGAGGTATGCCATCTGTGGCCTTGTAGCCCATCCCTCTCAGGCCCTGGAGGATCCCCTCTATGAGCCCCAGGGAGGCTGTCGCTGGGCCACCTTCTCGGAAGGCATTCTCTTTCTCCTCCCGGGTATATCCAGCTCCGAGGCAGAAATCCCCAGCACTGAACTTCCTCGCATTCACATCCGACATCCCATGGATGCAGAGAACTATTGGGACATGGGCCCCGCGGGAGCCGATGACGCTGACCATCTCTAGGATGAGTTCCACGAACCTTCTCGTGTGGGGATTGGAACTCCAGGGTCGGTTGAGATTCGCGGGCTTACCGAAGGAGTGGTTGCGGCCCGGCTTGTAGAAGGCCTTGTTGTTTATCACGTAGAAGGCACGAAGCTCTTTGGCCAAGAANAAAGCGAGATAGTCCGTGTGGTCGTCGTCTCCNGGAAAACCGTGGGGGGCCACAACCAGCACATTGGACAGGCCATCTCGACCTACTCGAAGTCGCTTTTCCGGGAAAAACTCCTCCCGGAAGATCCTCCTCTCTTCCGGACTCAGGTGCTCCTCTATACACCTTCTCACGGACTCTATCCAATGATCCATCTCCTCTTGAGGCGCTCTCAGCTTCTTTCTCGTCTCAGCAGTGCCCTGTCCCACCTTCAATGGCCTCCTTTTCGACAGCCCGAGACCTCCATCCCCCCACCTTGGATCCAGTGCCCGGGATCCTCCGTCCCTGATCCATCCCTAGTCCCAACTAGCCCTCCCCTTTTCCTCCTGTGCCTTCCTCCTGGGAATTCTCCCTCACCATCTCTATCACCTTCTCGGGACAGAAGGCCGCACAGATACCACAGCCCTTGCAATATTCCAAGTCTATCTTCATCGCCCTTGCTTTCTCGTCTTTCGTGATCGCCAGATCAGGACACATGTACCTGCACATCTGGCAGAGCTTGCATCCCTCGCCCTTGGCCTTTGGTCTATATGTCCTCGCAGAAGACATCCTCGAGATCTCCCATCGATGCTACTTCCCCCAGGAAACTCGCAGCGCCTGACCATCCCTCTTTCTCATCTCCAACCCTTGGATGTACCCTCCTTCCAGAGCTCGAAGGTTTCTCTCCAGGAGATTCTCCGATACGCTTTCCTCCAAGGCCCTGGAGAGGGCATCCATGGAGATCAGATCCGTCAAGCCCGAGAGAAAACCCAGGAAGAACATGTTCGTNGTCTGCACGCTCCCTATCCTCTCCAGGACCCACTTGGTCCCGCAAACTCCCACATGTCTTGGCCTCTGGGGTCTTTCAGGCACTACAAAGGGATCATCGTATATGACCAGACCGTCTTCCATTACTTGTGGAAGGAACCGGTTATATGCCTCCTGGGAAAGGGCAATCAGAACGTTCGCCTCCATCACCCTGGGATAGTCCAAGGGCTCCGAGGAGATGAGGACCTCAGCCTTGCAGGCAGAGCCCCTTGCCTGGGCTCCGTAAGAGTTGGCACCCGATGCCCAAAGGCCCTGTTTCACCGCTGCTGCCCCGAGTATGGTCCCCATGAGGACAATTCCCTGGCCGCCGAAGCCCCCCAGGATCACTTCCAGCTTCTCACCCATGGACAAACTCCCCGTACACTACCTTTCCGGAAAGCTCCTCAGGAGCCATTCCCCTGGCCTTTTTCAGAGGCACCAAGGAGGCCTCCAAGGCCTTCATCACCTGAGCTGGATCGCCCATTCTGTTCCTTCTACCGAACTGGGTGGGACAAGGGGAGACCGCCTCAATGAAGGAAAACCCCTGGTGCTGAATCCCTCTCTGGATCGCCCTCTGGAGCAAAATGGGCTGGACAACAGCATATCTCGCCACATATGTGGCCCCTGCAGCCTCAACCAATCGGCAAAGATCGAAGGGCCTCTCCGTGTTCCCCTTGGGAGTCGTGGAACTCTGGGCTCCAAGGGGGGTCGTGGATGCCACTTGCCCTCCTGTCATCCCATAGACCATGTTGTTGGCGCATATGACTGTCATGTCTATGTCCCTTCTCGCCGCATGGATGAGATGATTTCCACCTATGGAGGAGAGATCCCCGTCTCCGCTCACAACCAAGGTGATGAGCTGCGGGTTGTAGAGCTTGGCACCTGTTGCGAAGGCTATGGCCCTTCCGTGAAGGGTGTGGAGGGTATCTGCCTTGAAATGGGGAGAAGGGATCCAGGCCGCGCAACCTATTCCCGAGACGAAAAGCATCCTATCCATGGGAAGCCTCAGGGAGTCTATGGCCCTCAGGATCGCTCCCATGAGGATTCCGTGTCCACACCCTGGGCAGAAGGGGGTCGTCCTCACTTCCTCCCTCAGGTAAATATCCATGTCCCTAGCCATCCATCCCTCCCATTATGGCCTCGAGAATGGCCCGAGGATCGATGGTCTCGCCATTGACTTGGTGGTAACCCATCACACGGCACCTCGCCACCTTCCTCACCTCGCCCTCCACCTGTCCCAAATTCATCTCCGGCACCAGGATGGCCTTCACCCTTTGGCTCAACCTCGAGACCTCATCTTCTGGAAAAGGCCATATGGTCCTCAATCTCAGGAGTCCCACCTTCTGGCCCTTCTCCCTGGCCCTCTTCACAGCCCAGAGGGAGCTTCTCGCCGTGAACCCGTAGGAGATGACAGCCAGGTGAGCGTCCTCGAGAAAGTACTCCTCTGTGGAGCATATCTCGGACCTTCTATCCAGGATCTTCCTGCTCAGTCTCTGGACCAGACGGCTGTGGACCTCGGGGTCCTCGGTCTTCCTTATACCCCAAGGGTCATGGGTTGAGCCCGTAACCAACAGCTTGGCTCCATCTCCGAATATGGGCATGGGTGGTATTCCATTGGGCTCATCTGTCCCGAAGGGAGGCCTTTCCTTGGACCTGTCCCTTCTCACTATCCTGACCCTTTCCGGAATTCGAATCCTCTCCCTGAGATGGCCCACTGCCTCCTCCCCCAACATTACCACAGGCACCCTGTACCTTTCAGCCAGGTTGAATGCCTCCAGGGCCATCTCGTACATCTCCTGCACTGACCATGGGCTCAGGGCTATGATCTGGTAGTCTCCGTGGGACCCCCACTTGGCCTGCATTATGTCTCCGGCCCCTACCCTCGTGGCCTGTCCCGTGCAAGGACCTGCCCTCTGGATGTCAACGACCACGATGGGGGTCTCTGTGAAGACCGCGTAGCCCAGACCTTCCATCATCAGGCTGAAGCCAGGACCAGAGGTGGCGGTCATGGCTCTCGCTCCTGCCCAGGAAGCGCCTATGACCGCGCATATGGATCCCAGCTCGTCCTCCATCTGGATGAACTTCCTCCCTAGCTCTGGAAGCCTCTGGGCCATTCTCTCCATGATCTCGGATGATGGGGTTATGGGATAGCCCGCGTAGAAGTCGCACCCACTCGCTATAGCCCCCTCCGCTGCTGCCTCGTTTCCAGAAAGATAATAGTCCCCAGGGGCAAGGGGACTCGGAAGGGTCTNTTCCAGCACCATGATGGATTCTCCGTCTAGCTCACGGTCCGGCCAGTTGGCCTGGTTCAAAAAACTCGCCCCCTTCTCGGGGGCCTATTCCCCACCTCNCTGCCACCCTTTACAGGGCGCTTAATTTGTAGCACATTTGAACCACGTTGGAAAGGGAGCCTGTAGGGACGGATGCGCGAGAGAAGGGCTCATTTCAGGATAGTGTATCCCTCGAAGGCGAGGCCCTCCCTCACGATAGGCGAGGAGTCCTTCCCGGTNGTGGACCTGTGCGAGAGGGGCATAAGGTTCATGAGAAAAGACAACACCTCCTTCGAGGTGGGTCAGCTCCTCAAAGCCACTATCACCTTCGCCCACAAAAGGACTATGGAACTTGTGGGAGAGATCCTGAGGGTCCAGGGAAATGAGGCTGTGGTTTTCCTCGCAACCCGCATTCCTCATGGGTTCATTCTGGAAGAACAGAGGTATCTCCTGAAGAATTTTCCCGGATTCTCGTGAGCCCCCTCATGGGGCCTGGGCCCTCGAGNAAGTCCATGCNAGACAGGAGCGCGAGATGTTCCCAATGGAATTCGACTCCAAGCTTCTAGGGTCCCTTCCTTTTCCTGACGAGCAGGGAATTAGAAGGGTCAAAAAAGTGCTTTTGGCCATAGTCCAAAGAAGGGTCCTACCCCACTTTCGAGCTCGAAGGGGCACAGATCCCCTCTCCATCTCCAGGGTCAGGGACCAGATCCAGATAAGGAGGCTCGAGGATGAATCCGGGGAGATAAGGGGGGTGAGTTTCCTGAGGATCCTTCCTCAGGGACTGGAGCTTTCCATTCACGAGCGAATATTCGACTTTCTCGCCTTTGTGATCCCCAGCGATCCCGAATCTCGCCTGGCCGAGGGGACCAAGGAAGAGAGGAAGATGCTCGCCTGGTCCGAGCTCCTCCTGAGACATGAGGTGGAGCACGGCCTTTATCCGGAGACAGACGAAACCTCGGTGGTCGAGGGAGACCTGAAATACGCTTTGGAGATGAAGACGTCTGATCCCACTTACTACAGGAACCTGGTCGAGGCACTCGGCGACGAGATGAATGGCATAAAGGGGAGGAGATACCTTGCCCTCATGGACCACTACGAGGAAGGAAGACCCATAGGAGCGGGCGTGAGAAGGCTTCTCGAGGAATATTCCGGGGCCTTGGCTGAAGCTCCCTTGTCTTTTCTACAGGAGATGGCCCCCCACCTGGATCCCCAAGTCGTGATCTCCACAGTGGGCCATTGTCTCCGCCAGAGCAGGAACACCTTCCATTCTTTGACCAAGAGGGCCTCCTGGATGGACAAGGTCTTGGGCATTCTGGCCGGGTCCCTGGAGGGAAGGAATGGGCACAAGGTCTTGGAGGAGTTCAAGACCCGTTGGGGGATGGAGAGCGTCCTCAGGGAGCTAGACCTCTGGGAAGGGCACATGGAGGGCAAGACCCAGGAGGAGATGCTCCAGCTTCTGGAGGCTTCTCTCAAAGGGAGGAGCTTCAAGAGACCCATTGAGGTCAAACCCGAGGAGATCAAGACCGTAGAGTCCCGAGAGCCAGAGCCCCAGGAAAAGAGCTTGAAGGACAGGATAGAGGAGGCCAAGGCTGACCCCCTCTTTCCCAGACAAGTGATCGAGGTCATCGAGAGGAACAAGGTCAACGCTGTGGGACACAGCGGCTCCAAGTACAGCGAGCTCATAGAGACCTTGCTCGCCATCCCTTGGGGGAAGTTCAAGCCTATAGAGGTCTCGCCAGAGGAGTTCGAGGAAGGTCTGAACAAGAGCCATTACGGATTACAGAAACCCAAGGAGATCCTTTGCGACTTCTTCACGAACCTCATCTGGCGTTACAGGAATCTGGGCCCCAAATCCGAGAAATGGGCTCAGTGGAAGAGGACAGGAAGTGCTTTTCTCCTAGTTGGCCCACCAGGGGTTGGAAAGACATCCCTGGCCATCTCCGTTGCCCAGAATCTCACGATTCCTTACCACAAGATCTCCCTCGGGGGGATGAAGGACGAGGCAGACCTGAGGGGTCATGGCTTCACGTACGAGGGATCCAAACCCGGCGCTATAGTTCAAGGCCTGATAAAGATGGGGGCCATGAACGGGATGTTCATAATGGATGAGGCGGACAAGACCGAGAAATTCGCCATAGCGACTCTCCTGGAGATCCTCGATCCAGAGCAGAATCACCTCTTCCACGACAAGTACACTCAGACCACAGTGGATATAGATCTCTCCAACTGCCACTTCATGCTCACGGCCAATACCCTCGAGACCGTCCCTCCTCCCGTGGCTAATCGCTGCGAGATCATCTTCCTGGACAGGTATAGCGTGGAGGAGAAGATCGCCATAGCCAAGAAGCACTTGATAGCCAGAGTGAGGCAGAAACACCAGATTCCCGAGGAAGAGATCTTCTTCGATCCCTCCCAGGAGGACGAGATAATAAGGCTCCTCATCAGGAATTACACCCACGAGGCAGGGGTGAGGGAGCTGGAGAGGGTCATAAGGACTCTTTTCCTCAGGATCCAGAGAAAGGAGATCATGGGAAAGGGCTCGAGGAGTGTCTGCATTACCAGGGAGAGGATAAAGGAATTCCTGGAAGAGCCCCAGCCGCCCAGGAGGATCAATCCTGAAGACAGGGTTGGGGAGATGATGGCCCTAGGCGTCAACCCGGAACTGGGTCTCGGAAGCGTCATCCCTATCCAGGCAACCCCCCTTCCAAGCTTTGAAGGGACGCATTCGGGAAGGCTCTTGAGCATAGTGCATGCCACGGGAAACATAGAACGGATAATGGACGAGAGCAGAAAGGTCGCCACAACGGGACTCCTCCACTGCGCGAGGGAGCTGGGGATAGATCTCGATAAGGCTAGCCAGCCCATCCATCTCCACTTCATGGGTGCATCCACGAGGAAAGACGGACCATCAGCAGGTGGGGCGATAGCCCTTGCCCTGGCATCTCTTCTCACGGGAAAACCAGTGAGAAGAGATGTTGCCATGACAGGGGAGATAGATACGAGGGGGAGGATAACTGCTGTGGGTGCATTGGATCTCAAACTCGAGACCGCATTCGAGGCAGGATGCAAGACCATGATAATACCCCTCGAAAACCTGAGGGGCGAGGGGGGAATAGAGAGGCTTCCCGATGCCCTAAAAAGGGAGCTTCACGTGCTCACCTTCGAGGAATGGAGCAAGGATCATGACCCCTTTGACTATGGCCGCCACATCCTCCAGATCGTCGGCGTCAAGGACCTGGTCGAGGCCTCGAAGGTGGCCTTTGTGGAAGAGGAAGAGTTGATGGCCCTCGAGGAGAGGTTCCTGGATCACGCAAGGGCAGTGGCACCCGAGATCCAAGGGTCAGAGCGAAGGATGATTTTCGCGGTCCTGGTCAAGGATCTGGAAGAGATGGACCCAAGGTGCATGGAGCGTTCTTTCTGGGAGAGGTGCTCAGGGTGCATACTTCTAGTTGTGCCAAACGCCAATGGGCCAGGGATTTCGAGGCTCGAGCCCATCCGGGAGACGGTCCGAATAAGGGAATTTGACCCGAGGAAGGGATCCCTCACCCAAGCCCTGAGTGCCATCCTCCAGGAAGAGAAGATGGGGAAAATGAGGATCCAGGGAATTGCCCTCTCTGCGCCCTTCTTTTTCATTCAAAGGGACGGTATCGTTCCCCAAGCTTTCCCTCCCAGGGGGAGGTTTTCTGGACTCAGGCTCTTTGCCAACAATTACACGGCGCAAGGGGTCAAGATCAAAAGTTGCAAGCCCCTTTTGAATCTCGTTTACTCCAAAATGGCCCTTTTGAGGGAAGAGGAGTTGGAAGGGAGCTTTTTCCTCAAGAAGGTCTCGGGAATTTGGGTTGTGGATCTCGCATTCATCCCAGAGAAGTACAGGCTCGATGTGAAGAGGGCCGAGAAGATACTCTCACGATGCATGGAGAGGTGGATTGCCCGTATAGGTGGTGGGCTCTGAAAGCGACCCCCAAGCCATGGTCCTTGCTTTCCTCATCCCAATGGACTCATTGCCCAGGTGCATCCAATAATCTCGCGTGGAGGGAATCCCGAAGGGGTATCTCGGAAGGGCCTCTCTCTTTCTCTTGTCACCCCTCAGAGTCAATCCACTGCCTTTTCATAGAGTCCTTTGAGGAGACAAGCCTCCTCGAGAGGGTTGTGGTACCTCTCTATCTTGGCTTTTCCTGCCCTCGAAAGTTCCTCTCGAAGCCCCTCATGGTCTATGAGGGCCAAAGCCTTCCTCACCAGATCCTCTGGGTCATCCCTATCGTAGAGGAGCCCGCATCTCTCCTCTCCCCCTTCTCCCAGAAGGGCATACCTGTTTCCCGGGACATCTGTAGCAAGAAGAGGGATGCCTAAGGATGCTGCCTCGAGGAGGGCGTTGGAAAGCCCCTCGGATATGGAGGCACTGACCACGACATTTGCCTCCATATAAGCCCCCCTCATGGAGCTTGGGGGAATCGTGCCGAGATAGCGAGCGAATTCCTCGCTCCTCGCAAGCTCTTTTTGGAGGTGACCGTAGTAGTGAATGTCCAAAACAGGGCCAGCCAGGGCAACTCTCACATGGGGCCTCAATCTGTAAACCCTGTCCATGGACCGAAGCCATTCCAGATTACCCTTGACCGGCCTCACGCCCGATGGGAGAAAGAAGACGAAATGGTCTTGGCCAGCCCCTAACCTCTCCCTCAACGGGAACCTTCCATCTCCCAGAAAGTGGACTCCCTTTGGCACGAAGACTGTCTTGGATCTCAAATGGGGCCAGAGCCTCCTCACCTTTCCCATCATCTCGGGCTCTTGGACCACGATGAAACTGGCCTTCTCCATGAGCTCCCTTATGAGCTCCCTCCTCCCTTCCTCATCCACATCCTGATGGAGATCAGTCCCCCCTGGGGAGACCACAAGGGGAATCCCCTCTAGGAGAAAGCCCTTCTCCGAGAAAAGCCCCCTTGCACCCTTGTACAGATGATGGATGTGAACCAGGTCGGGTCTCAGCTCCTCCAAGACAGCCCTTGCACTTGTGGAGTTGACTCGGCTTGCCTCCAAAACCGATACATGGAGACCCAAGAGCGCTAGATGCTTCCTCCACCTTTCGGCCGTCTGCGCGTTTCCACTCACCCTGGGCAACGCTGTTGGGGTAATTATCAATACCCTCATGGGAGAGACATCTTTCATTGGGGATATCCTGTGAGCTCGATCTTCTCCTTCTTTAGGAGCTCCACGAACCTGGGATCCATCAAGGCCTCGAGCTCGTGTTCCCTGTCCTTGTTGGAAAAGGGAGAGAAGGCCTCCCCTCCCCTTCCTTCCATGGTCCTTCCCGGGTGAACCATGAGCTCCGCCATCCCATGGGTGAGCATCTTGACAACCTCTTCCAGAACCTCCACCGATATCCTCCCTGTCCAATATAACCCAAAGAAGCTATCGGGCACCCTCAAACCAGAGCGCTTCACAACTCCTCGGGCCCTTGATGCCAGTCTCCCAACAAGCCTCGGAAACTCCATCTCGGGATCTTTCTTCCCGGCAGGCCTTTTCTCCAGAGGAAGCCTAGTCCAGAGGATCCCGTATCTTTTCACCTTATCGAGAAAGATTGGCAAGACAGCTGGAAGCAAGTGAACATGATTGTGCCCGTTTGCATGCAGGACCTCGAGACCGAAGGATTTTATCCACTCGAGTTGTGCCTCGATCTCCCTCGAGATCTCCTTTTTGAGGGTCTCATCGGGCTCTCTCGTGAGGAGCTCGAAGACCTTCTTTTTCCCCAGAAACAGACCATCCTCCCCCACGAGCCTCTCGAGATCGGGGCAAAGGGGCCGTCCCTCCGAGAGGTTCAAGTGGAGCCCCAAGGAAACTGTCCTGAGGCCCAGTGCCTTCAAGCATTCTATGGCCTCCAGGCTCCCTGGGGCATTTGGCAGTAGTCCCACAGCCTTGATTATGCCCTTTCTGACCCCTTCGAGGATGCCCTCGTTTCTCCCCCTGTCGGCACCCAGATCATCCGCATTGACTATGAGACTTTTCCCNTTCAAGGCCTGGGCTCCCAAGCCCTTNTGAAAACGTTCTCGAAATAGAGCCNTTTGNCAGGGCANGTGTGAAAGTGCGCCATCCCCCTTTCCCTCAAGAGCCTCAAGTGCTCCATGGTTCCGGGATGAAGGGCCTCGTACTCTTCCTCAGTGAAAAACCTCCTCGACTTACCCACCACTTCCACTCTTCCATAATTGGACCGCAGCAATGCCATGAGGCCATCCAGGTGGGCCAGGGAGATGGCAAGGAGCCAAAGCCTCCCCACATCTTTTCTCAGGAACTTGCGCGACTCCTCCACTATCCGCCGCCAATGCCAGAGACCATCATATCCTCCGTACTTGGGACCTATGTGATGGGAAGCGGGAGTCTGGGGAGGTGTCGCCACTACGAGATGGAAACGACCCAAGTCCTCCCTCTCATCCAGGGCAGAAAACCAAGAGCCTGCCCTCGCCTCGATGAAACTTGCAAGCCCGTTGAGACGGGCATTCTCCATTGTCAGGGCCAGTGCAGCGGGATTGATATCCGTGGCCACAATCTTTCTCGCACCCCTCAGGGCCATGGCCAGAGACACGATCCCGCATCCACATCCAATATCAAGGACCTCCTCGCCACCCTTGAGGTCCACCAGGCGGCAAAGTTCCAAGGTGGACTCGGAAATCCCATGCACCCCCTCTTCCATTTTGATCCTCAATTCCCCCCAAGGCATTTTGAGGTGCATGTACCCGGCATCCTTTACCGGGGCATTCTTTCCCCTCCTCAGGGCTGACTCGAGAAGCCTCTCTATGAGCTCTGGATAACTCAGTCCCCAATACTTTGCCGAAATGGCCATGGCCTCGAAGGGCTCCATACTGGGAGTGACATTTGCCTCCAAGAAAAAGGGCGTGCCATCCCGTGCCAGTCTCACATCGAAACGAGCGTAATCCCGCAGATCGAGCTCCTCGAATGCCCTGAGGGCCATTGCCCCGAGCTCCTGCTCCAAAGAGGTCTCTAGCCGGGCTAGGGCCACATCCTCCCTTTCAGATCGAAACTCTATCCTCTTGAACTCTTCATCCAGAATGACTGTTCTCCTTGCCCGAACCATCTCCAGGATGGGAAGGACCCTAGGAGAGCCATCCACCTCCACTATGGGCACAACCAGCTCCATCCCCTGTATCATCTTCTCCACCATGACCCGGGCTGAAGGCTCTTTTTCCCAGAGGGTCAGTAACTCCTCCTGGAGCTCCTTTTCAGAGGGGAAGATCTTGACCCCTCTGCTCATATGTTCCCAAGGTCGCTTCATGACCAAGGGGGGCCTCAACCACTCGGGGATATTCGCATCTGCGGGCCCCAATACCGCCCATGGGGGTGTGGGGATTCCTGCCCTGGCAAGAGTTTCTTTTGTGGCAATCTTGTCATCAGCCCTAAGACAAGCCCTGGCAGAGGAGCCCACTATCCTCGCTCCGTTTTCCTCTAAGACGAACCTCACGTACGGCCTCAAAAGCCCCATGCCCGCAAGGGTATCGGTGTGGTCGAAGACTGCATCGGTCTCCCGAGCCAATTCCTTTGTCTGTGAGATGGCCTCCAAGGAGTCCATCAAAATGGCCTCGTGACCCAAGGACTCGAGGCCTTGTGCTATATATTCACCACAGCGGCAAACAGATCCTCGGGTTCGCAAAACAGCAACCCTCAACACACTCCCTCCCCATGAGATCCAACCCCAAGGCTCGCCTTTCTCTTGAGTGTAACTTCAAGTTCCAGAGCCTTCAACTCGACATTACTTCCGGCGCAGGTGGCCCCAAACCAGAGATGGAGGCAAAACCTTTTGCCGCAACCCCAAATCCGTGGGACTATGGGGGGAGGGAATACGTGCTTTCCAGCTTTAACGGGGCGCAAAGGGTCTGCCTTCAGCTCGTTGAGAGCACGGCCAACTGCGGAAGCTCCCTTTTGATCCTTGAGACCGTCTCGGCCCATTGATTCCCGGAGAAACGGTTTGCGGACAGTACCTGAGCGAAGCCCCACCAAGGGCTCACCGAGCCATTCGTATAGAGACACTCGACTGGGGTTAGCCACTCATCGTGAGTTAGCCTAGTCTCCCAGGGCCTTGCTAGGTAGGAGGGTCTTTCGAAAGTCGAGCGGCCGGGATGTCGGGGGCTCTGCATCCTCCTTTTCGGCAGTCGCGCTCGGGGTGAAAGCCATCCCGATAGCGGTTGGGACCTTTTTTGTCATCACCCATCGAGAACGGTCGCGAGAAGAGAAGAACGGGATCACCAGAAGATGAGCATTCCCTTTGCCCAAATCGGCTTCCACGCAGATGTCATCCTCCAATCCCAAGAAAAGGTGAAGGCCCCCAACGAAAAGACGGGGGTTCCTTGCCTGTCATGTGCTCAAAGAGGGAGTGGCCTTACGAACGAGGACGCCTTGGCCCTTTGGATACGGAAAGCGCAAACTGGCCTCAAAATTGCTAATCTCTCACGGGCAAGAGGCCCATCGCGCCCAGGATATCGCATTTCTCATCATCCGCTGTGCCGATATGGACACTCAGTTTCGGCACCTCACCGACTGGGCGCCCCTTTCTTGAGGTCCTATGCCATTGAGGGCCGCTGTGATATCAGCGCCTCCCTAGCTTCGAAGAGGCAAGAAGTTCCTCGTCTCTGGCGAAAAAGGTCCGTGAGTCCATCACAGGAAAGTTCAAGGAAAAAGGCTTTGAAGTCCTTCCATGACCCATACCTGGTCGAGCGCATAGCCGGGAAGTTCGTCTCCGAGAGATACTGAATTCTGGGACTAAGTTCCCTTTATCACGAAAACGAGGGCTCATGGTGAAAAGAAACGTAAAGCAGCCTCTTTGCCCATAGGGCAGCTAGTGCATCCAATGGAGCTTTTCAGCCCGAGTATCCGGGACAAGGCCAAAGCCCTCGAGACCATCCTCGCCCCCAATAAAACTAACCCATGATGCGCGGATTGGGATAAAAGAAGCGAGAACATAGTCAGGCCGAAGGCTTTTCGTCTATAATG
>JGI24721J26819_10003020_pt1 | contig 18217 bp, 21 predicted proteins | sample YelNatPaOPGAMG01_FD_26819 | JGI IMG/M metagenome (IMG submission 26819) | reverse complement strand
TCAATGTCGCTTGATGCTGATGCTTCATTTCTACTCCAGCTTCCGAAAAGTCCAACGCCGTAAATGTTTTCTGCTGTACGCATTTCTGAAACTATTTTTTCAAGTGTTCTTCGAATTTTTTCTGGAAGCCTTATTATGGTTGACATTTTCCTCACAAATTATTATTATTTTTCATTATTCAAGATTTGTGGGAGTGATACTTCTAATAAAACCGTAAAGCTTATATATTAAAACATTTCATCTAATTAGGCTCACCGGGGCCGGATGCGCTATTTCTTCCGATTAAAAGATGAGGAATGTGGTAAGGTAACGGTTCTCGAAAACTGTATAGTGGGTGAAAAAGTTGAGCAACAAAGAAAGTGGGTCTCGTCAAAGGCTAATCGACAAATGTCCAGAATGCGGTAGTGTAAACCTTATTCATGACTATGATACTGGCGAAACGGTATGTGGCGACTGCGGTCTTGTTTTATACGAGCAGATGATGGATAAGGGGCCTGAGTGGCGAGCGTTTACACAGGAGGAGAAAGCCTCAAGGAGCCGCGTTGGAGTGCCGACCTCCTACTCTGTTCACGATAAGGGCTTGTCGACAGCGATAAGCCAGGTTGACAGAGATGCTTTTGGAAGAAAACTTCCACTTTCAACGCGCTTGCAAATGTGGCGTTTAAGAAAGTGGCAGATTCGCTCAAGGGTTCACTCTTCAATAGACAGGAACCTTGCCCAAGCAATGGCTGAACTTGACCGACTATCAGATAAAGTGTATATTCCGCCGCCAATTAAGGAGAAAGCTGCAGTTATTTATCGCAAAGCCTTAGACAAGGGATTAGTGCGTGGAAGGTCTATTGCCGCGATAGCGGCTGCTGCACTTTATGCTGCATGCCGCGGAAGCGGAACTCCTAGAACTCTGCGTGAAATAGCTGAAGCTAGTTTAGTTGATAAGAAGGATGTTGCACGTTGCTATAGGCTTTTGCTTAGGGAACTCGCAGTTCAAATGCCCATAGCTGATCCCTTAACGTATATCTCAAAGATTGCCGAGAGAACTGGAATTTCCGGCAAGACTCAGGGAATAGCCATACAAATCCTTAGAGAAGCGAAAGAAAAGCGTGCTGCTGCTGGTAAGGATCCCATGGGTTTAGCTGCTGCTGCGCTTTACATTGCTTGTTTGCAGAATAACGAGAAGAAGACGCAGAAGGATATTGCTGAGGCTGCTGGGGTTACAGAAGTAACGGTGAGAAATCGCTACAAGACCTTGAAGAAACAGTTAAGCCTTGAACTTCCAGATTGATGAGGCATTTATTCCTCTTTTTCCAGTTCCATGACTATTTGCCCAGTGTATCCGCAGTTTTCGCAAACGTATTTTTTAGGCGTCAGCCAGTAATCAAGGCTGCTTGATAAGTGGATATTTGGGCTTCCACATCTTGGGCAGAAAATTTTTGATGGACCTTTACGTTTCAGCGCCCTAAATACTTCTTTAAGGTTTTGTATCATTTTCATTTTGGGCTTGCACCTTATATTGGGCTGACTACTGAACCTCGATGTTTTCTTCCGGATATCCCAATTTTATAAGGTATTCGCGGACCTTTTCACGGTGATCTCCTTGGAGCATTATTTGACCGTTTTTTGCTGTTCCGCCGCATGCACAGAAGCTTTTTAGTTTTTGAGCTATGTCCACTAGTCTAGTGTTTTTGTCGTCGTTTATACCGTCAACTATCGTTGTTGGTTTGCCAAACTTTCTTGTTTCAAGTCTTATGCGGATTCGCTGTTGCTCCTTCTCTATCTCGCCGCAAACACACAAGTCTTTTGGAAGCCCACATGTTGGACAGATTTCAGCCATGACACTCAAACTTACAATTAACATGGCGGTATATAAGATTTTCAAATCAACAATCAATAACAATGTTAAATCTGCCTTCAATTCTGAAAAGCTTTAATGAAAGTGCCAATTAATAGAAGCCTTATGAAAGTGTTAATTTTGGGCTGCGGAAACATCGGCGCCGCAGCGGCAGAAGATATTGCAAAATGCGCGTTTTCCGCCGAAGTTGTTTTAGCCGACAAGAGTGCGGCAAAAGCTAAAAACGTTGCAGAGAAAATAGGCAGAAGCAATATTTTTTGGATTCAATTAGACGCTTCAAAAAGGGATGAGCTTGTCGATGCGCTTGGAAAGTTTGACCTAGTTTTAGGCTTCTTGCCAGGAAACCTTGGATATGGCCTAATTAACGCATGTATAAAATCAAAGAAGGACCTTGTGGATGTTTCCTACATGCCTCAAGATCCTTTGAGGCTAAATAAAGAAGCTGTTAAGGCTAACGTAACTATTGTTCCTGATTGTGGGTTAGCCCCGGGCATAAGTAACATAATTGTGGGATACGCCGCTAAGAAACTTGATGTGGTTCAAAAAGTTCGTATAATGGTTGGTGGTCTCCCAGAAAAGCTGATACCGCCTCTAGATTATGTTATTACATGGTCTCCTGAAAGCCTAATTGACGAGTACACGAGGAAAGCCAGAATAGTTATGGGGGGAAGAACCGTTGAAGTTGAAGCCTTAAGCGGAATTGAGGAAGTGAATTTTCCAGGCGTTGGCGAGCTTGAAGCCTTTTACACTGATGGTTTGAGAAGCCTGCTTAAAACGTTTGGTGGCGTTGATGAGATGTGGGAGAAAACGCTTAGGTATAAAGGGCATGCAGAAAAAGTTGGGTTGCTTAAAGCTTTGGGTTTTTTTGAAGATGAGGAAGTCGATGTTAATGGTGTCAAAATATCGCCAAAACACTTTACAGCTAGGCTTTTTTTGAGAAAACTTTGGAAACCGAACGTCAAAGATGTTGTGGCATTGAAAGTTGAAGTTTTAGGCGTAAAAGCAGAGAAGAAGGTTCAACATGTTTACCGTCTACTTGATTTTTACGATGTGAAAAGCAGCACGACGGCCATGGCTAGAACCACCGCTTATCCCGCGTCAATTGTTGCGCAGATGCTTCTTAAAAAGGCGGTAGAGATGAAGGGTGTTGTTCCTCCAGAAAAACTGGGCATGGACATCACGTTTTTCACCAAGTTTTTAGGAGAGTTAGAGAAGCGTGGGATAAAGATTATTGAGGAAGAGGTAATAGTTTAAAGCTTCCATTTTAAATTGCTTTATAAATAGGGTGTATTCTTGGAGGCGTGAGAAACGGCTAAACATGAGTTGGACTTTGTAAACGAGTCTGACATGAGTATGCTGGCAGACTTATATGAGTTGACGATGTGCGCAAGCTACTTTGACAACAAAAGAAACGAACTTGCCACATTTGACTTGTTTATAAGGAGACTGCCGCCTAACAGGTCCTATTTCGTTTTCGCTGGTTTGGAGCAAGCCCTCATTTATCTTAAAAAGATGCGTTTCACAGATGAGCATTTAGAATATTTGCAAGGGCAGGGTTTCAAGAAAGATTTTCTTGAATACCTAAGAAATTTTAGGTTCAGCGGCGAAGTTTGGGCGGTTCCAGAGGGCACAATAGTGTTTGCAAATGAACCGCTTATCAGGGTTACTGCACCGATAATTGAGGCTCAAATCGTAGAATCCTTTCTTCTGAACACTGTTAATCTACAAACAACACTTGCAACCAANGCCTCAAGGGTTGTGTATGCTGCTGGAGGCAGACCAGTGATTGAGTTTGGGCTTAGGAGAACTCACGGCGTGGATGCTGGGATGAAGGCGGCGAGGTGCAGTTACATAGCNGGATGTAATGGAACATCCAACGTGCTTGCCGGTTTGAGGTATGGCATACCGATTTTTGGGACTATGGCGCATTCTTTCATACTCTTTTTTGATCGTGAAATTGAAGCTTTCCGCGCATTTGCAAAGACCTTTCCTAAAACATCAACTTTCCTCATAGACACTTTTGATGATGTTAAAGGTGCAGAAAAGGCTGCGGTTGTTGCNAAGGAGATGGAGAAGCAGGGTTTTAGGCTTGGCAGCGTGAGAATCGACAGCGGAGACTTGGTTGAGATAAGCAAGAAAGTTAGGGCGTTGTTAGACGAGAAGGGCTTGGGTTATGTTAAAATTTTTGCCAGCGGCGACTTGGACGAGTATAGAGTTGAAGAGCTTTTGCAAGAAGGAGCAAAGATTGATGCGTTCGGCGTTGGCACAAGAATGAGCACGTCGGAAGATAGACCCTACGTCGACGTAATTTACAAGCTCTGCGAACACGTGGACAAGGATGGCAGGATGATTCCAGCAATGAAACTAAGCAAGGGTAAGCTTACCCTTCCAGGAAGAAAGCAAGTTTTCAGAGTTAAAGGTAAAGATGGCGAGTTCAAAAAGGACATCATTGCATTACATGATGAGAAGGTTGAAGGTGAACCCTTACTTGTCAAAGTTATGGAAAAAGGCGAAATAGTTTATGATTTACCACCACTCGATAAAATTAGAGAGAGGACTTTGGAAAACCTTTCCCGGCTTCCGGAAAAGTATAAGAAACTTAAAGTTGCGCCGACATATCCAGTTGAGTTAAGTCCAAAACTAAGGAAGCTGATAAAGGAGTTGACCCTTAAACTGCAGAAGATGGAGGTTGAAGGTTCAGCCTAAGATCCTGCTGCGGGTGCAAGGAGGTTTATGAACCAGACTTCTATTATTGCCGCGATTAGAAATATTGCATAAATGAAAATCAAATCCTTTGTGGACATTGTTCTGCTCAGTGTTTTGCTAATTGTTAGGTAAATGCCGTACCCCTCTATAATCCCAATGGGTGTGCTTATAAGCAAAATCTGCGGAACATACGCGATGTCTATTTCGCCATAGATTAGCGCGCCAACACGCAGAATGCTTAGTAAAAGCACTATTATTGTGAATATTACCGCGAAAATTTGTGGGTGCTGAAGCAAAACGTCAGCATATTTTTCTCTTCTAAAAAAGTTTAAGACTACCAAGTTAACGTAGAACGTCATGCCAAGCAAAATAAGCGAAATTGCAAGAGTGTTATGCACGAAAAGCATGAATATTGCAAGAAGCTGGTTGCCGAAAAAGTTGCGCACGTGCGCAAGGTTAAAGAAAAGTATGTTTTCAACGTAGGCGATTGCAAGGAAAACTAAGAATATTAAACCAAGCAAAGCGGTCTTTCTCTTTGAATCCACATTTTAGCCTCCTACATTAGAGAAAATCGTAATAGCATTCTTCATAATTGAAATTATCGGTCACGAGAGTTTTCGCGTTTTATCTCGAATATGACTGTTCCGCCTTCTGTGTATGGTTTTCCAGAGTCTAAGCATCGTATATAGCCCTTTTCTTTCCCACTCATTTTCCTATGTTGATGGCATATATTTTTATGAAGTTGGGAGCTTTGCTTATCCGTGAAATGGCAAACACTTAAAAGTTTTAATTGAAAGGGATAATTGCATAATGGTGAAAGGTGCGGCGTAAATGCAAAATCGTCCTGCTATAATTGCTGTTGGAAGAACAAAGTTTGGAGAGCATTATGAGAAGGAGCCCGAAAAACTTATTGAAGAAGCTTGGCTTAGGGCTTCGGAAGATGCTGGCATAGAACGCAGAGACTTGGAGGCATGTTTCCTGTCAGACTATTTTTTGCCAATAACTAATAAGCTTGGGCTTGAGGAGGGCTTTCTTTCGGAGCTTACTGAACTTCATGTTCCTATGGAAGTTACGCGTTCGTTCAGTTCAGCGTTGTCCAATGCTTGTAATGCAATACAGGCTGGAAGGTACGGTGTGGTTTTGGTTGGCGGTATAGAGAAGATGACTGACCGTTGGGACAAGATTCGCGATGATCTAATGCTTTTAGAAGATCCTTGGAGTTATTATGNTGGATGCACGCCTGAAGCGAATCATGAGCTTATGCTTAGGGCTTACATAAAAAAGTATGGAATAAGAGGTGATGATTTAGAAAAACTAAACATGGCGCTGGCGCAGATTTCTGTTAAAAACCATTTGCACGCGACAAAAAATGAGTATGCACAGTACCAGAGGAAAATAACTGTTGAGCAGGTTTTAAATGCTCGTAAAGAGGCGCGGAAGCCTTTGGGACTTTATGATTTTGCACCAGTCTCTGATGGTGCATCTGCACTGATTTTAACAAGCGAAGCCGTTGCCAAAAAGTTTACGGAAAAACCAGTTTATGTTTTAGGCTTTTCATCCGCCACTGACTATCTTACCTTTCCAGCAAGACAAGATTTAACACGCTTTGTTGTCAGTGAAATTGCCATGAAAGATGCGCTTAAAAGGGCTGGAATAAACTTGTGGGACATACAAGTTTTGGAGCTTTACGACCAGTCAACAGTTATGGAGATGGTCTCCCTAGAGGATTTGGGTTTCTGTAAACGTGGGGACGCTTGGAGAAGCATATACCAAAGCTGCCGAGAATATAAGGGCTATTATGAAATTGACGGGAAAAGGCTTTTCGTGAACTTGAATGGCGGACTGAAGGCTGATGGAAACCCTCTTGGTGCAACTGGGGGCGCCCAAATCTTCGAGGTTATCAAACAACTGAGGGGTGAAGCTGGTGAACGCCAAATCGCGGTTGACGGGGAGCCAAAGTGTGGCTGTATACTGGAGCTTGAAGGTTTTGGAACCAAGGGTTATATTTACATCTTAGGGAGGGACTAGCCTATGAGTAGTGAGCCAATAGAGAGAAGAGTTTCCTATCTCGGTGATAGGTTGAAGGGGTGCCGCTGCCTCTTATGTGGGAAAGAATACTTCGAGATAAGGGATTATTGCAGTTCATGCGGCAGAAAAAGCCTAGGAAAAATCGCAAACATGGACCTGTTCTATGATAAGGGTAAACTTGAAGTTTGCACTCTCGTAAATGAACCGACAAACAAATTCGCAAAGCTGAGCAGCTACATTTACGGCATAGTTTCCTTTCACGATGGAAAAATCAGAGTTCCCGGTAGACTCACCGACCGCATAACAAAGCAGGGCGAAGAAATAGACTTCTCAGCTTTGGAGGGAAGAGAAGTCGTTCCAAGGTTTAGGAGGCGTTACTCCGTTGACAGAAGCGACATCATACCAACGATCTCCTTGGCTTTCACCTTCGCAGACGAGTATTACCCGCATCAAGAATACACTGTTACGAAGCCAAATAAGGAGTATGATGCGCCTGGAATAGTTGGCTATGGCGTTTACACATCAAGGTTTAGAATAAGAGAGGGCAACATCACCCGTTCAGTTCCATTCATCGACGAAGACGCGATAACCGCAGCTGTTGAAGCTGGGAAATTAGCTTTAATGCATTCTGGTGTTGACAGCACACTCGTCGGCAAAGTTTACGTTGGCTCAGAGTCAAACCCGTACGCTGTCAAGCCCATAGCCTCAAAGGTTGCACAAGTCCTAAAGCTAGGCGAGGAAGATGAGGAAGGAGTTCAAGGCGTTGATGCCGTTGACACGGAGTTTGCGTGTAAGGCCGCCACAAGCATGTTTAAGGACGCTGCCTCGCTTGTTAACTATCCAAAAGCGAACATGCAATACGCCATGGTAATAGGCGCAGACAACTCTCAAGCAGCGCCAAGAGATTGCCCAGGCGGCGAATTAGACCTTTTCGTTGGATTCGGCGGATGCGCCTACATTTTCGGAAAAAATGATGTAATAGCCGAAATTGAGGGATGGTACTCATGCACTTCTGATACTCCAGATTTTTGGCGAAGGGATGGCGAGCCATTTCCAATGCATGGCGGAAGATTCACGGGAGACCCAGCCTATTTCAAGCACATTAGGAAAGCAGCAAAAAAGCTTATGGAAAAGCTTAACCTCCAAGTCGGCGACATAAACTATTTTGTCGCCCATCAGCCTAACCCTCAATTTCCAGTTCGCATAGCAAAAGAGCTTGGCTTCAAGGAAGAGCAGTATCTGCCATCACTTCAGGTGGCAAGCTTCGGCAACACGTATTCTGGCTCTTCGCCAGTCGGCTTAGCGGCAGTCTTAGACATGGCCAAACCAGGTGAGCGCATACTAATTGTTAGCTATGGCTCCGGGGCTGGAAGCGACGCCTACTCGCTGTTAACAACAAGCCAAATAACTGAAAAGCGAAAACGCCAAAAACTGACAGTGGCGTATCAAGCGGAAAACCCGTTCTTGGAATATGTGGATTACACTACATATAGGCGACTAAAGCTTGGAATGTAGCAAACCCTTAATAAAAAGGAGAAAACACCATGATAGCGGAGACTAAAAGATTGTTTGCGTACGGCATATTCAAAGTAATATACGCACCACACAAGGCTTTTAAAGAAATAGCCCAAAACCCAAGATACATCGGACCCATACTCGTGATGATTCTATTCATAGCTGGAAACATAGCGTTCACCTATGCGCTTCTATCAAAAACATATGTTGAAAAGACACTACCAGATGGACGTTCTGAAAAGAAAGATGAATGGACAGAAAACGCGACAATGTGGATGAACACGCTCATGCCAGGTATAGAAATTACAGAAAATAATGTAGACTACATCAACAGTACGGTTGGGATAATACCGATATACCCTACCATTTATTATGGTAATAAGAGCATCCAATTCTCCGTAAATAATAGCGCAACGATGTGGATGCAACTAGATAACATAGGCCCGATAAATTGCTCCGAATCTGGAGATTACAATGAAACTTCATTTCGCGTAAAGCGTTTATCCCCAGCGGAAACGCTTCCTGAAAGTGCGACAATTTACCTACTTTCCACAGGCACAGATTACTTTTCTTACAATTTTACCAACCAGCTTGGCTCTGATAATAACGTATGGTACAACGTGACTGTTCATACGGGAAATAAGCAATGGCAGATAAGTGGCAGTCCTGATTGGGGCAACATAACAAGCTTAAAGCTTGAGTTTTCATGGGCGACACCTTACAATATAACATTGCTGGTTGATGGGCTGTTTTTTCATGGAACCTTTAGTTCCCCATCATCCCACTTTTTAGAATATCTATTCACATATTCAACTACTTCTTTCATGCAGTTCACCATTCAATGGGTTGTCTTGGGCGGGTTGATATACATAATGTCAAAAGCCTTTCGAGGCAAAACTCTATGGAAAACTTCATTGATTTTAGCNGGGTTTGCCTTAATAACGCTTTTCATTCAGGCGATAATTTATGCTGCAACTTTTTCAGGCGTACCAACACTCTATTATAGGTTTGAGTTGCTTGGAAAAGTTGCGGGTGAAAGCGAAAAGGCATACGAAGCTCTAAATGCTGATGCATGGCTGTTCTCCACAGTTTCCCAATATATCTCTATCGCTGTATCGATTTGGACCATCGCGTTATGTGCAATCGCCACGCGTGTTGCAAATGAGTTCTCGTGGAGCAAGAGTGCAATAATTGCAGTAGTAGCCTATTACGCAAGTACCCTAATCATGAACTTTCTCCTTGCGTAAAGGTTCTAAAGCGAACAAAACTTTATAAGAAAAGGCGGGTACGCAGAGATTTGTTTCATGATGATCGAAGATGACGGCGATACTCAAGGTGAATAACGTTAAGAAAAGCTATCGGATGGGCAAAGTTTTAGTGTCGGCTCTTCGTGGAGTAAGCTTTGAAGCTGAGGAAGGCGAATTTTTAACTATATTTGGTCCTTCCGGCAGTGGCAAGTCGACACTTTTACATTTGATAGGATGTTTAGACCGTCCAGATGATGGTGAAATTTTCGTTGATGGTGCTAATGTTCTAAAATTGAATGATGATAAACTTGCTGAGCTGCGGTTGAACAAAATTGGCTTTGTCTTCCAATTTTTTAATTTGCTTCCAAGGCTCACAGCTTTGAAGAATGTAGAACTACCGCTGACAATTAGAGGAATACCGGAAAAAGAAGCCTTGAGTAAAGCTGAAGAAATTTTACAGCTTGTTGGGCTTGAAGCGCGGATGAATCATAAGCCTTCTGAGCTTAGTGGTGGAGAACAGCAGCGCGTAGCTATAGCAAGAGCCTTGATTAATAACCCGAAAATCGTTTTGGCTGATGAACCAACAGGAAACTTGGACACGAAAACCGGTTGGGAAATAGTTCAGCTTATGAGGAAGCTAAATGAGGAAAGGAAACAAACATTTATCATAGTAACCCACGATCCTCACATAGCAGAAACCGCCGACCGCATAATCCACCTTAAAGACGGCTTAGTCGAAGGAATAAAGGAGAGTCCAAGAAGGGGNTAAACATGAGGGCAACCCGAATTTTAGCAATGGCATGGGACAACCTAAAACAGAGGAAACTGAGAACTTCGCTCACAACGCTCGGCGTTGTAATCGGAATTACAACGATAATAGCAATTGCTTCGCTTGGTGAGGGTTTCCGATCGGAGGTGAGGCAAAGAATGGAACAGGGATTCGAACTAAATGTCCTAATAGTTTTTCCTGGAAGCTTCACGGCTGGCTTACGTGGAGGATTTAGCGAAGCGGATTTAGAAGATATCAGTCGAATAAATGATGTGAATGCTACAGCACCGTTAATCACGCTGCCCACAGCTGAACTTTACAATGAAACTGGCGCTAAACTTGGCGCCTTTACGGTTGGCGCAGTAAACTTTACTGAAATGAAAGAAATACTGCCTTTACGGTTTCGTTTGTTAAATGGCACATTTCCACAATATGGTGAGAGTCAATCTATAGTTCTTGGTTATAAAGCCAGTGTGGTTAACGAAACAGTGGTTGCAGGCGCCGGAGATAATGTTTCGTTAATAGTGAAAAGTAGTAGTGGGTATGTCGTCTACAATAGCACTTTTACAGTTAAGGGCGTTTTGGAGAAAGGAGGAACTTCTGGAATAACAAACTTCGATTACTGGGCTTTTATCCCCATTGAAACCGCGCTTGAAATGCCTTTCTTTAAAGGCAACTCAGAGCCGTACCAAATTATTCTTGTGAAGGTTTCCGATCCGCAATACGCAGAAAAAGTGGGCAAAAATATAGAGAATCTTTTCCCACCATATTCTGTCACAGTTTTTGTGCCTTCCGCTTTGATGCGTCAGGTTGATAACATATTAAACATTGTTCAAATGTTTTTGGTGGCTATAGGCTCCATTTCGCTTTTAGTTGCTGGAGTGGGCATAATGAACATTATGACCGTGGCTGTTANGGAAAGAACCCGCGAGATAGGCATACTTAAGGCTATCGGAGCCAAAAGNCNAACAGTGTTAGGCATGTTTCTCGCTGAAGCAGTCTTGGTTGGTGTTATTGGCGGTTTTATAGGCATCTTTACCGGCTATGGGCTTTCTTATGGATTAGCACAAGTGCTGTCCAGCNTAATGCAGCCTCAACGTCAAGAAACAGTTCTCCAGGCGCCAGAAACCCGAAGCTTAGCTTTGAACCCTGTTTTCTCTTTTGAATGGACGGTGATAGCGATTGTTTTTGCAATACTTATCTGCATAATTTTTGGTTTATACCCTGCTAGAAAAGCTGCAAAACTTAACCCTGTTGAAGCATTACGTTACGAGTGACTGATTAGAAACATTTATATCGTTTAAGGGCTTTCTCTGCTCATAACTAGCCGCATGCCAAGCCTGAAGTGTCTAAAAAGGTGGCACAAAGGGTTTGTGGTTGTAGGCTGGTTCCGCGGTAAGGACGAAAATTTAGTATGCCACGAAGGCTGCCTGAAAAAACAAGAAATGCTCAGAGGAAACCAAGAAGGTTTGGAAGCAAAAGTAGGTTCCGTTCAAGTAGACCATTTTTCCAATCGGCACCAGTGAAGGAAAATCAGGAATTGGAGGTTGTCATAGACGACATTGGAAGTAGAGGAGACGGAATAGCGAGGATACAAGGATTCCTAATTTTTGTGCCGAACAGCAAGATAGGTGAACGTGCAAAGGTTAGGATTCTCTCTGTTGGTCAAAAGTTCGCGGTCGCGGAGAAAATAGCCTAAAAGAAGTGCAGAAAAATGAAAATAAAGGAATTGCGAAACGGAATGAAAAACATTACACTTGAAGCGAAAGTAATAGAAAAGACGGAGGCGCATGAGGTTCTATCCAGATTTAGGGATGAAACCTACAAGGTGGCAACAGCCATAATCGAGGATGAAACTGGAAAGATAAAGCTGACGCTCTGGAACGATCAGATAAGCATGGTGAAAGTTAACGACAAAATCAAGCTGGAAAGGGGGTACGTCTCTGCGTTTAGAGGCGAACTGCAACTGAACGTTGGAAAAAACGGCGTGTTAACAGTTGTTTAACCGCGGAAAATTAAATGATTGACGAGAGGTGAAACGGATGGAAGAAAGAAGGGGCTTCGGCTCAAGAAGAGGAGGATTCAGAGGAGGAAACAGGTTTCCGCCAAAACCAGTTGAAATTGGAAAGGAATACGAAGTTGACATACAAGAGACAAGCAGACGTGGAGAGGGCATAGCAAGAATACAAGGCCTAGTAGTATTCGTGCCGAACACGAAGCCAGGAGACCACGCGAAAATAAAGATAACTAGAATCAGCAGAAGGTTTGCAGAAGCCGAAGTTGTGACATAGACTCTACCGATGCTTTCAGCGCTATTTTGCATCTTTTCATTTCTTTTTAAAGAAAAGCCAATTTTTCTCATCTCTAAACCTTAAGAGTACATAAACCCCACGCAGTTTTTCACCATGAATTTCAATGACAAACTTGTTCGCCTTCCTATCCAAAAACCTATAAGTGCCCTTATCCCAAATCTCAACGGTGCCGGCGCCATACTCCCCCTCCGGGATTACACCCTCAAATTTCTCGTACCCAAGCGGGTGATCCTCAACCTGCACGGCTAATCTTCTAACGCCATAAGATGTTGGCGGTTCCTTTGGGATTGCCCAGCTTTTTAGGACGCCGTCCATTTCAAGTCGCAAGTCATAATGCAAATGCGTAGCAGAATGTTTCTGGATTACATAGATTTTTTCTTCAGCCAACCACTGATGCACCACATTCTATTATGAGAAGTGAGGTTAAAAGTGTTAGGTTTTTGAGAAAAATGGGAATTTACGCGTTTTACTTTAAGCCTTCAGCTAATGTTGTGAAAGTGTCGTGATGCTCTTCTTCATCTTCAAGTATCTGTTTAAAAATGAAGGCTGTCGTTACGTCTCTTCCTTCTGTGCCATTTCAATTATGGTCTTGTAAAGCTCCATGGCGCCTTCCTCATCCTTAATGTCCCGCTGAAAACCAAATTTTTCCACTTACAATTACACTTAAATGAACTTTTTATGACATGTTGTTATATTAAATTTTTAAGATTCAGAAGCACTGAACTGGACGCGTGGAAAATTGAGATTCACATATCCGAAAGGACTCTGTTTCGAATGTACAAAATGCGCCTTATGCTGCGGCGATACTGAAAACAGGGTTAGAGCAATTCGCCTACTGAAAACAGAAGTTGAAAGAATCTCTGAAAAAACCAAGATGCGCCCTGAAGCGTTCGCCGAAGAAGTTAGGGGATTTGAGCCATACGTTTACATAATGCGAAAAAACGCCGGTGGAAAATGCGTGTTCTTGAAGGGAAACCTATGCGCGATATATGCTGCACGACCAATAATATGCAGATTTTACCCATTCGAACTCAAACAGGTAGGCAACGGCGCTTACGCTTTTGCATACACAGAGGAGTGCCCGGGAATTGGAAGAGGACACCTGCTAAAAAGAAGATTTTTTGAAAGGCTTTTCAAAAGATTTAGGAAGTTGATGGCTGAAACTCTGTGAGGCGCCTTTTTATTGCTTCGTAGGTTAGATAGCCTCCAACTGTGCTTATCACTCCTTGGATGATGTTAAAGAATCCAGTTAACAAGATGAGGATAAGTGGAATTTCGCGGAAGGAGGAGGGAATAGGCATTAATCCAGCGTAGATGAGCGCAAAATTTGCAAGCATCATTACAGATGCTCTCGCTGCTATGCCAAGAGAAAACGAGGTGGCCAACTTGAATCTTTTAGCCATTTTTGACCCCAAAAACATTCCAAGCACAGTTAAGAATTCTGCTAGCCCCTTCATTGAAGAGCCGACAAAGTCTCCGCTTCGCGCAAGTATCGCAAGAAAGGCAACGGCTGAAGTGAAAGCTCCAGGGACTAAGCCGAAAAGTAGTGAGGATAAGACTATGGGGATTCCTGTGAAATCGAATTTGAGAACTGGAAGCCAGGGGAAAGGCACCTTTAAACCTGAATATTTCACAGCGTAATCAAAAACAACAACCAAAGCAGCGAGAATCGCTGTGCCAGCCAAAGCCCTCGTCGTCATTTTCATTAAAGTTTCACCTTTCCTGCCTTTTCTTTCTTGAAAGTTTATTTAATAAAGTCAANGCGTTTGCTTCTCCATTTACGCTTCTNGTTTTAATAACACCGTTTTCTTCAGCGTTTGAAAACAGTTCTTCGCCTTTCTCAGTCCTTATGATTATGAAAGTCCAATTTTCTAATCCTAGCCCACACGCAGAGATGTCTGCAAACTCGGAGCTAAAGTCTTNACAAAAATGGCAGTTTTGCCTCGCGTATAGTTTTGTTTCCGCGAGCGGTATAGATACGGTTCCAGAGTCAAGTGTAACCCGCATTTTTCCTTTAANATTNATTTTCTTTATACTGCGGGGGTTTATGCCCAATTTTCCGCGTATGTGGTTTTCCATAAGCCCTTCNTATGTGAAGCATTCAGAACATGCAAGTCCAACTAGGAGCCTTAGGGGGGCAACGTATTTTTTAAGTTCCATCGCTTGCATTTTTCTGATGGCGCGGATTTGGCATGGCGTCCCAACGAACGCAACATTGTTTTTCCTCTGTTCGGCTGCTTCTGTTAGGGCGAGGATGTTTGGCGAGTAGAAGTATGTTGTTCCAGCGGATTGCAAAATTTCCTCCGCCGTCGTGGCTATCGTTGGACNTGGATAGAACGGTCTTTCATGCTCCTTTTTTGTAACTATCGCGCCGTCAATTATTCCCTTTTTCAAGGCGAAGAGCAATAGGGCTGTTACTGCTCCCCCATCTTGACAAACATTGAGGATTTCTCTGTCTGCGGCTTGCGCTACAACAAGCCTTCGGTAAATTCCAAACTCCTCTTCAGGTTTCCGTATTCTACCAAACACAAAACTATCAATTTTAGGCGAAGCCCATTCATATTGTGGGCAAGCTTGGGCGCAAACGCCACAAACTTTACATTCCTTTGTTAGATGAGGTTTCTCATTGACGTATTCTAGACAGTTAAATGGGCAAACGATCACGCATGCACCGCAGCCGAGACATTTCCCAGCTCTGACAATGTCTTTAGCCAGAGAATCTTCGAAGCTGACTTTAACCGGGTTCATGATGGGAGCTTAATGTGTGCTAAAGGTAAATAATTTATGTTTTATATGGCATAAGCTGATTATTCTGGCGTGAATGAAGTGTTTTGAATGAACCTTGTTCAAATAATTGGAATCGAAGGACTACCCGTAATAAAAACAGGAGATAACCTCGCTGAACTCATCTGTGAGGCTGCAAGAAGACAGAAAACCCCAATTCAAAATGGCGACATAATAGTTGTTACTCATGTGGTTGTTTCGCGGGCTGAAGGCAACATCGTAAACCTCAACGATGTTACGCCATCAGCATTTGCGAAGAGCATAGCTGAACAGTATGGGAAAGATCCTGCCCTAGTGGAAGTCGTTCTCAGAGAATCAAAAAGCGTGGTGCGCATGCATAGGGGGATACTAATAACAGAAAGCAAGCATGGATTTGTTTGCGCCAACTCCGGCGTTGATAAGTCTAATGTGCCGGGTGAGAGAGTGGTTGCGTTGCTGCCAAAGAATCCNGACGATTCAGCAGAGAATATTAGAAGNGATGTAAAGAGGCTTACTGGCTGCGACGTGGCNGTTATAATNTCCGACACTCATGGACGCCCATTAAGAGAAGGTGAAATAAACGTTGCAATAGGTGTGGCTGGAATAAAGCCAATCAGAGATAGAAGAGGGGAAAAAGATCTGTTTGGATATGTTTTAAGGGTGAAGCAGACTGCAGTCGCCGATGAACTGGCTTCCGCCGCCGAACTCGTTATAGGACAAGCGGATGAAGGTATACCAGCCGCAATAATTCGGGGATACAATCACCCTAGATCTGAAGGTGCAAAGGCTACTGAACTGATCATGCCAAAGGAAAGGGACCTGTTCCGTTAACGTAATTGCCCATGTGAAGGTTTTGTGCGAGTTTTCCATTTTTCGCAAGTTTTAATAGTATCTTGTTCCATTTTATTTTTACCTTTTGGCTGTTGGAACGTGCTGGTATGGGTCGTAATCGCAGGGGTGAGGTTGAGATTCTTAGCGCAATTCTAACTTTATCTTTAAAGGGCGTGAAGGCTACTCATCTTATGTATAAGGCTAATTTGAGTTATTCCACGCTTCGTAGATATTTGTCTGCTGCTTTGAAGCAGGGTTTGGTTGAGAAGGTTTCTAATGGCGATGGTTCTGTTTTTTACTTTACTACGGGTAAGGGTAGGCTTCTTTTGGAAAGGCTTAAGGACGTCAAGTACGTCTTGCAGTTTTAGGTTAGTTCACATATGGCTATTTCTTTCAGTTTGGCTCTTAACCTGAGTTTCAGTTCCAGATCTCTTGTTGTGTAGTTCCCGATGATGGTGTCTTGTATCTGTATTTCTTTATACCTTGGGAGGATCANTTCCCCTATTGACGGTTTTTCCATTTCAATTTCTTTTGTAACNTTGAGTAACCATTTTGGTAATGTAACTTTGCCTGTTGCTGTGTCGTACTCTACGAGGTTATGTTGGTTTAAGTCTGTTAGGATTTTATGCAGCCTTTCTGGCGAGATCCCTATTTCTTTGGCTAGTTTTTTGACGTTTTTTGTTTTCTCCTCCTCAATGATTGCTAGTAGCTCTGCCGCTGTTAGCATAGGTTCAAGTTCTCTTCCTGCATATTAAGAGTTAGGAATTTTTTGTCTATTCAATTTCTGCGCCTTTTATGGAAGAATAGAGCTTTGTTCTAGACAATTANCCTAGATTTTTCATACTTGCACCTTTATATATGGTGCGTCTAATTTAGGTTGATTGAGGGTTGAGAAAGGAAGGAATAGTGACATTCAAATTGTCTTTTCCTATCCGCTCCGTTCAAGGGGGGATCGCGCGAGTGGAGGTTGTTGAAAAGAAGGAGTTCGTTGAGAATCTTAAAANGGAGTGGAAAACTTTGTGGCGGGAGCGGCTGGATGACAAGGTCAGGGCTGAGGCCATCGCTAATAAAGATTACAGCGCGCTTTTTGTTGAACGGGGCACAGTGATTTTTGCAACTCGAAAATTTAAGATGCCAAGTTTTATAGANATTTTGCAGTTGCACGGCGTTATGGATGTTGAAAGANCTGTTGGTCCTCATCCATCGGTTGGCGGGTGGAGGAAGTTCATTAGGACAATGATGGTGAATCAGCCCGCGCGCAAAAGGCGGGATCAGCAGTATTCTATGGAAAAGCCTAAGCCTCAACAGTTAAAGAAGGGTGGGCGAGGCTGGCTTCACATGGTCTAACGTTATTAGGATTATGTGACTTGTAGACTCTTCCGTACACTCGCGTGTGCAATGTGAGAGAGGTTTGAGTTTTGCGTAGCTATAGAAGCAGGTTTGACATAATAGCGGATATTCTGCGAGTTGTGAAGGTTAATGATAGTGCGAGGAAAACTCAGATTATGTATGGTGCGAATTTGAGTTATAACCTGTTAACGAGGTATTTGGCTGAAATTTTAGAAGCTTGCCTTGTTAAATTTGAGAGTAAGAGCGGTTGCTATGTGCTAACGGAAAAGGGCAAAAGGTTTCTGCAACATTACCGCGAATATTCCAAGCGAAACAGGCATGTGGAACGCCAGCTGGAAACAGTAAACGCCAAAAGAAAAGTTTTGGAGGAACTGTGCTCCAATTAAATTTATGCCATGGTGAAAGCCTATGCCACGCTGCAAAAACTTGATAATTACCTTTTGTGTCGCCTTGCTTTTACTTTATTATGCGGCTCTCTTTATTTCGCCAGCTTCGTGTTACAGCCGAGAAGAAGCTGAATTGCAAATTCAAAAGGCTGAAGGGGAAGTTCTAAACTGTTACAGGGCAGTTTTTGAAGCGGAGAAAGCTGGCGCCAATGTGAGTAGTCTGCTAGAAGTTTTGAATGAGGNTGGTTGGCTGTTGTCTAGGGCTAGGGTGGCTTATAATAACGGCGATTTCCAATCAGCCTATGAATACGCTACAAATTGTAGTCAAATGCTTGATGGGTTTGTTGGTGAAGCTAATAGTTTAAAGTTGGAGGCTGAAAATGCGAGGCGTATGGATTTTCTGGTCAATTATGTGGGTTCCTCTGTGGGCGCTGTGGCGATTGTGGTTGGCGGTTATGCTT
>JGI24721J26819_10003012_pt1 | contig 18235 bp, 12 predicted proteins | sample YelNatPaOPGAMG01_FD_26819 | JGI IMG/M metagenome (IMG submission 26819) | reverse complement strand
GCTTTGTGCCCAATATCCCGGCGATAATAGGCACCATCAAATGTAATTTTGGCTACTGCTTTATAGGCTTTTTCGATGGCTTCTGAGACAGTATTGCCCAATCCTGTGACACCCAGGACACGGCCTCCAGAAGTCACAATTTGGTTTTCTTTCCATTTGGTTCCTGCATGAAAAACATAAATATCCGGAGGCACTTGATCAAGACCATGAATGGGTTTGCCTTTTTCATACGGCCCAGGATATCCCCCGGACGCCATGATCACACACACTGCAAATTCATCTGTAGTTTCGACTTCCTCTTTCCGAAGATGTCCATTGGCACTTTCCATTAATAAATCCACTAGATCGGTCTTTAAAAGAGGTAAAATGGCCTGGGTTTCTGGATCTCCAAACCGGCAATTGAATTCAAGGACTTTGGGTCCGTCTGCAGTGATCATGAGACCTGCATAAATCACGCCCCGGTATTCAATGCCATAACTTTTTAACCCCTTCAACAGGGGGACCAAAATACTTTTCCTCACTGTGGCAAGAATTTCTGGGGTGCCTACAGGTGCCGGCGCATACGCGCCCATGCCTCCGGTATTAGGACCGGTATCGCCTTCGAATATGGGCTTGTGGTCCTGGGCACAAGGAAGCATGGCCAGTCTTTCGCCATCTGTAATGGCAAGGACTGAGGCCTCTTCGCCATAGAGTTTTTCTTCAATAATCAATTTTTTGCCTGCTTCTCCAAATGCTTTTTGCTTTAAAATACGATCAATGCCGTCCAAGGCTTCTTGCCGTGTGGCACATACCAAAACGCCCTTTCCTTCTGCCAATCCATCTGCTTTTAAAACATACGGCGGTTCTTTTTTTTGCACATATGCNATGGCTTCCTCTACAGAAGTAAAAACCTGATACTTGGCCGTTGGGATCCCATTTTTTCGCATGAGGTCTTTTGCAAAACTTTTACTCGATTCAATTTGCGCCGCTTCTTGGGTTGGACCAAAAATCAAAAGGCCTTCTTTTTGAAAATAATCTACAATCCCCAATGCCAGAGGGAGTTCTGGACCGACCACGGTCAAATCAATGCGATGTTTTTTGGCAAAATGGGCAAGGGATTTAAAATCGGTGGGTTTTATTTCTACGCATTCTGCAATTTGCGAAATTCCTGCATTGCCCGGTGCACAATACACCCGTTCAATGTAAGGACTTTTTGAAATTTTCCACACCAAGGCATGTTCTCTACCCCCACTGCCAATAACCAATACATTCATCGTCTTCTCCTTCCGTAACGAAAACCAGTCCGTTTTGTGGGCTTGATGTTTCCTGAAAGCCTGGCAATTTCATCCCGAAGTTCTGCCGCACGTTCAAATTCCAAACGCTCTGCAGCAATTTCCATTTGCCGACGAAGTTCTTCAATAAGTTCTTCTTTTTCTACAGGACTCAGCGTTTGAAATTTTTCCTCTGAAATTTCTTTTTCTGAAATAGAATCTGCCACTGCAGTCGCGGATAAAATTTCTTCCACAGATTTATAAATCGTTTTCGGTACAATGCCGTGTTTTTCATTGTATTCTTGCTGGAGGCGACGTCTTCTCTTGGTTTCTTCGAGAAAAAGCCGGATGGACTCTGTGATCGTATCTGCATACAAAATGACTGTGCCGTTGACGTTTCTTGCAGCTCTTCCTGCAATCTGAATCAATGACCGAATTGAACGGAGAAAACCTTCTTTGTCTGCATCGAGAATGGCAACCAGAGAGACTTCAGGAAGATCCAGTCCTTCTCGGAGTAAATTAATTCCGACCAACACATCAAAATCCGCGAGTCGAAGTTGTCGAATGATTTCCACTCGATCCAATGCCTCAATCTCAGAATGGAGGTATCGCACTCGAATGCCAAGTCCAGAGAGATAATCAGCGAGATCTTCTGCCATGCGTTTGGTGAGGGTCGTGACCAGAACCCGTTCTTTGAGTTGAANCCGCTTTTGAATTTCTCCGATCAAATCGTCAATTTGTCCCTGCGTGGGCCGGACAAACACTTCAGGATCCAAAAGGCCAGTGGGCCGGACAATTTGTTCTACTACCTCGCCTTTGCATTTTTCTAATTCGTAATCGCCAGGCGTGGCAGAAGAAAAAATCACCTGATGAATGAGACTTTCAAATTCGTGAAACTTGAGCGGTCGATTGTCCAGTGCAGAAGGGAGTCGNAAGCCATATTCCACCAGCGTTTCTTTTCGGGACCGGTCTCCATTGTACATCCCTTGAATCTGGGGAATGGTCACATGGGATTCATCGATGATGAGCAAAAAGTCTTTTGGAAAATAATCAATCAGACAGGCAGGCCGTTCTCCGGGGGCCCTTCCAGAGAGATGCCTGGAATAATTTTCAATGCCTGGGCAATATCCCACTTCCTCGAGCATTTCAATGTCGTATAACGTTCGGGTTTCAAGGCGCTGGGCTTCCAACAGTTTATTTTGGGAGCGGAAATAAGTCAGTCGTTCTTCCAATTCTTTTTTTATGGATTGAATGGCAGTTTCCAATTTGGGCGCTGTGGTGACAAAATGTTTGGCAGGATAAATGGCCACTCTGGGTCTTTCTTCAAGAACTTCTCCTGTAAGGGGATTGATTTTTGTAATTCTCTCAATGGTATCGCCAAACATTTCCACCCGATAAGCAAATTCTTCATAGGCAGGAAAAATTTCAATCACATCCCCTCTGACCCTGAATGTGCCTCTGTGAAAGTCAATATCATTTCGAATATATTGGATATCGATCAGTCGGTTGAGCAAACTGTGTCGATCGATTTCAACGTCTTTTTCGATAAAGCAAAGCAAATCCCGAAAGTCCGAAGGAGATCCCAAACCATAAATGCAGGAGACCGAGGCCACAATAATGACGTCTTCTCTTTCCATCAAACTGCTGGTGGCTTTTAATCGAAGCCGATCGATTTCCTCATTGATCGAAGTGTCCTTTTCAATATACGTGTCTGTGGAAGGGATATAGGCTTCGGGTTGGTAATAATCATAATAACTGATAAAATATTCCACTGCATTTTTTGGAAAAAAGCTTTTCAATTCACCATACAACTGTGCAGCCAAGGTTTTGTTGTGAGAAATGACCAACGTGGGTCTTCCGTAATTGGCAATGACATTGGCCAAAGTGAATGTTTTTCCAGAACCAGTGACGCCCAGCAAAGTTTGAAAACGCTTTCCTTTACGGAGGCCTTCGGTAAGTGCTTCAATGGCCTTCGGTTGATCTCCTTTGGGAGTAAAAGAAGATTCAAGTTGGAACACAGACATGAAAAAAATCCATGATTTTTTTTACAATATAACGCAGGACTTGATCCATGTCAAGAATGACCTTGATTTTACAAAGTTCAAATGTTAAATTGACAAAAATAGAAAATTTTTAGCAAAGGAGTTTTTGCCTATGATGCAAACATTACGAAAATACATGAAACACATCATGTGGATTGTCGCAATTACGTTTATCGCAACCATTGTATTTAGTTGGGGCATGGGCGGATTTAAGCGTCGCCGAGAATTCCTCGAAGCAGGGATTATTGGATCGATCAATGGAGAAAAAGTCACTTATCAGCAATATTCTATGTTACTTGAGGAGGAGTATCGAAAAATCCGAGAAAAAGAAAAGGTAGAAGAGCTTTCGGATTATCGACGCAATTTAATTCGGGATCAGGTGTGGCAAAATTTGGTGCAAGAGAAGCTTCTCGCTCAAGAGGTGGCTCGCCAGGGTCTCAGGGCTACGCCGGAAGAAGTGGTTTTTTATATGCGGAATTTTCCTCCTGAATTTGTGCGGACGAGCGAACAATTTCAGACCAATGGAGAATTTGATATCCGGAAATACCATGAGGCACTTTCGGATGAACGGTATTTTCAGGCTTGGATTCCTGTAGAAAATTATTTTAAAAATGTAATTCCTGTACAAAAATTACAACAAAGGGTTCTTGCCACAATTCGCGTGTCCGATCCAGAACTCGAGCATGCCTATCGCTTGGAAAACGAGCGGGTCAATGTTCGGTATGTGTTTTTTGATCCTGCCAAAATGACACTCGAAAGTCCATTAATACCAGAGAAAGAAATTAAAAAATATTATAAAGAGCACAAAAAAGAATATGAAGAGTCAGAGCAACGCAAAATCCAATACGTGATTTTTGAACTAAAACCCAGTGCACAGGACAGTGCCCAGACTCGGGCGGATGCTCTTGATCTTTTGCATCAAATTCAAAATGGGGCAGATTTTGCAGAGTTGGCCAAAGAGTATTCGGACGACAAAACCACTGCGGAAAAAGGAGGCGATTTGGGCTTTTTTGGACGTGGGACCATGATCAAATCTTTTGAAGAGGCGGTGTTTTCGGCAAAGCCTGGGGATCTTCTTGGTCCTGTTGAAACTCCGTACGGTGTGCATGTGATTCAGGTTCTGGCAAGGAAGGTAGAAAAGGGTGAAGTCCAATACCAAGCGAGACATATTTTGCTTTCGTTTAAACCCAGCACAGAAACGCAAGAATCTGTCAATGAACGGGCAGAATATTTTGTGGGACTTCTTCAAGAATCAAAAGGAAAAAATTTTAAAGTACTGGCAGAAGCAGAGCATTTGAAACTCATGGAAACGCCTCTTTTTCGCAAGGGGGGATTTATTCCTGGGATAGGCATTGCGCCTCGGGTGAATCATAAGGCGTTTCAAGAGAAGAAAGGATGGATTAGTCCGCCCATGTCCATTGAAAATGGGGTAATTGTTTTTCAGATTACGGACATTCAAAAGGCCAGGATAAAACCATTGGATGAAGTCAAAGAATCGATTCAACGGATTCTCCAGAACGAAAAGAAAAAACAACTCGCGGTGGAAGCAGGTCGAAAATTTCGAAATGCAATTCAGAACCCAGAAGATTTTCTCGTAGTGGCCAATCGAGATAGTCTTCCTGTGGAAGAAACCGGATTTTTTACCGCGCTGTCTTATATTCCAAAAATTGGCACAGATCCAAAATTCAGTGGCACTGCATTTCGATTAAGAGAGCCCGGTGAGGTTTCTCCTGTGGTGGAAGGCAATCGAGGCGCTTATGTGCTTCAATTGATTGAAAGAATTCCCATTGATCCAAACACGTTTGCACAAGAAAAAGAAGCGTTCCGGCAAAAACTTCTTCAGAAAAAGCAGAACGAATACTATTCATTCTGGTTTAGTCAATTGGTCAAAAAGGCAAAGATTCAGGATTATCGAGATATGTATTTTTGAGAAGCGAAATCTTTCATAAAAAATAATGGGAGGGGGATATGAAAAAAGAGGTTTGTATTGGGCTTTTGGTGGGTGGAATTTTTCTTGCCTCTTTTTTGTCCGCCCAAGACTCGCCAGACTGGCTTCGTTCCATTCAACTCTTTCAAATGTTCAAAGGGTATTTTATCCAGCCATGCCCCATTCTTTCGTCCGTGCCTTTTACCGGACAGGGCTGGGGCGTTTATTTCCCAAATGACTTGTACGAGTATACCTTTCTCCAAGAGATCGCATCATGGCATCAGAATAACAGGCCTTATCTCTCCATGGGTGCTACGACCATTTTGTATTATGATTCTGCTATAGGCGTTCCGAATTCTCATCGGATGCGCGATCTGGAAGGGCATGAGGTGGAGTATATGGGATGCAAGCGGTATACGCCTGCGAGTTTGGCCTGGCGGAATTTCGTAAAACAGGCCAACCGGCGGGCCATTGACCTGGGAGTGGATGGCATTCAGTTCGACGAGGGACAGGTCACCCCGCTTTTGATGTGCGACTGGAATGCCCAGCCTGCGACTTTTGATTCCGTGACCATGGTGGATTTCCGGGACTATCTGGCTTCCAAGTATACGCAGACAGAACTGTTGGCTCGATTTGGAATTTCTGACATTACCGCGTTCCGTTTCGACGAGTACATCCGGTCCCATGGACTCCAGGAGAGCTGGAACAAAGAACCGTTCACGGGTCTTGGGGCAGAATTTTTCCAGTACCTCATCGCGGAGACCCGGGATTACTTTCGAGAGTTGCGAGACGATGCCAAGACCTATGCCTGGGAGAAATACCGTCGTGCTATTGTGTTCAGCTCCAATCCGTGTTTTGCTCCGGAAGGCTATATGCTTGTCGACATCATGGACTATTTTATTGCAGAGGATTTTCCCTTCGATCCTCGGGATCCGTTCAGTTACACAGATATCAAGGCCATCAAAGGCATGAGAGACTGGCCTGTGTTTGTGATCCCAGAGCCGAAAGAACCAGGCCTTCCTCTCCAGACCAAAAATATGATGCGATTCCTCCTTGCGGATATTTATGGGGCTGGCGGAGAAATGGCATTTGGCGAAAAACTCTCAGAAGGCATTCTCCATACAGGCGCGAATGCGATCGAGGTGGATTTCGAGACGTTTGGCCGGTATGCCCGGTTCATCCTTGGCCACAGGGCACTTTATGAAGGGTTGACACCCATTGCATCGGTGGCTTTGGTCAATGGCCATGCTTCCAGACTTTCCCGATATTGGCCGATTCAAGGTGGGGGGAATATTGATTTTGGATTTTCTTTTACAGGCGCAGGGCTTCTCCTCGGTGATTCAGACATCCCATTTGATTGTGTATTTGCACCAGACGCCCGGTTCTGCGATCTTCCGAAACTCACAGTAGACCGGCTTAAGGCCTATTCTGTGGTCATCTTACCCCGGGTCTTTGAAATCGATGACGGCCAGGCTCAAATTTTCCTGGATTACATGGCACAGGGAGGAACGCTGGTGGCTTTTGGTGCGGTTGCCACCCACTCCCCGGATGGCACGCGGGCGCATCGGTCCGAATGGGAGGCGCTCCAGCAAAGCGAAGGGGAAAAGCGTTTTGGTCAGGGCCGGTTCGTGTATGAACCTGTGGATTTGGGTGAAGCGTATCTTTTGGGTGGAGAGCTTACTCCAGAACAGGCGTTGACCCGGTTCCAAACCCTGATTTCTTCCTACGTGAATCCGGAATATTGGATTGCGAACGATTCTGGCGTGTACACCCGGGGTGGCGTGATGGCCTTTCCTTATCGCAATGCGCAAGGCCATACGATGCTTCATCTGGTGAATTACGATTACGATCCGTTTCAGGATCGGTTTGTGGAAAAAGAGAATCTTGAAATTGGGGTTCGCATGGATACGAGCCGGACCTGGGAGGCAGTGTATTTTTCGCCGGATGAAAGCGCACCGGTGCACTTGGCCCTTTCTTCAGATCCCCGTGGCGTGTGTGTGCATCTTCCCCGGCTAGAAGCCTATGGGATTTTGGTGTTTCAAGAGAATGCTTCGCCGCCTGTGATCCATGCTCGTACTCCTGGATCCGATACGATCCTTGTGGGGGGAGAGACTTTACTCTTTTCAGTGACTGCTTCGGATCCGGACGGAAATCCTCTTCACTATGCCTGGTCTGTTGATGGGCTACCCATGGAGGCCCAAGGGCCTTCCATGCGGTTCGAGACCACCCATGCGAATCAAGGAGAAAGAATCGTGACTGTGACAGTCACAGACGGAAAACATGCGGTCGAGGTTCAATGGCAGGTCACGATCCAACCTTACCGGTTTCCCAAAATTTTGGTCGATGAGGCACACGGAGAACGGAATACAATGAATCCGGATCGGGCACTTCTTCTCAATCCAGAACATCCAGATTGGGTGCTGATGCGTCGGCTTAAAGAAAAAATGGAGAAAGATTTTCTCGTTTCTTTGCATTTGCAAGGTTCGATCCAGCCTGCGCTTTTAGATTCCGTGAATGTGCTCATGATTTGTTCCCCGGATAGCGTGTTTCGGCCTGAAGAAATCCAGACCGTGGAAGCGTTTGTGAGACAGGGTGGAAGTCTTTTATGGATCGGTGATGTAGGGCTTCCAGATTGTGTCAATGATCTTTTGTCCCGGTTTGGGCTCACGTTTGACCCGATCGTTCTCTGTGCTCCGGGTGGAGTCAGTCCAGCATTTGTGGATGCCCGGACTTTTCCAGAGCATCCTGCTTTCCCCGTTCCCGCAGCTTTTTCCATGAGTTGGGCAGGGAGTTTCTCCAGGGTTCCCTCCGATGCAGCGATTGCATGGAGCGATTCCACCACCTGGCGGGACCTTGACTGGGATCTTGTCCACGATGAAGTAGAACCCAGAGGCCCGTTTCCAGTAGTCGTTGCGTTTCTCTATGGAAAAGGGTGGATTGTGGCGCTTTCTGACAATTCCTTCAACGATGGGGTTCTCTCTTGGGAGGGTTCTCCCAATGACGATCTCTTGCTTTCCGCACTCGCCTGGCTGACTCAAGGGGTCAACCGGGTGAGTCCCGTGTTCAATCCTGAGCGTTCCATTCCTAAAGTATTGACTTTGGCGCCGCTTTATCCCAATCCGTTCAATGGAGAAGTGACCCTCCAGATTGCAATGCCAGTTCCTGCCCGGATTACCCTTCGCGTGTATGATGTACGGGGACGCCTCGTGCGTCAACTGGTTGATGCGAAATGGTCTGAAGGGATCCATTTTCTCCGCTGGGACGGAAGGGACGATGGAGGACTGGAAGTGTCGAGTGGACTATACCTTTTTGTGCTCTCCGGTCCAGACATTCGACTGGCGCGAAAAGGAATTCTATTGCGGTAAAAGGCCGGCTTTTTAAAATCCTCTGGAGGAATCCACATGAAAAAAGGGCTTCTCTTTCTCATAAGGATATGTTGCGTTTTTTTGATTCGACCTCTGGACTCTTTTTCAGAAGAGTTCCTGTTTCAGAGAGGGGAAGTGTTGCCTCTTCCTCGATACGTGCAATTGGTGAGCCAAGAGAAAGTCATTCCCATTGGAAAACAGGTGGTTTTGGAGAAAGAAGAGATTGCCCGTTTGAAAATTGTATTTTTGCGAGATAGCCTCAAACCAGCCGATGGCCCTCAGTTTCTCAAAATTACGATTGTGGTCAAAGATCGAAATGGGCAAGTGATTGATGAAAACGAACAATATGCCATTACGTTTTACCGATTGGAGGATCCGAAAGCAGAGATGGATTTGCTTCGAGAATATGTGCATCGGGTCAATCCCATGGGTTGGTTTAATCCCGAATCCATTGAGGCCATTCCGATTCAAATAGATTCATTGACTGCTTGGGGGGAAGTCCGGATTCGGGTGGAAATGGAAAAAGACATCATGAAGTATTATGGCCGAATCAAAAATAAACTCGAATATTCCATTCTGGTTCGCGGGGCGTCTGTTCAACTCGGTGTCGCTTTGAGTGTACCAAAGGTCCTTTATGATACTTGCAAGAAAGACTCTGTCCATTACGGAAATACCAGCGCCATGGTCCGGTTTTTTTTCTTAAATAAGGAGAACGGAGTCCGGTGTCCTTTAAGTCTCGGTATTGGCACCTTTGGTGTGGAATCTCCCATTGATGTGTCTCGGTCAGGGGGAGGATTTGCCATTTCTTTTTATTTGGATGTGATTCAGCTTTTTGGAAATAGGATGGGTCGATTTTCACACAAAATCAATGCAGGAATCGACATCTCGCCATTTTTGCCTATTGGTCACAAACCCAGAATTTTGCTTAGTGCACGGGTGGGAATTTTACCGTAATAAAGAAAGGGGAAAAAATGAAAACACAAAAGCATTCCAAATTCTGGAGAACTTGTTTTTTGGTTATCGGAACTTTTGGATTCTGGACCATGGCAAGTTTTTCAAGTTCACAATTGAAAAACAAGGAAGTCCAATCTGCGATTCAGCAGGCAGAAGAAGCGTACAAAAACGGAAACATTGCCCACGCAGTCGCGCTTATGGATACTTTGCTTCAAAAATTCCCTCAAAATATTGAGGTTCTGGTGCATTTTGGAAAATACGCCATGTTGATGGCAGGTCAGGTTTCCAATACCAACCTATTCGAAGCGGGTCAATGGGCCAATCGCTCGTATTCTCTCCTCAATCAGGCCTGCGCACTCGATTCTTCTTATGTGCTCGCCCGTTTTTATCGGGGGGTTTTGGGAGCCAATGCACCTGAATTTCTTGGATGGCTGGATCAAGGGATTCGTGATTTGGAATATGTGGAAACCCAGTTTCAGAGAAAAGCTTTGCCCCCAGAAAAAATTTCTCCTCTCGAATTGTATTATCATCTTGCCACTGCCTATCGAAAGAAAAAAGCGGTTTCTCAATTAAAAAACGCACTCGAGCAACTGGTTCGATATGCGCCTGACTCAGAGTTTGGGAAAAATGCAAAAGAAGAATTAACCCGCATGGAAACTCCTTCCACGCAAGCCATGCGGTCGCTTCCTGCTTCCAATGAAGTTCAGCAGTGGATTGAAAAAGGAAAAGCGCTCATGGCCCAAAATCGCATTCGGGAAGGATTGGAGGCGTATCGGGAAGCGATCAAGGGAGACAGTACCAATCTTGCTCTGTTGCTTTCAATTGCAGATCTTGTTCGAGACAAAGCTTCTCAAGGGTATGGCCATTTTATTTACGAGGATCAAACCGCGCGCTCTCTTCTCGCATTCGAAATGGTTCGGATTTTTGACCAGGCAGTGAGACTCGCCCCCCAAAATCCAGAAGTTCGTCTTTGGCGGGGATTGATTCACGTGATGATGCCATTTTTTGTCAACAAACTTGAACAGGGCATCGAAGACTTGACATGGGTCTATGAACATGCGTCCTCTGATTCCTTGAAAGCAGAAGCGTTGTACTGGCTTGGATTTGCGTATCGCCAGAAATCTCTTTCTTACTGGAACAAAGTGGCCATGGAATACCAAAACACACAGGCATTTCAGAGGCTTTTAAATGCCATGGCACCTCCTGTGGTTCGTGTCGATGTGGACACCCTTCAGAAACCCGTGCTCGTGGTTGAATTTGATTTGGGTTTTCAAGATGTCATGGCGCCACAAACCGCGGTTTGGATTGAAGATCATCGGGGTCGGCACGTGAAAACGTTGTACGTTTCTGGATTTAGCGGATTTGTCAAGGAAAAGCAAGTGGTGCTCCTGGATTGGGCACAACAGTCCCAATTTGAAGGCGCAGAAGCAGTCACCGGAGCAAGTATTGACGTGGGTCACTATTGTTTTGCATGGAATTGTACTGACACAAATGGAAAAAAGGTCAAGCCGGGCCGGTACACAGTGCAAATCGAAGTGTCGTATTGGCCCAGTATGCAATACGAACACGTGATGGTTCCAATAGATCTCGGCGAGAAAAATGCAAAATCTATCTCAAAAGGCAAACGGATTCCTTTTGTGAAAGTCCAATATTTTTTTCAATGAAGATTCGCTGGGCTTCATTCTCATTTGAAATGCCTTTGCAATGCCGGTAGGACTCGAGCGATTGTTTTCATAGGTCAGAGAGGGATTGCTTTGGTCAGAGGAGATTGCTTCGCCTCCTTCGGAGGCTCGCAATGACAGAAAAAAGAAAGAGGCTCGCAATGGCAGAAAAAAAGAAAAGGGCTCGCAATCACAGGGAAAGAGAAGTGGTCTGTAATAACAGGGAAGGCCGTTAAGGTTTCTTATTAAGTAAAAGTGAAGTAGCTATGCGAGAGCAAAGGTATTGCATTTACATCATGACCAACACTTATAATACGGTTTTATACACTGGTGTGACAAACAATTTACAGCGCCGCGTGCTCGAACACCGTTCGGGTAAAGGGAGTAAGTTTACAAAAAAATACAGGGTACACAAATTGGTATATTTTGAGTGCGGTGATGATATAAACGCTGCAATTTATCGTGAGAAACAAATTAAAGCAGGTTCTAGGAGAAAAAAGATTGAATTAATCAAAAGCATGAATCCTGAATGGAAAGATTTGTATGAAGAATATTTTGCTTGATGGGATCCCACTAGTATTTTTTTTCATTGACAGCGTAGGAGACTTCATAAAATGGTATTGCGAGGGCACGGAGTGCCCGAAGCAATCTTGCATAAGCGGTATGGCAGGATGTCATTGCGAGCGGAGCGAAGCAATCTTAAAGACGCGTGTCTTTTTGAAATGCCTTTGCAATGCCGGTAGGACTCGAGCGATTGTTTTCATTGGTCAGAGAGGGATTGCNTNGGTNAGAGGGGATTGTTTCGCCTCCTTCGGAGGCTCGCAATGACAGAAAAAAGAAAGAGGCTCGCAATGGCAGAAAAAAGGGCCTCGATGAGAGTAAAGGAAAAAGCGGGTTTGTATGACAGAAGCGCACCATGGCGTTTATCCGTTGGGATTGAGCCATTGTTTGGCTCTTTCTTTGAGTTTTTTCTCTTCGTTCTTTTTTCTTTTCTCAATTTCCTTGAGCAGAGCGTTTTGCTTTGTCTCTAGGAGATTTTTGCTCAATCCAATTTCCTTCTCGTAGCCTTCGAGAAGCTTTTCCATACCTATTTGTTTTTCTTGGACCAGAGAAGCGAATTCCTGGTATTTTTGTTGTCGAATGCGTTCCAGTCTCATTTTGATTTGGTTTTTGAGATCTGCAANGGTTTGCGCTGTCAAACGTTGAAATTCTTTGGAAACGTGTTCATCAAAATTGGAATCCATTTGGAATTCGATTTTTTCTCCCTGCGCAAATATTTTGGTTCTGAACGTGAGTTGAGGAAGCGTTTCAAAAACCTGTTGAAGAATATGCACAAAGACATCTTTTGATTTCATGGAAGAAAAATCCAAGGTGAGCTCTTTTGTATGGAAATTGAGCATAGCCAAGAAGGCATCCTTTTTAAACCTCAAGATAAAATCAATGTCTGCCTTTCCTTTTTCGATCTGAGAAGGAAGGTATCTCGATTCCACGAGAGAAAGGCGATTCAAGCTCGTATTTCTCATTTGCACATGGATGCTATCCTTTTCTGAAGGCGTCGTATGATCCAAGATGGCAGTGAGTTCAATTCTCCGCTGATCTTGAGCGGCTCCTGACAGCAAGACCCGGGTGGGCTTTTTCCAGACCCAAGGTTGAGACGTTACATCCGTAATTTGTCCTGCCCACACAATCCCGGATTTCTCTTGACTGGTTCCAGTTTTCCCAGAAACAACAATTTTTCGAATTAAAAACGAAGGGAATGGATACCGAGAAGGATAATGGATATTTTGGCCTTTCATTCGGGCGGGTTTTTCTTTTTTGGGCTTTTCGCTCGGTGAAGGCAAATATTTCCGAATCGTTTGATAGAGGTCAATGGCTTGATCCATATGGTGAAGGATTGTTTTTCCAATGAGCATTTTGGCAATATTTTGCGCAGAAAGGTCTGGAATTTGTGCCTTTTGGAGAATGGCATTATAATCCGTTTTCACCCAATCGTCTATTTGTTGGCCATACGACTTGAATCGAGCCATGTCTTTTCGAATTTGATTATTTCTTAATTGAAATGTATCTGAAATGGCAGAAAGGGTTTTTTGTGCAGATTGGGCTTTATTGACCAGACTGAGCAGTTCTCCCACTGTATTGATTTTCTTGGGATCCACATCCTGAAAATCCATTTGAATTTTTTTCAAGTCGGCTTCGGGATGAAATGTTTGTTGAAAGTATTCCCATTTTTTAAGCGTCATTTGCGCGTCTTGTTTTGCAGAGTCGATTTTTTCTACCATGGTCAACGGCACCAAGGCGAATATGCTATCCAGATTCAATTTTTGTTTGAATTGCTTTGGATCCCATTGCATCACAGGCATGGTTTCCACTTCTCGCATAAGTTGGGCCTTGACATGGTCAAAAAATCCAGGTTGCTTTTTGGGAGGTTTTGGTTTTTTAGGCAGGGCTCCATTTTTGGTTCTTGGCGTTCCAGAACGCACGTTGAGGACCGCCATTTCTTCGATCACGATCCGTTTTCGCAACAATGCACCAAGATTCATGCGGAATGCGGTTCTTTCAGTTTCAATGAGATTGGTCCATGGATTTTTGGGATTGGCCACTTGGAGCCTTTTCCATTCAATGGAAAGATCGGAGAATCGAAAATCCAAATCATCGATTTCCACTCGAGCCCCGACAATGGCCTCACCGAATTTTTCGAGTCCAGATTCAATCCAGTGGTCTAAAAAAAGTCTGACAATCAGGATCCATCCGATGATCAAAATCAAAAACGGAATAAAGCCCTTCCACCGCATGTCAACCCTCCATTTTCTGAATTTTGAAATAAAATTGCACAATTTTGGAGGCTTTCAAAACGTGAACGATTTTCAACTTTTCAATAGGAGTGTGCCAATCTTTTCGATATTTTTGGACAAACCATTTGAATCCAAAATAATGGGGGAGAAATAGGACCAACGAAAAGACAAGACTTCCCATGAATACAGTGTTATTGAATCGGGTGAGCGGCGCAAGAGGAAGATTGTACAGTTTGGTCCATAAAGGGAGAAGAAAAGGAATTTGGGTCAGGACAAAAAATCCAATGGAATGAAACAGGGGATCCAAAATCCAGGCCAATGCACTGTACAGCGCCCAAGAAAAAAATGCACTGCTCAAATTCACTCTGAAGATGCATAACATCCCAATAAGCAATAACGTATGAAGGCCAAGAAAAGGAGTAAAACCAAGTACGGTGCCCAACGCAAATCCCCATGCCATTTGGGTTGGAGAAGCATCTGAACGGAGTAAAGTAATTAATCTGTGAAGAATTTTTAGGTAAAACATGTCCTACCTCTCATATTCTTGGTGAAAAAGATCTATGGATTCCCATTGTCGGGGAGAAAGCTTTCGTTTCAGTCTTTCCATGCGATATAAAAATTGGTTCCGCATGACATTTTGAGTCCAAGAAGAAGGCCCGCGTTCGAGTTGCGAGAGCGCTTGTTCCACGACTTCTATGGCCTTGGGAATATTTCTGGATCGGTGTTCGTGGTATTTGGCTATTTCTTCGTACGCCAAATAACAATCCGGTGCTTCCTGGATCACATGTTCCCATACTCGAAGCATATTCTCCCATTCTCCCAGATGTTTCAGGGCAAACCCCAAACGAATGAGAACTGCTTTTCGTATGTCTTTTGGCAATTCCAGCGAAAGGGCTTTTTGAAAACATTCTACTGCTTCTCGATATCGAGACAATGCGAGAAAACTCTGGCCAATTCCGATAAGATCCAAAGGATGGGTTAAGCATTGTTTTGGAAAGGCATACGCCTGACCGCAGAACGAAGTGAGACTGACCAAAGAGAGAATATCCAGCACATTGTGTTGGAAAATGGGTGCAATAATTTGGGCATTCCTGGAGCGAAGATAGTCAAAATACAAACTTGGAATAAGGGTACTGGGTACGTCGGTTTCCCGAGAAAACCCAAGAATTTCTTGTTCGAGCCGACACAGCGTACATTCATTCAGTCGATATTTCCAAATGCGTCTTGCAGTGAATAAAAGATCGAGATGGGGGAGCGTTATTTCAAAAGGCATTCGAGAGAGAATAAAACGCGTTCTCAATAAATACAGATCAAAGGCTTTGCCATTGAAGCTCACCAGGGCAGAGGCATTGGCGAGCCGATCTTTCACTGCAGAAAGAAGGGGTCGTTCTTCGTGATAGTCTCGCATGAAGAATTGTTCAATTCGGAACACATTGCCTTCAAACCAGCCCATGCCCACCAAAAAAGGCACGGTGCCTGTTCCGCCTGCAAGGCCAGTGGTTTCAGTATCGATAAAGACGAGATGATTTAAATCCACAGTCGAAAATCGGGGGTCTTTTGAAGTCCATCCATACACTTCGGGATGAATGCCAAATACCGAGCAGAGTTCGACAGATCCATGAATATGATTTCCTGGGAATTCCGTATGGGCAAGGTAACATGCGCCAGAAGGAGTACGCATTTCTTCACCAGGAATAAATTCTGACAAACGATCTTCTTTGGAAATTTTTGGAGAAGTATCCCGGCGAAATAGGAATGGTTCGAATCCACGCAGTTTATCTTTGATCTCCATGCAGTGCCCCCAGTAAGATGCTATATCGAAATATAAAAAAATTTTGGGATTTTCCATACGATTTTTATCCATCCTTTTTTCTTGATTCCCAAGTTTAAATTTATTATACTTTTGTCTAAATCTGGGAAAGGAGCAAATACATGACGAGTAAGGAAAGATGGGCATCTCGGATTGGTTTGGTACTGGCCATGGCAGGGAATGCAGTGGGATTGGGAAATTTTTTGCGGTTTCCTGCGCAGGCAATCCAGAATGGGGGAGGCGCATTTATTATTCCGTATCTCATTTCTTTTGCTTTAATGGGAATTCCACTCCTCTGGGTGGAATGGGCCATTGGACGGCATGGAGGTCAATTTGGATATCATTCGACTCCTGGAATGCTTCACTGCTTAGGAAAAAGTCGATGGTGGAAATATTTTGGGGCATTTGGTGTATTTACCAATTTGGCCATTGCCGCATATTATGTGTATATTGAATCCTGGACATTGGGCTATGTGTATTATTCCATGAGAGGGGCATTTTCTCACCTCAGTCCTTCAGAAATTTCACAGTTTTTCTCCCAATATTTAGATTTGGAAGGAGATTCGTTCTTCAACGTCTCTTTTCCTGCCATTTTTTTCTTTCTTGTCACATTGGGTCTCAATTTATGGATTTTGTCCCACGGCATTTCAAAAGGCATTGAACGGGCTTCCAAAATTGGCATGCCCCTTTTGGTTTTATTTGCTATTTTTTTGGTTATTCGGACCCTGACCATTAAAGCGGGTCAATATGGCGCTACCACAGATCCTTTGGTGGGACTCAATTTTCTTTGGCAACCTCAACTCGCATCATTGACCAATCCCAAAGTATGGCTTGCAGCAGCTGGCCAAATATTTTTTACGTTAAGTGTGGGGATGGGCTGTATTCATGTGTATGCCTCGTATGTGAGGAAAAATGACGATATTGCTCTGAATGCGGCTGCTGCGGGTTGGCTCAATGAGTTTGTGGAAGTCATTCTTGGCGGTTCCTTGGTGTTGCCCATTGCTGTGGCTTATTTGGGCCTTGACAAGATTCAGCAGTATGTCGGTTTTGAAATGGGCTTTCGGACCATGCCTACGCTATTCCAGAATTGGGGGCCTGTATTTTCTGCATTGGCGGGTTTGGCCTGGTTCGGGCTCTTGTTTTTTGCAGGAATCACCAGTTCTTTGGCCATGGGGCAACCTATTCTCACATTTTTCCAAGATTTTTTCGGCTTGAGCCGAAAGTCCTCCACTTTGGTTTTTGGTGGAGCTGTATTTCTCATGGCATTGCCTTGTATCTTTCTGTATGGTCAAGGCGCATTCGAAGAATATGATTATTGGGCTTCGACATTTTCCTTGGTTCTTTTTGCCTTGATTGAAATCATTGCGTTTGCCTGGATTTTTGGCATGGATAAGGCATGGGAGGAAATCAATCGCGGTGCAGATATTCGAATTCCTTTGTTTTTTAAATATGTGACCAAATACGTGACTCCTCTTTTTTTAATGGCCATTTTCTTAGGGGCTTTGTTTAAACCAGAAAATTCAGATTGGATAGGTGCATTTCAACAATTATTTTCTGGAACCGGCTGGCCTTTGGCTCCGGATAGTGTGTTGGGTATGATTTTGAATGTGGGAGTTTCTAATCCGCAATGGTTTGTCCATGGCCAGCCCACCCGGATTTTTGTGGTCAATGCCACTCGGATATTTCTTGTGCTCATTTTTACTACCGTTGTCATTTTGATTCGGATTGGGTGGCGACATCGACACAGAAGACATATTGAATTTTTTGCGTAAGGAGATCCTTATGACGCGCAGCGCCTTGGTCATGATGATCTTGACTTGGGCAGTAATTCTTTTCTTTGTGATTCGATTTTTTATCAAAGTATTTAAATTGCCTCAAGAGAAAAAATAACCATTTAGTTTTTTGAGAGACTGTGCGTTCAAAAGCGTGTCCAGGGCAGAAGAGAACTTGGAAAAAGCTTCCTCTTCGGTTTTGGCCATAATCCAACAGACATTTCGGCCCAGGGCTCCCCATTTTTGAGGATCTGTGGTGATATAAAATACAATGGAAGGAATGCCCATGTATCCTGCAAGATGGCTCACGCCTGAATCATTTCCGATAAAGAGAGAGGCATTTTCGAGCCAATCGGCCAATGCTTCGGGAGTTTCAGAAAAAATCAATTGCTGACCCGGAAACGCTTCTGGCAATCCTCTTTCGATCTCNGCAGGTCCCATGAGAAATGCGCACTGTTCNAATCCCCATGCCAAAAGCGATTTTTGTAATTGGATATAGAACAAAGGNGAAAACTGTTTGNCAGGNCTTCCACTTCCAGGATGGATGAAAACATACCTCGCTTTGGGTTCATGCTGGGGAAAAAGACTCGGAAGTGAAGAGGGGACATGAATGGGAAATACTTGAGAGATCATTTCACAGTACAATTGGGCAAGATGGCCCG
>JGI24721J26819_10002976_pt1 | contig 18332 bp, 20 predicted proteins | sample YelNatPaOPGAMG01_FD_26819 | JGI IMG/M metagenome (IMG submission 26819) | reverse complement strand
CCTCTGTAGTTACGAATTTACGGCAGCATTAGGCTACCTATTTATGCTCAGCCTCGAACATACGCGGACGCGCAGGGGCCTTCTTCGAACTTGTCATCTCTAACATTGAGTCATCTCCAGGAGGTTTTAAGGATCGAGGATGACTTTCAGCCTTACATAACATGGTGGAGGTCAAATTACTTTTTTTGCAAACCCTTACAGCTAAATTGTTGGGTAATCGACACTCCATAATTTTATATCTTAAGACGAGCATGAAGTTCTAAATTCATATATTCGAATTTATAGATAAATTTATCAACCCCTTTGTTAAAGAGGTAAGAATATTGGCGATTAAGATGAAGCAAGATTATTTAGAAATACAAAGAAAACTATCGGAAATTCTTGGTCTGAAATTTCCACCTGTTGCAATTAGCCTCATTCGAAGAGCATGCGACATCCCGCAGGGAGTGCCAGAGCTCGATAAACCAATGTTTTACTGCGCAATGGTAAAATATGCAATGCTGGGAAACGTCTTCTACGCTAGGGAGAACACTCACAGCTGCAAAAGGGGTGCCGCGGCACTAGGACTGTGCAGCACACCGGAGGATGAGAGGACCGGTGAATTCTACACAAGCAAGTCATCCTTTAGTTCGCCAAGAGCAGCGGTGAGGACTGTGAAGCAGTCTCCACAGCTCGACGCGGGCAGTGTGTATGCCACCCTCTTGTCGCCACTTGATAAGACTCTAACAGATCCGGATGTTGTTCTGATTGAGGCTATACCAAGGAGGGCGCTCGAAATTGTTCAGGCTGCTTTATTTGAGAGAGGCGGATGGGTTGAAGGAATGATCTCAGCGCCACGCCAGGTTTGTGCAGCATTGACGGTGAGGCCATATCTCGGGCACATGAATGTCTCAATCGCATGTGAGTCGGCAAGGATTGCCGCAAAACCAACGGGGCTTGAGTACTCTGACGATGGGGTACTCATAGGCATCCCTGGTGAGATTATCGGAGATATCGCCAATAATATCGACAGAATAGGATACATAAGGTTAAGACTAACGAAGAAATAGGGAAGCGGGGAGCAAAATGGTAGAAGAAAAAAAGGATAATGGGATAAAAATCCTGCAGCTCTGCCACGAGGTCGCGGATGTTACAAATATGATCTGGGTTTGCGATGGCGCCGCAAATGTTGGGCAGATTGGGTATAATGTCGGTGTAATGTTGACTAATACGGGCAAAGGTCGAATATGCTGCATCACGGCGGTTGCAGCTGGCTCGAAGCCTCACATAGAAATTGCCAAGAAGGCTAAGAAGAATATCGCAATAAACGGATGTGGTAACAAATGTGCCTCAAAGGTGTTGGAGAAGGTCGGGGCAAAGATAGGCTACGAGATCGATATCTCAAAATACCTCAAGAAGGTTCCGACACTTGATGTTTACGAAGCAGATGTGAATCAAATAGCTGATATTGTGAACAGAGATGCTAACTTGTGAGTTAGTGAAGGACAATGTCTGGAGAACACACCAGATCTAAGGATGCGCCCAGAGAGGCTGGGAGTGCTCCATCTGGGGAACAACCGAAGGGAGCGGAAAGGGCCGCCTCTTTCATTCGTAAAAACTATCCATATATGGTATTTTCGATGGTCTTCCTTGGCATTCTGGCAGGTCTAACGGCACCATTCCAAGTTCAATCGCTCAAACCGCTCATGCTCCCTCTTACTGGCATAATGGTATGGGCAATGACNGTAACGATAAGATTCAAAGAGCTAGTCCAAGTCGCTAAGAAGATTAGGCAGATAGCACTCGGATTATTATTCAGCTTTTTATTTTTTCCTGCAATCTGCTTTATTTTAGCCGTGACCTTTCTGTCCTCCAAACCAGAGTGGGCAGCTGGTTTCATTCTGATGGGGACTGTGCCTTGTGCGGGCATGAGTGTTGTATGGACAGGAATGCTCCAGGGAGACGTGCCACTTGCACTTATGCTGGATGCAATAATGATGCTCCTTGGGATAGTCACCATACCAACAATTACCGCCTTACTAGCAGGTGTCTATGTGAGGGTCAGCGCATTCGAAATGCTCTGGTCGGTTTTCACAAACCTTGTAATACCTCTCTTTTTTGGGATCCTGACCCGCTATGCGCTCGAGGCAAGATTGGGGAAGAATCTACCAAAGTACCTTCCGATCTTTTCACCAATCTCAGCAATTACAGCCATGATACTTATGTTCTCGATGGTATCCATTAATATACCAATGGTCCCAGGAGAACTTTATGTGATCTTTTCACTCGTGCTACCTTCTCTTGTGCTGTTTCCAGTGGTCTTTGGAGTGCCTTATTTGATATGCTCAAGAGTGCTACACTTGACATTTAAGGAATCCATTGCGATAATATATGGCTCAGGTATGAAACACCTCCCCCTTGCAACTGGTCTCGCGTTTGCCTCCTTTGGCTCGGCGGCAGCGCTTCCAATAGTTATATCCGCGGTATTTCAAACAATCAATGCGAGTACATTTTACAGACTATTTCAGCACTTAGTGGAAACTTGAATTTTAGTCATAAATTTTGAAGAACAAATTGGAAGATGGATCATAATATGGTTAGCGATCTGACAGATTATGGACCCAAATTTTTTACAAATTAAACAACGTCTCTTTTTTCCATATTATCATACCAAGTACCAGTATACGATTTTTAATATAATTAACGGTATCCTCAAATATCCTAAGGAATGAGTTCTATACGCTAAACAAGCTACCTTCAATGTGGATACGCAGCTACTGTATTTCTATCATGGGAGAAGGACCTATAAGAAACTCCAGAGCAAACAACGTTAACTTTTTATATTAGTACCTAACTTACTTAGGTAAGTGATTTAGTATGTGTGGGGGGTCTCATAACACAGGATGTGAATCTGGACAAAACAAACTTGGATACGAGTCTCCCTGTGACTGTCATTCCGTAAAAAGTCATCCAGCTTACGAGTGCGCGTTTAGCAGAACAACCGCTCCAAAGGGTTTACTTCACCTTGCGATCCTCAGCATCCTCAAAGATAAGGAAATGTATGGCGGAAGCATTCACCAGAGCCTGAAAGAACGATTTGGGATCGATCCTGCTAAGTCGATAGTCTATGTTATGTTGAGGAGAATGGAAGAGGCAGGTTTTGTGATCTCTCAGTGGGACACTACTGGCAGTGGTCCTGCTAAAAGGGTTTACCGTATAACCCAAGATGGAATTGATTACTTGAAGGATGCTATTGAGAACCTGAAGAAAGCTGTTAAGTTAATAAGGATGCTCATAGGCGAAGAAGGTAGTTCTGATGTCTAAGGCAGTTGAGATCCTGGGTCTGACTAAGTGGTACGGTGATATTCTAGCCGTAGATCATTTGAACTTAGAGGTAAAAGAAGGAGAGATTTTTGGTTTTCTTGGTCCGAATGGTGCAGGTAAGACCACTACGATAAAAATGCTTACTGGTCTGGTTAAACCATCTGAGGGCACTGCAAAGATCTTTGGTTTCGAAATTTCGAAGGAGGCAAGAGATGCAAAGAGAAATATGGGTATCGTGTGGGAAGAATCCAACATCTATCCTGAGCTTTCTGCTTGGGAAAATTTGATGTTTTCTGGGGAAATTTACCACGTCGGAAAAAAGGAAAGGCAAGCCAGAGGGGTCGATCTCTTAAAAAAGTTTGGCTTGTACGATAGAAGGAATGATAAAGTTGGCGGTTTTTCGAAAGGAATGAAGAGAAGGGTCGCGATTTCAATGGCATTGATGAATCGCCCGCGCCTCCTTTTTCTCGATGAGCCAACGACCGGACTAGACGTCCAAAGCAGCATAGTCATCCGGGAGGCTATAAGGGAGGAGAATAAGAACGGAACTACGGTATTCCTGACAACTCACAACCTCGAAGAGGCCAACTTGATGTGCGATAGGGTTGCAATTATAAATAAGGGCAAAATCATTACCATTGGGAGTCCTGAAAATCTTAAGAGGACCATGGTTAAAGCACAATCTATTTTGGTTTCTTTTGGAATTTCGAATCAACAAATAGGTGAAGACCTGACCAAGATCATAGCAGTTAATAAAGTAATGAAAGAGGGTGACAAATTCCGGTTATTTACAGAAGACCCGCCTACAGTGCTTGAAAGTGTTTGGGAATTTGCGCGGAAGAAGGGATTAAAAATAATTAGTATCAACACTGTTGGACCATCGCTCGAAGATGTATTTCTTTTTCTCACCGGGGCTGGTCATGGAGGGTGAAAATACATGGATCAATTTTCAATTAGTATTGTACTCAGAGAGGAATTAGAAGCAGCATTAGCTATAGCTAAAAAAGATATAAAGATATATTATCTCAAAGCTCCAACCCTCATGTTTGCGATCATATTTCCGTTCGCCATGTTCTTTGCCTTCGCTGTCGGAAGAAATATACCCTTATCAATGTTATTTTCAGGGCTAATATCGATTACATTGCTCTTCAGTGCCTCATCGATAGGTCCCTCAGCGCTCCCACTCGAAAGGAGGATAAAAGCTTACGACCGGCTCATCGCCGCCCCGATTTCAAATTATACAGTAATCATCGGGAAGGTTCTAAGTGGTTGGATCTTTGGTATCATGATAGGCTTGATTATTCTTGGGGTTTCACTCTTAACATTCAAATTGCAGGTATTGAATCCGTTATCGCTTTTATTTGGATTGATAATTGGATCCTTTTGTTTTTCAATGCTNGGGATAATGCTGGCTATGTTACCTCGCGAGAATCCTGGTGATGTGATGCTTCTTCTCAACTTCATCAGACTTCCGTTAATATTCATAAGTGGGATATTCATAAGCGTTGAGACCTTACCATACTGGGGGCAGATAGCCTCGATTTTTTCTCCCTTGACTTACGCCAACGATCTTATGCGGCTTGGGCTAGAGGGCGCATCTGCATTCAACCCCCTGCTCGACTCAACTGTTTTAGTTGGCTTCTCCGCAGTTTTTCTCTACCTGGCCAAGAAAATTGATGCCAAGTTCAGAGAATAACTACGGCTTTCGTGAAATAGATCGGTGTTCTGTAAGGTTGTTGACCAATGAGTTACCGTACTGTTAAATCGAAATTTGTTTCATATGAAACAAAACAAATAAATTGGTTCGCATTTTAAAAGGAATTGATGCCGCGGATACTCTGCCTTTCAATCAGCCACAAGAAAGCTCCGGTGAGGGTACTTGAGAGTTTCACTTTGAAAGACGTTTATTCGTCACTTCAGCAGCTGAAGAGTTCTGGAGCTGAAGAGTGTGCTATAATCCAGACATGTCACCGTGTGGAGCTTTATGCAGTTGGATCTGGCATTGGGCATAATGATCTGAAGGCGTTCTTGATTTCAAATTCAGGGAGCTGTTGTCCTATTGAACTCTATGAGGACTTCTACGAGGGAGAAGATGCGATAAGACACCTTTTTTATCTTGCCTCAGGACTTGAGTCAATAATCTTGGGAGAAAATGAAGTGCTGCACCAGGTTGAGGAATCTCTGAGACTTGCTGAGAATGCAGGATGCATAGGCAGGACCCTACGAACCATATTCAGAGGGGCCATAAACGCCGGGAGGATGGTAAGAAGAAAGACTTCGATTTCAAAAGGATCTGTGTCTTTAGGCAACATNGTTATGAAGGTCATAACATGCGAGCTCGGAACATTGAATGGCAAAAAACTTGTCATAATAGGTGCTGGCAAGATGGGCAGCCTGATCGCAAAGTCCATACCACGCAAAGATCCGCTGACTATTTTTATCGCAAATAGGACCTACTCTCGTGCCGAGAAACTAGCAGCCGAGGTAGGGGGAAAAGCGCTCCACTTTGAAAGTATGAAAGAAGCTATAAAAGATGCAGATGCTGTCATTTGCGCTACTTCATCACCCCATCTGATCCTTAAAACAGATGATTTACAAGGACTAGAAGTTGGAAGAAAAACGCTTATAGTAGATGTCTCAAACCCTAGGGGTGTTGATGAACGCATAAAAAGTTTGAACAACGTGAAATTCGTAGACCTTGACCAGATCACCCGAATAGCTAGAGAAAACATAAAGAAGAGAGAAGATGCAGCTCTTAAGGCCCGAGAAATACTCGAACCATCCATTGAACGGCTTATGGAGAGGCTGTGTACTCTAGACAGGAAGAAAAAACTCGAAGATATGATGAGGTGGGCTGAAGACAAAAGAAAAAGCGCATTGCTGGTCGCGCTGAAGAAGGGCAAGTTCTCTGAAGATCAGGTTAAAGTGTTAGATGAATTCTCTTACGCTTTCATGCGGGATATACTGATCCCATTGTTTGGGGGGGTTTATGGGAGGGATTAATAGTGGAGATTGTAATGACTTCAAGGTTGAGAAAGAGCCGCGTTTTGAGAGATCTCTCATGCGAGTCTAGTCTTAATCCAAATAAACTCATAATGCCTATCTTTGTAAAGGAAGAGGGAGAGATCGAAAGTTCTCGATGGGGCGGAATGGAAAAGGTTCCCATTAGCCATCTAGTGAGATATCTCGCCCCTCTTGTGGACGCTGGTGTCCGCTCCATTTTGCTGTTTGGTATCCCCATGCTGAAGGACCCTCTTGGCTCTTTAGCCTACGACTCTAAAGGTGTAGTACAACGAGCTATAAGGGTGATAAAGGAGAATTTTGCTAACCTAGCCGTTTTGACAGACGTCTGCCTTTGCCAGTACACGGACCATGGGCATTGTGGCATCCTAGAGGGCAACTCAATTAGCAAAATTAAGACTCTTGCTACACTTTCAAAGATTGCCGTTAGTCATGCAGAAGCCGGGGCAGATATTGTGGCTCCCTCGGCAATGGCAGATGGGCAGGTCGCTTCCATAAGACAGGCATTAGACGAGTCTGGCTTTGAGAACGTCGCGATCATGTCTTACTCGGCAAAATATTCATCCTCCCTTTACGCACCTTTCAGGGAGGTCGCATCCTCATCTCCGTCCTTTGGTGACAGGTCTGCCTACCAGATGGATATACGGAATAGGAGGGAGGCTGTAATCGAAGCTTTAGAAGACTTGAGGGAGGGGGCGGATGTAATAATGGTAAAGCCTGCAATAACAAACCTCGATGTGATAAGCGAATTGAGGAATAAGCTACTTTGCCCAATAGCTGCCTACCAAGTAAGCGGGGAATACGCAATGATAAGGGCTTACTGCGAGGGAGCAAAAGTTTCTGAGCGCAACGTAGTACTTGAGATGCTGACCGTAATAAGGAGGGCGGGGGCAGATATAATAATCACTTACTTTACCCCCCAGGCGATCTCATACATAAAGGAGGCTCAGAGTTGAGGTCTGAAAATCTATTCAGGCATGCGTTGACATTATTGCCCGGCGGGGTCAACAGTCCCATCAGGCGTTTTGCCCCCGCCCCGTTCTTCACTTCCTACGCCAAAGGGTCGAGGCTCTTCACAGAAGACGAGAAGTCGCTTATAGACTACTGCCTTGCTTACGGACCTCTCATATTTGGACATGCTCCGGATTTCTTGGTTGAAACAATTGTAAAGCAAGTACAGGACGGAACTGTCTATGGCACCCCGCACCGTGCTGAGGTCGAGCTTGCAGAGGAGGTTGTGCATTCGGTCCCGTCTATTTCGATGATTCGTTTCGTTAACTCAGGGGGCGAGGCTGCAATGAATGCCATCAGGCTTGCTAGGGCATTCACAAAAAGAAGGAAGATCGTGAAGTTTGATGGATGTTATCACGGTGCAGTAGACCCATTACTCGTGGATGGTTTAGGGACCAATCGGTACGCGGTCTCTGAAGGGATACCAAACTCTGTCGTTGATGAGACTATGGTCTTGCCTTTCAACGATATAAGTTCACTGGATATGATTGACGAGGATATAGCTGGGGTAATAGTCGAGCCAGTGATGGGCAATGTGGGGCTTGTCCTTCCAGCGGAGGGGTTCTTGAGAGAACTTAGAAAGGCATGCTCAAATGCTGGAGCAGTTTTGATATTCGATGAGGTCATAACCGGTTTTAGGGTCTCCAAAGGTGGGGCACAGCAATTATTTGGGGTTATCCCTGATTTAACAATCCTCGGGAAAGTCTTGGGCGGCGGTTTTCCTGTGGGCGCTTTCGGCGGGAAGAAGGAGCTAATGGAACTTGTGGCCCCCCAGGGGAGGGTTTACAATGCTGGGACTTTCAATGGTAACCCTGTTACAATGGTTGCAGGTCTGAGCGTTCTAAAGCGGCTCGATGAGAAGATTTATTACCAGCTGGATGTGCAGACTGATAAGCTATGCTCAGGAATTAGAGACATTTTGGAAGATGAGAAAATCGACTTTCAAATCAACAGACTGGGATCAATCTTCACGATATTCTTCACAAATCAGCCAGTCAAAGACAAATTGACCGCGAAGAAAGCTCGATCTGATATATTTTCCTCTCTACACAGTGCCCTTTTGAGGAATGGCGTATTCTTCCCACCCTCTCAATTTGAGTGTTGCTTCCTCTCAGCGGCACATTCTGATGATGATATCTCGACTACACTTGATACATTCTCAATTTCTATAAAAAGTATAAAGTCCAGGAGCGCATAGTATTGCTGATTAGAGTAGGGACTCGCGGGAGCAAGCTTGCCGTCCTTCAGACAAACTATTTGATAAATAATCTGAAGGACAAATGTGGCGCTGAGTTTGAAATTGTCAAGATTAAGACCTCTGGGGACATTACTGATCCTCGTTCTTCACAAAGGATCGGGTCTGGCATATTCGAAAAAGAAGTCGACGAAGCGCTGCTAAGAGGGGATATTGACTTGGCTGTGCATAGCATGAAAGACGTTCCGACCTCCATAGATGAGAACTTGGTCCTCGCAGCGGTCCCTCAAAGATTGCCTCCTAACGATGTTTTCGTTTCTTATGACTATGTTAGCATTGAGTCCCTTCCGAAAGGTGGGGTTATCGGGACTAGCAGTCTAAGGAGAGCTGCACAGATCAAAGCTATGAGACAAGATCTGCAAATTGTAAGCTTAAGGGGCAATGTCGATACCCGACTGAGGCGGCTTAATGAGGGTCTCTTTCATGGAATCGTGCTCGCAGAAGCCGCTCTTGTTAGAATGGGAATGACAGATGTAATAAAAGAACGTTTCTCGACCGAGACTGTGCCCACTAGTCCAGGGCAAGGAGCGTTAGCCATAATAACCAGAAGAGATGACCGGGAGATGATCTCTCTTGTATCAAAGATAAACTCACCAGAGGCTATGGAAGAGGTTATCGCAGAAAGGGCATTTTTGAGAACACTTCAGTGTGGTTGCTCTTCTCCGGTGGGGTGCACTGCAACTGTTGAGGGAGCGCTTCTAAAGCTCTCATGCGGTTTATATTCACAGGACGGAGTAAAGTTCAAGCTTTTCAAATTTAAGTTCCCGAGAGGGTCGCCTGAAGAATGCGGTGCTGAGGCAGCTCAAAAGGTAATTAATGATCAAGATGTCGCGAATTTCTGGAGGGTTGGAAGATGAAGGGGAAGGTCTACCTTGTAGGTGCTGGTGTGCTGGGAGTTGAGAATTTGACGATTCGCGCCCACCGTATAATTTCTGAGGCAGACGTTATCTTGTACGACCGACTTGTGGATCCCTCTGTTGTCGGCTTAGCAAAGCCAGGCGCCGAGGTTGTNTATGTCGGGAAAGAGCCAGGAGAAGGTCCACAGAAGCAAAAGGAAGTGACTGAGATGATGATAAACTATGTGAATTCTGGTAAGAGTGTGGTCCGCCTCAAGAGTGGCGATCCTTTCGTGTTCGGCAGGGGGGGTGAGGAGCTCCTTTCATTGAGGAAAGCCAACGTTGATGTTGAAGTCGTTCCTGGTCTAACCTCGGCTGTAGCAATACCAACCCTCGCGGGGATTCCGTTGACTATGCGGGGCTTGTCGTCATCCGTAATAATATTGAGTGGTCATCTATCAGAGCCAGAGGAAGAGTCTTACTTTAAAGAACATGCACGTTTTCCTGGAACGATGGTCCTCCTTATGTCACTTACAAATCTGTCACGGATCTCTAAGTACTTGATTGAGGGCGGAATGAGCCCAGATAAACCTGTGGCGGTAATAACGAACACTGGTAGAAAAAANAGTTTGAAAAAAGAGTATTTTAAGGTTGGAGACCTGGTCCGAAGGGAGGATCGTCGGGAAGGTCCTGGGGTTGTAGTTATAGGAGAGGTTGTGGGGGCATTTATGGGTTGACGATCCGGAAACTCTTGATAACTTCGATTTCTCCGTTCGACCCTTCTCCCTTCAAGGCACTTGGCTATGAACCAGTAAGAGCTAGCACTGTCAAGTTACTCCCCGACTCATCTGCGGTTGGTAGACTCAGAAGAGGCATTCTTGAGANGCGTTTCGACTCAATTGCCTTCCTGAGCCCGAGAGCGATCGACATACTTTACCCTGATGGCTCTTTGTTAAACGTCCTCTCCGCCATGAGAATATACGCTTTAGGTCCATCAACAAGGAGGTCTTTGGAGAGGTACAACCTAAGAGTCGCCGGAATTCCAAGCGAGTATACGAGCACAGCCCTTGCAGACCTCATCGCTTCTGAGAATTCTAAGGCGCCATTCAACAAAATTGCGATTGTGAGAAGTTCTTTTGCTGGCTTATCTTTTGCGGAGAGATTAATGAAATCGGGAGTCTGCGCCGAGGAGCACAGAATCTACAAAGGCGTGCCTGACATCGATGGAATATGTTTATTCCTACATGAGCTTGATAGAGGGGTTTGGGCTGCAGTATTCACAAGCAGCTCATCAATTTTAACTGTTATTGAATATCTCAAGTCTTGTGACAAAGTGTGGCGGTTCATAGAAACCCTGAAAAATGTGAGAATAATTGCGATGGGTCCCGAGACCGCCAAAAGCCTGAGGTCTGTAGGGCTGGATGCTGAGGTATTAAAGGTTCACTCGATGGATGGACTAATCTTACATTTAAGGGGTGATCTGCTATGAATCAACAAAAAATAGGCGTAATTCTGGTGGGGCATGGCAGTAGAGAGCCATACAACAAAGAGGCAATCAGACATTTTGCGGAACGACTAAAGGGCGAGTATGAGTTCGTAGATTACGCATTCATGGAATTCAGCAAGCCCTCAATCCATGATGCACTCGAGGTCGCTGCNAAGTCTGGCGTAGATATACTGGTGGTACAGCCTGTGTTTTTGACAAGGGGGGTACACACAGATTCGGACATTCCAGATCTTCTCGGCATCCCGAGAGGTTCTAAAAGTTGCAAAATAAAGATCTCTGGAAAAGAGATCTTGATTAAATATGGGGAACCTTTGGGAAAAGACGACCGGATACTGGAAATAATTAAAACGAGAATAAGGGAATCCTTGGTGTAAAAAGATTGAAGGTAATGGTCGTGGATGCAACACATGGAGGTATCATAATCTCTGAAGAGTTTAGAAGCAGGGGTGATGAGGTCACCTGTATTGATGTTCACAGGACAATGAAAAAGGAAGATCTGGAAAAATACTCCAAGAACTTCCAAGTAGAGAGAAACATACCCAATCCATCGCAATACGACCTGATAGTCAAACCAGTCCACTTCCCTTCTGAACCTTTCCAGGGGTATGAAGAAAGGCTGATTACACACCATCAGGCTGTAAAGATGCTAGTCTCAGATATGATAAAGTTTCCAGTGGTTGAAATAACCGGCAGCTTTGGCAAGACAACTTCAGTTATGTGTGCCATATCTCTTTTGAGGAAAAAGTTTTCAATACTTAGCCTAACAAGCAATGGAATATGCTTCTACAGAGATGAAAACAGTGAGACACTTGCAGAGAACATAAGCACAACACCTGCAAACGTAATTAGAGCAGTTAGACTTTCTCCAGAAGAACCAGACTTGGCTATCTTTGAGGTCTCACTTGGAGGAACTGGAATTGCTGACTTGGGGATAATTAAAAATGTTTATGATGATTATCCAATAGCAAAGGGAACTTCCTCTGCTCTTAAAGCGAAGATGTCAATGATAACTGAAAGGAAGATGGGATCCACAGTTATAGTGAACGCAGATGACGAGAAGCTCTCTGGTTTGGTTGAGGTTCAGCGCTTCTCACCTTCAGGGAAATCCTCTGAAGTGAGAGCATTGGATGCAAAGGTCTGCTTTAAAGGGATAGAATTTACAGCTATCTTCAGCGGTTTCAGGTCACTAGCAGGCCGAATAAGTGGCGCCAGGCAAGTCAAGAGCACTGTTGGTCCCATTGGGAGGCAGCACGTGGAAAACATGCTGGTCGGAGTCGCGATCGCCTCATACTTCTTCTGGGACGAGAGCGATGCTGAATTTTGTCTAGAAAACTTTGGAAGAAAAATGGTCTTGGAGAGCATGGAACCACCTCGTGTTCTGAACAAGAGTCCATCAATTAGTCCGAAATCAATCGAAGTGTCCATTAGGGATTACTTAGAGATCTTTCCTCCCGCACGCTTAGAAGTGGGGGGCAAGCTTAAGACATCTTGTGGCTCAGTTTCACCGGAGAAAGTTGCAGAGATAATCCAAGCGAGCCCATTTGAAGAGGTTGCACTCTTCGGAGAGTTTGGGGAAGCAATTAAAAAATTCATAAAAGGGAAAAGAACAACAGAAGCCTGCCCTGCGGTGGCAACCTCAGCCCTAGTCCTGGAGCGTGGTTGAGACGTCAGTAATAATGCACCCAAGGCCGAGTCCGACGGCTGCTGCCATGTATACCTTGCGAGATTTGGACGTGGATGTAATAGTNATACACGGACCTTCCGGTTGTTGCTTCAGACCAGCNAGGTTGCTTGAGAAGGACGGCGTTAAGGTCGTCACCAGTGCACTTCTTGAGGATGATTTTGTTTTCGGGAGCGAGGGCAAGCTCGCAAAGATACTGAAACGGGTGGATGAGTTATTCAAGCCTAAACTCATCGGTCTTGTGGGTAGTTGCGCTAGCATGATAATAGGAGAGGATCTAAAGANGGCTGCTAGAGAAGCAGGTGTACTTCACAAGACCATATGTTGCGACGTCCACAGTGGGTCCGGTGATAATACTATCGGTGCCATAATCGCCCTAAGGGAGGCAGCATCGATGGGGTTCATTTCCCTAAGTGAATTCGAGAGGCAGAAAAAAATGCTTGAGATGGCTACTATGCTTGAGCGTACAAGAGGCACCGCTAGGGGNGAATACATAGAGAACAGACAAGGCGACCTACCGAGGGAAGTAGCGCNCAAAATTTTGGACGTTCTATCTGCTGGGGGTAAGGTGACATGTGTCCTAAACGCGAAGAAAGAGACGGCATTCCTTTACGCCGATATTATACTTGCTGTTTATGAAGCATCCCGAAGACTTGGGGGGCGGGTTCAAGTNTTGGCTAACCTAGCCCCTGATATTGGGCTACCTAGGGTTCGCTCATACTCGAAAAAGATCTTGGAAAGGTTCTTTAGAGAGGGAGTAATCGTTGACTCGCTGACGGGTGGGCTTGATGAGTACCCTCTAGCTGGTGAAAGGGCTAAGGATCTGATCCTTCAATCTCCACCAGATTTGGCTGTAATCTCCGGTATACCTCATGCGGTTCAGGTCGAGAGAGTCGTTAGGACGGTGGCAGTTAGTGTAGGAGCTAGGGCTGTAGCCAACCTGAAACTATTAGGTTATGACTACGTTGTTGGCGAAAGGGATGCCCACCAACTCTCTCTTGGTAGGAACAAGGATATCCAGAAATCCTTACTAGGGCAGGCTATCCGGAAAGGGATGGGTCGATGAGGGCTATCGCTTTCTACGGAAAAGGGGGCATCGGCAAGTCCACACTCGCTTCGAATATTGCTGCGGCCTTAAGTTGCGAGGGAATAAAAACTATTTTAATCGGATGCGATCCGAAAGCAGACTCGACAATTAACCTCCTCGGAAGGCGGATACGACCGCTGCTAGAGGTTATGAGGGATGAAAAGAGACCGCCCCCGGAGCACTTTACCGCAATTGGTTTCAATGGTGTGGTCTGTGTTGAGATAGGCGGACCGGAACCCGGAGTGGGGTGTGCTGGTCGGGGCCTCATCATTGGAATCAGGTATCTAAGCGAGATATTAGATCTTGAAAAATTTGATTTGGTGATCTTTGATGTGCCGGCAGACATAGTTTGCGGAGGGCTAGCTGTGGTGGTTAAGGAGGGCTATGCTGAAGGCGCACTGATAGTGACCTCCGACGAGTTCATGTCTCTCTACGCTGCGAACAATCTGTGCAGAGGCTTCATGTCCATTGGCGCAAAAGTTGGTGGTCTTGTATACAACAGGGCTTCCGAGAGTGGAATGAGGTATGTGGCGTCCTTTTCACAAAAAGTTGATCTCCCAATTTTGGGTTTAGTGCCCATCTCAGAGGAAATAAAAATTGCCGAGGCAAGAAGGAAAACCCTGATAGAGATGAACCCCTTTTCCAATGTTTCTGCCATGCTTGTCTCCCTCGCTCACTCGATATACGAGAACAGATTCTCTGCTGTTCCGAAGTGGATCTCAGCTGACGATTTGGAGTGTATGTTCCTTGAGAGTGCCTAGGATCATCCTATCTGCAGGTGGGAGCGACTCTGGAAAGACTATAGTAACGGCAGCCCTACTTAGAATACTAAGCAGCAGAGGATACAAAGTTCAGCCATTCAAGGTAGGTCCAGACTATATTGACCCCATGTTTCTCAAACTCGCTGCTGGGCGGCCGTGCAGGAGCCTTGACTCATGGATAATGGATGAGAAGACGGTTCTGTCATCCTTTGTTTCGGGCTCAATAACTTCTGATATCGCTGTTGTGGAAGGGGTGCGGGGGCTTTATGAGGGGGAGTCGCCGGTAGGGGATAGAGGGAGTACAGCGCATATCGCTAAGATAATAAAATCTCCAGTGATAATAGTGCTCAATTGCCATAGCTTGACGAGGAGCGCAGCTGCGTTACTAATGGGGCTAAAGGCGATGGACCGCCAAGTCAGTATAGCTGGTGTGATCCTCAATAAGGTAAAGGACATCAGGCACGAAGAGAAGCTGAAGCGCGCAATTTCGCACTACACAAATATTGCAGTCCTTGGCTGCCTCTATCGAACTCCATTCTTGGAGATAAAGAAGCGGCACATAGGGCTGACAATGCCTCATGAGACGCCTGAGGTGGCAGAGAAAATTAAAGTTGCTGCCGAGTTGCTAGAGGAGAATCTGGAACTCGAGGCAATCCTCGAAATAGCCAAGACTGCTCCACCAATAGAGCAGGAGCCAGTAGTGTACCTCAATGAGGCCGAAGGGATTGTGGTTGGAGTCTTTATGGATGGTGCTTTTTCCTTCTACTATCACGAAAATCTATCAATACTCAAGGAAATGGGTGCCAAGATCTCAGTTATTGACAGTCTTTCCGATCAGAGCATAAAGGATGAGATCTCTGGCTTGATAATAGGCGGTGGCTACCCTGAGCTATTCTCGAAGGAATTGGAGGAAAACGCGCAGATGCGTCGGGTGATAAAGGAGAGAATAATGGACGGGCTGCCCGTAATAGGTGAGTGCGGCGGACTAATGTACCTCTGCAGATCAATTGAGTGGGCTGGGGTGAGAAGGAGTATGGTCGGCATATTCGACGGCGATGTCATAATGCACCAGGAACCCCAGGCGCTTAGTTATGTTGAGTTGGAATCAGTTCGGTCAAGCCCAATCGCAAGCACGGGAAGGATATTGAGAGGTCATGAATTTCACTATTCTTCTATCCAGGGGATTTCGAGCGAATTTGCATTCAGGGTCCTTAGAGGTAAAGGGATCAGGGACCGCATGGATGGAGCTGTCTGCCAGAGTGCGGTTGGGATGTACACACACCTTCATTATTCAGCTTTCCCTGAAATTCCTGCAAAGTTCCTTAGCGAGTGCAAAGCGTACTCACACCGGTGACTTCCTACCGCGGCTAAAGCCAGGGATCCCACTTTCCTCTCATTTTAGCTACTCTCTCACAACCTCTGCTCGGGGGATTTTGCGTAAGTTATCCCCTTTCGGAAATCTAGGTTTCTCCTTCATCAGCCATCGACTCAGATTTATGGAGGTCTAGGTGTCCGGTTTATATCANGTCATTGACNTCACACAGGCAGTATAGGGGTTTGCCTTACCTATATCTGGAGAAGGATTATAGGGTTCTGAGTTACGTAGTCTTTGATAGACTTACATAGCTCTTGGGATTCATTAGCCTAGGGCTCCTCTTGAGTTCATTGGAGCCCTCATCAGCCTCCTCCCCTGTCAGGGTGAACCCACTCCAACCCTTCATCAGCTCATCGAAGAGCTTTGGGGCTGGAGAAAGCCCCTCCATCTGAAGGTACAGGTTTATCGCGGCGTTCAGGTGTCTATTTGTCCTCAACCCGCATCTGCATTCATATATTGCTCCTTTCGGGGCATTAACCATCCCACATCTGGAGCACCTTCTAGTGGAGTTCCTTGGGTTGAGGAGCACAACCCTTGATTTGTAGCTAATGAGTGTTATGATCGTCTTCCAACCGCTCTTTGAAATGTTTCTATTATGCTCCTTCGAGCCGTTGAGCATTCTGTTCTTACTTAAGTATTCGAAGCCATGAATGTAGCCTTNGAACTTCCTCACCATATGGGTCGTCAGCTTATGAATAAAGTCTTCAGCTCTGTTTTTCTCACGCCTGGAGTGTTTTGCCAGAACCTTCCTGAGCGAGGGCTTCTTTGAAGCTTCCTGCTGCAGCCTCTTCCTCTTTGTTTCATAAACCCTGTGAATGTGGAACAGTTCTGTCAGGTCTGTTCTGATCCATCCTGTGTTTGGGCTGAATCCATCTAGGCTCTTCTCGTTGCAGTCCCAAGCCATCTTACCTTTAACTTCAACTTCCCCCTCATCTGCCTTGGACCTGAACGTTACCGTTAAGTATCTTTCACCCAAGATCAGCTCTCCCAGCTCGCCCTTTACCCTGCTGAGGAACCAAGCCTTAGAAACATCAAACTCCAGGTATTCCTCGTGCGGCCTTATGCTCACTTTTATCTTCCCATCCTTAAAGGTGTAGAGCGTCTCCTTAATTCTAACAAACTTCCTCTTAACTACCGGTTTCTCTCTCCGTCTTTCTCCTTTAAGGTAGCTCCTCCTCCAGGATTTCAGCATAGAATATGCCTGTTTTATTGCCGAGTCGACATAGTGCTTCGAGTAGCTCCAGCCCTCCATCAACAAACTTCTCAGATAATGGTTTTTGAAGCTGTTGTCCTTTGGAATTACTGGTATGAGTCTCTTTCTCCCTTTCTTATCGTACTTTTCAATCCATCTGATTCCAGCCCATATCTCATCAACCGCCTTTTGAAGTAGCCTTCTATATGCCTCGAGAAAACCGTTTACATTGTATCCGTGCCTTATATTGTATGCCCTAACCTGATACGAGCTTCCTGACGCCNTCAACAACCTCCTTATATTTGTNCGANCTCANCCCGTAGAGTTTCCCAGCAAAATGAGACACGATGGTTACCAAGTCTTCAACGAGCTCCTCCTGAGGGACCTTCTCCTCGCTGTTTATTACCTCTATCTCGGTTCCGAAAACCTGGAACACCTTCCTCAGCGTTTCAAAACCGAACCCAGTCAGCCTGTCTTTATAAGCAACAATCACCCTGGAGACTTTTCTCTCNGTGACCATCTCTAAGAGCCTGAGAAAACCCNTCCTGTTCTCGTTCAGACCAGAACCCACGTCACTCAGTATTTGAATCTCGCCATTTTCAGCATAGCTGCGTATAAGTTGCTTCTGTCTCTCCAAGTCATCTTTTTGGGTTGTAGANGAGACCCTGGCATAACCAACTACAACCCTCTCTTCCTCTTCCTTCACCCCAAGGATGCGCTTAATTTCGCTTTCAGGTATCCTCCTTCTCCCACCAATCGTCCTGACAACCCTTATCTTCCCTTCTTTATCCCAACGCTGAATAGTCCTAGTAGTGACTCCCAGCAGCTTTTTAGCTTCTTTAAGCGTGTAGAGCTTCTCCATCAGCAGAAAATACTACTTAAGTCTATTTAAGTCTATCTATTTTGGAACTGCTGTCTACGGCGGAAGATATAAACATGACCTCCGCTCTTGTCCACCAATAAATAGTGTAGGTCTTACTGATCACTACGTTAATGCTCATAGATTGATGTCCCTTAGGGCTTTTCTAATTATTTTTTTGATTTTCTTTGAAAGCGACGGATCTTTCCCTCCAGTGGTGACTCCCAGCTGGAACTTGCCGTAATCGATTACTGCAGGAAAAATCAAGTTACAGTCCTCGGGCGACGTCGCTGAATTAACAAGCTTTTTCTTTTGCTTTGCTAGCTCGGAAATCTTAGAATTTACTACGGGATCGTCTGTGGCGGCGACTACAATATCGAAATAGTCAAGGTTATTTGCAGCATAATCAAGACCATCCCCGACCACGATTCTGACTTTTTCGCC
>JGI24721J26819_10002965_pt1 | contig 18376 bp, 20 predicted proteins | sample YelNatPaOPGAMG01_FD_26819 | JGI IMG/M metagenome (IMG submission 26819) | reverse complement strand
TACCATAAATAATGCCAAATATTTTATTATAAATACTTATTATAAATACCCCGTCAGTCCGCCTGCGGCGGACTGCCACCCCTTTTTTACAAAAGGGGAATTAAAAACTAAAACCCCGTAATTGCATAGCAGGCAAAATGCCACCCCTTTTTTACAAAAGGGGAATCAAAAGATAAATACCCGGCTGGCAATAACTCCGTCCTGTCATTGCGAGGAGCGTTAGCGACGAAGCAATCTCGCTTTTACAAAAGGGAATTAAAAGATAAATACCCCGGTATTTTTAAACAGTCTTTATATTATTGATTCATTAAATTTAGGAAATCGTTGTTGGATTTGGTATTTTTTATTTTGTCTATCAAAAATTCCATTGCGTCCGCAGTATCCATGCCGGATAAAACTTTTCTCAATATCCAGATTTTTTTAAGATGGTCCTTATCAACAAGAAGCTCTTCTTTCCTGGTGCCGGATTTATTAATGTCTATAGCCGGGAAAATCCTTTTTTCAGATAATTTTCTGTCTAAATTGACTTCAAGATTTCCGGTTCCCTTAAATTCTTCGAAAATTACCTCGTCCATTCTTGAACCGGTATCGATTAAAGCCGTAGCAATTATGGTAAGACTGCCTCCCTCTTCGATGTTCCTTGCCGCGCCAAAAAATCTTTTCGGTTTGTGCAGTGCATTCGAGTCCACCCCACCCGATAATACTTTTCCGGAAGACGGAATAGTAACGTTGTATGCCCGTGCGAGCCTGGTAATCGAATCTAATAATATAACTACGTCTTTACCGGTTTCTACNAATCTTTTTGCTTTTTCTATAACTATCTCGGCAATCTGTATATGCCTCTGCGGCGGTTCGTCGAAAGTGGAACTGATCACTTCGCCGTTAACCGACCTTTGCATATCCGTAACCTCTTCCGGTCTTTCGTCGATCAGAAGAACCATAAGGAAGATTTCTTTATGGTTGGTATTTATAGCGTGGGCGATGTCTTTCAACAGCATTGTTTTTCCGGTTCTCGGAGGGGCGACTATGAGTCCNCTCTGCCCTTTTCCTATAGGAATCAGCAGGTCCATAAGCCTGGTAGATAAATTTTTAGGGTCGAATTCAAGCTTTATTTTTTCTTCCGGATATAAAGGAGTTAAGTTGTCGAATAAAATCTTTTCTTTTGCAATCTCCGGATCTTCAAAATTTATGCTTTCGACTTTTAAGAGAGCGTAAAATCTTTCGGCGTCTTTCGGCGGTCTTATAACTCCGCGGATGGTGTCCCCCGTCCTCAAACCGAATTTTCTTATCTGTGAAGGCGATACATAAATATCGTCGGGGCCGTGAAGATAATTCGCTTCAAGAGACCTTAGAAAACCGTACTGGTCGGGNAGTATTTCAAGCACCCCCTCTCCGGAAATTAATCCGTTCTTTTCTGTTTGCTGGTTTTTTTCGGTTTCCGCCTGCAGAAGGGCATATATTAAATCCTGCTTGCGCATTCCTGANGCGCCCTCTATATTATAATCTTTTGCTATTTGCAATAATTCGTTGATTTTTTTTACCGACAATTCTTTAATGTTCATAAAAGCTCCTTTAAAATTTTATTTTTGTTTACAGGCAAGTCCACCTGTCTATCCTTCTTGCGTCGATGCGGCGTCCTTCGGCTATATCCAGAATAGTCCTTTCATTATTGCCGTCGTCCGGAAACGTCGAAACTCCCGCATTCAGCGATAATATAGTCTGATTTTCTTTCTTGAANGCGTCTTCGCTTTCCGACAATATAGTCTTTATAATATTTTTTGCCGCATCTTTCCCTATATTCGGAAATAAAATTACAAATTTATTGCCGTACCTGGAAGCCGTATCGAATGCCCTTATATTCTTCTTAATGATATTAGCAATTATTCCGATATTTTTGTCCCCTGCCTGATGTCCGTTAACGGAATTTAATTTATTTAACTGGTTTATGGAAATTAACGCAACGGACAGTATTCCTTTGTCGCTAATCGCTTTCTGCATTTCCTGAAAAAGCTTTTCGTGAAAGTATTTAAAATTGTTAAGTCCCGATACGTAATCGATTTGCGAACAATCCCTCATTGTCTGAACGCATTTATTGGAATTTAAAATATAGGCGATTACCGAAAAGATAGTATCGAAAACTTCGATTTTTTCGCCGCCGCAGTTTTTAAATCCAGCCACCGAATAAGTTATTACATAATATGAATCCGTATATGCAGTTTTCAATTCATATGCATACAGTTCCGCAACATTTTCATGCTCAAATAGATTTCGGTATTCATCATATTTGCTTTTATCTTTTTTGAAATCTATATACAATCCGTTTTTTAAAAGTGTTATCTCCTTAAGCAGAGCAACGGGCGGAGTTTCGTTAATTCTTTTAATAAATTCGTGGGAAAAGCCCCTCGATATTTCAACCCTCTCATCTGCATCATATTTTCTGTATATAAACATTATAGCCGAGGCTCCGAACGTAAACTCGAATCCGATATTAACAAAATGCAGAATTTCTTCGACCGATTTTTTTTGATATGTAAAATCTAAAAGTCCTTTTATAAATTTATAGCCGGAATCTTCGCATTTCATATATTCTTCCATAAGCAATTCCCCCCCCATTTTATTTAATATTTTTTTGCCGATTGTTAAATTATTTTTTATTCCGGAACAGGAAAATTAATTTTATATAAACTATTTAAAAAGCGTATAAACGAGTTAATTTGAGGAATTAAGAATTTAAACCCGTAATTATTGTTTATGATGAAATCGGATTTTTTAATTTTTTCTTTTTCGCTTAATTGATTTTTATTTCTTCTGATAAAATCTTCAAAATCGAATTTATTNGACATTCTTTTAATTCTTCTAGAAAAATCGCAGGCGACAAGGATGGTTTTATCTAAGTTAAGATAGTATCCGGATTCTATTATAACCGCTCCTTCAATTATCGCGGCTGGTTTCCGGCTTGCTTTGATTATACGGTCTATATCCGCCCTTAAANCNGGATATATTATGTCTTCTAAAACNTTTTTTTTTGAAGCGTCGGAAAAAATTATACCGGCAAGAATCTTGCGGTCTATCTCATAATCACTATTTAAAATGTTTTTTCCGAAAAAATCAACTATTTTTTTATATTCGGCACTATTTTTTTTTATAATTCTATTTGCTTCTTCATCGAGGTTCAAGGTTAAAAAATCGTATTTTTTAAATAAATTAAGGGCTGAGGTTTTTCCCGAACCTATAGAACCGGTCAATCCTATTTTTATCATTTTATGCCATCCCATTTGTGAGACCGTTTAAAATTTAGTGTCAGTCCGATTTAAGTTGAATATTTTATTATAAATACCCCGTCAGTCCGCCTGCGGCGGACTGCCACCCCTTTTAAAAAAGGGGAATTAAAAACAAAAACCCCGTCATTACATAGCAGTCAAAAACAAAAACCCCGTCATTTCATAGCAGGCAAAAATGGCAACACTTTATAAAGTTGTCATTGCGAGGAGCGTTAGCGACGAAGCAATCTCGCTTTTGCAAAAAGGGGAATTAAAGACAAATACCCCGTCATTACATAGCAGGCAAAAATACCGCTGCCTCTTTTATCGATTCATAAAAGCGCTATATAAGAAACCTGCCTGCTAAGGTCTCTGTTGCGCCTGTAACTAAAAAAATCGGCATTTTCAAAATTGCATATATTTGAATCATAAATATTTTCATCGCTAAATCCGTTTAAAATCAGTTCATTTTTTATGAATCCTTTAAGGTCGAAAAAAAATTTATTTTTATTTGCGGTTTTTTCAAAAAATTTTCGGTTTAAATTATCTTTTGCTAAAAATAAATTTAAAAAATCCTCTCCGACTTCATAGCATTTCCGGCATATGGACGGTCCGAGCACTGCTAAGGCGCCTCTGATGTCAGCATTGAATTTATGCGTTAAAACATTTTTTGCGTTTTTTATTATTCCGCCGTATGCTCCTTTCCAGCCGCAATGAACGGCTCCTATAACGCGGTCGCCGTTATTGACGGCGGCAAAAAGAACGGGCGCACAATCCGCCGTCCTTATGCATAGCGCTATACCTCTCTCACGGGTAAAAACTCCGTCCGCATTGTTTTTATCGAAAACATTGCGGTTATATTTTGCCGATTCTTTAAACTTTTCGTCTAAAACGGCTATATTAATACCATGGCTCTGCTCTACTTCGTACGAATAATAATCCGTTTTGTTTCGTCCTGCCGCAATAATATTTAAAAGTTCTTTCCTCGCCGTCAAATTTCCCGGATTAAAATCAAGCGAACCGTCCATAAATCCATATACTATACCGGTATTTTTANCGTTTAGTTTNTTTAAGCCGTCGCAAAGGTAAATCATTAGAAATTGTCCGGAACATCCGAACCGAAAGCCCACAGCATATCGTCGGGAACTTTCGCTTTTAAAATTATTTTTTCTCTTGTTTCCGGATGCGGGAATTCAAGCATATATGCGTGCAGCATCTGCCTTTTAATAAAATTTAAACTTTTATATCTGCCTTCGATATCTTTTCTTCTGTAAAGTTTATCCCCGACAATCGGATATCCTTTTTCAAAAAGTGAAACTCTGATTTGATGCGTTCTCCCCGTTTCAGGCATTACTTTAAGAAGGGTGGCAGCGCCTCTTATCGATTTTACGTTTTCAAAACGGGTAACNCAATGTTTACCGCCTTCTTTTTGCGCCATTTCCATTTTAATCCTGCTTTTAGAATCCCTTTTTATAAAACCCTCGATGCATCCGCTTTTTTGCGGAATAATGCCGTAAGTTACGGCAAAATAAGTCTTTTTAATTTCGCGGTTTTTAAAACTCGACGCAAGGGCATTGTGCGAAAAATCGTTCTTTGCTATTAACATTATTCCGGACGTATCTTTATCTAACCTGTGAACTATTCCGGGTCTTTCGACGCCGCCTATACCCGATAAATCGGATATCTTTCCTATTAAAATATTTACCAGAGTATTATCGTAATTTCCTTTTCCCGGATGAGCCGGAATCCCTGCAGGTTTGTTCACGGCGGCAAAATAGTCGTCTTCGTATATTATTTCGAGGTCATAATCGAAGACCTCTATGCCTGATTTTATTATCTCCGGCTCTTTGAAGGTTATTATACTGCCTTCTTTTATAGGGTAAGCGGATTTTTTTACGACATAACCGTTAATTTCAACTGCGCCGCTTAATATCTGCTTTTTAATAAACGACCTTGTTTTGCCGGGAAATTTCATAGTCAAAAAAAGGTCTAATCTTATCTGTTTGCCGGTATGAGCAAATGAAACTACTCCCATAAAACGCGTCCGGTCATCTCCTTCGGTATATCCAAACCGAGCAGTTTGAGAATAGTAGGCGCAATGTCAGCCAGCCTGCCTGGTTTCAGCGGGGGAATTTCTTTGGAATAGTTTGAAGCAATGACGAACGGCACGGGGTTAAGCGTATGATTCGTCATAGGCTTTCCGTTGTCGTCGATCATTGTTTCGGCATTTCCGTGGTCCGCCGTTATCGCGCATACCATGTCTAATTTTAAAACTTCGGGAACTATATCGCTTATAACGGAATTAACCGCCTGAACCGCTTTAACGGCTGCGGCATAGTTTCCGGTATGCCCCACCATATCGCAGTTTGCAAAATTGCATACTATTAATTCGTATTTGCGGGCTCTTATCCTTTCTATCAGAGCATCTTTAATTTTAAAAGCGCTCATTTCCGGTATCAAATCGTATGTTTTGAATTCTCTCGGCGAAGGTATCAGCAGTCTGTCCTCATTTTTAAAAGGCTCTTCCCTGCCGCAGTTAAAAAAATATGTTACATGAGCATATTTTTCCGTTTCGGCAATCCTGAACTGGTTAAAGCCGTAATCGGATATAACCTCTCCCAAAATATTGGAATAGTTTTGGGGTTCAATAATATATTTGCTTTTGAAGGAATCGTCGTATTTGGTCATGGTAATGAAATTATCNGCGGGTTTAAAATTTTCTCTCGGAAAACTGCTAAAATCGGNGAGGGTAAAAGCCNTNGTCAGCTGTTTTGCCCTGTCCGCCCTGAAATTAAAAAACAGGACGCCGTCTTCTTCTTTTATCCTGCCGTCGTTTTCCGGACCGTTATCTATAACGATAGCTGGCATAAATTCGTCGGTTATATTATTTGCGTAGAATTTTTCAATTGCCCTTAACGGATCGTCGAATTTTTCTCCTTTTAATCGGGTAAGGAGATTAAAAGCGGTTTCGATCCTGTCCCAGCGGGTATCTCTGTCCATTGCATAGAATCTTCCGCAAAGAGTCGAAATAAAGACTCTGCCCGATAAAGGTTTTATATGTTTCATTAATTTTTCTATAAAAACCGGCGCGCTTTGCGGAGGGGAATCCCTCCCGTCTAAAAAAGGATGTATGTAAACTTTTTTTACCCCGTTATTATAAAAAAAGTCTATAAGGTACAATAAATGCTCAAGTTCAGAGTGTACACCGCTTTCCGAAAGCAGTCCCATAAGATGGACTGCCGAGCCGCCTGATTTAACTTTTGCTAAAAATTCTTGCAAGACTTTGTTGTCTTTAAGTTTGTCTTCTTTTATAAGAAGGTCTATTTTCGTCAAATCCTGCATTATCACTCTTCCGGCTCCTATATTGGAATGTCCGACCTCGGAATTTCCCATAGTGTTTTCAGGCAGTCCGACATCTAATCCGTGNGCTTTTAAAACAGTAAAGGGATTATTTTTAAAGAGCGAATTTATAAACTCCGGATTTGCGTTAATTATCGCATTTCCTTCGATTTTCGAAGACATTCCGAATCCGTCTAAAATAATTAAGACGGCGCTTTTAAATTTTTTCATAAAGGCTGTNTTCTTTTTGTTTCATCCTTNGGNCGCGTTTCGTAAAGAGTTTCGGATGTTTTTATATTGAAAGTATTCCATAGATTGCATGACGGGCATATCGAGGAATAATTATAGGAAACAAATCCGCAGTTGGAACACACGAAAGGAAGTTTAACGGGATATTTGCTTTTAAGCGCTTTCATGAAATTTACAGATGCGTCGTTATATTTTCCTCTTTTAAAATAACATTCCGCAAGCAGCATATTCAATGAATTATCTTTAAATANCGAGGGCGGTATAGCGGATAAGCTAGAAAGAGCTTCGTCTATCATTTCCAATCTGATATATAATTTCCCCAGAAAAAGCCTGTACTCCCATTTTTCCGGGTTATCGTATATAAGTTCCTGATAAAATCTGATTATATTTTCAGGATGATTTGTTTTTATAGAGATATCCTCAATTTTTATAATTAAGGCAAGATTACCGGTTTTCAGGAATGCTTTCTCCCANAGTTCAAAAGCTTCGTTAATTTTTCCTTTTTTTATGTACGCATCGCCAAGCGATATATAGGCGGGTACGAAATCTTTATTCTGGCTAAGCACTTGATTAAAACGTTTTACCGACCTTTCGGTATCGTTTTCCGATTCTAAAAGAAATTTTCCGAATTCGTATTTAAGCCCGAGCATAACCTGCTCTTCTTTTTTGTTAAACTCTTTGTCTTTAGACTGCGAAAGTAACAGCTTAGACATTCTGTAAGCGTTCTTCCATTCTTCTTTTTTAANAAATATATCTTTCAGCTGAATGATGGCGTAAAGATTATCCGGCGAATATTCCAGCGCCTTATTCAAATAAAAAATAGCTTTATCGTAATCTTTGTTGAGTTTGTAAAGATTACCCGCTTCGTTGAGCGCTGTTATATTTTCTTTTTCTATTTCTAAAACTTTATTGAGGGCATTTTCCGCTTCTTTAATTTTTCCTTTATGCTTATAAATCTTCGCAAGGAGCAGATAAGCGCCGATGTTATCGGGGTAATTTATCAAAAATTTCTTAATAAGTCCGATTCCTTTATCGTACTGTCCTTTAATGTATGCATCGAAAGCTTTATTGACCGAATTGTCTAATTCAGTTTTTATATACTGTTTCCTTTTGTATATGAGATTTTTTATCTGAGATATAGAATCTTTTAAAATATTTATAATTAATATAAGCGCAATGCCTATTAAAAATGCCGAAAATACGTAAATTATAAGATAGCTGTTAAGTATATGATGCTGTCCCGGAGCGTAATGCAGGGGGACTCTCTGCGGATTAAGCGCGTAAAGATATTCGAAAAACGCCACCAGTATAAGTATCGCTATTATTATAGTAATTATATACATTATAAGATAAATTTAAATTTATTTATTTATTTAATTAAGTCTTTAATTTTTTTATTATTTAGCAGAAGCTTCGACCGTTAATTCTTTTGCATCCGGCCACAGCCCCTCGATATTATAGTACGACCTTAAATCGTCGTGGATTAAGTGTATTATCATACTGCCGTAATCTATGACAATCCATCTTGAACCCGGAGCGGAAAGACCCTCGTGTCCGAGAGGCTTCTGTTTGAAATATTTGAGGAGGTTATCGGCTATTGTATTGAGATGCCTATCCGACGAACCGCCGGCTATAATTATAAAATCCGTTATTCCGGACACTTTTCTGACATCGAGGACTAAAATATTGTGCGCCTTTTTTTCTAAAAGAAGGTCTATAATGAACCTGATATTCTTATTTGTTCTTTTAAGCGGTTTTCTGCCGCTTTTAAAAGTTTCGATTGCCCGCACCGTCCTTAATATAACTTATTATTTATTATATAATTAATAACTTCGTTTGGCAATAAAAAGAGATTGGAAATATTATTTTTAAAATTATTTCTAATAACGGTTGAAGAAATATCTAATCTTGTAATTTTGAAAAAATATATATATTTATTTTCGGGAGTAACTAATCTGTTTTCGGAATAGTCAACCTTAATGCGTTCTTTTAAATTATCGGGTAAAAAACTTATAAGCTTAACTAAATTTTTTGAATCCGATTTCATACCCGACCTGTTCACTACTATAAAATTTATTTTATCGAAAATTTCGGCGCCGTTTTTCCAGTTCTTTACGTCGGAATAAGCATCTATTCCCGCTATAAAATACAGCTCGTCCGACTTATATATTTTTTTCAGCTGAACAATCGTGTCATAAGAATAAGAAAGCCCGCCTCTCTTTATTTCTATATCCGACACCTCAAATTTTTTGTTGTTTTTGATTGCCGTATTGAGCATTTCCATTCTTTTTTCAGGATCTATACCCGACATTTTTTTATTAGAGGTTATATTTGTAGGAATAAAAATAACCTTATCTAAAAAATTCTGCGCAATTTCTTCCGCTGCCCTTAAATGTCCGAAATGAACCGGATTAAACGTACCCCCGAAAATTCCTATTTTCATAGCTGTTTTAACACTTAAGTTCTTTTCTGATAGTTTCCGAATACAACAAATTTAGTCGTCGTAAGCTCTTTTGCCCCCATAGGACCGAATGCATGAATTTTTGAAGTAGATATACCTATTTCGGCGCCGAGACCCAGCTCGAAACCGTCGTTAAATCTGGTAGAAGCATTTATAAGCACGCAGGACGAATTTACTTTCTTTATGAATTCTATAGCGCGGCTATAGTTTTCCGTCAATATAGACTCGGTATGGTTAGAACCGTGCCGCTTTATATGCTCTATTGCTTCGTCCATATTTTTAACGGTTTTAACCGACAGCGTAAGATTAAGATATTCGGCATCCCAGTCTGCATCGGTTGCCGGAGTTATAAAATTAAACCTGTTTTTAAAAATATTCATAATTTCGCCGTCCACTCGCGTTTCTACGCCGTTCTTTTTAAGTTCCGCAAGCATTTCCGGCATAAAATCCCCTATAATATCAGAATGAACAATAAGGGTTTCTAACGCATTGCACACGGAAGGTCTTTGGACTTTTGAATTAATTATCACATCGACGGATTTATTTATATCGGCATATTTATCGACGTATATGTGGCAAACGCCTTTATCATGCTTTATTACCGGAATTTTGGAATTTTCCGTCACAAACGAAATAAGCCCTTCGCCGCCCCGCGGTATTATAAGGTCTATGTATTTTTTGAGCGAGATCATTTCAGTAATTGCAGACCTGTCTGTATAAGGCACTATAGAAACAGTTTCGGGAGGAAGACCGTTGATTCTTAAACTTTCTGAAACTATCGAAGCGAGTATTTTATTAGAGTTTATGGCTTCGGAACCGCCCCTTAATATTACCGCGTTTCCGGACAAAAGACAGAGTATCGACGCATCGATAGTAACATTGGGTCTTGATTCGTAAATTATTCCGATTACTCCGAGCGGTATTCTCATCCTCCCTACCATAAGGCCGTTCGGTCTTACCTCAATATTTTCTATCTCGCCGACCGGGTCTTTAATCTTCAGAACATCGTCAACAGAGTTGAGCATTGAAGCAAATACCTTTTCGCTGATTTGAAGCCTGTCTATCATAGGCTTGCTTAATCCGGCTTCTTTTGCGTTTTTTATATCGACGGCATTTTCGGCTTCTATCTGCTTTTTATTTTTGATTAAAAGGTCTTTGAGGGTTTTGAGTATATTAAGTTTTATTGCAGGACCGGCATTTGCGATACTGAAGCTCGCAATGTAAGCCTTCTGCGCAATTTCTTCTATAGATGCGGTTTTACTGATGTTGTCCATACATGTATGCTCCTTTTACAATTTTTTCTTATAAGTTTTACACGTTTGAAACCATTTTATCCTTATGGACCACTAAAGAGGAAATTTTATTTTCGCCGAATTTTATTTTTATTTCTTCGGCGCTCAAACCTTTTATTTTTTTAACATCGTCCGAATCAAGATTGGCTATTCCCTTAGAAAAAACGGTTCCGTTTTCGTCTAATATATAAACTCCGTCGCCTTTTTTAAATTCGCCTTTTATTTTAATTATGCCGCTTGCAAGAAGGCTTTTATTTTGCAAAGTGATTGCTTCGATAGCTCCTTTATCGGCAACTATCTCTCCGGCTTTCTCCATCCCGAATAGAAGCCAGTGTTTTTTTTTGTTTATTTTGTTGCATGGCGCAGAAACAATTAAAGTTCCGCATAATTTGCCTTCCGATAAAAAATTCAGGCTTTTTTTATCCTTACCCGAAGCGATGACGGTATCTATACCGGCGCTGGCAGCAATAAAAGCGGCATAAAGTTTTGATTTCATGCCTCCGGTTCCGTGAATGCTTTTAGAACCGTCTTTAAAATTTTTAATGTAATTTTTAATATCGTTTATGATTTTGACCGGTTTTGCATTTTTATAAATATTCGGATTTTGATTGAAAACCCCGTTTACATTTGAAAGAATAATGAAAAAGTCTGCGCATACAAGATTCAAAACTAACGCTGAAAGCTGGTCGTTGTCCGAAAATTTTATTTCTTCGTATGAAACGGTATCATTTTCGTTTATTATAGGAATTACTCCGTTATTAAGCAGTTCATATATTGTATTGCGGGCATTCGTAAATCTCTTTCTGACGGAAACGTCTTCTTTTGTTAAAAGAACCTGCGCAGTTTTAAGCCCGTGCCGTTTAAAAAAGGAATCGTAATTTTTCATCAAAACAGGCTGTCCGCATGCGGCAAACGCCTGTTTTTGAGGAATAGAAAACCCGCCTGTTTTCGGGTTTATGCCCAGCATATCTTTTCCTGCGGCGATAGCGCCGGATGAAACAAGAATTACTTCCTTGTTTTGAGTCTTAAGAGAATTAACAAAACTGCAGATATTTTTAAAAGACGCCGGAGAAAGTTTTCCTTCATCGTTTAAAAGAACCTGCGTGCCGATTTTTAGGACTATTCTTTTTTTAGAATCAAAATATTCTTTAAAATTATTCTGCTCTTTCACTTAATAATTTAATAATATATTATAATATACAGCTTAATGTTCCAACAATTTTAATAATAAAATAATATAATTATGTTGTAATTATACCGCAATATTTTTTTTATTTAAAATTAAATTTAATTCTTTTTTAAGTTCGTCCATTCCCGTACCGCAAAGTGCAGATATAAAGTACACCGGAATATTTTGATCCGAGAAAAATTTTGCAGTTTCTTTAATAATTTTATTTAATTTCTTACTGTCGTCAATAAGGTCTATTTTATTTATGACCGCTATCCGTTCTTTTTTAAGAATATTTTCGTCGTATTCGGTTATTTCTTTAATTACCGATTCATATGACGCTTTGATATCTTTAAAAGTTCCGGCTTCAATAAGATGCAGAAGAATATTAGTCCTTTCTATGTGGCTTAAAAACTTAAGCCCGAGACCGGCTCCTTCCGAAGCCCCTTCTATTATACCCGGAATATCGACTATGGTTAATGTTTTAGCGGACCCGTCCGGATTATCGCCCAGATAAACCCCAAGATTAGGGGTTTTGGTGGTAAAGGGATACGGGGCTATTTTTGCGTGAGAACAGGTAAGTTTCGATATAAGAGTTGACTTGCCGGCATTAGGGAATCCGACCAATCCTATGTCGCCTAAGCTTTTCAGGACAAGACGGACTTTTCTGACTGTCCCGGGCATGCCGGGTTGAGCGAAACGGGGTCTTCTCTGTGTGGACGACTTAAAAAAGGTATTGCCTTTCCCCCCTATGCCGCCCCTGAGCAAGACTATTTCTTCGCCGTCTTTCGTAAGGTCTGCTATTACTTCTCCGGAATCGAAATCTATAACCTCAGTGCCGACCGGCACGGTTATTAGCATATCTTTTCCGTCTCTGCCTTTTTTGTTGTTGCCCTGACCGCTACCCCCGTTTTCGGCAATATATCGGGGTTTATACCTGAAATCGAGAAGGCTCGTTATATTATGCGAAACTTTAAATATAACGTCTCCGCCTTTCCCTCCGTCGCCGCCGTCAGGTCCNCCCTTAGGGATGAATTTTTCCCGCCTAAAACTGACCGCTCCCCTCCCGCCGTTTCCGGAGGCAATAGTTATTACGGCATTATCGACAAATTTCATATTCAGGACATAATATCGGAATATTTTAGCGGGGCAAATTTCGTTGAAGTTTTAAGTTCAAGCTAACACATAAATGTGCATTTATGTATGTACAACAAAAAGAACAAAAAGTTAAAATTAAATTATCATTCCGCAGGTATAATGCTTACGAATTTCCTGTTATTTTTCCCTGCATGAAATTTAACAAAACCTTTTATTATCGAATAAAGAGTATAATCTTTGCCCGCTTTAACATATTTTCCCGGATGGAAAGAAGAGCCGACCTGACGCACTATAATCTCGCCCGGTTTTACCAGCTGACCCCCGAATCTTTTTACTCCTCTCCTCTGTCCCTGACTGTCTCTGCCGTTTCTTGAGCTTCCGCCGGCTTTTTTATGCGCCATAATATCACCTGTTTCTTAATTTAATATTATTAATATTATTAATATTATTTCTGGTTATTTATATATATAATATATTATTTATTATCCCTTTATCTTTTGATGCTTGACGAAACAATCAGGCTATTCCGGTTATTTTGACTTCCGTAAAATTCTGCCTGTGTCCTCTTTTTTTCCTTTCGTCTTTTCTGCGTTTCATTTTAAATACTACGATTTTTTTAGCCCTGCCGTCTCTGATCACCGTTCCGGTGACACTTTTATCCTTCAACGCCTGTTTGTCCGTCAGCAAAACATCCCCGTTTTTAACGGCCACCGGCGTAAATGTTATCTCTTCGCCTTTTTTCTTGCCTACGGTTTCTATTCTTAAAATATCGCCCTGTGCAACGATGTATTGTTTTGAACCGGTACTTATAACGGCGTAATTATCTTTACTCATAGCGCTCATAGTAAATCCTCTTTGCTTAATCTTAAATTTTAAACTCGAAATATTAATTTTAATAGGTTTAAATAAATTTGTCAACCATTTTTTGCCGACTATTTTTTACCTAATGCAAATATCCTTTATTATGCAGATACTCAAGGTTCCTAAGTGAAACACCTTTATTGCGGGCTATAAGATTTAAACCGTTTTTTCCGGCTGAACCGGCTGATTTGATGTTAAACAGATAGTCGGCTAATGCTTCATATAATTCCAAAGGGGAATCAACCTGTTTTCCTGCAGAATTCTTTATAATCTCTTCCGCCGCTTCCGAAAAATTTTGAACATATCTGCCAAAAATCACAGGCTTCCCGAAAACCAAGGGTTCAAGAAGATTATGACCGCCGGCGGGGACAATACTGCCGCCGACAAAAGCGGCGCCGCATATGCCGTAAACCGTCAGAAGCTGTCCTATAATATCTACTAAAACTACAACGGGGCTGGCAGACTTGTTTTCCGACAAACCGAAATTATCATGATTATCATGATTATCATGATAATTATTATAATTATTGTTATCTTTTGAGGCATAAATCGAAGAAAGTCTGTAAAGTTCTATTTCGGGCAAGCGGTTATTTAAAAGCTTATAAACTTCGTCGAACCTTTCGGGATGACGCGGCGCTATAAAGAGGAAAATTTTATTTTTACCGCCCTGCTTGCCTAATTTACCTGATTTGCTTAATTTGATCAGCAAATCGGCAATTAACTCTTCTTCTCCTCTATGAGTGCTTCCCGCCGCTAAAATTTTCGGGGGTTCGGAACTGTTATTTTTATATTCTATAAATCTTTTGAGTATCGCGGATTTTTCGTTTATATCTCCGGCAATAAGGGACGCGTCCATATCAAATTTCATATTCCCGGTTTGGCGCATATTTTCTTCCTTGATTCCAAGAGACGCAAATCTTTTGCAATACACGTCAGATATGCATAATACCGTATCTATTTTTTTAAAGATATAACCGAAAAAGAATCTGAAACGCATGTAATTTTTATAAGACTTTTCCGATATTCTTGCATTTATTAACGATACAGGTATATTTTTTTTATTTAGAACATTAAATAAATTAGGCCATATCTCCGTTTCTACCGAAATAAACAAAGAAGGCTTTATCTGTTTCAAAATACCGCGGACGGAAAAAAGAAAATCGTAGGGAAAATAAAATGTTAAAACATTATCGTCTTTTTTATAAAGATTATCCGCAAAATCGAAACCGGTTTTAGTGGTAGCGGAAAGATAGATTTTTTTGCCGTATTTTGACTGCAATAAATCGATAAAATTTACCGCCGCCCTCATTTCTCCCAACGAAACGGCATGAATCCAGACGCCTTCCCGAAAAGCCGGTTTTTTTAAAGGCTTGAAAGCGGCAGGGAAAAATTTGTAAATATAACCTTCGCTTCTTTTATTTTTATTTAAATTTAAAATAAACAGCGCAATAAAAAAAAATGGAAATAAAAATGTCAAAAGAGCGTTATATATTATGTTTAAGGTTTTTTCCATTAGAACGCACTATTATTTATTTTATTGACTGATTTGTCTTCTGACTATATTTACCTTTAATTTTAATACCAATATAAATCTTGGCATGCTGTTAATGCGTCTAATTTAAGCTAACTATAGCGCCATATTTGTATATTTTAACATAAAATAATCTTAATAAAGGTAAATATTATTTATAAGAGGTTTTTTTAAACGGCTAATTTGGCATTTTTTAAAAAATAAAAAATTTATACAAAAAACTTTACAGTATCCTTTTGTTTATTCCTTGTTTCTTTTATAACACTATCGTCATCTTTGCGCTAAGGAAATCTTTAGCAGTTAATTATCCTTAAATCTTAAACAATGTCTTCCCATAGTTGTCTATATGGAACTTCAAGTCAGGGTTCTCAATACTGCTGTAATTTATAATATCAAAAAAATAAGGCAATGAGGAATCCTCAAATATAGAATTTAATTTATAAGGCAAATCGGAATCAATATGACNTTTAAGCGCTATGTCTACATCTGAACCTGGCTTGTATTTATAAATAGCGCGTGAACCAAAAATAATCGCCTCTTTAATTTCGCTAAATTGTTTTAATGTTTTTATTATTTGTTTTAAGTCTTCATCGGAAAGACCGAATTTGTTTTGCTTGTCTTTCATTGCAACTGTTATAACTCTTGACTGAGTTTTTTAAATAATTTTTCAATCATAGGAAAATATTTTTCAACTATATCAACAGTTACTTCTTTTGCAATTGATTCATTATAAAGATGCGATGTTTTATTTCTATCATCCAGAGCTTTAATCCATAATGCGCCATCTTCGATAATACCGGACTGAAAAGCCTGCCTCAATGTTTTTTTCGGTGTAGGCACATCAAACCCTTCATTTTCGAGATAATCTTTTAATGTTTTCCATGCTAACTCAAACGTAAATTCATATATTTGAATTAATCCAACCTGTAAAATTTCATTTTTGTAATGATCTTTTTGAATTTCTTTAACTGCAATATTCAATTAAATCGCCGTTACACTGGCACATTAGAAACTTAAAAAACTCGAAAACAGCCCTCAAGTTATCTTATATATTATTTTATCATTAAACTTAAAATTAGCAATGAAATAAATTAATGAAAAATTGGTGTCTATTGCTATGCGCACTTTTGTTTATTCCTTGTTTCTTTTATAACGCTGGCGACATCTTTGCGCTTTAGATTTAATTGCTTGATTATTTCGTCGCCCATGGCGATAAGATTTTTAAAATCCTTTATCTTGGGTTCTTCTATGGGCTTTAAAAGAATATTGCTCCCGTCTTGAAGTATAATCAGTTTGGAATTCGGTTTTAAGCCCAACGCTTTTCTGATTTTATTCGGTATTACTACCTGACCTTTAACGGACATGCTTGTAGTTTCCAATATACACCTCCTAAGTAAGTATTTCTTACTTTTATTATATCGGTAATTAAGTAAAAAAAACAAGTTAATGTTTATTCCCAAAATTGCCGATAGAAATTAAATAAATCAATTTTGACCCTTATTGAGTTAAAAGCATTTATTATAAATACCCCGTCATTTTGCCTTTCTTCGAAAGGCAAAATGCCACCCCTTTTAAAAAAGGGGAATTAAAAACAATGGCACAGTTCTGTCATTGCGAGGAGCGTTAGCGACGAAGCAATCTCGCTTTTGCAAAAAAGGGAATTAAAAGCAAAAACTCCGTCATTGCATAGCAGGCAAGATACCACACCTTTTTAACAAAAGGGGAATGAAAATCAAAAACCATGCTGATGCATAGCTTGCGGGGAATAAAAGCAAAAACTCGCTGTTGGCTCGCTTTACAGGCGGACTACATTTTTTGTAAAAAAAGGGGTCAGATTTAAAAAATCTGACCCCTTTTTTAAGTTTAAGTTTTCTTATATTACTTTCTTATGGCTATACCATGAACTTCATCACAATATGTTTGTACTAAATAATAATTTGTTATAGTATTATCAACGGTTACATCAATTAATGCATTTGCGCCGTTTACTTTTGATATTGCCTGTTTAATAGCTGCCCTAATACTTGATTCACCAAGCGGAATACCAAAAAATACATCAGTGCATGAACCACCAGTCGTAGGACCTAAAACTTTGTAGCTTGCTCCAGAAACAGGAACGTTTGACGGAGCCAACGTGCCAAAAACATTATAAGCGCATCCGGACAAAGTTAAAGTTGCAAATCCGACTACAAGCAAAATTAGTAAAATAGCCATTTTCTGTTTTTTCATTTTTCCTCCCAAAGTTATAAGATTAAGGTTATAAAGTTACATTAATTTTTATAAATTTATTTAAGTTCTTAAATCACCGTTAGAAACTTGAAAACCACCCTCAAGTTATTGCATAATATAGGTGTTAAGCAAATATCAACAATAACCCAAAAGGTGCTTATAATGAAAACTTTATCACTAAAATTAAAAATAAGCAACGAAAAAATTACATCGTTCGATTGGCTTTTATTTCTTCTGTTATGTTATCCGGTAAAGGCAGATACGTTAATATAGTTTGTGATAAAAATCTTTATTGTAATGCTTAAAAAAACAAAAAATGATAAAAACTATTTTTGGTTTGATTGTAAAGTTTCTAACTGTAAGTTAAGGTTATATAGGAGGTACGCCTATTCTGCCAATTAGAATTTACACAAAATATTTTACACTATCTTTATGTTTAGCAATTATCAGCTCTTTGGTATTTAGAGGGGTTAACTCTTCTATCGCCGTTTTGGCGAGCATTTCTATATTTGAGCCGCCTTTTAATTTAAACGGATATGTTAATATTTTAAAAGATACGATTTCCGGCGGAAGAATTAAGAAGATTTTTTTGTAAGGAGGCAAAACAGAGCTTAGGCTGAAATCTCCGTTATCCTGCCCCGAAAGTTTCAATTCTTCAAAGTAAGCCCGTTTATTCCAGCCTGCGGCTTTACTTGAGCCTTTGTTACTTGAGCCTTTGTTACTTGAGCCTTTGTTACTTGAGCCTTTGTTTGCGTTCCCTGCTTGGGCGGCGGAACTATAGCTAAAGCGTCCTACGCCTGACAATGTTCCGTTTACTATTTTTATTCCTATATCGGCCGTGCTTTTATTTGACATATGAATTAGTTGAATATTTTATTATAAATACCT
>JGI24721J26819_10002960_pt1 | contig 18397 bp, 15 predicted proteins | sample YelNatPaOPGAMG01_FD_26819 | JGI IMG/M metagenome (IMG submission 26819) | reverse complement strand
CACACTGAAGACCGATCTGGATATATTCCCCATGAGGGTCAGGAAGGAATCCACAATCAGAGGCATACTGTTCGTATTCTTCATATCGCTGATCATGAGGAGTGCACTGATGAACTGGTATTCTCTGGAAAGGATGCTCCTGGAACTTGAGAAACTCAGTGTTGCGGAGGATGGAAGCGGCAATATTACTGAACTGGAACGGACGAAAAAAGCAGAAGGACATACTGGATGCACTGGAGAAGATATCGTGGTGGTAAAAGCAGGGAGATCAGGTTTGAGACGATCAATATGTTGTTGAATAATTGTATTGCAATTGGGTGTTCAAATAAGATCAAATCTTCGACTTACTTAAAGCTGAAGGAATTCGAGAAAAATTATTTTCATTTAAATAATTTCAAAAGTACAGCATTTGTAGGCAAATAAATTAACACAAAGATAAACAGATTACTAGGGTAAAACAAGGATATGGGAATAAGGCATCTCTTCCCAATTTGTGTGAAGATGCGGGTGCCGGGATTTGGACCCGAGGCACGAGCTTGGCAAGCTCGCGTGTTACCAGGCTACACCACACCCGCTTAAGCTCGGTATCATACCGGCTTTAAAAAATTTCTTGAATCTCTTCTATGTCAGCCATTCTATGATTATGATGAACTTATACTAAAAATATACAGACATGGAAGGTACAAAGAACTTATAGCTAATTTGAATTTTATTTTAGACAACCTTCACAAGAATCTGACTACTTTGAACTGGAACTAATGCTAATAACAAATTTCACCGGAGGCTTACAGCACTGTATCTCCATGCACTCAGACCGATACGTTATAACATAAGGAATTATACGATCTTTGTCATGCGTAGAGAGTATAGCAGTCCTGTTTTTTAGTAAGTCAGACAACAAAAATCTTTTAATATAGGATGGTTTAAAGTGTTAAATTAGGTGAATAACTAGATGATTGTAGCTGAAGAGATGAACAAACATCCCGAAGTCAGGTTCGCAGCAGACTTTGAGATTAGTAAGAATGCACCTTTCAAGACGGTTGACGAGTTCGTAACACATATGGGGAATCTCATTAACCCCGACATGTTAATCATGAGGGTTACTGAAAGCCTTTGCCCTCTGTGTGCTGATGAAGAGAAATTTGATCAAATGAGGATCCCCGCGATAGTTTATGAGAACTCTGGCGAGGTCAAGCTGATAAAAGAATGCCCCGAGCATGGAATTACAAGAGAGAAGTACTGGGAAGATTACGATATGTACCAGGAAGCAAAGAAATGGGCAGACAAGGGTATAAGGATTCTTAACCCCAATGTTGCAATGCTCGAAGAGAAGATTATCTGCCCAACACACTGCGGTCTCTGTGTAAAGCATAAATCCCATACTGGTCTGGGCAACGTTGTAGTCACAAACCGGTGCGACTTATCATGCTGGTACTGCTTCTTTTACGCGAAGGAAAATGAACCCATTTACGAGCCTTCCCAGGACCAGGTCAGGATGATGCTCAGAAGAATGAGGAACGAGAAGCCTGTTGGTGCAAACGCGGTTCAGATAACTGGTGGAGAGCCAACAATCAGGGACGACATCATCGATGTGATAAAGATTGCAAGGGAAGAAGGATATGAACATATACAGCTTAACACAAACAGTGTAAGAGCTGCCTTCGATCCAGACTTTCCGAGGAAGGTCAGAGAAGCAGGATCAAATGTGATATACACATCATTTGACGGCCCGACACCAAGATCAAACCCCAAGAACTTCTGGGAAGTCCCTGCAGCACTGGAAAACTACAAGAAAGCACCACTCGGCGTGGTTTTAGTTCCAACAGTAATTGGTGGAATAAATGACCATTATCTTGGAGACATAATCAAGTTCGGTCTTTCAAATATTGATGTAGTGAGAGCAGTCAACTTCCAGCCCGTCAGTCTTGTGGGCAGAATGCCTGACAGGATGAGGGAGAAACAGAGAGTTACTATACCTGGCTGCATCAAGAAGATAGAGCAGCAGACAGATGGAATGATAGGAAGGGAAGACTTCTTTACTGTTCCTTCAACAACAAAGGTCTCGAACTTCGTTGAGGCCCTTAAGGGCAAGGACATGTACAAACTTTCAATCCACTTTGCATGCGGAATGGGTACCTATATCTTCAAGGACGGGGACAAGGTTACACCGATTACGAGATTCATCGATGTCAGAGGGATGTTCGAGTATATGGGCGAACTTGGCGATGAGATGAAGGGGTCCAGCTTCAAGAGACTCAAGAAAGTGGAATCTGTTTCCAAGTTGCTCTTGAACCTCGGTAAGTTCGTCGATTACGAGAAGGCGCCAAAGGACTTTAAGCTGAAGGATATGGTCTACAATGCCTTCACAGATGGTGACTATCATGGTCTTAAGGCATTCCACTACAAGTCTATGTTCGTCGGTTTCATGCACTTCATGGACCCATACACATACGATGTCGACAGGGTTGAGAGATGCGATATACACTATGCAATGCCTGACGGAAGGGTCGTGCCTTTCTGTGCCTTCAATGTCATACCTGAACTTTACAGGGATGCAACCCAGAGGAAATACTCCATTCCTGCAAAACTGTATGAAGAGAGAACTGGCAAGGTACTCAAGAGAGAGAAGTACTTCAGGGATTACACCATGGAAGAGAAGCGCAAGATCCTGAAGTTCTATGAGGACAGCATAGGCAGAAAGCTCAGGGAAGATGAAATAGGCTTGAACCTTGAAGAAGCAATCCCGGTAATCTCGTCTTCAAGGCCAGAGTAAACCATTATTTTTTATTATTTTTGATAAGATACAGGATACTGGATAACACCGCTGATATCCTCGTTCGCATTTACGGGGAGGATTCAGCGGCAATTCTTTCTAATTCTATATATGCAGTAGCCTCTCTCATCCACAGGAATGGGATGAGAATAAATGCGATACACACTGACACAATTAAGGGCGATATATCGCCATATTTTATAGTGGATATGATGAATTTCGTAATTTCAGAATTCGATACTAACCGGATACTCTACTTCTCATGCGAACTGCAAGAATCAGGTATAATATTGAATGGACACAGGTTTGTGAGGAATATTAAGCCTATTAACAGCGTCAAGGCTGCAACATACCATAATCTTCCAGCGCACATAGTTCCTGGATACCTGGATATAACGCTTGACGTCTGAATAGTCTATCCGGGTAAGAATATACCACGTGTCCTTGTTCTATGCCAGTTGCATAGCCTGAAAAGTAAAATAAGGTGCTTTCATATCTGCTGCCACAATGGATTCATACGTTCCGGAAAAAATATTCTTTACGCGTGGAATCGGCAGGGCTGAGAGTCAGCTGCAGTCTTTTGAAGAGGCCTTAAGGGATGCGGGTATAGCTCCTTATAACCTTATAAGCGTGAGTTCTATATTTCCACCCAACGCCGCGCTTATCTCAAGGGAGGAGGGATCATCACTCTTGAAGCCTGGCCAGATATTGTTTACTGTTCTTGCGAGAAATTCCTCCAATGAACTGAACAGGATGGTCTCTGCGGCCATTGGCTACGCTCTTCCAAGGGACAGGAATAAATGGGGTTACCTGAGCGAGCATCACAGCTTTGGCGAGACTGAGAAGGTTGCAGGTTATTTTGCAGAAAAACTTGCCGCAGAAATGCTGGCAAGCACCATGGGTGAGAAAGATAACCTTGTGTGGGATGAAGAAAAAAGCGAATACGTCCTGAAAGACAAAATACTGACAACCAGGAATATATGCTCCACGGGTGTCGTGCTCAACCAGAACGAGTGGACAACGGTTGTAGCAGCCGCCGTCTTAATAATGCATTAGGGGAAGCAATGACCAGCGACATTGAGAAGAAATGGCAGGATCGGTGGAAAGAAGACAGGATATTCGAACCTGCAATTGTCGAAGGCAGGGAGAAATTTCTGATTACAGTTCCATGGCCATATACCAGCGGGTCACTACATGTTGGCCATGGAAGAACATACACCCTTGGCGACATCATTGCCAGATACAAGAGGTTGAGAGGCTACAATGTCCTTTTCCCGATGGGATTTCATCAGTCAGGAACGCCCGTACTCTCAATAGCGCAGAAAATCCTGAGGAATGACAAACCAACTCTTTCTCTGTATACAGAATACCTGCAGCAATACGGGGAAAAGGACATCGCAGGAAGGCTCAAATCCTTTACTGATCCCTCAGCAATAGCAGATTATTTCTCGAATGCTATAATAAACGATTTTAGCTTGCTTGGTTTTTCAATAGACTGGTCTAGACGGTTTACGTCGGCCGAACCGATGTATCAGGAATTCGTAAGCTGGCAGTTCAAGAAACTCAATTCCAAAGGATACCTTACCAGAGGAGATTACCCTCTTCTGTATAGCGTGGATGATCAGAATCCTGTGGGCGAAGATGATATCAAGGATGGAGATACTGACAAGGTTACAATTGAGGAATTTACTGCGGTGAAATTCAGTGGCAGAGATTTCTCGATAGTTGCGGCTTCACTGCGACCTGAGACGATATACGGGATCACAAATCTTTGGGTCTCACCAAAAGGTGAATATCACATAGTATCGCTAGGAAATGAAAAGATAATGGTCTCAGCCAAATGCCTCACCAAACTTAAACTCCAGGGAAAAGGGATCAGTAATTCCCATGTGGTAGATATCGCTGAGATATTGAAGGAAGAATTTGAAGTCCCGATCACAGGTAAGAAGGTGAATGTCCTACTCGCGGATTTTGTAGATCCTGATAACGCAACGGGTGTAGTGTATTCGGTACCAGCGCACTCCATAATGGATTATATTGCTCTCAAAGCTTCAGGATCGCAGTCTTTGCCTGACAAGATAATAGAGATGCCGGCTTCTGGGGAAAGCACGGTGGAAAAGCTGGTTTCGAAATTCAAGATATCATCTCTGTCTGATTCAGATAAGATTGCTGAGGCAACACAGATTCTCTACAGGGATGAGTTCTACTCAGGTATAATGAACGGCCTAACACCACTTGCAGGAAAGACAGTCCAGGAGGCAAGATCTTATGTACGGGAACAACTCTTAGACCATGATCTGGGATTCATCCTGTACGAAACATCAAGAAAGGCTGAAACAAGGTCAGGTTCCGAAGTGCTGGTCGCTGTTGTCAAGAATCAGTGGTTTATAGACTATTCAAGACAGGACTGGAAGGAAGTATCACATGAGCTTATAGACAGCATGTCCTTCTATCCAGACTACCTCAAGAGAATATTCCATGACTCAATAGACTGGCTCAGACAGAGACCCTGTGCCCGAAAGCGCGGACTTGGCACAAGGCTGCCCATGGATCCGGATTGGGTCATTGAGTCATTATCTGATTCCACAATATATCCTGCAGTTTATACCAACGCGCCGGAGCTCAGATCCATATATGAAGCGGGATCACTTGGCTATGACCTCGTGGATTCTATATTCAGTGGATCTTCATACAAGACCGAGAATAAATTATATAAGACGGTAAATGAGGCAAAGAGGCAATGGAATTACTGGTATGGCGTTGATCTGCGGCTCACAACTTCACCGCATATATCGAACCATCTTTCATTCTATATAATGAATCACGCCGCACTGTTTACGGGTTCAAAGCTTCCCAGAGCAATATCAATATCCGGAACCGTAACTTCAAAGGGAGCCAAGATTGGTAAAAGCAAGGGAAACGTTGTCTCTCTCCTGAATGTTGTCAACAGGTATTCTGCCGACATTTACCGGTTATTTGTTGCTGTGGGAGCGGACATATCCACAGACCTGGATTGGAACGAGGACGACGTCGGTGTGCACTCCAGGAAGATAGATCAGTTCATTCAGTTGATGGAAGCATTCAATCCAACTAAACCTGACAATAACTATATAGAAGAGTGGTTCGTATCATCGTTTTTCTCCAGGTTAAGATCATTTATAGATGAAATGGATCAGTACGGCATCAGGCATGCGTACATTTCCATATTCCATGAGGTTATGAATGACCTGAAGTATTTGGAACGGAGGGGTGGGAGAGTCAACGCAGTACTACCGAAGATCATGAAGCACTGGTTGATTGCCCTGTCGCCTGTCATGCCACATATTTGCGAAGAATACTGGCACAGGCATGTCTCGGACAGCTACGTATCATTGGAGACCCTGCCGGATATCCCGGAGGGCTATCCGAACGATGCTATCCTGAAAGCAGAGGAATATGTTAACCGCATCATACAAGATATAAGGGAAATAATGAAGGCAACTGGCATAGAACCAAAGAATATAATCATTAGCGTCGTCTCAGACGAGATAAGATCCATATTTCCATACCTTGCAAAGGGCGATATGTCAAGGGTTCCGCTGGAGATGAAGTGGGCAATCCCGGAGTTCATGAAGATAAGGAATCTGGTATCCGGGTTCGATGGAGACGAGTTCTCAATACTTGAAAGCAGCAAAGAATACCTCGAATCAAGCTTTGGCTGCAATGTATCCATAAGCAGAGGCATACCAGATCGGAGAGGAAAGAATGCTTGGCCAGGAAGGCCACTCATTCGACTTGAGTGACTCGATGATTAGGCATTTAAGATTACAGCTTTCTTTGAAGCAGGGGAAAATTGTTATAAATTCCATGCATCACCGATACAATGAAGACTAAGTGGAGCTCGCCGCCATCAATCGAAGACCTGTCAATCAGGGCATTCACATCAAGATTGCTTGGGGGAGAAAATGACCTTGTTCTCCATGGTGGTGGCAACACATCTGTCAAGACAGAAGAGGTTGATCACGCCGGGAGAAAGATCAGGGTTTTGAGGGTCAAGGGAAGTGGATCCGATCTTTCAACGATAACCGAATCTGGATTCACTGGGCTTAGAATGGATGACCTGGAGGCTGCAAAGGCCATTGAATCTATGGATGACATTACGATGGCAGACTACCTCAGGAAGAGTATGATAAACCCCCAGGAGCCTTCACCCAGCGTTGAATCATTCCTACATGCATTTATACCGTTCAAGTTCGTTGACCATTCACATTCCGATGCCATACTCTCAGTCACTAACACTGACATTAGCGACGAGCAGGTCAGGAAAATTCTCGGTGACGTGATAGTATTGCCATACATTCCGCCTGGCTTTAAGCTTGCTAAAGCAGTACTTTCTGTAATAGACAAGGCGAAGAACGTCAGCGGGCTGGTTCTTAGAATGCACGGGCTCTTCACCTTTGCTGATGACGCGAAGAAGTCATACGAAAATCACCTTTCTATAGTCACAAGGGCTGAGGAATTCATAGACTCGAGAAAGAAGGCTGACCTGTTTCCACCAGATTTCGAGAAGATAGAGATAGATGAGGTGGCACTTATACCCAAACTGCGGGGACTCTTATCGTCGAAGGCAAAAAAGATTGTCTTATCAGATCGATCCGATCTTTCGATCCAGATATCAAGGTCAAGGAAGACGGAATCCATCTGTTCATATGGCCCAGCAACCCCAGACATGCTTATAAGAACGAAATATGATTTCCTATATATACAGGATGCAGCACAGGCCGAAAAGCTGATCCTTCAATACAGGGAAAGGTATGAAAAAGAATATTCCCAATATGCTTCATCGTACCCTATGCATGATCCCAACCCGGCCGTTATTGTGATCCGGGGATATGGCATACTGGCATCCGGGCCGAGTTACAGGGAATGCAGGATAATACTTGATCAGGCGCTACATTCCTTCACCGTAAATGCATATACTGATTTTGTTTCAAAACATGCATTCATATCAAAAGCAGAAGCATATGCAATGGAATACTGGCCACTCGAGGAAGCAAAGCTCAAGAAATATAAGCCAAGAAAACTGGAAGGAACAGTCGCAGTGGTGACAGGTGCCGCAAGCGGAATCGGGCTTGAGGCCTTCAGAACACTCTCCCTTGCGGGTTCCCATGTCGTTGCCATTGATCTCGACTCCAAAGTGAATCATGAAAGTGAGCGTATTTATTCTGATTCATCGACAGCAAGTCTTCCCGTCGTCGCGGATATGTCTGATGAATCTTCTGTAAAGAAGGTTTACATTGAAGCCGTTCGAAAGTTTGGCGGAATCGATATTGTGTTCAACAATGCAGGTATATTGAAGACTGCGCCAATAGACAGGATTTCTATGGATGATATGGACCAGATGTACAGGGTAAATGCAAGAGGAACATTTCTGATAACAAGGGAAGCATTCAGAATCATGAAAACACAGGGAATTGGTGGAAATTTTGTCTTTAATATAACAAAGAATCTTACCAATCCGGGGGAAGAAATGACAATGTACGGATCTACAAAAGCATTCGCTGCTCACATCTCACATTACGTTGCAAAGGAAGGTGGGAAGTACAGGATAAGATCAAACATAATCAATCCGGACAAGATTTTCCGTGGGTCACGCATATGGGAAAACGGAGTGCTTGAGTCCAGGGCAAAGGCCAAGGGGCAGACCGTGGAGGAGTATAAGACACAGAACCTTCTCAGAATTGAGGTTCTTCCATCACATGTTGCGGGGGTACTGCTCGCTCTCCTTGATGAGGACTCATTTGGTGCAACTACAGATGCCATGATCCCTGTTGATGGTGGAATTAAGTGATCAGACAAACTCCCTGATCACATGAGATATCCTGAAGTCTATACCAAATCCCCTGAGGTCTTTTCTTGCTGCTCTTAAGTATGAGATTGCACTTTTCTTTTTTACCCGGGCAGCCTGGAAGTCCCTGAGGAGTTCGTAAAGTGTGTAGTACCTGTGAAATTCCTTTCTAATTGATGCCGCATAGTTTTCCTTTACTGTCTCTATGTCGTCACTCCTTTTTATTGCATCGAAGAGAAGCCTTGCTGACGTCATCGACGGTACAATACCCTCACCAGTTATGGGTGATACGGTACCTATCGCCTCTCCCATCCCTATGACGTTGCCGTGTGAGAGAGAATGGAACAAGGGTTTGAGCCTGATATCCCTGGAGACAACTTTTTCTGGGGTGTAACCGGAAAGAGAGGATCTAATTTTATCTATAGAATCGGACCCTGCTCCGACATGATATCTTTTGCCTTTTGGGAAAATCCAGAAATATCCTGATCCATTAGCAAAATACCTGAACTGAAATTCCTTCTTTTCCTCAACCGATACAAGATATTCAACGGTGTGCATTCTGTAATCCTTCACGCCTGGGAGGTAGCTTCTCGAAACACCCGTTGCATCGATCAGCAGATCGAATGTTCCATTTAATGATTCACGTTTCCAAGTGCAGTTCTCGATCAGATCCCTCTCAAGTCTGTTCTTGTCAAAAGTTACAAGCCCGAGGGAATTGAATGCGATCTCCCTCATGGAACTACCGGAAAAAATTATACTGCCCGCTTCACTCTCAATGTATTGAGAAAAATTCAAGCCAGCCGGGGAAAGAAGTTCACTCATCCTGTGCCGGTTTGCCGCATACCCGCATGGTATGTAATATCCATCCCTCTTCGGATCAAATCCAACTGCATCGAATCCGGATTTAGTGAGAAGATGCAACAGGTATGATCCAGAAGATCCAAGACCAGCTACACCAATCCTCATAGCAGGGTATTTTAAGGATGCCTTTTATCCTTTCCTGTGGCACTTCTCGTCAAGTTTGGTTACAACGGAACATGCTTTACGGGATTCCAGAAGGGAAACGGAAACCAAAGTATTGAGGACTCAATTCTTTCGATACTCAGGACATACAATATTGCAGATGACTTACGATCAGCGGCTCGAACCGACCGCAACGTATCTGCTTCTGGCAACGTTCTCATGATCAGCACGAAAATGCAGCCTGAAAAGACGTTAAGGATACTGAATGCGCGCGGCAGAGACCTTTACTTCTTTGGCTACAGCACAGTTGATGATGATTTCAACCCAAGGCACTGCAGGTCAAAGCGATACGTGTATGTGCTAAGCAATCCGCTTCCGACGTTCGTTGAAACGATTAAAAAGTTTGAGGGCCAACATGACTTCAGCGCCTACTGCAGAAAGGACGCAAGATCTACCATACGGAGCATCAGCAGAATTGAATGCAAGCCTGAAGACAAATTTCTTAAGATAATCATAGAGGGGAAGAGTTTTGTGTGGGAGCAGATTAGATCCATAATAGGTTTTTGCAACACACCTGCAATGAAAGATCACTTCTCGGATCCCTTTGGAAATCCGCCAGAGAGAAGGGTTGTTGCGCCTCCAGAACCATTGATTCTCGCTGATATCGAATACGATAAAGTGAATTTCACCCGCTTCAACTTTCCACCAAAACAGAGGAAGCTGATCGATCAGATAAATCGAAATATAATCAGTTCGAAAATTGATAATGAGCTTTTGCAAGCATTTCCTCCGATGATCAGAGACTTATAATAAATTAAATGCATCATATGCCATGCTCTTCGCAACTGCAGCCGATGTCTTCGAGCAGATTTCAAACACAAGCAAGAGGACAGAGATCACCAGGGTGCTGGCCGAGCTTTTTGCCAGATCCGACTCCGACCTGAAGAGCCTTGTCTACTTTGTCCAAGGAAAACTTGCCCCTGACTACGAAGGTATCGAGTCGGGACTATCTGATAAGTCAATAATAAAAGTATTTTCAAGCATTTCTGGCAGAAGCGAGCAGGATATCACCGATCTCTTCCATAGAGCAGGAGATCTTGGTATGGTGGCTGAAGAGATAATGACAGAGAAACTTCAGAAGTCATTGCTTACGACACAACTGACTGTTGGTGCCCTCCATGCAAAACTGCTTGAAATAGCCAGATCATCTGGATCTGGAAGCAACAGGAACAGGGCTGGAATGCTCGAGAGCATATTGCTTGACGCCAGTCCAAGGGAATCCAAGTACATCTGCAGGATACTGACCGGCAAACTGAGGCTTGGTGCCTCCGATATAACCATATTGAATGCATTATCACAGGCATTCGATTTCGAGGATTCAGACGAGGTTGAAAATGCCTATAACTTTCATCCCGACATAGGATTTATTGCAGAACTCCTTAAGGCACATGATCTAAAGAAGATCAAGGAGATAGGCCCGGAGCCAGGTATACCGATAAAAGTGATGCTCGCTGAGCGCCTCCCTGATATTGCGCAGATAATGGAAAAGATGGGAGATAAGGTGGCGTTTGAATACAAGTACGATGGAATCAGGTCACAGATACACAAAAAGGGTGAAGATATCGTGATCTTTTCGCGGGGAACAGAGAACCAGACAGATCAATTTCCGGATATCGTAAAAGCTGTGAAAGAAACATTCCACGGCATGGACTGCATCCTCGATGGAGAGGCAGTTCCTGTAAATCCTGAAACAGGTGAAATATACCCTTTTCAGGCAGTTTCACAGCGAAGAGGTCGAAAATACAATCTGGACGCCACTATACAGGAGATTCCACTTGTCGTATTCCTCTTCGATATACTCTTCCTTAACGGTAGATCGACGGTGAATCTTCCATATACAGATCGCAGGAGAATTCTGGAAGGACTCTTCGAAGAGAACCAACACATAAAAAGGGCGACGCAGTTGGTTTCTGGCGACCAGGAAAAGCTTTCCCTCTTTTTTGAACAGGCAATCCAGGATGGCTGCGAGGGTATAGTAGCCAAGGATGTAACTGAGAAATCTGTTTACAGGGCAGGTGCAAGGGGCTGGCTATGGATCAAGATGAAGCGTGACTATAAGTCTGAACTCGCCGATACCCTCGATCTTGTTGTAGTGGGTGCTTTTGCCGGGCATGGCAGACGGAAAGGAGCATACGGCGCACTTCTCATGGCTTCCTACAATTCAGATCTCGATCGGTTCGAGACAGTCTGCAAGCTTGGCACAGGATTCAGCGATGACGTATTGTTTGGGTTACCCAGGATGCTATCGCCCTTTGCTTCCAATGAAAAGCCAAATTCAGTTGAATCAAAAATTAAGGCGGATTTCTGGTTCAACCCGTCACTCGTCATGGAGATAGCTGGCGCGGAAATAACGCTCAGTCCAGTTCATACATGTGCCATGGGACTTTTCCGTCCGGATAGTGGCATTGCTATCAGATTCCCCAGGTTTACTGGAAGATTCCGCCACGATAAGAATGCTTTCGACTGCACTTCCACAAAAGAGATAATAGAGATGTATCAGAGTCAGGCTAAAAAAACGGCATCGTCATAATAAAAAATAGACGATGCCAAATGAATTAAGTTGATTTTAATCGTTCTTGTATTTTCTGTCGTCGCTTCGGCCGTAGTCGCTATTTCCTCTTCTGTATCCGCCACCGCCACCACTGCCGCTTCCGCGTGAGCCACCGAATCTTCTGTATTCATTCTCGTATTCCTTCTCGCTCATGTCCAGCGACTCGTTGATCTCGGACACTTCCTCGGTTCCTTCTGACATTGATCCATACTTGCCGACATTGAGTCTCATGTGCCCCCTTACAAGGGATATGTACCCATTGTCTATGTATATGGTCTTTCCGTCTGCAACCTGCTGTGCTTGGTCTCCCCAGAGTGAGAGTATTATTTTTCCAGTGTCATCGGCTAAGACAACCTCAGTCACAGATTTTCCTTCTCCGTATCTGGTCTGTATTTCCTTGGGCTCGCTTATAGAGACTACTTTCCCCAGAACGTTTACACGCCTTGAAGAAGGAGTCAAATCCTTAATTTTGGTAGTTCCTTCCATTCGATTACTTCCTTTTTGTCTAAAAAGACTATTCTATATTTAATAGCTGTATTAAATGGTATTGTACATCGAATGTAATATTGCTTTACATTAAATGAACATATACATTTGAAAGCTTCCTGCAAATTATCGGTGAATTGTATTCTAAATGATCATTTGTGCATGCCTTCAACGCTCGACATAGCAAATAAAAATTTCAAGCTATGATATTGCACAGGAATCATAAATGCACTTATTTGGAAAGAATATCACACTCTACGGGTACAGGGCAGAGACAGCGCTAAAGAATGAAATGCTTCAGGATCTCGATGAACCGGCTTTAAACTGCGTCTATATACCAGACAGAATGGTTCCATTCATACATGATACCCCCGAGGAAAAATTAGAGTTTATCGAAGATGACAACAGGAGTGCGATCCTTTTAGATCCATTTGTCTCAATCGGGGGTCTTCAGTATTTCCTTTCTGTCAAAGGCATTGGATCCAGTACACTCACAAATGACTGAATAATATATAACTCAAAGGCAGAAAGTAATCAAGGCAATTATCTCTTTGCCAGCGCTTAACATAGCATTCTGGAGAATTGCAACTACTTCTTAGCAGCAAATTCATCTTTAGCTCTCTTCAGGATGGATGGATCATCAAAGAGGCGGAGGCATGCATTGACTGTCGCCTCTATGCCTATTTCCAGACTCTGCCTGGCTTTGGATGGATCGGCATACTTTCTGAACTCATCAGAATGCCCGGGAGTGCCTTCGGGTGAAATCTTTACATCTATGTGTCCTGTTGGAACCACTCTGCTCACGTTTCCCTCATCCGTGCTCCCGGACGGGATCATGTCATCTTTGATAGACAGGTGATCTATCTTCTTTGCAGAAAGAGTCTCTCCCAGCAGGTCATCAAGAATGGAGTTTGCTTTGTATCCCTTATACAGAGGAGAAGTCGGCATAATATCAAGAGAGCATCCCACAGAATCAGCAGAAGACTTTGCTATTCTTTTCATTTTTTCAACCATTTGCTGCAGGAATGAAGCTGAAGTAGATCTAAGATCAACTTCAAGTACAGATCTTTCTGGAACTACATTTGTTGCTGTTCCAGCCTCCCTGAAATACATGCCAATGACGGGATGTTTATCCGTCTTTATTGAATCCCTCATGAAGTTTATTCCAATATAAGTAAGAACTGCGGCATCAAGTGCATTTATACCTGATTCCGGTGAATCTGCTGCATGAGCAGCCTTTCCCACAAAAGTCAGAAGATATGAAACATCTGAAAATGATGCGGATCCGGTTGCCCAGACATCTGAAGGATGCATTCCAAACATTACATCTATTCTGTCAAATGCGCCATCATCGGCAAGTTTGACCTTGCTCCCTGAATATTCTCCTATTCCCTCCTCGGCAGGCGTGCCATAAACCTCTATGGTTCCAACAGGAAGCTTCTCAGCCAGAACAATTGCAACTCCATATGCCCACGCAGAAATTAGGTTGTGCCCACAGGAATGGCCATTAGGTAGTGCATCGTATTCTGCAAGGAGACCTATTATAGGATGTCCGCTGCCCTTGATTGCCTTAAACGCAGTGTTCATTCCGTCAAACGGCTTCTGGACAGAGAAACCTCTTGCCTTCAGCTTTGATGCAAGCAGTTCAGAAGATCTAACTTCTTTGCTTCCTATCTCGGCAAAGTCATATATGGATTTGGAGAGATCTATAATGTCTTTCATAACGTCTTCGGGCATTGATCCATTTTTCATGGTGAGGATGATAACCATTCAGTGAATAATTGTTTTCAAATCGTTTTCTAGTTATGCTATTGCATTGCAGCCGAAGGATGGCAATATTAAAATTCGTTGAATTGTATAAGCTTTAATGACTGACTTTGCCTGGTTCTCTTCCACAGTTGAATTTCTAAGGGAACTTGAAAATCCGGAATTTATTTCGTCGCTGAAGGGTAAATTTAGGGAATCTTTCAGAGAAGAACCATCAATAGAACTTATTAACTCATGGACTTCGGAAGTCGTTTACCTGAAAAAGGCGCTTGCCGGGGTAGATGGCTCGATAGTTCTTGAATACAGGATTCCAGGAAGCGGTGAAAGGGCTGATGTTGTCGTAATTTCTGAAGGAGTGGAAAAAAATGCCGTTATATTAGAAATGAAGGGTTGGAGAAGGGGAGTCGAAAGAAGCTCGTTCATATATGATACAGACCAGAAACCAGCAAAGCAGATCAATCCAATGTATCAATTGTTGAATTATGTGGGCAAGATGCGCTTCACCAGTTCTTCCGGAGATCAATTTAAGGTTGACGGGAAAGTTGTTTTATACAACATGGATCGCAATAACGACAAGGAAATAATTGTTTTCAGGTCAGAGGAAAAGAGGCTTGAAAGCTACCTTAAAACACTTATAACAAGTTATGGTTCAAGCGGAAATGGGATCAAGTTCGTACAATCTACATATAAGCAGAATAAAGCACTTTTTGACGTCATCAGAAGCCATTATAGTGATCTGAGTAAGGGTGCTATTGAAACACTTACTGAATCCGGTTTTGGTCTTTATAATGATCAGCTTAATGTCTACAATAGGCTTGTAGAAGCAATTGAACATGATGAAAGAGGAAAGTTCATAATTCAGGGCGGGCCAGGTTCTGGCAAGACAATGATAGCAGTAGAACTCCTTCTAAAATCTTTATCCATGAAGAAGCAGAGTGTCCTGTGTTACAGGAATAACAGGATGGTCGAATCTCTCAGAAAACTTTTTGCTTCTATAGAAAGCGGGCTTGACGGAGTGATAAAATTCTTCTCAACAGGAAGGCCTAACAACCCTGGAGTTGCAGAAAGAGGATGGAAAGCAAATTTAGATGTTGCAATATTCGACGAAGCACAGCGAATGACCCTTGAGAACATCAAACTAGCTGGCGAGGCTGCAAAGATCTCGATTTTCTTTTATGATGAGAAACAGATCCTGAGCACTGAAGAAAAGGGAACTTATGAAAACTTCAAAAGTGTCTATCCAAATGCTGAACGGATGACACTAGTAGGTCTGTATAGAAATGGCCTCGATTACGGCAAATTTGTTGAAAATCTGCTAAATTCGCATCTTGATAATTCACTGCTTACCGACTACGAATTTGATTCATTTGATGATATAAATCACATGATTCAGGAATTAAGGAACAGACAAAAAATAGGAAAAACAGCACTAGTTGCGTCGTTTACTGAATCCAAAGGTAATATAAATGAAAGGAAATCGAAGGAAAATATCAGGATAGGTTTCCCTCTAAGTTCGAATCTTGAGCTTTATAGGGAAAGTGGTCTAACTGTGCGGTGGCTGATGGATCCAAAGAAGGATTATGCCCCATTCTGGGTCGACGGGCAGTGTAATGACCTTGACAAATGTGCCTCTGTGTACGGCAGCCAGGGGTTTGAGGCAGATTATGTTGGCCTTATTTGGGGACGGGATCTCGTTTGGAGAGGTGAGAGATTTGAGCTTGGCGACAACTGTGAGGATTCACCCGGAGGCCGCAGCAGCCTTAGGCGACTATTTATGAAAGGTAAGCTTGGAGATAAGGACGCTTATGAAAAAGCCAGGGCTCTTTTGATCAACAGATACAGAATACTCCTGACAAGGGGGATCAAGGGTACCTTTATATTTTGCGAAGACAAAGAAACAGCTTCCTTCCTTAAGCATGTAATAGATCCTGTTAGGAATGCACAATCAAGTATTGATCCTTCAAACAAAGTGCATTAATGCGCCCATCTTGCTTTCATGATATACGGCCTAAACGGAGTGGCTACAAATTATCGATCCAGCTCATGAATTATGTGACGTGCTTCAGGCAATATTAAATCCTTCAAGCCAAGTGAAGCTGCATTTGGCGATCCTGGAAGGCAAAACACTGCTTTTCTGTCAACAATAAAACCGGATGCGCCAGATAGCATGGCGGCTGTACCAACCTCTTCAAAGGATCTTTGCTGGAACTGAACCATGAAACCAGTCATTTCTTTCTGTGAGATACTCCTGACAGCTTCAATAGTCACATCATACTTCGTAATTCCAGTTCCTCCGGTTATCAACAGTATGTCGCACTTCTCAATCATCCTCTTGACTGTTGACTTAATCTCAGAAAAATCATCCCTCACAATTCTTTTATCAGCAATCTCGAAGCCTGAATTTTTTAGAATATCTTGCAGAGCGTTTCCAGATTCGTCATTTCCTTCTACCCTTGTGCTGCTGCATGTAAGTATTGAGAAGACAGGGTCTCTTTTCGATGATACATGATTATGGGTGTGAACTTGTTGATGATTCATACTCTGCTACTCCTTCATGGGCATGCAGTATAAACATGAAAATATAAACTTCGCATGTTTTCTATAGCCATAGGAAATTTGTTATCATTCATACTTCGTTCCAGCTTATTTCTTGCATGACTCTCATCAAAAATATAATAAGTAGAACGCTCATAATGGTAGTGTAGGCAAATCATGTACACTATCACTTAATTGCAACTTATATGAAAACTTTACAAAATTTTATGGGTATATTCTAAGAATCTATACAACTGCTTTAATGTCGGTGTTTATTCTCTCAGATTCTTATTGAAGAAAAATCTCTGCTGATATTTCAAGAAAAGTGCAGGTATGAATGCTCATTGGTATAATGGGATGCACATTACCTCCTCTTGTTGATCCAGAATGAAAGGACTTTTACATACTCATCTAATTCTTTTTCCTTCTTATGTACATTACAGATCCAACTATTACAACTGCTGCAACAACTGCACCTATTATTCCGTATATCTCTGCTCCAGATATTGTGGGTTCTTCCGATATCTGTTTCAGTGTTATTGTGAGATTCGTTACATTGCCTGGATGCAATGTGAAGTTGCTCTAGTATGTGACATATCCGGAAAGTGAAGCAACCACATGATATGTTCCATTTGCGACCGAAACATTGAATGCACCTGCTGATGACAGAGAAACAGCTTTAACGTTTATTGTGAGTATTGCATTGCCAGGTGAAAGTGTTCCGGTTATGTATGCATAATGGGAATAGTCAACTGTTTCAGTTATATTCTTCCCTGAAACAGTGACTGTGGAGCTCTGTGTGTTTGTATAGTAGCTGCTGAAAGATAATAGCCTTTCACAGAAGATGTCAGTGAAGGAGGCACTGTTGGAGCTGCCAAAGATATATGTCATTCAAAACGGCGCCAGAAGAACTTTGTCAGAAATTCCTGACTGGTCACAGAAGATTGCTAAACTGTTTGGGCTCAAGTTATACCCTAAGATTTTGCAAAGTCAAGATTATAAACCTTTCACTTATATCCATTAGCTTCATTGAACGCCTTTGATTTTTTTAATACGCCTATCTAGATCTTTCATTGCATATTTTTTTTGCTTCTCAGTATAATAGGCGGAATTGGTATATAATTTAAGCTTTTCCAGGAACTTTAAGTAGTTTTCATTGTCTTTCATATACCTGAGTGCAAATCTATCGGCAGATATCTGCTCTATTGAGATCAATATCACTAAATATACAATTATTGCAATTGCTAAACCAGGGAAGAATAATGCAAAAGCATAGAAGAAAATAATTGAGTTTGTGTTGAGATAAAGTGTATATGAAAGTATGAGTAACAGTAAGGAAAAAATAAAAATTTTGACGCTTGTATTCTTTTTTCTTTCATGGTGGGCTTTATAGTGACCAAGTTCATGAAGTAAAAGCATATCCATTTCATTACTG
>JGI24721J26819_10002948_pt1 | contig 18436 bp, 14 predicted proteins | sample YelNatPaOPGAMG01_FD_26819 | JGI IMG/M metagenome (IMG submission 26819) | reverse complement strand
CCTTTTAAAACACATAAGTGACATTTAAGCCGTAGCCCCAGATGTGGGCTTTGACGTTAATATCAGTTGATTGTTGTGGTAATAAGCCTGGTATAGCATATGCAGCATTTAAATTCTGAGAATTGCTTATGTTTTTGTTTCCAGCCGTGGTTGAATAAAACACATCTGTGTCAATTTTCCAATGCTTGAAGTTTAATCCTACGCCGCCTGTAAACATATATTTGTTTGCATCTGGCCATTGAGCATCAAATGTAGATGATGGAATAGGTGTAGGATCATAATAAAAACCACCGCGTAAAGCTAACATTTCAATAGGTTTATATTGAATACCAAATTTAATTGTGTTTGTATCACTCCAACTTCTTGGGAAATACGCACTTGATTGTTGCCCAAATAATGGCTGACTAAAGTTTACAGTATAGCCACTAACTACACTCCATCTTGTCCATAGCCAGTCAACTTCAAATCGTAGCTTATCAGAAGGTTTTATGTTAACGCCAAGTTGGAACTCATCTGGTGCATCAACATAGGTTGAAGCACTAAGTTGCTGGTTTAACAAACTTGCAGTAAGAGGGTTTGTATACTGCACTTGTGCTGTTCCCGTTAGATGTGTATGTGTCATACTTCTGTATGTAGCGCCAAGTGTGAGCCAATCTGTAGGCTTATACATAACACCTAAATTCCAAGAAAAATTATGGTCATCAGCCAAGTTTGTTTTTAATGCAGCATTGCTTGTTAAAGGCAAACCAGTTTGGGCACTTTCTTGTGCAGTTGCAAGCGGCACGCCAAATACATACCTTTCAACACCGCTTTGCGTTGTGCCAATGTTAATCGCACCACCTATAAATAAGTTATTCGTTATTTTATACCCTGCGCCAAATGCAAAGACTTCTCTGTAATACCAAGATTTATAAGAATCATAAGCAAGTGGATTTAGTGGGCTGTTTGTAAAACTAATAGACAAACCATATGGCACATAAACTGCAAAACCTAATGTGAGTTTTTTGCTAACAGGCAATGCTATGCCAAAGTTTGGTATAGTCATTGTTGCAGAATTGTCCGTAAAAGAACCAAAAGAGTTGCCGCCAGGGCTTACTCCAATTGGAGAGTTAGGGTTTGGTGTAGGGTAAACACCAAGAGGTCCTACATTTAAGCTATTTACAGTCAAAAACGGTTTTACATTTTCAAAACCCAGCGTCACTTCAGGCTTATTTATTTGAGCAAGCCCTGCTGGGTTGTAGTATAGAGCAAACGGGTCATCTGCCCATGCCGCATAAGCGCCGCCCAAAGAAGTAGCTTTTGCTCCTATACCGTATGTGTCAACATTACCTGCAAATGCCTTTGATGACAGCAATAACCCAAGTGCCGCAAGGATTGCAACTTTAGATAACCTTTTCATAAAACCCCCTATTAAACAAAATTTTAATTAAACTTATACAAAAAAATTTAATAAAAGTCAATAGTAACTTAATTATTCTAAATTAAACTATACATTAAAAATTAAACTTGACATTTACGTAAAAGATTGATATATTTTAACAACATTGAAACAGGGGGGATTTATGGAGAATTGGCCTTTTAAGTCGCTGCCAGATATGCTAAAGCAAAATGCACTTGTTTTTAAAGACAAAATTGCAATAGCATACAAAAAAGGTAATGGTGTAACAAAATTCACTTATGAAGATTTTTACAGGTTTACTTTGATGGTATCAAGGGGGCTGCAAAAATTAGGTGTAAACCCAAAAGATAAGGTTGCAATTTTATCTGAAACTAGGCCTATGTGGTCTTTGGCAGATTTTGGTGTATTGAATTTGGGCGCTGTCGTTGTGCCAATTTATCATACAAACACTCCAGAGCAAGTGGCATACATTATAAATCACTCAGAATCAAAAGTAGTTTTTGTTTCTGATAAGACTCAATACTTAAAATTGCTTGAAGTAAGAGAACAAATACCTACCGTAGAACTAGTTATAGCTCACGATAGGTTTTTGGGTGACAAAAAACTTCCATTGATAACATTTTACCAGGTATCAGAAATTTCAGAGCCACTCAATCAAAATGANCAAAAAGAAATTGAATCATTAATTGATAGTATAGATATTAACGATACATTTACCATTATATATACATCTGGTACCACTGCTGAGCCAAAAGGAGTGGAACTAACACACAAAAATCTTATCTCAAATATCCATTATATTAATAAAAAAGCCAATGNTTTAATCGATTCAAACGATATTTTCTTAACTTTCCTGCCGTTTAGCCATATTTTAGGAAGAGCTGATAGTTATTATTTGCCACTTGCGTATGGTGCGCAAATTGCTTTTGCAGAAAGCATTGAAAAAATTGCAGATAATATTTTGGAGTTTAAACCAACCATTATAGTTACTGTTCCAAGACTGTTAGAAAAAATTTACTCTAAAATTTTAGATAGCGTTCACCATGCGAGTAATTTTAAAAGAAATCTATTCCATTCAGCCCTAACTGTAGCAAAACAATATGTAGATGCAAAATATGTAAATAAAAACCTCAGCTCAACATTAGAGTTTAAATACAAGCTCTATGATAAGTTAGTTTTTTCAAAAGTGCGTGAAAAATTAGGCTTAATGAATTTTAAAACATTTGTTTCTGGAGGTGCGCCTTTAGAAATAGAAGTAAATAAATTTTTTTGGGGACTTGGTATAAAAGCATTAGAGGGTTTTGGTCTAACTGAAACCTCGCCTGTATTGTGTGTAAACTCNTTTGACCAATTAAAATTTGGCTCAGTTGGAACATTGATAGATGAAACGCAGGTAAAAGTTGCACCAGATGGTGAGTTGCTATTTAAAGGTCCACAAATCACTAAAGGCTATTACAAAGCACCTGATTTGAATAAAGAAGCATTTGATGAAGAGGGATTTTTTAGAACTGGCGATATAGGCAAGGTTGACGAGGAAGGNTTTATACACATAACAGATAGAAAAAAAGAGCTCATTGTCACAGCAGGTGGTAAAAATATTGCACCGGCTCCTATTGAAAATGCGCTTAAACTTTCAAAGTACATATCAAACGCGTATGTTTATGGCGATAGAAAACCTTATTTAGTTGCACTCGTTACAATGAATATTGAGCGAGTATTAGAGTTTGCTAAAGAAAATCACTTACATTACTTTGATATAGCAGACCTTGCAAAAAATCAAAAGATTATGGATCTATTCAAAACTGAAATTGAAGCCGTAAATCAAACATTACCACGCTACGAAACCATAAAAAAGTTTTCAATTTTAGCTAGCGATTTTAGTATAGAAGGTGGTGAGTTAACCCCAACATTAAAGCTAAAGCGAAGGATTATTTATAAAAAATATATGGACAAAATTGAATGTTTATACACAGAAGATGGCAACTGTTTTAGTTGTTAAAAGGAGGTTTGTTTAGATGTATTACAAAAGGAGGTTTTGGAATGAGAGAAATTAACAAAGTCGCCGTCTTAGGCGCAGGTGTTATGGGTTCTACGATTGCTGCTCATTTAGCTAATGCTGGCATAGAAGTATTATTACTTGATCTACCAAGCGATAATGACCCTAATAAAGTAGCAAAAGCGGGTCTAGATGCTACCTTAAAAGCAAAGCCAGCTGCTTTTTATTTGCCAGAGTATTCATCGTTTATAAAGGTAGGCAATTTTAGAGACGACTTGGCAAAAGTTAAGGATTATGATTGGGTAATTGAAGTTGTTGTTGAAAGAATGGATATTAAAAAGGCTCTGCTAAATCAGCTTATACCCCACTTAAACCCAAATAGTGTTTTTTCAAGTAATACAAGCGGTTTATCAATTAATGAAATGTCTGAAGTTTTGCCAGAAAATTTAAGAAAAAATTTTTTAATTACGCACTTTTTTAACCCTCCTAGATATATGAGGCTGCTAGAAATTGTACCGTCTAAGTATACTGATCCTCAAATTGTTAAACAAATGGCAGAATTTATATCACACAGGCTTGGTAAAGGTATAGTGTACGCTAAAGACACACCAAATTTTGTAGCAAACAGGATTGGTGTGTATTCCATATTCAATGGCATAAAGCACATGTTTGATATGGGATTGACTGTTGAAGAAGTTGATGCCATAGCAGGACCAGCTACAGCAAGGGCAAAAAGTGCAGCATTTAGAACATCTGATTTAGTCGGCACAGATACGATGGTGCATGTTGCAAACAATACTTATGAGTTACTTAAAGATGATGATGAGCGGGAAATATTCAAAGTACCCGAATTCTTAAACTACATGGTAGAAAAAAAACTGCTTGGCAACAAAACAAAACAAGGTTTCTACAAAAGGGAAAAAGTAGATGGTAAAAATGTAAATTACTATTTTGACTATAATAAAAAAGAATATGTGCTTTCTCAAAAACCAAAATTTGCATCAATAGAAATGGGAAAACAAATCGACGATAAAGCACAAGCATTAAAAGCGTTAGTTACAGCTAACGATAAAGCTGCACAGTACGCATGGAAAAACATACGTGACACGATCATATACGCAGCAAAACGCATACCAGAAATCGCAGATGATGTAGTTAATATTGACAATGGAATGAAATGGGGTTTTAACTGGGAACTTGGACCATTTGAGATGCTTGATGCTATTGGTGTTAAATACTTTGTAGACAGGTGCGAAAAAGAATCCATAAAATTCCCAGAGTGGTTGAAAGGCATAGATCGCATATACAAAATTGAAAATGGTAAAAAATACTACTACGATTGCGTAGAAAAAACATATAAAGAATTAGAGCTACCAAAAACGCAAATTAATTTAGAATTGCTAAAATCTGCAAACAAAGTAGTAGACAAAAATTCTGGTGCAAGTTTAATAGATTTAGGTGATGGTGTATTTTGTCTTGAGTTCCACACAAAGATGAATGCAATTGGCGCTGAAATTATAACAATGATAAATAAATCACTTGCAAGGGCTCAAAGCGATGGTATTGGTCTTGTCATTGCAAACCAGGGAAAGCTATTTTCAGCTGGCGCAAATCTGATGCTCATTGCAAGCCTAATTGCAGAAGGTGATTTTTCACAAGTTTCGCAGGCTGTAAAAACATTCCAGAAAGCCTCAATGAGCATTAAATATGCAAAAGTACCAGTTGTTGCCGCACCATTTAACCTAACATTAGGCGGTGGATGCGAAATCAGCTTGCACTCAGATGCAATTGTAGCTCACGCAGAAACCTATATGGGTCTTGTAGAAGTGGGTGTTGGTCTAATACCAGGTGGCGGTGGCACAAAAGAAATGGCTCTAAGAGCAATAGAAGAAGCTGCTCTATACAATACTGATGTTTCGGCATTCACATTTAAAGCATTCCAAAATATTGCTACAGCAAAAGTTTCAATGAGCGCCGATGAACTATTCCAGTTAGGTTACTTAAGGCGTGGAGATTCTATAACGATGAATATCGATAATTTAATTTTTGATGCAAAACAAAAGGTCATTGCATTATCTGCAAATTACAGACCGCAAAAACCCAAAGAAAACTTAAGCGCTCCTGGAAAAAGCGTTGCTGCAAGCATAAAAGCGCAGTTGTGGAATATGAAAATGGGCGGCTACATAACCGAATATGAAGAATATCTAGGTGGACTTATTGCCAATGTAATGACAGGCGGTGATGTACCAGCAGGCACATTAATATCCGAAGAGCATCTGCTTGACTTAGAACGTGAGGCATTTTTGAAAGCTTGCGGTAACAAAAAGACACTTGAGCGCATACAGCATATGTTAAAAACCGGCAAACCATTAAGGAATTAAGGAGGAAAATTATGAAAAGTGCATATATTTTAACTGCTTATAGAACAGCAGGTTGCAAGGCAAAAAAGGGCAAATTTAAAGACACAAGGCCAGATGATTTAGCTGCAGCAGCCATCAGAGGACTCATAGACAGAACTGGCATTGAAGAAGGCTATATTCAAGATGTAATATTAGGTTGCGCATTCCCAGAAGCAGAGCAGGGTATGAATGTAGCACGTATTGCTTCGCATAAAGCAGGTCTTTCTTATGAGATTCCTGCTCAAACTGTTAATAGGTTTTGCTCATCTGGTCTGCAGGCGATTGCATCAGCAGCAGAGCGTATTATGGCAGGTTTTGCCGACTGCATAATAGCTGGCGGTGTTGAGAGTATGACAATGGTACCAATGGGCGGAAATAAATACAGCGCAAATCCCTCTTTAGTGGAAAATTGGCCTCAAGTTTATGCTGCTATGGGTATAACAGCAGAACTTGTTGCAGATAAATTTAATATCTCAAGGCAAGATCAGGATGTTTTTGGCTACAATAGCAATATGAAAGCCGCAGCTGCTCTAGAAAAATTTAAAGAAGAAATAATTCCAGTAGAAATAGAAAAAGTCTCAATCGTAGATGGCAAGGTAAAAAAAGAAAAAGAAATTGTAGATATTGATGACGGTGTAAGGGCAGACACTACTATCGAGGGCTTGCAAAAGCTAAAACCTGCTTTTAAAGTTAACGGCACTGTAACAGCAGGCAATTCTTCTCAAATGACAGATGGTGCTGCAGCTGTATTTGTTGTATCGGAAGATTTTCTTAAAAAAATAAATAAAGAGCCAATGGCTAGATTTGTGGGTTACGCTGTAAAAGGTGTACCGCCAGAAATTATGGGTATTGGACCAACAGCAGCGATACCAGAGGTTTTAAGACTAACGGGCTTATCGTTGAATGATATAGGCCTAATCGAATTAAACGAAGCTTTTGCATCACAATCAATTTACTGTATAAGAACGCTTGGCCTTGATGAGTCGATTGTTAATGTTAATGGCGGCGCAGTAGCATTAGGTCACCCACTTGGCTGTACTGGTGCAAAATTAACCACCACGATTTTGCACGAAATGAAACGAAGGAATAATGTAAAGTATGGTCTTGTATCCATGTGTATTGGCGGTGGTATGGGTGCAGCCGGTATTTTTGAAAAAATATAAATTTTAGGAGGATAAAATGAAAGGTGGAGAATTTATTGTAAAAGAAACNGATAAAAACAATGTNGCAATACCAGAGGAAATAACCGAAGAACAAAAGCAAATGGCAGAAACAGCTGAATCTTTTGTNNNNAANGAAATTTTGCCAGATATTGATGAAATAGACAAACATAACCTTGATCTGTTAAAAAAACATCTAAAAGAAGCATCTGAACTAGGTTTTTTAGGCATCTATGCGCCAGAAGAGTACGATGGNGTTGATTTGGATACAAAAACTACCGTTGCAATTGCAGATAAAATGGGTGCTGCAGGCTCGTTTGCGGTAGCATTTGCAGCTCATGTTGGGATAGGCAGTTTGCCTTTAATTTACTTTGGCACAAAAGAACAAAAAGATAAGTACCTAAAAAAGATTGCAACAGGTGAGTGGATTGCAGCATACTGTTTAACAGAGCCAGATGCTGGTACTGATGCTATGAATATTACCACAAACGCAACATTATCAGAAGATGGCAAATACTACATTCTTAATGGCTCAAAAACTTATATAACAAACGGTGGTATAGCAAATTTATTTACCGTTTTTGCAAAAATCAACAAAACTGATTATGCTGCTTTTTTAGTTGAACGTACATTTGAAGGCGTAAGTATTGGTAGAGAAGAAGATAAAATGGGCATCAGAGGCTCTTCTACACACCTGTTATGTTTGACAATGTAAAAGTGCCTGTAGAAAACCTGCTAGGAGAGATTGGAAAAGGCTACAAAATTGCATTTAGTGTGCTTGATGAAGGAAGGTTTTTGCTTTCTGTTGCTGCAATTGGTGGCGCTAAAATGGCACTACAAGAAGCAATTAAGTATGGAAACCAAAGAAAACAATTCAAACTTCCAATCACTAAATTTGGCGCTATAAAAGAAAAAATTGCAGATATGATAACAAAGATCTTTGCAGGAGAATCTCTTAATTACAGGCTTGCGGATCTTTATGATAAAGAAATTGCCAAAATTGACCACAATGACGAACAATACTACTTAAAAAAACAAAAAGCGCTTGAAGAGTACAGCATAGAATGCTCGATATCAAAAGTATATGGTAGTGAAGCTCTTGATTTTGTCGTTGATGAGACCGTCCAAATATTTGGCGGTTATGGCTTTATTAAAGATTACCCTGCAGAAAGATTTTATCGAGATGCGAGAATAAATAGAATTTTCGAAGGAACAAACGAAATAAACAGACTCCTTGTGCCAGGTATAATGCTTAAAAAAGCAATGAAGAACGAACTACCTCTCCAGCAAGGTGCAATGGCAGCGTTTGAAGCATTAATTACACCTTCATTTGATGAAATTGATGAGTCAAAAAAATATGCTGTTGAAAAAAATCTTATAAAAAATCTTAAAACTCTATATTTAGCTCTAAGTGGCATGGCAGTTCAGAAATACTTAGACAGTATAAAAAAAGAGGAAGAAATATTATTTGCCCTAGCCGATACTGCAATAAATATTTTTGCGTTAGAGAGTGCAGTTTTAAGGGCTGATAAAGCACAAGACATCGTTAACACCAATAAACTACCACTTTATGATGCAGTGGTAAAAACTGTAGCTTTTGAGTGCACAAACAACATTGAAGAAGCTGCAAAAAAGGCTGCTTTTTACATTGGCACAGATGCGCTGCAAAGCGTATTAAGTGGAATAAGAAGATTTACAAGGTACGATGCTAACGATTTATTAGAAGCAAAAAGATTACTGGCAAACACCGCAATTGAACAAGAAAAGTACATATTTTAATTAAAGGGGGCTTAAAGCCTCCTTCTTTGGAGTTTTTATGTACAATGTTATTTTAAGTGAAAGTCAAAAAAAGATTTTTGATGAAGCCAGTGAATTTGTAAAAAGTGTAGACAAAAAATTACTAATAGATATGGATGCGGATTTAATTGATTATCCAAGACAAGCCATAAAAAGACTTGGCGAGTTAAACTTGCTTGGCATAAAGTTTGAAAAACAATTTGGCGGCAGGAATTTAAGCTGGCAAGAAGAAGTTGTACTAATAGAAGAAGTTGGCATGTTAGGAGCTGCGCTTTCTTGCGCAAGCGTTATGCCTTCGATTGTAGGTGAGGCTATATCGAAATTTGGCAACAATTATCAAAAGGAAAAATACTTAAAACCAACATTAAAAGGTGATCTTATCTGTGCAGAAGGTCTAACAGAGCCAAGAGGGGGCTCAGACTTTTTTGGTGCGACAACAACAGCAAAAAAAGACGGTAATAAATGGGTTTTAAACGGTCAAAAAAGGTTTATTGTGGGCGCAAAAGGTGCTGATTATTTTTTGATTTACGCAAAAACTAATTCTGATAATGACTATAAAAAAAATATGAGTGCCTTTTTAGTTGACAAAGAATCTGTAAATGTAGAAAATTTATACGAGCTTATGGGTGCAAGAGGGGCTGGTACAGGCAGGATTGTTTTAAAAGATGCGATAGTGAGTGAAGAAAATTTAGTTGGTAAAGAAGGTGAGGGTTCCAAAATATTTTACCAGATGATGATACCAGAGCGTCTAACTACAGCGGCGGGTGCTTTGGGTATTGCAAAAGCAAGCCTAGAAATTGCACTTAAATACTCAAAACACAGAAAAGCTTTCTCTCAACCCATAAAAAACTTTGAAGCTGTAAGTTTTAAAATTGCGCAATCTAGCGCTTTACTTGATGCAGCAAGGGCGCTTGTGCACACAGCGGCCAAAGCTGTGGACGAATCTATGGACGCAAGCTTGCAGCGCAGGCTAGTTAGTGAAGCTAAGAGATTTTCTACGCAGAGTGCATGGGAGATTGTTAACAATGCAATGCAAATTATGGGTGGTATTGGTTATACTAATGTTTATCCTATCGAAAGATACCTTAGAGACTCAAGATTAATGATGATATGGACTGGCACAAACGAAATAATGGACTTAATAGTCCAGCACGAATTATACAAGGAACTTGACAAAAATTACATAAAGCGCGATATAGAAAATGATGCAAAATCATCAGACAAAATAGAAGAAAAGGTATTTGAGTAAATGGATAGACATACACTTGATACACCTTATCCTGTTGGTCCTGTACATTTCTACACCTGCGAACTCAAAGGTGACATTATTATGTTTGATACAGGACCATATACATTTTTAGCGCTTGACTATGTTAAAAAAAACATAAATTTAAACAAGTTAAAGTATGTCTTTATAACACACTCGCACGCGGACCACTACGGTCTTGAAAATTTCCTCTCAAAAAACAGCCAAGCAAAAATATATATGCCAAAAATGGACCACCTAAAGTTTAAAAATTTAGAAGACCGTATAGAGATTTCAAAAAAAATTCTATTGGAGTGTGGCTTTAGCGAAAACTATATTGAGCAAATCAAACTTATGCTTTTAAATTTTGTTAATAGCGTGCCGATACCTGTAAATTACAATATATTAGAAGAGTCAAAATTCGATATTGATCTGTCCTATTTATCGTGTCCTGGTCACTCAAAAAGCGATATAGTGTATATGTTTGGAGAATATGCAATTACAGGCGATGTTTTATTGCATAATATTTTTCAAACACCTATTTTAGATGTTGATTACGATAAAAAGATTCGCTTTAGCAATTACGAAGCTTACTGCAATACGCTTTTAAAACTACCTCTTTTAGAAAAGTACACGATTTTGCCAGGTCATAGACAACACACCTCTATAGAAGAAATAGTAAGTTTTTATGTTAGAAAAATTATTGAAAGGGCAAGTTTAATTCAATATTATTTAGATGAACCTGTGTTTAATATTATAAAAAAAGCGATCCCGCATGCTTTGAACGATCCATTTACCGCTTACATCAAAGCCTCAGAAATTATCTTTTTTTTAGATTTTTTATCTAAGCCTTACATTTTAAAAGAAAGCTTAGAGAAAATAAACATTATAGATAGAGATATTTCAGTAATGTTTGATAGGTTATTTTCAAATAAAGCTTTGTCAAAAAAATTAAATTAAACTTGAAATTAAACTTTTTGAATATATAATACCATTAGTATTTAATATTTGGAGGATAAGTTTGAATAGAGTACTGCTGGTTATATTTGACGGTTTTGGTGTGAACCCCAATAGAGCTTACAATGCCATTGCTTTGGCAAAAACACCTAATTTAGACTATTATTTTGCAAATAACCCTCACACTGTAATTGAGGCTTCGGGCATTGCCTGTGGACTTCCAGATGGTCAATTTGGCAACTCAGAAGTAGGTCATCTCACGCTTGGATCTGGCAGAATATTGAAGCAAGATTTGCTTAGGATTTCTGAAGCTTTTGAAGACGGTAGTATAAATGAAAACCCTACATGGCAAAAAATTATAAAAGAAAATACAAATAAACGTTTGCACCTTATTGGTTTAGTATCTGATGGTGGTGTTCACTCGCATATTGAGCATATTATTGCACTCATTAAATTATTAGCAAAAAATAATATTGAACCAGTTTTGCATATGATAACTGACGGCAGAGATACTCCACCAACAAGCGCGCCTACTTATTTGGATATTTTAGAAAAGCTATTTAACAAATTACAAAAAGGTACAATTGCAACTGTTAGTGGAAGGTATTACGCAATGGATAGGGCACAAAACTACGATAGGGTAGAAAAAGCATATAAAGCTATGGTAAATAACGAAGGCATAGGGCGCAAAAGCGCTAAAATTGCCATAGAACAAGCTTATGCAAGAGGCGAAACTGACGAATTTATAACACCTACTTTTATTGAAGGAGTTCTACCTATACAAAAAGACGAAGCAGTGTTGTTTTTTGATTTTAGAGCCGATAGAATGCGTCAAATTGTAAGCGCCTTTGGTAACTCAGATTTTAAATATTTTAAGCGCGATAATGTATTTAAAGTATACTGTATGGTAGAGTATGACGAAAGGTTTGACTTTGATGTGTTATTTAAACCGGAATTTCCCAAAAATGTCTTAGCAGAAGTTATAAGCAAAGCAGGATTAAAACAATTTCACTGTGCAGAAAAAGAAAAATACGCTCATGTTACTTATTTTTTTAATGGTGGTAGAGAGGAGCCTTTTGATAGAGAAGATAGAATAATTGTGCCTTCGCCAAATGTATCTACATACGATTTGGCGCCTCAGATGAGCGCTCAAGAGGTAGCAGATCAAACAATTCATGCCATTAAAAAACATTACGATTTTATTGTGGTAAATTTAGCAAATGGGGATATGGTAGGCCATACTGCCGTGCAAAAAGCTTGTATTGCTGCTGTCGAAACGCTTGATGTTCAGTTTAATCGTTTAGTAAAAGCTGCCTTAGCTGAAGGTTACAAGATATTGCTTACAGCAGACCATGGCAATTGCGACGAAATGATAGATCCCATAACGGGGGAGCCTCATACACAACACACAATATACCCTGTACCATTTTTAATTATCGGCGATAAATCAAACCTTAGGACTCAAGGCGGCATATGCGATATCGCTCCAACGGTTTTGAATTTGCTAAACTTAGAAAAACCTTCGCAGATGAGTGGGAAAAGTTTATTATTAAAACCTATTTACTATATTTAGGAGGTAAAAATGGATGTAAAGGTTCCACTTGATGTGCCATATGAAAAAAGGCAATCNTACATTAGAAACTTTAATATTATGACACACGAAACAGGTAGGTTAGCGCTATTTGCTGGAGATCAAAAAATAGAGCATATGAATGGTGATTTTTTTGGACCAAATATTCCAATAGATGATAGCTCACCAGAACACCTTTTTAAAATTGCCCTAAATGCAAAAATTGGTGCTTTTGCTTCTCAACTTGGTCTTATTGTTAGATATGGCGTAGATTACCCAAAAATACCGTATGTCGTAAAAATTAATTCTAAAACAAATCTAGTAAAAAAAGATCTAAAAGACCCTCTAAGCACAGCTATGATAGATATTGAGCAAATTGATAGGTTAAAAAAACAATCTGGCCTAAATATTGTTGGAGTTGGCTATACCATTTATCCAGGAAGCGAGTTTGAACACATAATGCTTAGGGAAGCGGCACAGATTATCTTTGAAGCCCATCAATTAGGTTTGATAGCTATTATTTGGTCTTATCCTAGAGGGAAAAGCGTAATAGATGAGTACGATCCACACTTAGTAGCAGGCGCTTGTGGCGTTGCTGCATGTTTAGGTGCTGATTTTGTGAAAGTAAATTTCCCAAAAAAAGAAGGAGTTAATATATTTGAAGCTTTTAGGGAAGCTGTACTAGCAGCAGGCAGAACGCGTGTAATGTGTGCAGGGGGTTCATCAAAAGAACCAAAGGCATTCTTAGAAGAACTTTACAACCAAGTGCATATAAGCGGCGTTCAAGGAGCAGCAACAGGCAGAAATATACACCAAAAACCACTTAAAGAAGCTATAAGCTTTGCAAACGCAATTTATGCGATTTTAGTTGAAAATAAAACCGTTGAAGAGGCTTATAAAATTTACCAAGAGGGTTAGTTTATGCTAAATCTTCCCCTAAACAAAACAAAAATTGTCTGCACTATTGGACCTGCATCATCAAGCACTTCTGTTATGGAAAAGATGATGCGAAATGGTATGAATATTGCCCGTATTAATTTTGCACATGGGACTTTTTCCGAGCATGAGGTTGTAATAAACCGCTTAAGGCAAACAGCTTCTTTGCTAAACAAGCGTCTTGTAATTTTAGGAGATTTACCAGGACCAAAAATTAGAATTGGCAACATTGAGCCAATAGAGCTAAAAGAAAACGATAGGATAGTTTTATCAAGCCAAGCAGAAGATAATGAAATACCCGTAAGTCTAGAAAATTTTTCAAATTACCTCAAGGCAGGAGACACAATCTACCTAAACGATGGTTTTATTCAATTGAAAGTAGAAGATATCAAAGAAAAAAAAGTGCACTGCGTTTGCCTAATAGGTGGTAAACTTTCATCACACAAAGGTATAAACCTACCAGGTGTGGATTTGCCTTTAAAAGCCATAGGTGATTTTGAAAAGCAGTGCTTGGATTTTGCAAAAAGTGTAGGTATTGATGCAATAAGCGTATCATTTGCCCAAAACAAGCAAGACATATTAGACGCTAAAGCCTACTGCGAACAAATTGGCTACACCCCTTTTATTATTGCTAAGATTGAGCGCTTTAAAGCTATTGAAAATATTGATGAGATACTGCAGGAAGCAAATGGTATTATGGTAGCAAGAGGTGATTTAGGCGTAGAAACACCTATTGAATCCATAGCAATCCTCCAAAAGCAGCTTATACAGAAAGCTAATATGCTNGGGAAAACCCGTAATTACTGCTACACAAATGCTTGAGTCTATGGTAGAAAACATAAGACCTACACGTGCAGAGGCAACAGATGTAGCAAACGCAATACTTGACGGTACAGACTGCGTAATGTTATCAGAAGAGTCTGCTATTGGTAAATACCCCGATATAGCTGTTTTAATGTTATCAAATATTGCCCAAAACACAGAGCACAAACGCTACATATATCCTATCTACGAAACACTCTCAAAAGTACTATCATCAAAATCTATATCCTTAGAAGATACTATGGCTGTAAATGTATTTACAACAGTAAGGAACCTAAACCCGCTATTGTTAGTAACACCTACAACCAGTGGAGCAACTGCACGCCGCATGAGCAGATTTAAGTTGCCTATATGGATACTTGGCATAAGCCATAGTAAAAATGTTGCACAAAATTTAGAGTTTTCCTATGGTGTGTACCCAATATACGAAGAAGAACTACCACAAGACTGGAGAAGCTATGTACAATCGCTTGTTGGCAAACAAGATTCCTTTTTTGTGCTTGTAAGAGGTCCATCTAAGAAAAACCCAGATGCGAATAACTCACTGGAGATTGTAAGGTTGGGGTAGAAGTTTATTGTTTTGTATAAATTAAAATCTTTCAAAAAAATATGGTATAGTTAATTTTAAATGTGGTTCTTGTAGGTTTTAGTGTATCGTCAAACTCTTGAGTGCTAAAAAAAACGCGCGTCAAGTGTTTATCGTGGTCGGGGCTGTTTTGAAGCAACACCAAAGGGCTTCCGTAAGCTTTGTTGATAAAAATCCTAGCTATGGTTGATTTTTCTATACCAAAAGACAAATAACCGTCTGTAACACCTAACCCGCCGTTTGAGCTTTGAAGTATTGATATTGGCAAGTGGTGTAAGATAGATGTGTTTCTTTCAATAAAAAACTTTTCTTTAAAATAGCCACCATTTTTGCATGTATACCAAAATTTACTGTTTTTGTTTACAGGTAGTAATGTAAATGTGCTCATTCTTATTGAGGCTTTTGTGGGTTTTGAAAGCTCTAAAGTATTATAAATCTCTATTTTTTTTAAATCAAAATCAACAACCCAATTTTTTTCTTCAGTTGCCCAATCGGATATATGGTTTTTACCTTTCACAAAAAATTTGTTTTCTTTTATCATTTTAACTTCAACATTGCATGCTGGGTTTAGGTTAGCTAGCCTACCAAACTGGCACGATTCTATTGTCGTTGTGCCTGTGTAGTAATCGGCACCGTGCGATATATAATCTAGCTCGCCGTGATTAACACTTCCAAACAAAAGCTTTTTTTTGTTTTTGTACACACTTTCAAGTGCAAGACCTTTTGCAGTTAAAAATGTAACACTGCAGTTATTACCTTTTAGTGTAATTTTCCCAATCTTTTCATCAAAATCAATAGGTTTAGCATCTAAAAAATCACCCATCTTATATTCCTCGTGGGTGCATTTTTTTAAATAGCTTACAGCGTCTTGCCATTTATTGAAAGTAGTGTGCGTTCTATAATCGCTTCCCCAAAATTTTAACAAATTCTTCCATAAATTCTCATCTGTTTTAACCTTTATATTTTCATAGCAATTGTGACACAAAGTATTAATGTAATGTCCGCCAAGACCTGCAACACTCCATCTGCTTAGCGAATATTTTGGTTGCTTTTTAACAATTATTGGCTGTGTTGGGTGAGTCAAATCAAGCACTATATTTTTGTTTACAAATTGCAAGATTTCGTTTGGTAATAAAAACTCACCGTAGTTTTTTAGTGCCAAAATGATTTTTTCAATATTTTCCCACTCATTTGAAATTATAGTGTTTTCTGTGTGAAAACGGCCTGGTCTAAAGTTAAAAACCTCAACATCAGATGAGTATATAGGTATATACCTATAGCCTTTGTTTATAAAACGCTCAATCATAGATAAATAGTTTTCTAGCGTGTTTAGTTTAGTTGCTGTACGCTGAAATTGTTGAAAAAGAATTGAGTTAGTCCAAATAACTGGCATATTCGACTTAACACCTTTTGCAATAGCAGGCGCAAACCCAAACGATTCATCCCAAGATGAAGCATTAAGAGAGTAGGGGTTGTTCCACTCCATACATATGCAATCATAAAATCTCTTGTAAACATCAACCATCGATTTTGAAAATACCTGTTCATTTAAAAAGGCAACGGATGGTTTTATACCCAAAAAGCGCTTGTAAATCTTTAACCCTAACTGTTGGTTTTTTACATTTACTAAATATGGTACAATAGGGCCAATAATTTGCTGGTAACCACTGCCAATTAGTTCAACTAAACCGCTTTTTATCAAAGCTTTAAGCTCATCTACAAAAAGCCTTGAGTATTCAATAAGCTTTTCAAGCGTGTATCCGCTAAGTTCAATCCCGGTTTTTGTGTTTGTTGATTTAATTACCTCTAGCAAAGGTAAGTAGCTTTTATTTATCACTTTAGTTAATTGCTCTTCTTCTATCGAAGAAAACGCTAAATTGCAGTGAAAAATAAGGTAAAATTTAACTTTTTTCATTTACAAAACTCTCAATATATCTTTCAAAACTACTTACATTATCATTGTTTGGGTACATTTTTTTTAGGTTATAAAATGCTTTCATAAGTATCTTTGGTTTTTTTTTGTATATTTTTTCATAATCTATAATAGTTTTTGTTATGCGCTCGTAAAACTTTTCATAAGTATTTTCAGCAATGTCTTTTAAATAATGTTCTATGTATGGGTTTTTAAACCTGTTAATTGTTTTAATGTAAAAATCTTCTACAAAATTTTTATCGTAATCTATAGTAGGCAAAATCTCGTTGTAGAACATCTCATCAATTAAATTAGCATAGTTTGTGTCCAAAAAACACTCATAAACGGTACTTTTGCCTTCTAAAAAAGCTGTAGTTGCTAAAAAAGTATGAATACCATTTAGCACTCTAATTTTTATTTGAGCTATTTTATCTATATCTTGTGTAAAATAAATATTTAGGTTTTTTTTACTAAATAGAGTTTCAAGCAATCTATTGTGGCTTGAGTAAAATGCGTAGTATTTTTCTCTTTCAATATTTAAATTGCTTTCTTTGACTACAATGCAATCAACTAAAATATTTACAAACTCGCATGTTTTTATAACCCACTCCCTAAAGCTGTTATCAAAATGCTTTTGAGCTAAATTTAAAACGCTTTTCTTAAGAAAATTGCCATTATTGAAAACAAGCTCTAAAGGCATAATAACTGTTTTTTGATTGTTTTGTACCTTAAATTTTTCATACAAAAACGATGTTAATATAAAAGGGTAGCTTTCGTTTTTATTGTCTTTTGATAGTATGCCTTTTTCTGTTGTATTTGATACAATAAAATTTGTATTATGAACTAATTCAAGCATAACTTTTTTATCTTTTACAAAGAAAACATCTTTAATTATCTTTACCGTATCAATTTGCGTAGATTCTGTATCCTTTAAAATAACATTATATTTACAATTATTGTTTTTTAATTCAATGTATTGTTGTTTTGGCGTAAAGTAAGCTGCAAAAACCTCCACATTTGCATCAATTTTTGATAACATCCAGTCAAAATAGCCCTTTATAAACTTACCTGTGCCAAATTGTAGAAAAGTTACTTTATCAGCCATTTGTAGTTTTCTTGTGTATTGGGCATTAACTTTTTAGAATCACCAACCAAGACCCACAAATAATAAAGCTCATATCCAGGTATTACGCATACTGGATGGTAACCTTTGGGTATTAACACAATATCGTTTGTTTCTATATGGATGCTTTCATCTAGCATTTTATCTTGTGTATAAATCCTCTGCATACCAAAACCATCTGGTGGGTTTAACTTAAATAGATATATTTCTTCCATTTTGACTTCTATAGCGCTGTTTGTATCGTGCTTGTGTGGAGGAAAGCTTGACCATTCACCTTTAAAATTTATCGTTTCGCCTACAACAAGCTTCACAGATGGCCCATCTTCACCTAAAATATCATAAACTTTCCTTCTAAAACCATAATCCCCCCTTAACTGATCTTTTATTGCAGAGGGCAAAATTATAGACAACTGTGAGTCAACACTAACTTTAGTTTTGCAGAGAGCAATTTCGCTTTCTTTGCTTGCAAATAAGGATATTTTAGTATTGCGCGGAACATAAATAGCACTTGCTTTTTCTTCAAAAACATTTTT
>JGI24721J26819_10002946_pt1 | contig 18437 bp, 20 predicted proteins | sample YelNatPaOPGAMG01_FD_26819 | JGI IMG/M metagenome (IMG submission 26819) | reverse complement strand
ACAAACATTATGAGGGCTAACATAAAATTGTTTCCGAAAATGTATTGAAGCAATGCGCCATTTGCTTTTAATGAATCCATTGTTTGGTTAAGTTCATTGTTAATTTCATTTGCCTCTTGTTCTTCAATAGGCGTAAGTGTTCCTGCAGCCGTTATGATTACGGCGATAATGAAAATTATGATGATTGTTATTATTCTTCTGACAAGGGGTGAAGCGTTTTTCCAGAATTCAAAACTCATACGAGAACCACCACTCATGTTAATTGTTTTGGTGTTATTTTTAGGATTCTGAAACCTCTGGCAATTGGATTTAACATGTCTGTGATATTAACTTTTTTCAAAATTTCTTTAGTGTCTTCTGCATAGCCTCTCACGTCATGTTCAGCAAGCATAAGAGAGCAAAGGTAAACTCTATTTTCAGAAAGTATATGCTGACATTTAGACGGTAACCCCAAAAGAATAGTCTGTTCCTCTTTTACGGCTTTTTCGCATGCATACAAGATTGCATGGGCTCCAGCTGTTAGCTCCGCAATCCTTACGGGGATGCTTTCTTTTCCTATGGCTAAGACTTCAACTCCATATTTTTGTGTGATTTCGCCAGCAATTTTTCTCAGCTTAGGCAAAATTCCTATAAGGTTACGCTTCGCCTTATTGGAGATTCTCATGTTTGAAAACTGAATTGGCGACAACTGCTCCAGAGGAACCGCTCCCAGAGACATGTCCAAATGCACAATATCAGCCTTCACCTTTTCTAATAATTCTTTACAAAGTTCCGCCTCATGCACAACAACCCCATGCCCGTTAGATGCATCCGCAAAAATTGGTTCAGCCATACACATGCTTGGTTCTTTATAAGGCGGGTTCACTAAAACTGATGCTGCTGCCACAATAGATAATGGCTCAAACTTGCTGTTCAGTATTGCCGCAGAAGAATCCGCTGCGATAATTTTCAAACCTTTCACCTTGCCTTACTAAGAAGGAGGTGACAGAATTTATATTTGCTGTCTAATCTCTTCTCAAGCGCATTCCTAAAATGAAAATTTCAGAGCTCTTAGCCCTACTCGCCTTGGGTTTCATTATTCTTACAACTTCAAAATGTTTTTTCACCTTCTTAACGAAGTCGTCAAGCAAGTCTCCTTGAAAGACTTTTACGTAAAAATTTCCAGGAAACCTAAGGGTTTCCAGAGCTATTTTTAATGCGTGTTGCGCCAAGTCTATTTGACGGGCGTGGTCTATTTCCCATATTCCAGAGATGTTTGGCGAAGCGTCGGAGATTACAGCGTCAGCTTTTCTTGGAAGCATCTGTAGAATCTGGTCAAGGGTTTCTTGTTCAGTTATATCGCCTATAATTGTCCGAACATTACTTTGAGGAAAAGGCTCGATGGGTTTGAGGTCAACTCCCAAAACAAATCCCTTGCCTCCAACAATTTTTCTTGCCGCTTGAACCCAACCGCCTGGCGCAGCACCTAAATCAACGACAACGTCGCCGTGTTTTATGAAATGGTACTTTTGGACAGCTTCAAAGAGTTTGTAGGCTGCTCTGGAGCGGTATTTTTCTTCCTTAGCCTTCTTATAATAATAGTCCCTTTTTCTTTCCCGAATCCAAGCTTTTGGCAAAACTAGCTGTCACCCAGCATGCCAGATTCGTTTTTAGCCATTAAGAGAAGCCATTCTGTAAGTTTCTCGCAGGTTTGGGGTGAAATTGCACTTGAGGGGTCGCATCGAGTGTTGTCTGGACACTTTAGACATGGGACATCCGCTATGGAGTCTATTGACGCTGGAACCCTTTTTGGATAAAGCCTATAAGTCCACCTTCCGTCCCGAAGTTCTCGTTCTCGGCGGATGAGATTTTTGTCTTCCAGTTTTATGGCTATCCTTGAGCCTTCTCGGCTGCTTGCCCCGAGTTTGCGCCATAGCTCCGACTGGAGCACACCTTCAAAGCCCGTGTTAATTATGTATTGGAGGGCTTTTTGTTCCAAATCATTGCGTTTCGGCATTTTCCATCAGTTCCAAGCTTTTAACATTAATAATATATGCAATTTTAAATAAAAAGATGTATGCTTCTGTTTATAAGAAACAATCATGAAGGATTAAAGTGAATGAAGGACAAAAAAACTGGCGAATCCTACTGTTTAGGAATAGAATCAACAGCCGACGACTTCAGCGTCGGAATATCAACATTCAAAGGCAAAATCTTAGCTAACGTAATAAGCGCCCACATACCCGAAAAAGGCGGAATTCACCCAAGAGAAGCAGCAAGACACCACGCTGAAGCAGCAAGCCAAGTTCTAAAAGAAGCCTTCATAAAATCCGGATTAAAGCCACGGGATTTATCCGTTATAGCATTTTCTCAGGGACCAGGCTTAGGCCCATGCCTCCGCACAGGAGCAACCATAGCCCGTGCATTAGCCTCCTATCTTAACCTCCCCCTTGTAGGAGTCAACCATTGTATAGCACATATTGAAATTGGGAAATTGAAAGAACACATTAAAGACCCGGTTACGCTTTATGTTTCAGGCGGAAACACCATAGTTTCAGCCTTTGATTCTGGACGCTACAGAGTTTTCGGCGAAACTTTGGATATAGCTTTAGGAAACTGTTTGGACTCGTTTGCAATAGAAGCGGGGCTCCATCAAAGCCATGGTATGCCCCTCGGCGCTATCGTTGAAAAACTTGCAAGAGAAGGGAAGAAACTGATTCCTTTGCCATATACCGTTAAGGGAATGGACACTTCCTTCAGCGGCTTATTAACAGCAGCGGTTAATNTGCTCAAAAAAGGCGAACANAAGCTTGAGGATTTATGCTATAGCCTCCAAGAAACAGCCTTTTCCATGATTACAGAAGTCACTGAAAGAGCCTTAGCCCACACAGAGAAAAAAGAGGTTCTATTAACGGGCGGAGTGGCTGCCAACAAAAGACTACAGTCCATGGTTGAGGCTATAGCAGAAGAACACAATGCAGAATTCCACGTGGTGCCAAGCGAATTCGCCGTCGACAACGGCGCCATGATTGCATGGACAGGAGTATTAGCCTACAAAAGCGGTTTAGTNACGCCAATTGAGAAAAGTTTTGTAAAATTAAGGTGGCGTCTCGACGAAGTTGAGGTCCCATGGGTGAAATGAAAACCATATTGATTAAGAAAGGAGCAGAAGCCAACCTTTACCTTGCAGATTGGCATAGCAGAAAANTTGTAATGAAAAAGCGTTTGGCCAAAAAATACCGCCCAAAAATTTTGGATGAACAGATTCGAATCTATAGAACAATCCACGAACCGCAACTAATGCACGAAGCAAAAAAGGCTGGGGTGCCGACGCCAACAATTTTTCTGGTTGATATAAAAAATGCCACTATAATAATGGAGTTTATTGAAGGAAAACAAGTTAAACAATTGTTAGGAGAAATTGCCGAAAACGAAAGACAAAGTTTATGCCTAAAAATTGGCGAGTTAATAGGCAGACTCCATGAAAATGGGATAATTCACGGCGATTTAACCACATCAAACATGATTATGACCAAGGAAGGAAAAATCTTCTTCGTGGATTTTGGACTTGGCGAGAAAACAAAAGAGTTGGAAGCGAGAGGGGTTGACTTACATCTAATGAAAAGGGCTCTCCAAAGCACACATTTCCGCTTCACTGAAGAAAGTTTTAACGCCATAATTCGTGGATATACTAAAGTTGTGGGCTCCGAAACTGCAAAAAACATTTTAGAGAAGATAAGGGAGATAGAGCGAAGAGGAAGATATGTGGCTGAAAGAAAAGGGAACCCTCATGAGTTTTAGGTTGGAAGGCAGATTCATATTTTTCGCAACAAACAACATCAACAAATTTAATGAAGCCCGCAAGGTATTAGCTGAATACAAAATCGCCGTTGGCATGTTAAGAGTCAAAACTTTTGAGATTCAAAGCGAAAGCCTAGAAGAAATTGCCAAAGCAAGCGCTATTGAAGCATCTAAAAAATCCAATTTGCCAGTTATTGCAGAAGATGCTGGGCTATTCATAGAAGCACTAAACGGATTTCCAGGACCATACGCCGCTTACGTGTATAAGGCTATAGGGAATAAGGGGATTTTGAAACTTATGGAAAACGTTGAAAACAGAAAGGCGAAGTTCCAGTCAGCCATAGCCTATTGCGCTTCAGAACGGAAATCGCCATTCTGTTTTAAGGGCGAAGTCATAGGTGTAATAACGAAAGAGGAACGCCGAGGAAACGGAGGCTTTGGTTTTGACCCGATTTTTGCGCCGCTGGATGGTGGAGGAAAAACTTTTGCTGAAATGACGGTTGAGGAGAAAAATAGATATTCGCATAGGGCTGAAGCCTTGAGAAAGTTTGCTGAATGGTATAAAAGGAAATGTTAATAAAACAAGATAAGAGTTTGACTTTCATTATACCATGGTGATTTAAATGAGCGAGAAATCTATGGGACCATCCGAAGGGCCTCATATAGCCATACCAAGAGAGATAGTCATAGAGCCAAATGAAAAGATACTTATGGTCTTGGAGAGAACTTACATATCCTTTGTTACCATAGCGACTGTTGGGCTTCTGGTAATTGCAGGAGCGCTATTAATCCTAAATTTTGCTATTCCAAAAGAAAACCAGTGGATTATGCTTCCTTTGGCGGTGTTTTTCTTCGTAATTCTTCCGCCCATCCTTTATGGTTTGGGCTACGTTTACGTTAAGGGACATCGATACATAATAACTAATGAAAGAATCATAATGTTCAGAAAATTCATTGGAATTTTATTAAGAACGGTCACTCATGATAAAATAACAGACCTCATCGTGAATCAAGGACCAATTGGTAGAATTTGCAATTATGGAAGAGTTTCTCCAATAACCGCTGGAATGATAATGCCCATGGGAGCCGCCATATTCTCCATTTCAGGCGTGCGGAACCCATACGAGGTTAGGGATAGCATAGCCAAGTTGGTTAAAACTAAACAGCCAGAGGGGCAACAAAATTAATGACTGTTGAGGGGACCGTTCCGCCTCAAGTGTCACTGCTTCCAGATGAGAAAATAATAATGAGGTTGCAGAGGCGTTATGCTTCCATATTCACATCCATCCTATCCCTTATTGCAACAGCAATTTTACTAAGCTTTGGTTCCATCATCAGAACTTTTGTCCAATACACTCCGCCTATTGAAGCTTTCTTTTGGATTTTTCTCTCTATAATCATAATTGGGTTTGCGTTTGTTTTCACCGTAATGGCTTTGGTTGGATACTTTTACGTTCAAGGGCACTGTTATATTCTAACTAATCGCCGCATCATAATATATAGAAAATTCATCACAATCTCAGTTAGAGAAATCGCCTATTCAGAAATCACAGATTTAATCCTCAATCAAGGTCCAATAGCCAGAATCCTCAACTATGGCTCCATAACGCCCTTAAGCCCCGGTATCCGAGGATTTTATGCCGTTCCATATCCCTACATGAGGCGTGCCACCTATTCGAGAGTAGAGCTTAAAGATGTCAGTCAACCCTCAAAAGTTATAAATGAATTGTTAACTTTAGTTCGTTTTCACAAGTCAGCCTAAAACTGGACATCGAAGGTTTTAAATATTCGTCTAACCTCGCTCATACCACACTTAAAAGGGAACAAAAATGCCAAAACAGGAAAAAGGAAAAGCCCACCAGATAAGACCAGTCAGCAAACGTCCTCCAAGCTGGTGCAAATACCAGCCAGAAGAGGTGGAGGCGTTAGTGATTAAACTGGCAAAAGAGGGACATCCTCCAAGCCGAATAGGAACAATCCTCAGAGACCAATATGCAATTCCACTTGTAAAGCCTATAACGGGAAAAACAATAACAAAAATCCTCAAGGACGCGGAACTTGCACCAGCCATGCCAGAAGACTTAGCAAATATGCTGAAAAAGGCTGAAAGCCTCGCCACCCACTTGGAGAGGAATAAGAAGGACTTGCATAATAAGAGGGCACTTCAAATTTTAGAGGCAAAAATTCACAAACTCTCACGCTACTATAAACGTGAAGGAATTCTGCCGCCGAACTGGAAATATGAACCAAAAATAGCCTCAATAACTTAATTAACTGTTTCAAAAACATCCATTCGTAAATTTCACAACACCTTTTAAATCTTTAAATAACTTAGCTTCTTAGCCTAAAGTGATCGCCATGGCCGAAAAAGACCCCACCGCAGATTTTTTAAATTCCGCAGCGCAGGCAGCAGAAGCCATTTTGGAAACTGTGAAGGAAGATGGGTTAATACAGGTTTTTTCGCATTTAGATGCTGATGGAGTTGCTGCTGCTGGGATAATTGGAAAAGCCTTGTTTAGGCTTGATGCAAAGTTTCGAATTCGCATAACTCAATGGGTTGACGAAAAAATTTTTAATGAAATCTTTTCGGAAAAGCCGAAAATGATAATTTTATCCGACTTCGGAAGCGGCTACATTGAACTGCTAAACGATAAGCTTTCAAATTTTAAAATTGTAGTTTTGGACCATCACCAAATTGTGGGAGAAGAAAAACCAAATATTGTGCATGTGAACCCACATTCGCATGGAATAGACGGTGCACGCGACATTAGTGGTGCCGGCGTGGCTTATTTTGTGGCTAAGGCAATTGACAAGGAAAATGTTGATTTGGCGCCAATAGCAGTTGTGGGAGCCCTCGGAGATTTGCAGGATAAGTACGACCAGCGAAAGCTCGGCGGAATTAACGAAAAAATAGTTGAAGACGCAGTAAACGCTGGACTTTTGACGGTTGAAAAGGATTTAATATTCTTTGGCAGAGAAACCCGTCCAATCCACAAAACATTGGCTTCTACAACAAACCCCTTTATTCCAGGCATAAGCGGAGAAGAAGACAAAAGTTTGGCTTTTCTGGCAAGTTTAGATATTAAGCCGAAACACGGCGAAAGATGGCGGGCTTTAAGAGACCTTTCAGACGATGAAAAGAAAAGGTTGTGCTCAGCCCTAGCAGACTATTTGCTTTCAAAGGGGCTACGATACGAAGTTACAAATCTAATTGGGCATGTTTATACCTTAAGCCGTGAAGAACCTTGGACGCCGCTTAGGGATGCAAGGGAATTTGCCGTTTTATTAAACGCCACAGGGCGCATGGAAAAACCAAGTCTCGGAGTTTCCATTTGCATGGGCGACAGAGGCTCCGCCTTGGAAGAAGCAAACAAGATTTTGGAAGAGTATAGGAGAACAATAAACAAGTATCTTGGATGGGTTATGGAGAAAACTGAAAGGATGAGGGAGATGGAAAACATCTACGTTGTTTACGGCGAAAACTTCATAAACGAAAAAATTGTGGGCGCAATATCTTCCATACTTGCAACAAGCCTTCCAAACCCTGAAAAACCATTAATTGCATACGCTAATGTTGAAGAGGAAGGGCTCGCAAAATTTTCAGCAAGAACCATAGACATCATGACGAACAAGGGCGTTAACCTAGGCGAAGTAATGCAAGCGGCCGCAGAGAAATTCTCAGGAAATGGAGGCGGTCACAATATCGCCGCTGGAGCGCAAGTTCCCATAGAAAATGTTGACGCCTTCATTAACATTGTCAACGAACTGGTTGGAAAGCAATTGAGAGGTGAGAAAGTTAGAAGCGGAAATAATACTTGAATATGATGATGAAGAAATCGCAAAAGCCATAGCGAAAGCTGTTTCACCAGACAACTTTAAGACACCAGCAGGATTATCCATTAAAACAGCGAGAGAAAAGAACAAGGTAGTTACAAAAATAAGATGTAAGAGAAAACTTCCAACTTTTATAGCTACAATTGACGATTTGCTCTTTTGCACATCCACCGCAGAAAAAACAATTCAAATAACGAAAAGGCTTTAATTATATCCCTTTCTCATTTTGAAAAGTCTAATTTAGGTTGTTTTTGTTTGCTAAATTGATAGCCCCCCTCTAGATTTTTGGTGAAATCGCCATTTTCGGGAAAGGTAAAAATATTGATTTAAGCTAAGGTTAGAAGGTTATAGAAATAGTTGCGTGTAAAAGATGCTGGACATCAAACTCATCCGTGAAAACCCGGAACTAGTAAGAAACAACTTGATGAAGAGAGGAGACCTTGAAAACATAAAGATGTTAGACGCCTTAATCGAATTTGATGGAAAATGGCGGCAGAGTTTGACTAGGCTAAATGAACTGCGACATGAAAGAAGATTAATAACGACTGAGATTGCGGCTTTGAAAAAGCGGGGAAAGGATGCAGCGGAAGAAATTGCTAAAGGAAAAGCTATGGATGCAGAAATTACGATGTTGGAAAAGCATGTATCTGAATATGAAGAGAAGGTTCGCTATTATTTAATGCGCATTCCNAACCTCTTACATGAATCGGTTCCTTTTGGCAAAGACGAAAACGACAATGTTTCCATAAGAACTTGGGGTGAAATCCCAAAATTTGATTTTCCAATCAAAGACCATATAGAGTTGGGACTGAACCTCGACATAATGGACATTGAAAGGGCTGGAAAAATTGCTGGAGCCAGATTCTTCTATCTAAAAAATGACGGCGTATTGTTGGATATGGCCTTGATGAATTTTGCGNTGCAAGAAATGGTTAAGAGAGGCTATAAGCCAATAGAACCGCCTTTTCTTATGCGAAGAAAACCCTATGAGGGCGTGGTGGCCTTAAGCGATTTCGAAGATNTTCTCTACAAGATTGAAGGTGAAGACCTTTATCTTATTGCAACTTCGGAGCATCCCATGGCAGCAATGTTTATGGATGAAGTTTTGAAAGCAGAAGAGTTGCCGCTTAAACTTGTCGGAGTTAGCACAAACTTTAGGAAAGAGGCTGGAGCCCACGGCAAAGACACACGCGGAATCTTCAGAACTCACCAATTTAACAAGATTGAACAGTTTGTTTTCTGCAAACCAGAAGACTCATGGAAAATCCACGAAGAACTCATACAAAACGCTGAAGAACTAGTGCAAAAGCTTGGTTTGCCCTATCGCGTTGTGAACTGTTGCACAGGCGACATAGGAACTGTTGCAGCCAAAAAATATGATATAGAGGCGTGGATGCCAGCACAAAACGCTTATCGTGAGATAATTTCATGCAGCAACTGCACTGATTATCAGGCAAGAAGGCTGAACATCAGGTACAGAGAGAAAGAAGGCGAACCGCCTAAAGGGTTTGTGCACACTTTAAACTCTACAGCCGTAGCCACAGGCAGAACAATTGTTGCAATTCTTGAGAACTATCAGCAAGAAGACGGTTCAGTGGTTGTCCCAGAAATTTTAAGAAAATACATGAGTGGCATAGCAAAAATAGAACAGAAACGGTAAAACTTTTAATACCCTAATGCGAATTTTCAAGCTACATTCGGAGGATAAATGTGTCTTCAAAAACAAAACGTGTAAGAGATAAGTGGCGAAGCAAATCGTGGTANACGACGATTGCTCCACCATACTTCGGAAATGTTGAACTTGGAAGCGTACCAGCTGAAGAACCTGAAAAACTCATAGGAAGAGTTATCGACTCAACACTTTACGACGTTACAGGAGACTTCGCCCATCAATACTTAAAGATATTCTTCCAAATAACAGAAATTGACGGCAAAACCGCCAAAACCATGTTTAAAGGACACGAATACTCACGAGATTATTTGAGAAGTCTAGTGCGAAGAAGAACAACAAAAGTTGATGGACTGTTCAATTTAACCACAAAAGATGGATATAAAATCCGTGTGGCTGTATCNGCTTTCACACTGTCAAGGATAAGAACAGCCCAAGAAAAAAACATCCGCGCCATTATGGAAAAAATCGTCAAAGAAAAAGCTTCAACACTTACTTTAGACCAGTTCGCTCAGGAAATGGTTTTAGGCAAAATAGCCTCAGACATATACAATGAAGCTAAAAAAATTGCTCCACTAAGGCATGTTGGCATTAGAAAATCGAAAGTTATAACGCAGCAACTACCGCCTCAAAAGGCTGGATGAGGCTAACTTTTCAAAAGATTCTTACCATATTCGTATCCTTTTTCAAAAGCCGTTAAATTCAATTGCTCAGTGCCTTTAGGCACGTTCACTTTAATTGATTCTTTAACAGCATCTTTATCTAACACGTCGGTTATGGCTACAAAGGCTCCTAACATGGCGATATTTGCAACTATTTTTCTTCCAAGCTCTTCCGCAATTTTTGTGGCTGGAACCCTGAAAATCTTAACATTTTTTAATTCTNTTTCATTTGGAACCATGTCTGGGTCTAAAATTATCGTTCCGTCAGGCTTCACGTTTTCTGCATATTCATTGTAGGCATGCTGAGACATTACAACAAGTATTTCAGGTTCGACAACCTTTGGAAAATCTATTTCCTCTTCTGANATTACAACCTCAGATTTGCATGCTCCACCCCTTGATTCTGGACCGTAAGACTGGGTTTGGACAGCGTTTTTTCCACCATAAATGCATGCTGCAGTAGCNGTGATTATTCCAGATTTGATGATTCCTTGTCCGCCGAAACCTGCAAACCTAATTTCAATTCGCATTTAACTCACCATCGCCATTTTCTTTTCATTAATTTCAGCTATCTTTTCATGAAGCAGCTTCTCATAACTAACTTTTGNTATATCAACAAACTCTCCTACAACAATTCTTTCCGGCGTAATCTCCGCTTTTGCCGGGTCAGAAAAGTTTTCCACCATAGAAGCCTTTCTAAACCATTCCATCATCTCAAGTCCAGTTCTCATTTTGTTGTAGCGACCAAAAATTTCTGGACAAGGCGAAACAACTTCAATAAAGCCGAAACCTTCCTTCTGCAATAACTTTTTAATGGATTGCGTCAGTTTTCGCACATGCAAAGTTGTCCACCTAGCCACATAAGTGGCGCCTGATGCAGCTGCCAAATGCACAAGATTAAATGGNTGTTCAATGTTTCCATAAGGCGTTGTGGTTGTTAACGCTTCAATAGGTGTTGTTGGTCCTTGCTGTCCACCAGTCATTCCATAATTGAAGTTGTTTGCACAGATAACTTTAATTCCGATGTTTCTCCGCGCTGCATGTATAAAATGGTTTCCTCCAATGGCGAAAAGGTCACCATCACCACTTATAATAACCACTTCAAGTTCTGGGTTTGCCAATTTTACTCCTGTCGCGAAGGCTATGGGACGTCCATGTGTCGTGTGAAAAGAGTTTGTGTTTACGTATCCAGCAGCCCTTCCAATACAGCCAATGCCAGANACAACCACAAGCTTGTTTAGGTCCATTTTCAGCTCGTCTATGGCTTGAACGAAACAGTTTAGGATTATACCGTTGCCGCATCCTGAACACCATATGTGGGGCATCATGGCTTCTCTTAGATATTTTGCGAGGGGATGCACAATTTCCNTTTCCATCAACAATTCCTCCTTATTGCTTCAAGAATTTCCATTGGAGTGTGAGGCTCCTCTCCCAGTTTAGAGAGAAAAGCAACAGGTGTTTCCTTTGCTGCTCTTTCCACTTCGCGCACCAGTTGACCGCAGTTCATTTCTGGAACAACTATCGCCTTTGCTTGTTTGGCAATTTTTGCCACATAACTTTCTGGGAAAGGCCACAAAGTGATTGGACGTAAAAGTCCAGCTTTTATTCCGTTTTCTCTAGCCTTTCTTACTGCGCTTAATGCTGCTCTGGCAACTATTCCATAGGNTACAACCACAACATCGGCATCGTCAAGCATAACCTCTTCGACTCTGATTATTTTATCCGCGTTTTTCCTAATTTTATCACATAATCGCTTCACAAGTTTTTGTTGGGCTTCGGAGCTGGATGTTTGGGGATAACCATGCACATCATGCGTTAAGCCCGTGGCATGAAAGCTGTAGCCTTCTCCGAAACATGCCATTGGTGGAACCAAATCGTCATCGGGCATGAAGGGCGCATAAGCTTTTGGTGGAACGTTAGCTTTTTTGCGGTTCATTATCTTTATTTTTTCAATTGAGGGAATCACAACTTTTTCCCACATATGCCCAACAACTTCATCAGCCAACAATATTGCTGGAACTCTGTAGGTTTCAGATAGGTTGAAGGCTTCAATGGTTAAGTCGAACATTTCTTGAACAGAAGAAGGCGCTAAGGCTATAATTTCATAGTCTCCATGGGAACCCCATTTAGCTTGCATAACATCTTGTTGTCCAGGCAGTGTTGGCTGTCCAGTGCTTGGTCCTCCACGCATAACATCCACAATAACACATGGAGCTTCTGTCATCACGGCTAATCCTATATTCTCTTGCATGAGGCTGAAGCCGGGTCCAGATGTGGCTGTCATAGCCTTTACGCCCGCATAGGAAGCGCCTATAACTGCTGCTATGGATGCTATTTCATCTTCCATTTGAACGTATATTCCGCCAATTTCAGGCATACGTTGAGCTAAATGCTCGGCAATTTCTGTCGCTGGTGTTATGGGATAGCCAGCGAAGAATCTGCAGCCAGCGGCTATAGCGCCTTCTGCGCAGGCGATGTCGCCGTTCATGAAGTGGCTGCCTTCGAGGATTAACCCTTTTTTACTCATGTTTGGCATCCTTCTTTACATTGTTTTTCAACAACGAAAATTGCAAAGTCTGGACAAACTGAAGTGCAAAAACTGCAGAGAATACATTTACTTTCGTCAACAATTTTTGGAGGATGAACGCCCCTCGCATTTATCTCCTCAGATTCCTCTAACACTTTTTTGGGACAAAAATGAATGCAAAAGCCGCATCCCTTACACTGGTCTTTTAGTATATGAATTTCTGCTTTTGGAGGCTTCACTTTTTGAGTGTCTAATGGTGTGCGCCAAAGTCTTACAGGCATAGCTAACTCCCACCTAAGGCTTTTTCAAAAACTTTTTTGGCATTTTCAATCTCTTCTCTTGAAACCTTTTCCACTATGGCTTGCATTTCCTGGATTTTTGAAGCGAATCGTTCACCTTCAGCCGCCGTAACCCATAATAGCTGCAATCTTTCCTTGTTTAGTCCATTTTTCTCCATTTTTTCCCAGAAACGTTCCACACGCCTTTTAGTCTGATAGTTGGCATTTATGTAATGGCAATCTCCCGGATGGCAGCCAGCCACTAAAACGGCTGCGGCTCCTCTCGCAAAGGCTCTTTCTATGAATTTTGGAGCCACACGTCCAGAACACATAGTCCTTATTATTCGCACGTTGGGTGGATATTGCATTCGGCTGACCCCGGCAAAGTCTGCACCAGCATAGGCACACCAGTTACAGCAAAAGGCAACAATCTTCTTTTCGGCATCAAACTCGGTTACAGCGTCTATCTGGGCTAAGATTTGTTCGTCGGTGAAGTGATTTTGGGTTAAAGCGTCAAAAGGACATTCCGCTGCACAAGTTCCACACCCGCCGCAAGCAGCTTCAATAATCTCAATTCGTTTTAACTCCTTGTTTAAGGTTATAGCATTGTAGGGACAAACTTTTGTGCAAAGTCCACAAGCCTTACACCTTTCAGCATAAGAAATTGGCGTGATGGCCTCAACCGTTACTTTTCCTTTAGCCATCAAAATGCCAGCTCGGGCGGCGGCTGCGCTTGCTTGTGTTACACTATCTTTTATGTCCTTGGGCGCCTCAGCGCATCCAGCGAAAAATATTCCGCCAGTTGCAGCGTCCACTGGTCTAAGTTTTGGATGAGCCTCCATAAAGAAACCGTCTTGGGTTCTTGACAATGTCAACAAACGCTGGATAATTTCGCTGTCTTTTCTCGGCTCCAAACCAACAGAAAGGATTACCATGTCAACATTAATTTTGTATAATTCTTTTTGAAGAGTATTCTCTCCAATAAGCCACAAATTATGAGTTTTTCTGTCCTCTATTATCTCGGCTGGAAGCCCGCGAATAAAAATGACACCTTCTTTTTTGGCCCGCTTGTATAGGTCTTCAAACCCTTTTCCATAAGCTCTTATATCGACATAAAAAACGTAAATTTCAGTTTCAGGCCAATGCTCCTTAATGAGCAAGCTATCCTTAATCGTGTTCATGCAACAAACATTACTGCAATATAGTCTTCCATTTCTGTCAGAGCGNGAACCAACNCATTGAATGAAGGCTACACGTTGGGGAATCTGCATATCGCTTGGTCTTATAAGATGTCCGCCAGATGGTCCACCAGCATTTATCAACCTTTCAAATTCAAGTGAAGTTATCACGTTTGAGTATTTTCCATACCCATAATTCGGTAGAGCGGAGGGGTCAAATACGTCTGCGCCTATGGCTACTATTATTGTTCCAACTTTAAGCTCTATGGTTTCCGGTTTCATTTCAAAGTCTATGGCTTGTCTTTCGCACGCTTTTATGCATTTGTCGCAGACGATTACGCCGTCTTTGTTAAGGCATCTGCTCATGTCAATTATGTATGTTGATGGAACAGCTTGGGCAAAGGGTGTGTAAATGGCATGTCTTATGGCTAATCCAGCGTCAAATTCATTTGGAGCTATGACCGGACAAACCTTTGAACATTCTCCACACGCTGTGCAGTCGCTTTTGACGTAGCGGGGTTTTTTCAAAACTTTTACGTTAAAGTTGCCAATGTAGCCCTTCACATCAACAACTTCGCTATTGCTTAACAGTTCAATGTTTGGATGGTGCCCAACATCAGACATTTTAGGGGCAAGAATACAAATTGAACAGTCCATTGTTGGAAAAGTTTTGTCTATGCGTGCCATCATTCCGCCGATGCTTGGCTCTTTCTCAACCAAATACACGTTATATCCAGTATCAGCCAAATCCAAAGCGGCTTGAATACCAGCCACTCCGCCGCCAATAACAAGGGCTTCTTGAATAATTGGCACTTCAATCTCTTCTGCTGGCTGAAGTAAGGCAGCTTTAGCCACAGCCATTTTCACAAGATCTTTAGCCTTTTCGGTAGCCGCCCTTCGATCGTGCAAATGAACCCAACTGCACTGTTCACGTATATTAGCCATTTCAAAAAGATACTTGTTTAAACCAGCATCCTCGCATGTTTTTCTAAAAGTTGGTTCATGAAGCCTCGGCGAACATGAAGCTACAACAACACGATTAAGCTTATGTTCTTTAATGTCTTTTTTAATCATTTCTTGTCCTTGATCTGAACATGTGTAACGGTTGTCCTTAGCTAAAACAACATTGGGAAGGGTTGCTGCATATTTTGCCACTTCCTCACAGTCCACGGAACCGGCAATGTTTAAGCCGCAGTGGCAAACATAAACTCCAATGCGAATTTCACCTGGGTTTTTCAGCTCTTTCCTTTCAGCCATAGCCTTATCCTCCTAAAGATTCCAAGTAATTTTCAATTGATTCCGCAGCACGCTTTCCAGCTTTAATTGCTTCAATCACCGTTGCTGGTCCTGTGGCAGCATCTCCCCCGGCAAAAACTCCCTTTAAGCTTGTTTCCATAGTTATTGGGTTAACCCAAACAGTTCCATCCTCATTTAACTCTATCTCTTTTGGCAAAAACGCCAAGTTTGGCATTTCCCCTATCGCCAGAATCACCATATCCGCTTCCCTTGTGAATTCTGAACCTTCTATTGGAATTGGCTTCCTTCTGCCAGACTCATCTGGCTCGCCAAGTTGCATGCGAACAAACTCGATGGATGAAACCTTCCCGTTCTTTCCCAAAAATCTTTTAGGAGCAACCAAAAACTCGATTTTTACGCCTTCATCTTCTGCTTCTTTAACTTCCCATGGGTTTGCTGGCATTTCATCCCTTGACCTACGATAAAATATTGTCGTTTCTTTTGCTCCCTTTTGTAGCGCCGTTCTTGCGGCATCTATCGCAACGTTTCCGCCGCCGATTACCGCAATATTCTTTCCAATTTCCAATTTTTCGCCAATGTTCATTTTCCATAAAAAGTCTAGGGCGTGAATTACACCTTCCAAATCTACTCCTTCAACTCTTATTTTTTGGCTTTCATGAGCCCCGACACCAATAAAAATGGCTTTATATCCTTCATTCCATAAATCTTTAAAACCCAAATCTTTACCAACGGTTACTCCAGTCCTTATTTCCACTCCCAAATCCTTTATAAATTGGATTTCTTTGGCTAAAACTTGCTTTGGCAAACGATGCTCTGGAATGCATCTTCGCAACATTCCACCAGCCTCTGGAAGAGCTTCAAAAATTGTAACTTTCCATTTTTTCTGGGCTAATTGATGGGCAACTGTAAGCCCAGCAGGTCCAGAACCTATAACAGCAACTTTTGTTTCAGAACCTCTTGCCTTTGTTCTTTTTCTCCCCTTTGAACGTTCTAAACGTATCTGTTCAATCCGTTCCAAGATTTTTTCTCTATCAAGTCCAGCTCGTTCTGGGTGAAAACAAACTAAAGTTGTTACGAGTGGCAAGGGAATTTTTTCAACTATCTTTTGGAAAGCTTCTTCAAGAGGCTCTAAAAACTTGTGTTCTGCGGCTGTTCTTCGCATAAAAAGAAAGATTTCTGGCACTCTAAGAGCTTGGGGACAATGCCTATAACAGCGATAGCACCATGCGCAAAGCCAGAGCTCATCCGAATTTAGAACACCTTCGGGATTTAAGAAGATTTTTTCCAAAAGCCCTCTGGGATTGTAGTCTTTTTCCAGAAGTTCTGCCATTGGACAGCTGGCTGTGCAAATGCCACATTCAAAGCAGTATTTTAATTTTTCAATGTCCAAGAGGTTTTTGAGGTTTTCTTTGGAGACTATTGTGCTTGTGGTTTGCAACCCTTTAAGCCTCCTTAGTATTGGGGTTTCTCCAAAATATAAAAGTTTACAAACGTAAAGGTTTTAAATCATGTCACAAATAGCATAACCTTCATCAAGACAAATTTATAGACCACCAAAGCAATAAAGGTAAGCGAAAAAGGAGGCTTGAAATGAGAAAAGTAAGAGTTGCCATTTTTGGAGTTGGTGCTGTTGGCAGTTTAATTGCAAAATTTTTGCTTGAAAAGGAAGGGGTGGAAATAATAGGCGCTATCGACATTGCTAAAGACAAGGTTGGAAAAGATTTAGGGGAAGTTTTAGGCATAAACAAGAAGGTTGGAGTAAAAGTTTCAGATGATGTTGACGCTGTCCTTTCAAAAACCAAACCAGACATAGCCATCCACGCAACCTCTTCGTTTCTAAAGGATACACACCAACAATTAGCCTCACTCATAAAACATGGCGTCAAAGTAATATCTACATGCGAAGAACTCTCCAACCCATACTATACTGAACCAAAAATCGCAAAAGAACTAGATGCCCTCGCCAAAAAGCATGGCGCAACCGTTTTGGGTACTGGCATAAACCCAGGTTTTCTCATGGACACTCTTGTGATAACGCTTACGGCTGTCTGCCAAAAAATAGAGAAAATCGAAGCAGTGAGAGTTATGAACGCAGCTACGAGACGCTTGCCATTCCAAAAAAAAATTGGGGCTGGCTTAACTGTTGAAGAATTTCAAAAGAAAATTGAAAGTAGGCAAATCACGGGACATGTGGGACTTGAGCAGTCTATTGCCATGATAGCTGACGCCTTGGCATGGAAACTTGACAAAATAATAGCCGAACCAGTGGAACCAGTAATCGCCAAAAAACCAGTAGAAAGCGAATACATAAAAATTAAAGCTGGTCAAGCTGCTGGTTTGAAACAAAAGGCAAAGGGAATAATGGAGAATAAGGAGGTTATAACGCTCGATTTCCAAGCCTACATAGGCGCAGAAGAAGAATATGACGCCATAACAATCCATGGAATCCCAACTGTAAAGCAGAAGATTCAGCCATGCGTTCACGGCGACATAGGCACAGTAGCCATGATTGTTAATGCAATTCCAAAGGTGATTAAGGCGCCGCCTGGCTTGCTTACCATGAAAGATTTGCCAGTGCCCTCCGCTGCTGTTGAAGACATGAGAAAATACGTTTCACTATAAAACATGTTATGGGATAAAATTTGAAACTTCAAATAGACATGAACTGCGATTTAGGCGAAAGCTACGGAGCATTCAAAATAGGAAACGACGAAAAAATAATGCCCCACATAACATCAGCAAACATAGCATGCGGGTTCCATGCGGGCGACCCGATGATAATGGCACAAACCGTCAACCTAGCGAAAAAACATGGCGTTGCGTTGGGCGCCCATCCAGGCTATCCAGACCTCCTCGGCTTCGGAAGAAGGGAAATGCGCCTAACCTTAGAAGAAATTAAAAATTATACAATTTATCAGGTGAGTGCCCTTCAAGGCTTCGCAAAAATCGCTGGTTTAAATCTTCAACATGTAAAGCCCCATGGAGCATTATACAATACTGCGGCGAAAGATGAGGAAACAAGCAGAGGAATAGTAGACGCAGTTAAGGCTTTAGACAGTAGCCTCATAATTTTTGCACCTCCAAAATCAGTCTTAGCCAAAACTGCCACCAATGCGGGATTGCGTGTAGCATACGAATTTTTTGCCGACAGAGCCTACGATGCTGACGGAACTTTGGTCTCAAGGAAACAACCAAACTCAATCATCACAAACCCATCCACAGTTCTCGAAAGAACCCTTAAAGTAATAAGGG
>JGI24721J26819_10002938_pt1 | contig 18468 bp, 15 predicted proteins | sample YelNatPaOPGAMG01_FD_26819 | JGI IMG/M metagenome (IMG submission 26819) | reverse complement strand
TGGCTCAGAATGACAAAGAAGAGTAAATTCTTCGGCTGTGCCAGAGTGACCATTTTATGGCAGACTGCCAGGAGGGGATATTTTAAAGTTGGGGTGTTATGGAGTTGGGAAGTTAAATTCAGATTTTTAAAAATTTTTTGAACTCCTGAACTCTAAACTACAGAACTCTGAAACTTTTAAATCAAAAAACTGGATTCCCGTTTTCACGGGAATGACGCTGGCGGGATGAGATTGTTTTGCTACGCGAAGGCGGCTCGCAACGACAGGACAAGACACCCCATTGCACCTCTTGATACAAGGATAATTATTGGTATGTCATTCTGGACGAAGAGAAACGGAGTGAAGAATCCGGAAGTAGATTCTTCGCCTGTGGCTCAGAATGACAGGGGATGGATGGCGCAGGTGTAAATGAATTTACCAGAAACCCGCCCTGTCAGATATGGTATGGACCTCTACATTAAGTTGACAAATAAAAAAAGTCTTCATATAATAAACATGTATTGAAGGCGGATAGCTCAGTTGGTAGAGCGCCACTCTTACACGGTGGATGTCGCAGGTTCGAGTCCTGTTCCGCCTATTGTTATGGGGTCGTAGTTCAGTTTGGTTAGAACGTCCGCCTGTCACGTGGAAGGTCGCGGGTTCGAGTCCCGTCGACCCCGTTTTTTAATGTCCTTCTTAATTTTCTTTTTTTCCAAATGGTTGACTTAAAAAAGGTATATGGCTAAAATTGATAATAAAATCAAAAGGAGGGTTTATGGAGTTGGCTTATACCAATTTAAGAGAAATGGTTGAACGGAGGGCAATAGAGAACAAAGATAAGGTGTATATCTACTTTTATGATGATGTCATAACTTTTCAGCAGTTTAATGAAAGGGTCAATCGTTTTGCAAACGGGTTAAAAACAATGGGTGTAAAACATGGTGACATAGTTCATATCTATATGAACAACTCGCCTGATTTTCTTTATGCCGCACTTGCAGCTAACAAACTTGGGGCAATTGCAGGACCTATTAATTGCTGGTGGAGTGCTGAAGAGGTAAAATTTCTTTTGAACGATTCAGAAGGAAGGTTTCTTGTTGTAGACTCCGCATATTATTACAATATAGAATCTATAAAACCCGATCTGAAATATCTAAAAACCATCATTTACCATGGTGATGATGCCCCATCTAATACGACACCATACAGTGAACTAATAAAACATTCTGATACACTTGAAGATGTTAACATATCACCAGATGATGATGCATTTTTGTTTTACACATCTGGTACTACTGGAAAGCCCAAAGGAGCTTTACTAACCCATTCTAATGCACTCTATGCTGTAATGGGAGTGCGGTCTGTTCTGCATTCTGATGAAGAAAAGGGAGATGAAGTGGCATTAATATTTTTACCGCTATTTCATGTGAATGCCATGATGTCTATGATTAGCGGACTATACTCCGGTATTAGTATTACTTTAAGAACATCTTTCTCTGCTTCAGAGTTTGGAGAGGTTGTTGAACGTTATAAGGTAACCTTTTTCAGCGGTGTTCCAGCAGTTTACAATATATTAATACTCGTAGCAGACGAAGTAAAAAAACACGATCTCAGTAGTTTGAAATTTGGAATTTGTGGAGCTGCACCACTCTCTGAAGAAACATTTAAAAAGTTTGAATCAATATACGGTATTAAGATCATAGAAGGCTATGGATTAACAGAGGGAACTGTTGTAAGTACACTCAATCCACTGAACGGTGTAAGAAAGATCGGGTCTATCGGTAAAGCTTTACCCGGTCAAGAAGTTAAGATAGTTAATGATGATGGCAAAGAATTACCACCAAAAGAAATTGGTGAAATTGTGATACGAGGCGGAGCGATTATGAAGCGATACTACAAAAGACCAGAAGAGACCTCTCAAACCATCGTTGATGGCTGGCTTCATACTGGTGACATAGGTTATATGGATGAAGAGGGCTATTTTTATATAATTGATAGGAAAAAAGANCTTATCATTCGTGGTGGAGAGAATATTTATCCAAAGGAAATAGAGAATGCGCTTTATGAACATCCAAAGGTTATGGATGCTGCTGTTATTGGTGTTCCAGATAAGGTTATGGGAGAAGAGGCTAAGGCATTTATAGTATTNAAACCAGGAGAAAAAATGAATGCAGAAGAGATACAGGACTATTTGAAAACGAAACTTGCTTCTTTCAAGATACCAAAATATGTTGAATTTGTTGACGATTTACCTAAAAATATTATTGGTAAAGTACTGAAGAAAGAACTTAAAGCAAGAGAAAAAGAAAAAACGATAAGGGAAAGAAAGAGTGGTTAATGATTTAATTAAAAAGGCTGCTAAAGAGATTGTAAAAAAGGGCAATGTTGTAGCATTTACAGGCGCTGGCGTTTCGCAGGAAAGTGGTATACCTACCTTCAGGGATCCTGGTGGATTGTGGGATAGATTCAATCCGATGGAATTTGGTACTCCACAAGGGCTTATAGAATTGGCAAAGAACAATCCACAGAAGCTGATAGATTTTTTAATGGATTCCATCAATTCTATTGAGAATGCACAGCCCAATCCAGCACACCTTGCTATTGCAGAACTTGAGAAGCTTGGATTGGTTAAGTGTGTAATTACCCAGAATATTGATAACCTTCATCAGGCAGCTGGAAGCAAGCAAGTGATAGAGGTACATGGTAATATTTACACTTTCAAGTGTACCCAATGTAATGAGTCATTCAAGTTTACAAAACAAGAGTTTGTTGAATTTCTTAAAAGGGCTATTGAAGAGCTTCGCAGTGGTTCACTTGAAAGGATGATAAATGTCATGCCTTCATGTAAATGTGGCGGCAAAGCCCGTCTTGATGTTGTCCTTTTTGGAGAGCCAGTACATATGGTACCAGAATCCTATATGGAAATTGAACAGGCAAAGGTTGTGCTTATTGTTGGTACCTCGGGCACAGTGTATCCTGTATCAGAGATACCAAGGTATGCAAAAAAATTTGGCGCTGTGCTAATTGATGTAAACCCAAGGGAAACATTCTACGCTGATATAGACAATTATGCATTAAGAGGACCTGCGGGTGTGATATTACCACAGCTGTTACAAGAAGTTAAAGCCTTGTTATAGTGTTAAAATGGAGGTGAAATGGAGAATTTAACAAGCAAACAAAAAAACTATAAAGTCCTTATGACACTGCTTTCATGGATATTCTTGATAGTGGGGGCCCTATTTTACATAATCCCGAATCATGTGATAGGTATATTCAATATTATATCTAATAGAACAGGATACTTTCAGTTGTTACCACCCAGTTCAGAAAAATTTTATCTTGATCTTGCGGTAGCATACATGGCATGTGTAACAGCTATCGCTTATATGATAAGCAGGGATGTTATAAGAAATATAAACCTAACCCCTGTTTTAATAGTGGGTAAAACAACCTCTTCCCTCTTATCTCTTATCAGTTTTATCCTTTTTCAAAAATCCTTACTTTACCTGTCAAACTTCATTGTAGACGGAGCCATAGTTTTAATTGTTCTCGTATTTTACCTGCCAGTAAAAAAAGAGTTACAGCTAAAATAGAGCTTTTAACAGGCTTACAGGCGGCTTCAGCAGCAATGACGATATAAAGCCATCTGTAATAATCCTTTCAGCTATATTATGCGGAATGCCTCTGCTTTTAAGATAGAACATTGTTTGTTCATCAACCATACCAGAGCTTGCACTGTGAGACGCTATCACATCATCCTCATCTATCCATAAGCTTGGTATTCCATCAAACCTTGCCTCGTTCCCAAGCATAATAGATTTTTCTGCCTGCTCTACTTTTGCCCGTTTGGAGCCTGAGGCTATATGTGTTAAAGCCCTGTATACAACCTTTGCCTTATCCAGCAGAGCAGCCCTGACCAGAACAGATGTTACTGTATCAGGCGCATTATGAAAAGTTTCATAAGAAATATCTTTTTGCGATTCAGCCTTACCGATTATTATCCCTGTCATCTTGCTTTCAGCACCATGTTCAATAAGCATTGACCGCGTACTTATTGCTGTACTGGAATTCTCAATGTCTATATTATACCAATTTACCTTTGCCTGTTTGGAAACCTGTGCCCTTTTGATAGCGCTATAAAACCCACCATCCTTCATCCTGTTTAATGTAACATAATCAATACTTGCACCTTTATTAACATAGATCTCTACATTATCCAGAACCATGCATTTACCTGTACCCTCAATAATCCTTAGAAGGGTAATATGTGTATCAGGTGCAACAACTATAAAGTCATGGTTAACAAGTATGCCATTTTCTTTTGTCGTTTTTATAAACTCTACAACAGGTTCCTCTACAGTTTTTTTTAAATCTAAATAAAATCCTTTTCCATATGATCTATCTACTTGAACAAATATATCATCCATTGAGTAAAACCTACCTCTGCCAAAGGTATCAAGCCTCATAAGGTTAAAAACATCGCTGTGAGGAATTTTAGATCCCCTGAAATCTATATGTGATAAAGAAAAATATCTTTCGTATTGGCTGGTGTCTTGTGTAAGATANCCATCTATATTACCAATGATAAACTTGCTCTTCAGTGTTTGTTCAAGAAGATGTTTGTAATCATCATATCTGGTTGAGCTACCTTCGTCTGAAAGTAAAGATAGATTTCTGTTTATAAGACCGGTATTGAATCTTTTCCAATCCGGTAATTTAATAATNGCATCCATATTATGCCCCTTTCATCTCTAATTGGATAAGCCTGTTTAACTCAACGGCATAACCCATTGGCAGCTGCTTTGCTACTGGTTCAATAAACCCTCTTACAACTAATGCTATAGCTTCATCCCTTGATATACCCCTGCTCATAAGGTAAAACAATTGCTCTTCATCTATTTTGCCAACAGTAGCCTCATGCCCAACAGAAGAGTGTGGCGTAAATTGTTCTATAATGGGTATGGTGTCAACTCTGGATCTATCATCAAGCATAAGAGATTGGCATTCAACATGCGCCTTAGCACCTATTGCATTGCTGGTGATCCGCACAAGTCCCCTATAAACAGATGTACCACCATCCTTGCTTATACTTTTTGATATAATGGTTGCACTTGTATCAGGTGCTGCAAGTATAACCTTTGCACCTGTATCTTTATACTGCCCTTTGCCTGCAAACGCTATGTTAAGGTGTTCTGCCTTAGCTCCCTTACCCCTTAGTATTGATGCCGGGTAAAGCATTGTTACACCGCTACCCATTGACCCACCAACCCATTCCATTATGCCATTCTCATAGACGATGGCACGCTTTGTATTAAGATTATACACATCCGTGCTCCAGTTTTGTATAGTAGTATATCTTGCCCTTGCACCCTCTTTGACAAAGATTTCCACGACAGCAGAATGTAATGAGCTTATACTGTACCTTGGTGCAGTACAGCCTTCTATATAATGAACCTCTGCACCTGGTTCTACAATGATAAGTGTATGTTCAAACTGCCCGGATGACCGTGTATTCATCCTGAAGTATGTTTGTAAAGGAATCTCAACCTTTACCCCTTTTGGCACATACACGAAGCTACCACCGCTCCACACTGCACCATGAAGAGCTGCAAACTTGTTGTCAGCTGGTGGAACACATTTCGTCATAAAGTACTCTTTCACAAGTTCAGGATATTCTTTAACTGCTGAATCCATATCTGTAAAAATGACCCCTTTGCTCTCCCATGTTTTTTTCAGGTTTGTATAAACAGCTTCTGATTCATACTGGGCAACAAGTCCTGCCAGGTATTTCTTCTCTGCCTCAGGTATACCCAGTGCATCATATGTTTTCTTTATAGCTTCCGGCACATCTTCCCACTTTAAAGCCTTGTAATCTTCAGGCTTTATATAGAATATGATCTCGTCAAAATTGAGCGAAGAAAGATCTGCTCCCCAGGTCGGCATGGGTTTTTTCTTAAAAATTTCGTATGCTTCAAGCCGTCTTTCAAGCATCCACAGAGGTTCTTGTTTTTGTTTGGATATTTCTCTGATAATATCCTCATTGAGTCCTTTTCTTGACCTAAATACATATTTTGAATCAACAGCCTGTGCTATGATACTTTCGTCAGATTGAATAACTTGTTCGTTCATTTATGCCTCCTCTTTAACCCATTCATAACCCATCTTATCAAGCTGTTGTGCGAGTTCAAATCCACCGGATTTAACAATCCTACCATCAACCATTATATGTACAAATCCTGGTTTTATATAATCAAGTATACGTTGATAATGGGTAATCAGCAACAGAGTTAGCTGTTCTTCCTTTATAAGTTTATTTATGCCTTCCGAAACAAGCCTTAAAGCATCTATATCAAGCCCGGAGTCTATCTCATCAAGCACTGCTAATTTTGGTTGAAGCACTGCCATCTGTAATATCTCGTTACGTTTTTTCTCACCACCAGAAAATCCTTCATTAAGGTACCTATCAAGGAATGATTGCGGAATAGACATAGCTTCAACCCTTTTTATAAGTGCCTTATGAAAGGCAAGAATAGGCACCTCTTTTTGCTGTTTTGCCTCTACCGCTGTTCTTAAAAAATTTTCTACAGATACACCGGCAACCTCCATAGGATACTGAAATCCGAGAAAGAGACCTTTTCTTGCCCGTTCATCAACATCAAGATTGAGTATAGACATACCATCGTATAATATATCTCCTCTGGTTACTTTATATCTGGGATGCCCCATGATAGTATAAGATAAAGTTGATTTACCCGAACCATTGGGACCCATAATTACATGCACCTCAAGTGGATTTATTGTTAACTCTAATCCTTTTATAATCTCTTTTCCTTCTATTTCCACATGCAAATCTTTTATCTCAAGCAATGCCATAATAACCTCCTATCTTTAGTAGAATAGTCATTTATTGGAAAATTTCAACAGAATCCTTGTTTATAAAAAATAAAATAAGGAGGAACAGATAACCTTCTTTATTGCAATTTTCAGATTGAAGAAATAAAGAAAAAAATATGATTGGTATAGGTGTAAATACAGGAACATCAGCAGATGCAATAGATGTAGTAATTGCAAAGTTTAGTGGATATAAGATCCATCCTNCAATAGAGGTCCTTTATTCAAGCTCTTATCTTTATCCATCACACTTAAGGTTCATTCTTTCTGAACTTGTTGAAAATTCACACAAATTTTTAGCTTCAGATTGGTTTAAAATGCTCGGGGAAATAGATACAGGACTTGGCGTTGCCTTTTCAGATGCTGTTCTTAAGACAATAAGAAAATCGGGTATTAAAAAATCCAGTATATCATTTATTGGTTCTCATGGCCAAACAGTATGGCATCTACCCACAGGAGCAAGACATAAGGGGAAGGCAGTATATTTAAAGGGTTATACCTTACAGCTTGGTGGCCCTNATATTATAGCTGAGAAGACAAAGCTGCCAGTATTAGCGCATTTCAGGGAAAAGGATGTAGCACTTGGTGGTCAAGGCGCTCCGCTTGCCCCTATCTTACACGCTGAACTATTCAGGAAGTATGCTCCAGTAGTGGTTATCAATATAGGTGGTATAGCGAATATAACTGTTATACCATCTTATTCTGCCTTAAGTATGGTTTATGGCTTTGATACAGGACCTGGCAATAGGCTCATTGATATAGCAGTTAAAGCATATACCCATGGCAAAAACAGTTTTGATAAGAATGGTTATATTGCGCAAAATGGTACTATCAATACAGGGCTTCTTTCAAGACTCATGAAGGACCCTTTTGTAAGAAAGAAGCCACCCAAAAGTACTGGCAGAGAATACTATAATAAAGCATATTTAAAAAAACATAAAATACATCTCAAAAATCCGGATGATATATCTACCTTAACAGCTTTTACAGCACATTCAATCGCTTACAATATAAAACATTTCGTCAAGCATCCTGTTAAACAGATCATCATTTGCGGTGGTGGTGCTCATAATATTGCAATAATAAGATATTTACACGATCTGTTTCCCGAAATAAGCATAAAGACTGTTGAAGAACTTGGTTATAAATCATATGAAATAGAACCATTGTTATTTGCATACCTTGGTTATCTTGGGTTGAATAAAATACCTGTAAATCTTAAACACATAACAGGTTCATCAGAAGCATTTGTTCCTGGTAGCATTTATTATCCATAAAATATATTGGTAGACCTACTGTATATCTGAGCAAATCCATCTGACAATGANATATTCGTTTTTAAACCAAGTACATTGCGTGCCTTTGATACATCGTAGGTATGATGCCTTTCAAAGAATTTGATTTTATTTGTAAAAGGCTTTTTACCTTTCAAATTAAAAGGTAAATCAACAAATCTTACTACGGGCATGATAGCCCGGATAGGTATACGAATTATTATTCCTCTGTGGACAAATGACTTCACCAATCTATAGAGNTCTATCATCTCAATTGTTTCGTCAGAGGACACATTAAATATATCATTATAGGCTTTTTCGTTGTTTATGATGGATACCAGAAAATCTGTCAGATCATCAATATGGATCAGTTGCCATTTTACACTNCCATCACCTATAAGTGGCAGTATACCAATTTTAGATAATTTTACTATCTTTGCTATAACATGTGGTTCATCAGTGCCATAGACAGCCGATGGTCTTATAATNGCTATATTGAGTCCTTTTTTTATGTATTCTATTGCTACCTTTTCTGCCAGGATCTTGGATACTCCATAGTCATTGTAAGCAGCATAAGGAAGGTCTTCTTTTAATGGATAAGGNCCATTATTCCCGCTGATTACAGCTACAGAACTTATATAGATCATTTTTTTTATACCCATCTCAAGCGCAACCTGACATACCGCTTCAGTGCCACGAACATTTGTTTCCAGCATTTCTTGTTTACCCCCATTAACAATAGCTGCGCAGTGGTATATAAGATCACACGAAGCAAAGGTGCTTTTTAATGCATCCCTGTTTCTGATATCACCGTAAATTTTTTTTATCTGATCAGGTAACAAAGAAGCCTTTTGTGGAGAATGTATAAGTCCACAGACATTATGCCCTTGTGTTATAAGTTTCAATGCAAGAGCCTTTCCTATAAATCCTGTTATGCCTGTAATAGCGATATTCATCTGTAATGATTATTTCACGGAAATAAACTGTTTAAGAACCATTTTCAGGTGTTCTGTATCAAGAGGTATATCCTTTAATTCTGATCTATTAGCTATATGACCAAATGTGGTCTCAAGAAAGATTTTAAAATTGTGGATCGTTCTTCTGAGTTCAATTAGCTTAAATTTATTTAGAAGATCCTCTTCTTTATACATACTTATCCTATCAAAAAACTTCTCAAACTCTTCATGATCACTATATCTCACAAGTGAAAAACTAATATCCTGAAAATAGTAAATGTAATCCTTTATCATATTAAATAAATTCTCAATAGTATAATTGTGTTTTGCACCGTTGTCCGTTGTATTTTCTTCAAAAAATTCAAGTACACTTTTAAATAACCATATGTCTTCCCTCAACCTTAACGATTGCTCTATCTTTGATACAAAGTCAGGAAAGATCTCTGTCCCTTTTATTGCTGGATCAAATTTATGCGCTACAAGTATAATGGATTGTTGAATAAAATTAGAAAGTATACCTTTAGCTGAATCAATAGCAGCCCGTAACTTTAGCAGATTACCTATTTCTATTGCATCTTTCAGTATTTGACCAAATACCTTCCTGATCTCAATGCTGAGCTGAAAGGATAAAGAATCAATAGTTGCAATGATGCTGTCATCATATTTATTATTTCCTTTTTGTTTTAAAAACTCATCGTCAAGAAACTTTGTTATCATCTTTGATTCAGAATTTATCAATGTGAATAAGAGGAGTGAGGCTCTTAACTCTTCTATATCCTCTGATTCATTATTTATACGTTTTAGATACCTTATGAGTCTAAATAGAGAAAGGAATATAATGGAAATCTTCAGCCTTAAATTTTCATTACTTATGTTGTTAACAATGCCTCTTATGTGGTGATCGTGAATTTTATCATATCTTTTTAAAAATGGTTCTAATTTTATGGGGTTAAAATATTTGTTCAATGATATTTCTCTGCTTGTAAGCTGTCCCAGGTTACTGTAAGTGGCATACGAAACCCTTTTGGTGTTTGCTATGGTTTCGTAAATATTACCAAGGTTTAAAAAGGTGATGTATAAGAGGTATAAGCTATCCTGAGGTGATGATTGGTTGAGATACAATTCAATGGTTTTGTCTCTTGCATGATCAGCTAAAAGTCTATTCTCTACATAAGCTTGAAAATAAAATGCATTGGCAGAGTTGTCTACAAGTAAAAGCCTTATGATAGAAACTATTCTTTTTGCAGCATCTGCTAATATTTTTAGTTCATTGTAAAAATTTTTGGATATGATTTGTTCTTTGTTGGATAAAGGAAGGTTATCTATATTAAAAAACCGTTCTGTTGCTTTTAAAAGCATCTCAAGCTCATCCAGCAACCTGTCCTTACCCTCCACTGAAAGCGTTTCAATCCATTTGTCTCGCTCTATTGATATAGCCCTTTTTATTAAATAATCTTTTTTAGTATCCATAGTGTTCATCTTTTAATGATCTGCTCAGCAAAGACCTGATAGACTCCCGTGCATTTTTCCCTTTGTGAAGGATTTCNTATACCTCTTTACAAACCGGCATCTCTATATTTAATTTTTCCGAAAGCCTTTTTACAGAGACAGATGTTTCCACCCCTTCTGCAACCATAACCATGCTCCTGATAATATCCTTTATGTTCTCGCCTTTGCCTATTCTAAACCCAACAGTTCTATTTCTGCTTTGCTCATCTGTTGCTGTTAAAACGAGATCGCCTATACCAGACAATCCTGAAAATGTTTCCACTTTAGCTCCCATTTTTACACCAAGTCTGATAATCTCTGCTAATCCTCTTGTTATAAGAGCTGCTCTTGCGCTTTTACCTATACCAGCCCCATCACATATACCGGCAGCTATGGCTATTACATTTTTAAGACTGCCTCCAAGCTCCACTCCTATTACATCATCTGCTGCATATAGCCTTAAAGTCTGTGAGTTCAATGTATGCTGAAGTTCTCTTGCTGTTTGTATGCGCTCNGATGCTATTGTAATGGCGGTTGGCATTCCATGTATCACCTCTTTTGCAAAACTTGGTCCTGAAATGACAGCATAGGTTCTGCTATTGCCCAGTACATCCTTTATAATCTCTGTTGGACGCATAAGTGTAGAAGTTTCAATTCCTTTTACAGCGCTGATTATTACTGCATCGTTTTCTATATATGAAGTAGCCTGGGTTAATGTAGCCCTCAAGTATTGAGATGGTACAACAGCTAATATAAGCCTTTGTCCTGTTAGAACCTGTCTAATATCTGTAGACGCCTTAATTTTGTCTGAAAGCAAAACACCCGGCATAAAAAGGATATTTTCGTGTTTTGTATTTATGCTTTTGCAGATCTCTTCTTCCCTTGCCCACAAAGAAACCTCATAGCCACTTGTTGCTAAAACCTGCGATAGTGCTGTTCCCCAGCTACCTGCCCCAATAACTGCGATCCTTTTTGCCAACCCAAACTCCTTAAATTATTTTTATAAGAAAAATTTTAATTATTATCTATGAGTTGAAAAAATTTGCAAGTAATAAGTTTAAACCTGAAAAATGCATCAGGCAAAGCGATCTCTGTGCTTGTAGATTGCTTCGTCATTTCATTCCTCACAATGACAACCTTACAGAGGACTTAAACATCCTTTATAACAAATCTACCATTTACTAAGCAGACTGTCCGACAATTGTTATTCTGAGGCATAGCCAGAATGACAGGAATGAATGGGCTCTTCGTTTCACTCAGAGCGGGCAGGGAGGGATGATGCTGAAGCTTCTTTCTTGATATGCTGAAATGCAGAGACGATATCTGAGTCCTTCACCTTTTCCTGATGTCCGTCAGAAAGCCGCTTCATTGTAACATACCCTTCTTTTAATTCATCTTTGCCTATTATGGCAACTGCAAAAGATTTAAGCCTATCCGCACGACGCATCATGCTCTTGATGGTTTTTTCGCCATATCCTATTTCACAAATTGTGCCTGCCTCCCTAAACCGTAGTGCAATTTCTAACGCCTTTTGTTTTGCCTCTTCTAAAAGAGGTATAATAAAAACATCAGGACCTTCTATAGATGGTGCATGTATCAATTCGCTTATCCGCTCAATACCCATAGCAAAGCCTATTGCAGGAGTGTGCGCACCTCCCAGCAGTTCTACAAGATAATCATACCTTCCGCCTGCAAGAACTGCGTTCTGTGCGCCCATGTATTCTGTAGTAAATTCAAAAACTGTTCTTGAATAATAATCAAGCCCCCTAACAAGCCTTGCGTCTATCAAGTAATCCATTTTTAGACTATCAAGCCCTGATTTAACAGCGTTAAAATGTGTGAGGCAATCACTACACAGGTAATCTATTGTTTTGGGCGCATTTGATGTAGCTGCAATGCAACCATGTTTTTTACAGTCCAAAACCCTCAGAGGATTTGTATCAATTCTTCTTTTACAATCATCACACAGTTTATCTTTTATGGTGTTCAGGTATGATTTTAATGCCTGAGTATATTGAGGTCTACAATTTGGACAACCGATAGAATTGATCCTTATGGTGATGCCATTCACAGAAAGGGTATCTATGATTGTTTGTGCTAATTTTATGATCTCAACATCTACAAAGGGATCTGCTATACCCAAAACCTCACAGCCTGCCTGATAAAATTGTCTGAACCTGCCTTTTTGGGGTCTTTCATGCCTGAACATGGGTCCCACATAAAACCATTTTTGTATAGGATCCTGTTTATCTATACTATGTTCTAAATACGCCCTGACAATTGAGGCAGTGCCTTCTGGCCTGAGGGAAAGGGATTCTCCATTACTATCCTCAAATGTGTACATTTCCTTTTCAACAATATCTGTACCGGTTCCGATTCCTCTAACAAAAAGTTCGGTTTTTTCCAATAAAGGTGTTCTTATCTCTTTAAAGTTATAAAGGTTAAAATATTGCCTTGCAATATTCTCTATATACTGTAGTTTATAACTTTCAGGATAAAAGATATCATTAAAACCACGAATGGATTGAAACTTATTGTTCATTTATTTTTGAAATTAAATATAAAAATGCAACAGGAAAGTTCATTTGTTTACCCAGGCTTGTGATCCTTCCAAGATATAATGACCCTTTACAATAAAAGGGGCTTAAATGTTCCGGGTCTTTATATGCAATCTGCATCATTATAACTTTTTCAAATATTGAAGGATACCTGCAATTTAACACTGTGTTATAAGTTACCACACAAGCCTTCCTATTTTTTTAATGCATTTTCTGGATTATCCTTTGCCCTTTTATATTTTAATAACCTGTAGTTTATACTATCCACGAGAGCAATCCAGCTTGCCTCAATAATATTCTCTGATACACCTACAGTTCCCCATCTATTCACACCATCACCGGATTCTATCAAGACCCTTACCGAGGCAGCTGTTCCCTTACCCGATGATATAACCCTGACTTTAAAATCTAACAATTTAATATTTCTCAATTCAGGATAAAACTTCTCTAAAGCCTTCCTTAGTGCATTATCTAATGCATTTACAGGTCCATTACCCATTGCAGCTGTGTGTTCAAGTTTGCCGTCCACCTCAAGCATAATAGTTGCTTCTGCAATAGGGGGTTCGTCTTCTTTTCTTTTTTCATCTATTACCCTGAAACCAACAAGTCTGAAAAATTTTTTGTGCCTGTTTAGAGATTTGTTTATGAGTAGCTCCAGCGATGCTTCTGCAGCCTCATACTGGTATCCTTTGTTTTCCAATTCTTTTATGGTCTTTACAATACGGGAAGCATCTGTATCACTATCAAGTTTAATACCGAGTTCTCTGGATTTCATTAATACATTTGCCTTGCCTGACAGATCAGAGACTAATATCCGTCTGGTATTGCCAACAAGTTCAGGATTTATATGCTCATATGTTTTCGTATTCTTGAGGATAGCATCAACATGCACTCCACCCTTATGTGCAAAAGCACTATCACCAACATATGGAAGGTACTGATTAGGTGGCAGGTTTGCAAGCTCGTCAACGAGCCTTGATATTTCTTTCAACCGTTTTAAGTTTTCACCAAGTACATTGTACCCCATTTTTAACTGCAGTGGTGGAATAATAGAACACAGGTTTGCGTTCCCACAGCGTTCCCCATAGCCATTTATAGTTCCCTGAATATGGCGAATTCCATGCATAACAGCTAAAAGCGAACTTGCAACTGCGGTCTCTGAATCATTATGAAGATGTACCCCAAGTTTATTAACATCTATCACCTTTTTAACTGCTTCAATGATCTGCTCTATCTCCCATGGCAGGGTACCTCCGTTTGTATCAGCGAGCACTATACGATCCGCACCAGCCTGTTCTGCTGAAAGTATAGTTTTGATAGCATAATCACTGTTATTTTTGTAGCCATCAAAGAAGTGTTCCGCATCATAGATAACAGCATCCATGTGCCTCTTTAAAAAATTTACAGAATCAAATATAAGTTCAAGATTCTCTTCCAGAGAAATCCGCAGTGCATCCCTTACATGTAGATCCCAGCTTTTCCCAAAAATGGTAGCATATCTTACGCCAGAATTTATAATAGCCCTGAGATTTGGATCCCTGGAAGCAGATATACCTTTTTTCCTTGTGCTACCAAATGCTGTAAGATGAGTTCTCTTCAATTTAACTTGTGAAGCCTTCTTAAAAAATTCTATGTCTCTTGGATTAGAACCAGGCCAGCCACCTTCTACATAGCTAAAGCCTATATCATCAAGCGCGCTAAGGATTCTCAGCTTATCTTCAACAGAGAAGTTTACTCGTTCTGATTGGGAGCCGTCTCTTAAAACAGTATCGTAAATTTCTATAATTTTTGCGTCCATACTTATATTATAGTCACATTTGGATTGATCTTACAATATAAAAGTAAACGGAACAATCCATATGTTACAGCGGATTGTTCCGCTCTGTTCTTAAAAACGAAATGATTTAACCAATATTTATAATATACTACTTGGCTTTATCAAGCCCAAAGGCTTCGTGTAATACCCTGACTGCAAGCTCTGTATACTTGGCATCTATTACACAGGAAATTTTTATCTCTGAGGTGCTTATCATCTGTATATTTATGTTTTCCTTTGCTAAGGCTGAAAACATCTTTTGTGCAATACCTGCATGGCTCCGCATGCCTGCGCCTATAATAGAAACCTTTGCTATGTTTTGATCAGATATAACATTCTGTGCGTTGATCTCTTTTGCTACATCCTTGACTATCTCTATTGCTCGCTTGAAATCGCTCTTAGCTACAGTAAATGTGAGGTCTGTGTTACCTTCTGTACTGACATTTTGAACGATCATATCCACATTTATGTTAGCGTCAGTTAAAGGTTTAAAGAGCTTTGCCGCAATACCTGGTTTGTCCGGTATCTTTACAAGCGTTATTTTTGCCTCATTTTTGTCATAAGCAATACCTGAAACCACTGCTTCTTCCATATCTTTATCCTCCGTTACCAAAGTTCCTCCACTATCTGTGAAGGTAGATTTTACCATTACTGGTACTTTATACTTCATTGCAAACTCCACTGACCTTGTTTGCAAAACCTTTGCCCCGAGGCTTGCCATTTCAAGCATCTCTTCATAAGAGATCTTGTCAAGTCTTCTTGCCTCAGGTACAATGTTAGGATCTGTTGTATACACGCCATCCACATCAGTATATATTTCACATACATCTGCCTTGAGTGCAGCCGCAAGTGCTACAGCTGTCGTATCAGATCCACCTCTTCCAAGGGTTGTTATATTTCCTTTCTCATCTATACCCTGAAAACCTGCAACTACTACTATATAACCTTCCTTCAGTGCCTTTCTTATGTTGTCCTGTTCTATTCTCAAGATACGGCTTTTTGAAAACGCGGAATCTGTTATAATAGGTACCTGAAACCCGAGAAAGGATCTTGCTTTGTATCCCATAGCGTTAAGAGCTATGGCTAACAACCCAATTGTTACCTGCTCACCTGTTGACACAACTACATCGTATTCTCTTAAATCTGGTATTTCAGCAGTTTTATTGGTGTAATCAACAAGNTTATTTGTTTCACCTGCCATGGCGGATACAACAACAACAAGGTCGTCTCCTTTATCCTTTGCCTTTGCAACCTTTCTTGCTACATTTTTGATCTTGTCTATATCACCAACCGATGTACCACCAAATTTTTTAACCACTAATGCCATATTTTTTACCTCTCTTAAAAGTTTCCAAATTTTTTATTTTATCCAAAATCTCTTTTTTGCCTTTTATTTCTACTTTTCTACCCTTTTTTTCAATACTGAAAATTAAAACTAAATCAAGATAATTTGCAAGCGATTTAAATTTTTCTGGCCATTCTATTAGTAAAAACCCCATAGTTATGTCAATATCATAAATACCTGTCCGAATAAGCTCGTCATCAGAAGTTATCCTGTATAGATCAGCATGAAANATGCGTGGCATAAAGCCGTACTCGTTTATTATGGTAAATGTTGGACTTGTAACAGCATCTTTGTTTATGCCGTATGCTGTAGCAAAACCCTTTACAAATGTTGTTTTACCAGCGCCAAGTTCACCGGTAAGTCCAATGACTATGCCTGATGGCAGCATCTTTGCTATTCGCCCTGCAAAGCGCATCATTTCTACAGGTGTCTTTATAAACAGCATAAGCTGTCCTGAATGTTTAAAAGGTTCGTCCTTTTTTGGTGGTCTGGACATATTAGTCATACAATTATAAACTCCATAAAAAATAGTTCAATCTTCTGCTATACTCTTATACATAAAATTTCACGGACTGAATAGTCTTAATCAAAATCATGCATATACCGTTAATTTATTTTCATTCCATTTCTATTTCTCAGGATCATTGGCTGTAGACATAAAATTTTAAAATGCTGTGTAAATGAATTTACCAAACAAAACACTCAGTCCAATATATCATGAACTGTTACAGGCTTGATATGGAATATTCTTTATGATATACAGTAATCAAAGAGGAGGAGGGAAAATGAAACGATCTAATTGGTTCTTAAGCTATCCATGGTTTAGGTAGTGTTTTCTAATTGTGGTTCAAATACAACAAAGATTGTGTATTCAAGTTATATAGATACATTGTACCAGATGGGCATTGATAAATATATAGGTTTAGAACCTACAATGGAAACTACACAAACCGAGGCTAATAATAGCACATGGGAGATTTATTATTATGATCCATCTTCACCGGCACGATGCTTCAATGGTAACCAGTACATAGTTTCTCTGCATCGGGGTGATCCTCAGAAGGTTATGCTTTATCTTGAAGGTGGAGGGGCTTGCTGGGATTATAGCACTTGCTATAATTCTGTTATGGCAAAATCTTTTGCCAATCCGGTGCAAATTGGAGGTATGCTTGATACATCCAACGCAGCTAATCCATTTTCAGACTATAGTATAATTTATGCCTCTTACTGTGATGGAAGTGTCTGGTCTGGCGATAATGATGTGGTTTTTACTGATACCACTACAGATGTAACTGCAACTACATATTTTCACGGGTTAGCGAATCTATCTGCTGCTATAACACTTATGAAACAAAACTTTATAAATCCTCGTAGTATTATTGTAGCTGGAAGTAGCGCGGGTGGTTATGGAACATTTATGGGTTATTTTGTGGTACGCACACAGTATCCCTTTACAAGGCTAAATATCATAAATGATTCTGGCGTTGGACTTTTTAACCCTACACAAACAACATTGTTTCAACATATTCTTACAACATGGAATATCAAAGCCATTATACCGTCTGATTGCCTCAAATGTAACCAACAGATGACGTATCTTGTTGATTGGGTACTAAACTATGATACAAATGTAGATTTTGGATTTTTCTCATACTACAACGATGCTATAATAGGATCTGTTTTTTTGCAGATGAATACTGCTGATTTTAGAAATTTATTAATGAGTGTAACAAATGATATTCACAACGCTCATCCAGATAATTTTAAACGTTTTTTTGTAAACGGAAGTATGCATACCATACTTGAGCTTCCCTCATATTATACAACCAAGATTAACGGTACAACCATGGCTCAATGGACAGCAGATATGGTTACGGATACATCTGCATGGCATGATCTATTACAATAAAAAGCTTAAGTATTTAAAAATTGCAATTTTTGACTAACCCTGAAGATGCAAAAGCTGTATATAAAAATAACATGACATAAATGCTCTGCCCTCTCCTTATTTGAAGAGGCCGGATACCCGAGCAGAGCTTGGGTCGGGGAATTCAAAATACCCCGTCTGTTTTTGCTCATATTTGAAGTGTTTTCATTTGATAGACCAAATCGTTTTTCGTTTGATAAATCAAACCGCTACATAACATATTTATGAATTTAT
>JGI24721J26819_10002935_pt1 | contig 18473 bp, 14 predicted proteins | sample YelNatPaOPGAMG01_FD_26819 | JGI IMG/M metagenome (IMG submission 26819) | reverse complement strand
AACCCAGCTAACGGATATTCCCTCAAAAGCACTTGCCCCACACACCCACCTGCCAATCCGTTTTTTCCTCTCCGTTGCAATGATCAGCGCTTTGATCTTGGCTTGCAGCTTATTCGTCCCGCAACAGCCAACAGCTGCCCCAACCGCAACAGTAGAGCCAACATTGCAAGTCGACTTGGATAAAGTCAATGTTGATTACACATATCGCTCGGACTTAATCTCCATTATTTATCCGTTATATGGGTCGATTCTGGATGATTTCACGATTGTCACTATCACCAATACGAATGAAGTACCAGTCAAAATTATGGTCAGCAGTGAAGTACAAGGCTATACCACAAAATCAGTGGATACCATCACCATAGATGCCCAAAGCACAGAAGAAATACGCCAAAACCCGCGCTTGGATTCCAGCGCCTTTGAACGCTTGAATGTAGAACAACCAGCTCAATTCCAAATCAAAGTCAGCGCATTAGAAAATGGAGTAGAAAAAATACTCCTGGAAGATAGCGGTGAAACCCTCGTGTTTGCCCGCCGCGATTTCCCTTGGAGTATTCCTGGCATGACCGAGCAGGAAGACTTTGAACTCCTTGGCGCCATGGTCACGCCGAATGATCCCGCGGTTGAGCAATTATTACGCCACGCTGCGGATTACACACAAAGCGGATCTATGTGGGGAGGGTATAACGGTGCCAATAACGATGAAGATGGTGATGTATGGGAGCGTTTAGAGGCAATATGGAAAGCCGAACAAAATGAGTATGGGCTAACCTACCTGAGTACCTTGGTCACTTATGCCCCTGGGGACATCCAACGCATCCGCTTACCCCGTGAAACCCTGGAACAGCGCGCTGGGAATTGCATTGACCTAGCACTGCTCTTCGCTTCCGCTGCTGAAGCAATCCGCCTGGAGCCAGCCATTATTGGCATCCCTGGACATGCCTTTGTCGCTATTCGAACGGATCAAACCAATTCCATTTATTACTTTATCGAGACGACTTTGATTGGTCAATCCGATTTCAGCGATGCGGTTAGCATGGGAAAAGATGAATGGTATGAAGTCAAAGAGAAAGTAGAAAACGGGGAGCCTTCTTATAACTGGGTTACGATTGCGGATGCGCGTGAAAAAGGGATTTTACCCTTACCTTGGCCATAAATCTTCCTTAACGAGCGATAGTATCAGTCTGCAACAAACGCTGAAACAGGCGCACCCCACTCATTGCGTCATTAACCCAAGCGTCCGCGCCAACATACTCACACACCTGCTCGTTCAATTGATTGCCACCAATCACAATCGGGGTATGAGCAACTTGTTCATCGGGTGCATTACGCAATAGCTTAACGGTCTCCATCATACTTTCATAAGAACTGGTCAATAATCCCGAGAGGCCAATGATTTGGGGATGAATATCTAAAGCTGAGCGTAAAAATTCCCTGGCAGGAACATCCACTCCGAGATCATGCACCGTAAAGCCATAACAGGTTAGCAATAGACTAAGATTATTTTTACCGATGTCATGTATATCGCCTTCCACGGTACCGAGCAATATAATGCCAGAATGATTACCTTGAAACTGTTCTTTTATTATTGGGGTTAAGATATCCATAACCTCACGGAATATTTCCCCCGCCATAATTAAAGCCGATAGATAATATTCTCCTTTTTCATAGCGTTCCCCCACCTGACGCATGCCTTCTTGGCAATCCTGTACAATCTGAATGGGATTCGTCTCTCTTTCTAATAGTGTTACAACTAAAGCCAAAGCAGACTCTTCCTTCAAATCAGCAATATTTTGAATAAGCTCTTGGCGTTGAGCAATAAGCGTTTGTTGTTTTGACATGGTAAGTCCTTCCTCTGGCAAATTTTTAGTCATGAACTTGAATACCTACATGAGCTGTGAAATGTAACCGATCGCTAGGGATTACAAACCACCCCCAGCTGATTGGACGATTCTGATAATCATAAAAAAGATGCTCTAAATAAAATGCTGCGGTGGGCAATGGTTTTTTAAGCAAGTCCGCTTCTTCGGCATTTAAGAGTGTCGCTTCAATGGATAAATGTCCATATTTGAGAAGCGAGTGATCACCACCCGCAAATAACCCTTGCAGTGTGGTGACATCGAGTTCGGCTTCTACAATAGGTCGGGTCGGATCATAAATGAGGTATGCCCGATGATAAAATACGGGTGTTGTTTGACGGGTAAAGAGACGGCGAATATAAATCGTGGGAGCGCCGGGTGAGATTTCCAATTTGCGAGCAGTACGTTCATCAGCAGATACAACCCGCACATCCAATAATTTCACAGTACCCCCATTTTCAGCTTTAAAGAGATCCTTTAGCTCCTGCAAATCAAATGTTGCGGTGCTAAGTTCTAAAGTTTTGACAAAAGTCCCCCGACCTTGGGCAGTACTGATAATACCCTCGTCGGCTAATAAGTTTATCGAACGTCGCACAGTCATTGGACTGATGCCATAACGACGACACAATTGTGATTCTGACGGAAGCTGATCACCTGGTCGAAATACCCCTTCCGCAATCTGACGACGTAAAATGGATGCCAGTTGTACATAAGCTGGTTCATAAGAATCACGGTCAATTTGATCGCGATCAGCGAATGTCATAGAAATTTCTCTCATCATTTGATCTATATAATTATGCACCTCTTTAGCAATTTTTGCAACTACTTGACAACTTCCCTAGGGAAGTATATAATTTGATTATAACTTCCCTATATAACTATACCAGATAAATCGAGAAATGCAAACCACCAGAACAAAAGTTATCGCCTGTGCAACCGTCATTGAAGAGATGCTTCCCTATCTTCCACCGAATATAGAGTATGAAGTACTCGATTTTGGATTACACCTTTCCCCAACCAATTTACGACAAAGACTTCAAGAAGCAATTGATGCTTCAAGCTCTCAATTTAATACCATTTTGCTAGGATATGGTTTATGCTCGATGGCAGTAATCGGTCTGAAAGCTACCAACTGTCGCTTAGTAATCCCGCGCACAGATGATTGTATCGCTATTTTTCTTGGTTCTCAGAAAGCTTACCGTGAACAAGCACATAAAGAAATTGGCACCTATTACCTCACAAAAGGGTGGATTGAGGTGGCTGATACTCCCTTTGACGAATATGAACGCTTGATCTCCCAATATGGCGTCGAAAGAGCTGACCGGATTATGCATGCCATGTTAAAAAATTACACTCGTCTCGTTTATATTGATACCGGAAACAGCGATAAAAGCCAATATGTAGCCTATGCCCGTAAAGTCGCCGAGCAATTCCATCTCCGCTTTGAAGAGATTAAAGGATCCAACGAATTGATCATAAAGATGTTGAATGGTGATTGGGATGATGATTTTTTGGTCGTTGAACCTGGCCATACTATCTCCTATCTAGATTTCAAACTCCTTAAGCCAAAAAATATCAGTGCAGATGTCCATTTCAATATACCTAAGGTAACAGCAGAATGAACGATACAGCAAGAACGATGGATATTCCATATCAACAAAATACGCGAATAATACTGATCCGCAAAACCAGAGGTAATCCTTCCCATATCTTTTCTTAAACCAATCACGGAAGGAGCAAACAGATGAAAATAATTGGAGAAAAAATCAATGGTACCCGCAAACGTGTGGCACAAGCTATTGAAGAAAGAGAGGCTGCATATATTCGTGATTTAGCTATCAAGCAAAGTGAGGCAGGCGCAAACTGGTTGGATGTTAATGCGGGCACTCATCCAAGCCGCGAAGCAGATGACCTTCTTTGGTTAATAGAAAATATTCAATCGGTGGTAGATACTCCGCTCTGCCTAGATAGTGCCAACCCGCAAGCATTACAAATTGCCATTTCTGCGGTAAAGAAGACACCGATGATCAATTCCATTTCTGGCGAACCGGAACGACTGCAAAATATTCTCCCAATTGTGGCAGAGTATGGATGTCAGGTGATTGCCTTGGCGATGGATGGAAAGAAAATACCAGAAACCAGTCAAAAGCGGTTAGAAGTTATCCACAAAGTAATGGAGGAGACTCGCAAATTTGGGCTACCAGACGAAAATATCTACCTTGATCCATTAGCAATGACTGTTTCTACCAATACTCAATCCGCTATGATCGCGATTGAAACCATGCAAGCGGTCCGAAAGGAATATCCCAAAGCTCACTTAACCATAGGATTGAGCAATATTTCTTTTGGCTTACCCGCTCGGTCGAACATTAATCGAGTTTTCCTGACCATGGCTCTCATGGCTGGGCTAGACTGTGCCATTCTTGATCCACTTGATAGAGAAATTCAAGCAACGATTGTGACAACCGAATTGTTATTAGGGCGGGATGCTCATTGCCTCAACTATATCCGCGCCGCCCGAAAGGGGTTATTCGAGCCACTCCAGGGCTCATAAGAAAACACAACCAAACGACCACCATTTATTATGAAAGGAGATCCTATGTCCCAAGAGCTTGTTCAAGCTATCACCGAGATGCGCGAAGAAGATGCGCTGAAAATAACCAACCAAATGTTAGAGGCAGGTACTGACCCACTAGAGGTGTTGGAGGCCTGCCGCAATGCTATGGAGATCATTGGTAAGCAGTTCGAAACCGGCGATTGTTTCATCCCCGAATTGATCCTCGCTGGTGAAATGCTTAAACAAATCTCTGAAATCATCAAACCACGCCTGAAAAAAGAAGCAGTGCAAAAGAAATTTGGTAAAGTGGTCATCGGCACCGTTGAGGGTGACATTCACGATATTGCGAAAAACATCGTCGCTTTTATGCTGGATATCAACGGTTTTGAAGTTACCGATTTAGGTGTAGACGTTCCACCGATGAAATTTGTCGAAGCCACAAGGCAAACCGGTGCGAAAGTCGTCGCACTTTCCGGTTTCCTCACCCTCGCGTATGACCCAATGAAAGCTACCGTTGAGGCCCTGAAAGCCGCTGGTTTGAAGGATGTCAAAGTGATGATTGGCGGTGGCCAAATTGACGAGCAAATCCGTCAGTTCACCGGTGCAGATGGCTGGGGGCGTGACGCCGTGGCAGCAGTTAAAATGGCTAATCAGTGGTACGGAGTAAACTAAAATGAACGCTCAAACTCACATCAAATATGAAAATAAATTCAATGAATGGATTTCTCCACAAGGTATGACATTCGCTTCTGCAGAAGCGGAAAAAGCATATAAGACTCGTACTCAAATGATCAAAGATGTTGTTGAACTGAAAAAGCCAGTGCGCATACCGATTTGTCCTAACATCGGCTTTTACCCTTTTAATTATGCCGGAGTAACACCGCAAGAGGCTATGTATGATTATGATAAGCTGGGATACGCATTAAAGAAATTCCATGCTGATTTTCAACCAGATTCCTTAGCAAGCTCACCAATTTATGGTCCTGCTCCAATTTTTGAGTTGCTAGATTATAAACTTTACCGCTGGCCAGGCCATGGTGTTCCCCCCACCACACCCTATCAATGCATCGAAGGGGAGTACATGCGCGGCGATGAATATGATCTTTTTATCCAGGATCCATCCAATTTTTTCATGCGTTTTTATCTTCCCCGTATCCTTGGAGCATTAGAACCTTGGCAAATGCTTTCCCCGTTTACGGATATTTTGGAATTGCCATTTATTGGAGGTTTCCTGGTACCTTTAGGGATACCGCCCGTTCAAGAAAGCTTCCAAAAATTAATCAAAGCTGGGCAAATGGCAATGGATTGGATTCAGAAATGTCTTGCCATTGATGGGGAAACAACCTCGAATTTGGGGATTCCAGGGTTGATCGGTGGTTTTTCAAAAGCGCCTTTTGATATCCTGGGTGATACATTGCGCGGTACCCGCGGTATTATGCTGGATATGTACCGTCAACCCAAAAAACTTCTAGCTGCATTAGAGCGCTTAGTTCCTATCGCGATCGATTTGGGTGTTCGCTCTACTGCTGCAAATCATCACCCAATTGTATTTATTCCCTTACACAAAGGTGCAGATGGGTTTATGTCTAATCAAGACTTCAAGACTTTTTATTGGCCCACATTAAAAGCATTAGTGATTGGGTTGATTGATGAGGGTTGTGTCCCTTATTTGTTTGTAGAAGGTGGATATAATCAACGCTTGGATATTATCGCTGATGCGGATATTCCCAAAGGTAAAACAATTTGGATTTTCGACCAGACTGATATGAAAGAGGTAAAGAAACGATTTGGAGGATGGTCTTGTTTTGGCGGCAATGTACCAGCATCACTTCTCAAAGCTGGAACACCTTCAGAAGTTGAGAGATATGTCAAATGGTTAATTGATGAAGTTGGTAAAGATGGTGGTTATATTCTCTCAACTGGTGCTGTAACAGATGATGCACAAGCTGAAAATCTACATGCCATGATTGAAACCGGTAAAAAATACGGGAAATACTAAATGGAAAACGGTGACAGCCGTTTGAAAAACGGCTGTCACCTTATCACAACAAACCTGCATGATAACTAGAACCACGACAACATCGGCATATGCATGGGTGATCCTTGCGGTTGTTTATTTTGCCAGCATTGCTGCACCGCTCAATCAATATAAAACCCCTCCCATTACGCCTATATTGATNCAAAATCTTCACATCAATTTGACTCAAGCGGGCTTTTTGATGTCCTCCATTGCCCTGACTGGTTTTCTTTTNGCTTTGCCTGCTGGTCTAATATTACAGCGCTTTGGAACAAAAAGAAGTGGATTATTAGCTCTTGGCTTCTTGATTACTGGTGGGGTAATGGGGGCAATCGCACCAACTTTTTTCGTCTTAGCTATCAGTCGGATCATTGAGGGAATTGGTGCTGGTTTAATAGGAGTGATTGCTCCGGCGACACTAGCCCAATGGTTTCCACCTCGCCAATTAGGAACAGCGATGGGTATTTGGGCAACCTGGGCACCGGTTGGGAGTATCGTCATGTATAATATTGCCCCTGCTTTAAATTCCCATTTCGGGTGGAGATCGATTTGGTGGTTCGGAGTAGGCTATACCATTCTAACGGCGTTATTGTATGCTAATTTTATTCGTCGTCCACCGGAAGAAAAAAAGGAAATTAAGCCATCCAATCCGCTTTCAGAAATGCGAAGTGCGTTTTCACAACGGGGGATATGGTTGTTAGCCATTACTTTTGCCTGTTTTAATTTGGTCTTGGTGTCATTGGGTACTTATTATCCTACGTTCTTAAGCACAATACATGGCTATTCATTGGATAAGGCTGGGTTCTACAGTAGTCTTGCGACCATGTTGATCCTTTTTTCTGCTCCATTTGCTGGCTGGCTCTCCGATCGCATAGGGTCTCGCCGTTGGTTCCTGGCAGGACCATTTTTAGCGATNGCCGTTCTCCTATTATTTCCATTTCGAGTCAGTGGCTGGCAAATTATTTTGGTCATGATTCTACAAGGTTTAATAGCTGGCGCAATCCCAACGATGACTTTTGCCGCTACTTCTGAGGTGGTAGCCAAGCCAGAATGGGCTGGGTTGGGACTTGCTTTAATTCTCGTGGGACAAAATTTTGGTCAATTGATTGGACCGATCTTTTTTGGTGATATCGCCCAATATTATGGCTGGATAATTGCTGGATATTCTTTAATTCCCTTTTGTTTAGTTGGTTTTGGGTGCGCTTGGAAACTGCGTCTCCATTAAATTCATTTTCTATTTTCAACCCTTTTCCCTTCATGTTACAATAGTATTTGTTCGCCGTTTAATCTGGAGGAAACTTAATGACAATCCAGCATCTCATTATGTTGGTCATCGTTATTGGCGCGGTGATCCTGTTCTCTCTCGAGGTCTTTTCCATTGATATTATTGCACTGGGGGTATTATTAAGCTTAATCCTGACCGGCTTGCTGCCATTGGAGAGTGCCTTTGCTGGTTTCGGCAATGAAACGATCATTATCATTGTGGGACTGCTCATCCTTACTGCGTCCTTGATCCGCAACGGGGCAATTGAATTAATCAGCCGCAAAATTCTGGGGCGCACGAACAACAATTCCAACCATTTGCTCTTCTTGTTGATGGCGCTCGTCTCTTTCACGAGCAGTTTTATCAGTAACACCGCTGCTACAGCATTGTTTGTCCCGATTGGTACGGCGGTGGCACAACGAACTCGTTTGAATCTATCCAAAGTGCTCCTTCCGGTTGCCTATGCAGCCATTTTAGCGAGCTCGGTCACCTTGGTAGCCTCGTCTACGAATATTGTCGTCAGCGGTATCTTGCAGCAGTATGGGCAAGCAAGATTGGGCCTCTTTGAGTTAACCCCGGTTGGATTACCCATTATGCTGATTGGCCTTATTTATATGGTTGCCATTGGTTTAAAACTCATCCCTCAAAGGGCGGTACCAGATACCCTGGCGGATGAATTTGGCTTACGCCCTTATATCTCGGAAATTGTGCTGCTGCCAAATTGTCAATTGATTGGTAAAACTATTTTTGAGGCGGATTTGAGCAACAAACTCGATCTAACCATTCTGGCGCTATACCGTGATGAAAACCGCCAGATCATACCTTCCGCGAATACGATTTTACGCGAAGGAGATGTGTTACTCGTAGAAGGCAGCCGCGATCAAATTTTAAAGGCGAAAGATAACATTGGGATAGAACTCTACCATGAAAGCGCTTCTAATCAAGAGATGCAGGGTCTCGAGAAACGGCTTTATGAAGCTATTATTCTGCCGCGTTCTTTCTTGATCGGCCGGACATTACGCGGGTTAAATTTGCGCAGCCGTTACCGGGTGAATGTTTTAGCAATTCATCGCCAAGAAGAAACCATCACGCAAAAAATCAATCAGATTGTATTGAAATTAGGTGATGTGCTTTTGATTCAGGGTGAATCGCAAGATGTGGCGGCTTTGGAGAATAACGGCATGTTTCGTATCATCAACCAGATTGAGGAACGCCGGTTAGATACCCGCCGCACACGCACTGCCACCTTGATCTTCGTTGGAGTGTTGTTATTGTCCGCAATTGGCATCATTGCCCTTCCGGTTGCCATTCTCGGTGGGGTTATTTTAGCTTTCTTAACCCGTTGTATCACTCCCGAAGAAGCTTATCGTGAAGTCGAATGGAAAATTGTGATTCTGATTGGCAGCATGCTGGGATTAGGGATGGCAATGGAGCAAAGCGGTACGGCTCAGTTTCTGGCGCAGCAATTGGCTCACTGGGTAGGGGCAGCCCATCCAGTATGGTTGTTAAGCGGTTTTTTCTTATTGTCGCTGCTCCTTACTCAACCCATGTCGAATCAAGCCGCTGCGGCAGTCGTGTTACCCGTTGCCATCCGAACAGCGCTTCAATTAGGGCTCAACCCGCGTGCATTTGCTGTGATGATCGCTATCGGTGCCAGTGCTTCGTTCATAACCCCTTTAGAGCCAGCTTGTTTGATGATCTATGGGTTAGGGCGTTACCGATTTTTTGATTTTGTCAAAGTCGGGAGTCTATTGACGGTTTTTATTTACCTTGTGGCAATCATCCTGGTTCCCTGGATCTGGCATTTGAGATAAAGCAAGGATAATAAAAGGCAAGTTGGCCAGATGTTTATGAAAAGAATGGCTGGACTTGTCATAATCTAATGACCAATCCACCATTGCACTTGCAATGCAATATCTCGTCGGTCTATAAATAAACACCGACTCAGGCACTATATCAAATGAAATGGTTAATTAAAAAGATCTCTCCCCCTTTTTTATCTTTTACCCTTTGCGAGCGTAATCCGGCAGCAAAATCGGTGAGCGCAGAGCACCATTGATCCCCACCGAATCGAGTTGCCGATTCCAGGCTGACACATGTTCCAATGTTGGTTTTCCGTGGGTTATTTCTTTACACAAAGCTGCAGCTGTTCTTCCGGCACGCCTGCCAAAAACGCATACATCCAATAAACTGTTGCCCATTAATCGGTTGCGTCCATGGACTCCACCACTGGTTTCACCTGCTACTAACAAGCCCGGTACACTCGTATGGCAATTGGCATCAATTTTAACCCCGCCATTTTGGTAATGCAGGGTTGGATAAACCAAAATGGGTTGTTTGGTCATGTCAATATTAAAGCGACGATATTGCCGAAACATTGCTGGTAAGGCTTTCTCGATCGTCCCTGCACCGTTTATTAAATCAATCATGGGTGTATCGAGCCACACCGCCGGTTGCCCACCAGGAGTGACGATACCCAAATGCCTTTCTTTGCATTCGCGAATAAACGCTGCTGCTTCTACATCGCGCGGCTCGAGAGGATAGACAAACTGCTCGCCTTTGATATTCACCGGTTGGGCACCTAACCCACGCACTTTTTCTGTGACCAATTGCCCTAAGATTTGTTCCGGGTAGGCTGCTCCTGTGGGATGATATTGCATGGTATCCAAGAATACCAGTTCTGCACCTGCCCGATAAGCAAGCACGATGCCATCTCCGGTGGCGCCATAATGATTGGTGGTTGGAAACCCTTGGTAATGCAGACGCCCGCTTCCACCAGTTGCGATAACCACTACTTTAGTTTTAACATAAAAATAGTGACCGGTTTCCAAATTCATCAGGATCGCACCACAGACACTACCTTTATCATCTAGTACTAATTCAACCGCCGGTGAGAATTCCATCACATCAATATCCGGACGGTTACGAACTTCATCTCGTAAGACACGCATGATTTCTGCACCACTGTAGTCACGCGCCGAATGCATTCGTTTGCGGCTTGTACCTCCCCCGTGTTCTTCCATCATTGTCCCATCTGGATATTTATCAAACATGACACCTAAACTTTCCAACCAATCAATGACTAATGGTGCATCTTTAACCAATGCTTCCACNAGATCAGGAAAGTTTGCAAAATGCCCCCCTCCAATCACATCTAGGTAATGAATTGCCGGTGAGTCGTTTGGCCGATCGGCTGCTTGAATGCCACCTTGNGCCATCATGGTATTGGCATCTCCAAAGCGTAATTTCGTGGCAAGAATCACTTTCGCGCCATTCTCCTGTGCCAGCAGCGCTGCGCTTGCCCCTGCCCCTCCCCCGCCGATGACCAAAATATCGGACTCATATTCGGGTTGACTCAAATCGAAATCTTCACTTACATGAGGCCTTCCTTCGATGACTTTAGCTAACTCTAATGGCATACGCATACCTTTACAACACCCAACCCGTATTTCTCGCATTCCTTCTGTGAGATAATCTGGGTGAAAAGAGTTCAGTAATTTTTGGCGTTCTTCCAGCGACATCGTTGGGAATACCTGACCGATGCGTTGGGCACGGGTAGCCTCAACCACTTTTATACTTTCCAACATTTCAGCAGTATAGGTCATCTCATCCTTCCTTATGGTTCAATTGTGCGGGCGACATAACGCTCTTTTAATGCATTGCTATCCAAGTTTTTCAGTTCTGTGAGTTCCGCATCGAACGCGCCTTGTTGAATCTCACTCACACGTTGTGCTAAATGGGCTGATCGTGGTGCTAAATATTTACCATATAGTCGCCGAGCAAGGATGGCAATGTTATACTGTGGCTCTTCGGCAGGGCAGCGAGCGGCACAAAGGCCACACATAATACAATCAAAAGACATGTTTGCCAGACTCTCGATATCACCGCGCATTGCTGCTGCCATATATCCTTTGACATTAAGCTCTTGCGGACATGCTTTTGTGCAGGTACCACATCCCAAACAGCGTAAAATCTCAGGATAAACCTGAAAAAGCGTTGTCGCTTTTGCCTCCAACTCATTGATATCATAACTGGCTCGTTTGGCAGGGAAAAAGGGTATCTGTCCCAAATACATTTCCGGTTTCACCACTGTTTGGCAGGCTAATCCGAAATATAGTTTGGGATCATCTTTGATGCGGTAGACCGTTGAGCACGCCCCGCAGAATCCGCCGCGACAACCGACACCCCGAATCAATGTATAACCAGCCCATTCCATCGCTTTCATGATGGTGAGGCTGGATGGTACTTCATACCGTTTTCCCATGATATAAATTGGAACTAACTCATACGCTTCTGCCATAATTCCTTCTCCTCATTTCCTGAAGATGTGTTCCGTTTCGCTCCTTCAGAGTGTACTTTTCAGGTTACTACTCGTTTTGAAATAGGTTTGCTTTTTCATTCACCAACCTCCGTCCATTCATCCGCTTTAAATGTGACTAAAGGAAGTGCCTCATCCATGCTGCGCCCTGGTTGGTAATCAAATGTCTTTTGCAGTTGTTGACCAACCGTGCGAAATACCAATCCAACCGGTAGTTCAGCTGGACAAGCTTCGGTACACATNCCACAACCAACGCAGGACAACGCCATATGGTTCATGCGAGTAAGATGAAACAACATNGTATCGGCTGGCATTCGAAAAGCGCCTTTTTGCTGCGACCATTCTATATATTGCATTGGTTCGTGATCGAAGACCGCGCTCTTGAACACACAAGTCTTGCAATAACAAATCGGGCAAACAGTCATGCAGTTATGACAACGAATACAAGCGGCAAAAACATTTTGGATTCCATTCTCATCCGCAATTCGTTCGTGTATTTCTGTAAAAACTGTATCGCGTCGTTGACTTCGATATCCTATTAGTTCGCTGACGACCTTATTTTGGCTGCTAGCTGGAGCAGGGCTTAGATTTAATTTTTCAGCAAGTGAATCATCGACTTCTAAAAAGAGCGCTTCATCTAAATCGCTTTCCAACAACTTTATGCGAAGTGCGGCTTTTTCAAAAGTGGGTTGTTCACATATCTGACAGGCGGAACGCAAGGATGGATTATCACTTTGGGGATTCTTCTGCAGAGCCTGGAAAAGCTCTTTCCATAATGGCTGGTCTGATTCGGATTCTTTTTTTAGAAAAGTCGGCACATTATAGGTGCCTGCGCAATCAATCGCAATAAGCAATAAATCATCAAGGCTAGCTTGTTGCATTTTGGTTAGCTCTACCAAAGCCCTTAACTCACAAGATCGCATGACAACACCAACGCGGGCGCGCGGCTTACGCACACTGACTTTGCCTGCTAATGTGGCTGTATTGACCGCCAGCACCGGCGCAAGCGGATCAGCGTGATCCAATAAATCGGGGTTGCTTACTAAAGCCGGTGTGATTGTACCTTTTGGTGTACGCATGGGTAACAACAAAGCATCCACTATTTTTTCCGCGAGCAATTTCTTAAATAACGCCTGTAGTGCTTCTAAGGTACTTCTATTTTCAAGTTGGATTATTGCTTCCATATTTTTCTCTTCATTACATCAGCCAAAATTTCTTACGAATGACGTCCCGATGAAATTCGAGACGTTTAGTTATTTTCCTGATTATTGCTAAACTAGACTGCCCAAATTTGTTTGTAAGGGTTTGGACCCATGGCTTTAATCGCGGCTGTCATTTCCCGCACCGTATCGGCGAAGCGTGTACCTTCACTAGCGCTGATCCAGCGCAGCCAAATGCGCTCCTCTTCAAATCCAGTATTTTTCAAGATTTCTTTCAAGGCAACGATCCGCCGCCGGGCTTTGTAATTGCCTTCCTGATAATGGCAGTCGCCAGGATGACAGCCGCCGATGAGAATGCCATCCGCCCCAGATAAATCAGCCTTAAGCACATAAATGGGGTCAACCGCTCCGCTACACATCAGGCGAATTATGCGTATATTGGGTGGATATTGCAGCCGGCTGGTCCCAGCCAGATCCGCCCCTGTATAGGTACACCAGTTACAAAGAAAAGCGATGATTTTTGGCTCAAAAGTTGTTTCACTCATCTTCCATCATTCCTCATTGTGCTCAATGATTAATCAAATAAGTATCACAGCAATATTTCTTATGCAATTGCCGCATCAATCATTTCTGCAATTTGTAAAAATTCGAACCCTAGCTGCTGGCTTGCCTTGTTAGGGCACGCTACTACACAAGCCCCACATCCCTGACATAACACAGCCACGACTTCTGCATACGCAGCACCAGCTTCCAAACGCCGTGCTCCATACGGACACACCTCTACGCACAACCCGCACGCGGAACATAAACGTGGATTGACGCTGGCGATAATTGGAGTGGCGGTTAATTCTTTCTTTGCCAGGAGTGCAACCGCTCGAATGGCAGCAGCTTTTGCTTGAGCGATTGTTTCATCCATGGCACGGGGTGAATGTGCTAAACCGCATAAATAAACTCCATCGGCGGCAAAGTCAACTGGGCGAAGTTTTACATGCGCTTCCAAGAAGAAACCTTCGGCTGTTAAAGGTAATTTCAACAATTGGCTCAACGCCTCATTGCCTGGTTGTGCTTCCACCCCAATGCTCAACACAACCCGTTCTGATTCAAACTTGAGCCATTCTTGTTCCGGTTGTGATAACACCTCAACCTCCAGCGTCGAAGTCCCTTGTTTTACCTTAGGTGGTGTTTGGGGATCGAATTGAACGAAGATCACCCCATTTTGACGAGCTTCCTGATAAAGGCGTTCCCGAAAGCCATAGCTGCGGATATCACGATATAGGATCACTACTTCGCTTTGGGGTGACCGCCGTTTGATTTCCAGCGCATTTTTAATCGCCTGGGTGCAGCATATACGCGAGCAATAGGGGTGGTCATCATCGCGCGAATCGACACACTGAATCATGACTACCCGCTGTGGTAAGGCAGTCCCATTCATCAATTCTGCTTCCAGCTCTCTCTGAGAAATCACTCCCGCCAACTCACCATAACCATAAAGTCGAGTGGGGATCTCGCGGGCACCACTTGCGACAACAATGGCACCATGGGGAATCTCCTCTCTGCTTCCATCCTTATGACAGATAGTAGAGACATATTGCCCAACATATCCATGGATATCTAGGACTTCGCTTTCAGTGAAGACAGAGATGCGTGGGTCACTACGTACTTGATGGATTAATTCAGATAAAACCGCCTGTGGATTACTGCCATCAACTCCCACAAAAATATGCCGCAAGTTCCCGCCTAGCTCNNCCTCCCGTTCTACCAGGTAGACCGGGAAACCCTGTTGGGCAATGGATTGAGCTGCTGTCAACCCGGCTAAACCTCCCCCGATCACCAGTGCCTGGTGAGAAATCTCGAAGGTGCCGCGCTTAATGGGCTTTAAGCGACGCGCTTTCGCTACTGCCATTGCCACCAATTCTTTGGCTTTCTCTGTGGCAATTTGCGGTGTGGCACGATGTACCCAGGCGTCTTGTTCGCGTATGTTCGCCAGTTCAAATAGATGAGGATTCAGACCTGCCTGGCGGATGGTATCTTGGAAGAGAGGCTCATGCGTTCGGGGAGTACAACTGGCAACCACCACGCGGTTCAAACCGTGCTCGCGGATTTTAGCGGTGATCTTTTGCTGGGTATCTTGCGAGCAAGTATACAGATTCCGTTCTGCGTAAGCTACATTCGGTAATGTTTTGGCGAATTCCACAACATCAGGTACATCTACCACCCCTCCGATGTTGATGCCACAATGACAAACAAACACACCCACACGTGGTTCTTCCTGACTTACATCTCTTTCAGGTGGATAAACCGCTTGACGAGTGAGCGTACCGCGCCCACCGGCTAATAAGGCGGAGGCTTGTGCGGCAGCACAACTGGCTTCAATAACTGTTTCCGGGATGTCCTTCGGTTCACTAAATGCCCCTGCTACATAAAAACCTTCTCGATTGGTCTGGGCAGGATGATAAAGTGGTGCTTCAGCAAAACCAAATTCATTCACCCGAATGCCTAGCCTGTGAGCTGTTTCTATTGCAGCAGAGCTTGGTTTAAGTCCAACGGACAATACTACCAAATCGAACTCTTCTTCCTGAGGGATTGGCTTACCTTCGGCTGTAAAAGTGACATAGTTAACCCGTAAATTTTTACTCCGCGGAACCTCTTTGACACTGGAAACCATGCTGCGAATATAGCGAACTCCATTTTCCTTTTCTGCGCGCGTGATATAGGCATCAAATCCCTTGCCAAAAGCGCGGATATCCATATAGAAAATTGTCGCTTGAATATTGCTATCATGCTCCATCGCAATGATGGCTTCTTTGGTGGCATACATGCAACACACCGATGAGCAATATCCTTGATCACAACTGATATCGCGTGAGCCCACACATTGGATCCAGGCAATCTTCCGCGGATGAGCGGCATCGGATGGGCGCTGAACCACTCCAGAGAATGGCCCAGAAGCGCTTAACATGCGTTCAAATTGGATGCTGGTAACCACATTCGCATATCTTCCATAGCCATATTCTGGGCGTATTGAACCATCCATTGGTTCTACGCCGGGAGTGAGCAGGATTGCGCCAACCGGAATTTCTTCTATCGTCTCGACTTGATTGTGATCGATGGCGTTGGCACGGCAGGTATAGACGCATTGCAAACATTCCGAACAAATCCCGCAACCTAAACAGCGGGAAGCTTCGGCGCGCGCTTCCTCTTCGCTTAAACCTAGATAGACCTCTGCAAAGTCATGTTTGCGTTCTGCGGCGGGTCTTGGTTTGGTATCATGGCGGATATGATAGTCCTGTGCAGCAGTGATCGCGCGTTGTTGGATTTCTAATTCACTAAGCTGAACTAATGGAGGTCGTTGGAGTTCTGATTTTAGCGGTTTACCCTGTAAGAAACGGTCAATCGATGTGGCAGCACGGTGACCTGCAGCAATAGCATTGACGATGAAGGAAGTACCGGTCACGACATCCCCACCAGCAAAAATCCCGGGGACATTTGTAGCCAATGTTTCCTCATCAACNNGGGGAAAACGNCCGCGCACCATCTCCACTTTTCCCTGAAGGCATTCCACTTGCGGGCGCTGCCCGATGGCGAATATCACTGTATCGGCAGCAATGATTTCTTCCGTGCCGGTAATTTCATCAAAATCTGGCCGTCCATCCACAAAACCACGAAAGTTGATTTGAGTGCAACGGACGCCGGTCACTTTGCCGTTATTTTGAGCGATTTCCTTGAAAGTACGCGAAGGGAAGACCTCAATCCCTTCGTCCTGTGCATCACGGATTTCCCAATCATGCGCTGGCATTGTCTCTCGACTTTCCAAACAAGACATTCCAACCCAACTCGCCCCAAGCCGTATTGCGCTCATCGCTGCGTCAATGGCAACATTGCCACCGCCGAGCACCAGAACCCTTTTCCCTTTGATAAATTGGTCTAAGTCTTCGGTCGCGCTCAAGCTAACTTGGCGTAAAAAGTCCGTTGCCACCAATACCTGTGGCAAATCCACTCCAGGGATGGGCAGCTTAATTCCGCCATGAGCACCTACTGCCACGAAAACAGCGTCGTAACCTTGCTCTAACAGACCTGGCACATCTTTAACCGGGGAATTCAACCGTAATTCCACACCCTCAGCCAGGATTTCATCAACTTCCCGTTGCACCAACTCATAAGGGAGTCGATATTGCGGTACTCCAACGCGCATCATCCCGCCTGCCACTGGCAAGGCTTCAAATACAGTAACAGCATACCCCAACCGGCGTAAATCTAAAGCACAGGTCAATCCAGCGGGACCAGCGCCAACAACAGCGACGTTTTTATGACGGGTATCTGTTTGAACTTCATGCCACTTCACTGCCTGTGGATCGAGCTCGCCGTGATCCATCTTAGACCAAACCCAGTCAGTGACAAATCGTTTGAGCGCCATAATATTCACCGGCTCACTCACCTGGTTTAATGAGCAAGCATCCTCACAGCGATGATTGCAGACTCTGCCGCACACAGACGGGAAAGGATTATCTTCTTTGATGGTACGATAAGCGTCTAAATAGCGGCCCTCGCGCACCAAAGCAACATAGCCTTGAGCTCGTTGGTTGATCGGGCAGGCATTTCGACAAGGTGACATACCTTGCTTTTCAATCGCATAAGCGTTTGGAATCGCCTGCGGATAAGGTTTATAGATGGCTTTTCGAAGCGATAAATCACCATTGAATAAATCCAGGCGTGGCACAGGACAAGCTGTTGCGCAATCCCCACAACCAGTGCAAGCGTCCAGTTTAACATAGCGGGGTTTTCGTTTTACTTTGGCACGAAAATCACCCGCTTCTCCTTCTACTCCTATTACTTCCGATGTGGTTAGGATTTCAATATTGAGATGACGACCGACCTCAACCAGCTTGGGAGACATGATGCACATGGCGCAGTCATTGGTGGGGAAGGTCTTATCCAACTGTGCCATTGTCCCGCCAATCGCCGGACTACTTTCGACCAGGTAGACCTTAAACCCGGCTTCGGCGAGGTCAAGGGAAGCTTGCATACCCCCAATCCCAGCGCCGATAACCATCACCGCTCCAATCGGTTTTTTATTATTTTCTCCTATAGTATCTGTCATAATTTTCGCTCAATCTACCAAATTTATAAACTCATATTTTGCATGTATCATTTGCCATTGTTTTTCTCTGCTAAAAATCTTTTCTAGCCTTTTTGTGGTAATACCTGATCTAACAATGGAAGCGGATTGATTAAATGCTTTTTCCACCATCCCGAAGCCTCGGTTAAATTAAATGCCAATCCGATGAGCTCGGTAAAATA
>JGI24721J26819_10002902_pt1 | contig 18608 bp, 18 predicted proteins | sample YelNatPaOPGAMG01_FD_26819 | JGI IMG/M metagenome (IMG submission 26819) | reverse complement strand
TGATAGTGTTTTGCGACGATGCGTTTAGCTACCCGGGGCTGCACACCGGGTTTGGCTTGGGCCGCAAAGGCGGGTTTGTGGGCCTCTACCAAGCCGGCATCCTCAAAGACAGCGTCATTTACGGCCTGCAGCCGACCGATTACACGATTGGGCGCATGCCCAACGGCACCGGTGGGTTTACCCTCACGCTGCCGACTCCAGGCGCTCCCAACCAAGCCGCACCCCTTTCCCCACCGCTGGGCAACCTACGCATCAACGAATGGACCGCGACCAACTCGCTCCAGATCAGTGGCGGTAAGACCAACGAAACTCCCGATTGGCTTGAACTCTACAACCTGGCTACCAACCCGGTCTCGTTGGCCGGCATGGTCTTTACCACCTACGATCCGCCGGTTGCCACCGATAACAAGGTCATCACCAACCTCTCCTTCATCGGGCCCCGCAGCTTCATCAAATTCGACTGTGTGGGCCGGGGTAAAGCCGGCAAGAACGACGAGCTGGACTTCAAGCTCAGTCACAACACCGGCGAGCTAGTGACGCTGTTCGATTCCAACCGGGTGACGATCATCGAGCAGATCAGTTTCCCGGGCGTGACAACTATCCCAGGCTACTGGGCGCCGGACGTGTCTTACGGCCGACTGCCGGACGGCGCGACCAACGGCTACTACGTGCATACCGCCTATCCCTACAACCGCTCGACCAATTGGGTGCGGTTCAGCCGCGAGCAGACTACCCCGGGAGCGAGCAACCTCCTACCCTTGACCAATGTGGTGATCAACGAGGTGCTGGCCCATACCGACCCGCCGTTCGAAGATGCCATCGAGCTGTTTAACCCGACCCCTCAGCCGGTCAACATCGGCGGCTTTTGGATCAGTAACGACAAAGACGTGCCCAAGAAGTTTCGCATCCCGCCCGGCACTGTCCTGCCGCCCTACGGGTTCACCAACTTCTACGAGTGCGTCGGCTGTTCGCCGGGGGCGGGGTTCAATTGGAGCGGCACCGGCACCGGCACCAATTTCACCCTCAACTCAGCCCACGGCGATGCGGTATATGTGTTTGCTGCCGATGCCGCGGGCAACCTCACTGGCTACCGAGCTGACGTGGACTTTTCGGCCAGCTTCAACCGCGTTTCCTACGGCCGGTATGTCACCAGCGAAGGCAAGACCGATTTTGTGCCGATGAGCCGCACGACCTTCGGCATGGACAACCCCACCTCGGTGTTGGAGTTCCGGCTTGGCAAAGGCCTGAGTAACGCNTATCCGCGCGTGGGCCCGCTGGTCATCACCGAAATCCACTATCACCCGCCGGACCTGATCATCAGCAACACACCGGTGGACGATAGCCTGAACGAATTCATCGAGCTGTACAATGCCTCCACAGCACCCTTGTGCTTGTGGGATACCAACGGCCTCTACTACGCGCCGGGTTACCCGCCTTGGAACACCACACCCTATGCCGATGGCCGCACCAATACCTGGCGCATCCGCGGCGATATCGACTTTGACTTCCCGACCAACGTCACCGTTCCACCGGGTGGCTTCCTGCTGTTGGTCAACTTCGATCCGGTAACCAACTTGACCCAGTTGGCTGCGTTCACCAACAAGTTCAAGGTCCCGCCCGGCGTGCCCATCCTGGGGCCTTACAAGGGTAAACTGGCCAATTCCAGCGCNCAGATCGAAATTAAAGCCCCCGACGCCCCTCAGGGGCCGCAGCATCCAGACTTCCGCTACGTGCCCTACGTGCCCATCGAGCGAATCAAATACTACGATGACCCGCCCTGGCCTACTAACGCCGATGGCCGCGGCATGTCGCTGAACCGGGTCAAGATCGAGGACTACGCCAATGACCCGATCAATTGGGAGGAGGGCCCGCCGACCCCAGGACGGCAGCATCTGAAAGTGGGTCAGCTCGGTTTCGACCGGGTCAACCGCCGCTTGACGCTCCAATTCAAAGGTTGGGCTTACGCCAGCTATTCGGTTGTTTACAGCACCTCGCTCACCAGTGGCGTGTGGTTCAAGGTGCCCGGAGGCGATGTGCCGCCTCAAACTAACACCGGGCCGCGAACCGTGGTCATTACCAATCTGCCCAGCGGCTCGACCCGGTTCTATCGCATCGTCTCGCCGCAACAGCCCTGACCAACCGCCCCCCGTCGCACTGCAGTCCCGCGCCGGCTGCCTGGGGCCAAGACCGCCGGCGCCCTCGATCTGCCACAAATCAGAGCTGCGGCTGGCCGCGCTTTTCCGCTTGAAACTCGGCTGGGTTGCTGCGTCCGATAGAGCCCAGACCGGCTGTTGCAGACTGGGGGCATGCTGAGGCTCGCCCTGGCACGGTCGGGTGGTGACGACATGCAACCGAACAACGCAAACCGAGCTATGAACCCCAAATCACTGATCTATCTGCTGATAGGCGCTGGGCTGAGCGTCCTTGGACTGGGCCGGGGCCACAGCGCGGAGCTGGTCTTCGCCAAAGACGGCTCCGGCGTTTACGGCTACAAAGATACACCCATCCTGCCTTGGTGCGGCTACCATGTCCATGATCCGGACCGACCCGCACCGCCTCGGGTTGACCCCGGCCCACCTCTGCCGCCAACCCCACCGCCCTCAGATGCCCTTGTGCTGTTCGACGGACGGGACTTGTCCAAATGGCAACCGACCGCCTGGAAACTAGTGGACGACTGTGTCGAGGCCACCGATGGCGACCTGGTGACCCAAGACAGTTTCGGCAGTTTCCAACTCCACGTGGAATGGCTGGCCCCGGCCAATTTCCAAGGGCCATGGTACAATCGCGGCAACAACGGCGTCTTCCTCCACGGCCTGTACGAAATCCAAATCTTCGATTCGTTCAACGAGAAGATCTATCCCGACGGCCAAGCCGCCGCTATCTACGGCCAAACCCCACCGCTGGTCAACGCCTGTCGCCCGCCGGGCCAGTGGCAAAGCTTTGACATCATCTTTCTGGCTCCGGAGTTTCAGGACAGCAAACTGGTCTGGCCCGCCCGCGTGACGGTGTTCCATAACGGTGTGCTGGTGCACTTGAACCAGGAAATCCACGGCGCTACCGGCCACCGCATCGTGCCGCGTTACGACCCGAAAGTGACGCGCGGGCCCATACGCCTCAACGGCCATGGTTGCCCTGTGCGGTTCCGCAACATTTGGCTCCGACCGCTGGAGCCCAAGCTCCCGAGCAGCTTGCAGCTCCGGTCCGCCGGCTAACGCCGGTGCACACCTCGGGAGCCGATCCTGGCGGCGGGCAGACGTTCGGCCTCTTGGCTTGCGTATTCCTTGGCCTATACTGCGGCCATGAACCATGTCGGCATTGGCTATGACGTGCACCGGCTTGTGCCCGGGCGCAAACTCATCCTGGGCGGCGTGGAAATCCCGCACTCTGCAGGCTTGGCCGGCCACTCGGATGCGGACGTGTTGATGCACGCCGTGTGCGACGCGGTGCTGGGCGCGCTGGGCGAACTGGACATTGGCCACTTTTTCCCCAACACCGATCCCCAATGGGCTGGCGCCCCGAGCAAGGTGTTCTTGGAAGAAGCCGTGCGCCAGGTCTCGCTGCGCCGTGGCCGCATTGTCAACATCGACGCCACCGTCATCGCCCAGCAACCCAAGATCGCTCCCTACATTGACGCCATGAAAGCTAACCTGGCCGATGTGTTGGGCTTGGCGCCGAAGCGAATTGGCTTGAAGGCCACCACCAATGAACACCTGGGCTTCATCGGACGCCAAGAAGGCATTGCAGCCCTGGCGGTAGCTAGCGTCGATTTGCCCGAATAACCCACAGCCGCACCGGTCACCAGACCCACGGTTCTGTCCACCAAGATGCATGCCGCACTTGAACAGGACCGGCCTGTGGAACTACAACCTCCTTCGGCAACCGGACGCTATGCATAAGGCCGAGATTGGTTGGGTACGCCGCACCGCCGAAGGCACCAAGCTGGACGTGTTCGCCCGCCGGGTCGGCCGACGTTGGCTGTTCTTTGCCCGAGCCCGGCGGTACGAACAATGGCAGCCGGTGCCCGAACCGCCTTTGGAAGACTGGCTAGAATTGTTGGACGCGGTCCAACGTCGTGTAGCCCGGCGCTTGTTCCCACCGGATGAAGTCGATCGCATCAAGCAGGCCATCCTCCAGCGCTACCCCGACACGCAGTTCTGATCGGATCCGCGCCAACCCTTGCACTGCCGCAGGCCCCGGCCGCTGCCCGTCGCAGTGTCTCGTCTCTCGAATCCAAAGCACGAAATCCGAAATCCAAACGAATCCAAAAGCTCACCACATCGACCTTCAAAACGCCCACACGACTGAAGCCCAGAGCCGTATCCCAACCAGCAGAACTGCCGCAGGTTGGCCTTGGCCGCCGATATCGACTTGGCGGGCCGACTTCCACGTCGGTCCTGGTACCCGGGCGACTCGCCCGGCTTGTCCATGAGCCACGATTGCCATGGGGAGCACCGGCCGCTGGCCGGTCGGTTTCGGCGACTCGCCGAAACCATTTTTCTGGAGCCCCGAGCTCCAAGCTCCATGCTCCAAGCTCCATGCTCCATGCCCCATGCTCGATGCCCCATGCCCGACGCTCGATTGCTCGACAATCCCTTGCCGCCAGCTCAGCGCAGCGCATACTGGGCTTGCGCATGAACATCGCCAGACCAGATTGGGTTTTAACTTTCGCACGCTTGATAGTAAGGGGAGCCTTGCTGGGGATGCTTGGGGCCGGCTGGGCTAGCAGCCCGGCTGCGACCCTACCCGCCAACTTCCCGATCCTGACCGCGTCTGGAGCAGCTCCAGCCGTTGCGCCGCTTGTCTTGGCGGCGGCGGCTCAGCCGCGATTGCAACCCTCGTTGCCAGCTCAAAAGCCAGCGGCCCCTAGCAATGTTGGCCTGGGGGCCGCAGTGACGCCCGTCACCAATCAGTTTGAGTTGCTGGATGGTGAGCGGGTGGTGTTGGTGGGCGACCGGTTCATGGAGCAGGAACTGGAATGGGGTTATCTGGAGACGCGCCTGACGTTGCAGTATCCCGACCGAAATGTCCGGTTCCGTAACTTGGGCTGGATTCGCGTCCCGGGCTTCAGCGATCCATCCACCCACCGGAATCTGGCCGGACCGGAATGGGATCGGCTCCTTGCGCAAGTGGCGGCTTTCAAGCCTACGGTAGCTGTGGTGGCTTACGGTACCGAAGCAGCGGATTGTGCCCCTAGCCACTTGGACACGTTCCTGGCCAACTACACCCGCTTGTTGGATGCCTTGACCGCTGCCGGGGCCACGAACGCTACCCGTTGGCTGTTGTTGGGCCCAGCTCGGCTCGAACAAAGCTCCGCAGTCACTAACTCAGCACCGGGACATTCCGCTGGGATAGCTCTCTGGAATGCGGCATTGCAGGACTTGGCCAGCCAGCGCCAGGCGCGCTTTGTTTCACTGTCCAGCCTGTTAGCTGAACTACCCCGCTACGGCATCACCAATCGCTTGAGCGACGAACGCGGTGACCTGACCCGTTACGGTTTTCGGCTGCTGGTAGATCTGCTGACCACGCGGTTGGGTTGGGAAGCCAATATCTGGCGGGTGGGCATCACGCGCGACGGCCAATTCCGCCAGGGCGGCTACGGCATCACCACTGCCGATCTACTCAAGACGACTAACCGCATCCGGTTCACGGGTCGGCTGGAGCAGTTGCCCAGCCCGCCCGTGCTCGAGTCGAATCGGCCCCTGCCTGGGCTCCGACCGCCGGGCATGGTCCAGTTTGTTGACCTCTCAACCGAGCCGTGGATGCTCCACATCGACGGTCAGCGCGTCAAAGGCCTGCTGGGTCCGTTGTGGTCGCGTGGAGTCCCCATCGATAGCGGACCCGACAGCGATCAAGCCGAGCAACTGCGCCAAACCATCGTCCAGAAAAATCGTCTGGTCCGGACCCAGCTCGAGCGCCCAGGCGCCAAGCAGTCCGGTGGTTCGGACGAGAGGATCGTAAGCTTCGAAAAAGCCATTGCCCGGCTCCGCGTGCCAGTGACGCGCACCTACGAGCTTGTGCCGGTGCCTGCGGTGGAGGTGCTGACCAACCTACCCCCGAGCAAGTAGTCTTGGGTTTGGTCGCAGATGGGCTTGGGCAAAGACCCTTCGCCGGGTTCTCGGGCTGGATCGCACGCAGCCCGGACAACACCCTGGCGCCCCGCCACAATCTGGCTGCTGTGTGGTCCGAGGGTGACGGTGATGTGGAGGTGCTGGCTGGGCTGAGCTACAGCATTGGTTGTGGCTTGCCCCGGCGCTGTGGGTTGGTTTTTCTTGGGACTACGCATGGCTGCGAAACGATTCAGGCTGCCCGGCTTCGGCCTGACGATGGGCTACACGCTCTGCTATTTGAGCGCGGTGGTGTTGATCCCGATGGCCGCGCTGGTGTTGCGGGTGCTGGAGCAGGTGTCGTGGTGGGATTTTTGGCGACTGGCCACCGCTGAGCGTGCATTGGCTGCGTATAAGTTGAGCTTTGGCGCGGCGGCGGTGGCCGCTTTGATTAACGCGCTGTTTGGCACCTTGTTGGCTTGGGTGCTGGTGCGTTACCGGTTCCCAGGCAAACGGCTGATGGATGCGTTAGTGGATTTTCCGTTCGCCCTGCCTACCGCAGTAGCCGGGTTGACGCTAGCCAATCTGTTTGCAGCAGAGGGCTGGCTGGGCCGCTTTCTGGTGCCGCTGGGGATTCAGGGCGCCTACACGCCGTTGGGCGTGGTGATTGCGTTGACGTTTGTGGGAATGCCATTTGTGGTCCGCACCCTCCAACCGGTCTTGGAAAGCATGGAACGCGATGTGGAGGAAGCTGCGGCGACGTTGGGCGCAGGCCGATTCCGAACCTTTTGCTGCATTCTGGCGCCCACCCTGCTACCGACGGTGCTGATGGGGTTTGCTCAGGCCTTTGCGCGGGCGGTGGGCGAGTATGGCTCGGTGATCTTCATTGCGGGCAATAAGCCGTTCGAATCGGAGATTGCGCCGCTGCTGGTGGTCATGCGCCTGGAGGAATACGACTATGCCGGGGCGATGACGTTGGCGGTGGTGCTGTTGGTCTTTTCGTTTGTGTTGTTGATCAGCATCCATCTGCTGAGTCGGTGGGCCAGCCATTTTCAGCCGGCGGCATGAAGACCAAGAGCGACACTGATCTAATCCGACGCGCTCAAGCCCGACGGCTCCACCGCGGGATCGAAGAGCCGCGGTGGGTACAGTGGCTGTTGATTGGTGTGGCGGGGGGATTTGTTGGGGTGTTTCTGGTCTTGCCGCTGATCAATGTGTTTGTGCAGGCGCTTGGCCGAGGCGTGCGCGCCTACTGGAAGGCCGTGATCGAGCCGGACACCCTAGCCGCCGTCAAGCTGACCCTGCAGGTGGCCGCCATCACGGTGCCGCTCAACACGGTGTTTGGCCTGGTGGCGGCTTGGGTCATTGCCAAGTTCGAGTTTCGCGGCAAGGCCCTACTCAACACGCTCATTGACCTGCCGTTTGCGGTGTCGCCGGTGGTCGGCGGGCTCATGTTTGTGATCTTGTTTGGTACCCACGGTTATTTAGGTCCATGGCTGCAGCAGCACCACATCCAGATCATTTTTGCTTTGCCGGGGATTGTGCTGGCCACGGTGTTTGTCACTTTCCCGTTTGTGGCGCGTGAGGTGGTGGCGGTGATGCAGGCCAGTGGCACCGAGCAGGAGCAGGCGGCCTTGACGTTGGGGGCTAGTGGGTGGCAGACCTTTTGGCGCGTGACGTTACCCAATGTCAAATGGGGCCTGCTGTATGGGGTGGTCCTGTGCAATGCCCGGGCGATGGGCGAATTTGGTGCAGTGTCGGTGGTGTCGGGCCACATTGCAGGCCGCACTGACACGTTGCCGTTGCGGGTGGACAAACTGTACCACGACTACAACACCACCGGTGCCTTCGCCGTGGCTAGCTTGCTGGCGGTGTTGGCCTTGGTGACCCTGCTGCTGAAGACCTTGTTGGAATGGCACCAAGAACGCCAATTCCAGCGCGCTCAGCAGGTTGTGACGGAACCTGGGCTTGAACCTAGCCGACCCCAACCCACAGGAGTTCCGGTGTGAGCATCGAGCTGCGCAACGTCAGCAAGAGCTTCGGTGAGGTCACCGCCGTCAACCGCGTCAGCTTCACCGTGCAGGAAGGCGAGCTGTTGGCGTTGTTGGGGCCCAGCGGCTGCGGCAAGACTACTGTGCTGCGCATGATTGCAGGTTTGGAGGTGCCGACCGAGGGCGACATTTTTATCCGGGGCCAGCGGGTCAACGACATTCCCGTGCAGAAACGCAACATCGGGTTTGTCTTCCAGAGCTATGCCCTGTTCAAGAACATGAATGTGTTCAAGAACATCGCCTTCGGCCTGAAGGTCAAAGGCTGGCGGCGCCGGGCCATCCAAGACCGGGTGCATGAGCTGTTGGAGCTGTTGGGCTTGCAAGGGCTGGAGCGGCGGTATCCGCACCAGTTGAGTGGCGGCCAACGCCAACGCGTGGCGATTGCCCGCGCCTTGGCGCCCAAACCCAGCGTGCTGCTGCTGGACGAACCGTTCGGGGCAGTGGATGCCCGCATCCGACAAGAGCTGCGCGAGTGGTTGGTGCGGCTGCATACCGAGCTGAATGTGACCACGCTGTTTGTCACCCACGATCAGGAAGAGGCTATGGAAGTCTCCAGCCGCATCGTCATCTTGTCCCGAGGCAACTTGGAACAGATCGGCACCCCACGGGAGGTGTATGAAGAGCCCGCCAACGAGTTTGTGGCCCGGTTCATTGGGGTGCTCAATGTCATGGAACTGACCGTCAAGAATGGCGTCGGGCGGGCGGGTGAATTGGAGTTTCCCGCCCCGGGCTGGAAAGACGGCGCCACCATACGGATCGGGTTCCGGCCCTTTGCCGTGCACGTGTCGGCTGATCCAACCCAATACCGCTACCGGGCCACCATCCGGCACACTTTCTTCCTGGGCGTCATGCTGCGGGTCGAACTGGAGCTGCCCTCCGGCCTGATTGTTCGGGCCAGAATGAGTAAAGAGACCTACACGCAGCTTGGCTTGGCCGAAGGCAAGGAGGTGTCGTTCTACATCTCAGGCTACCGCATTTTGAGCGATGAGAAAGCCTCGCTGCCGCCGGAAATCCCAATTGCTCCGGGCGACACCTGGATGGGCGAGGGTATCTGAGCCGGATGCGACCCAGTTGCCGGCGTAGCCTGTGGCCGCAGTGGGTGCGGGTAGCCGAAGCGGAAGTGGCCGCCACCGTGGCCAGCCTGCCGCACGATCTTCAAGCCCAAGCCCGAACAATCCCGGTCACCTACCACCCGGTCCCAAGCCCCGCACTGCTGGCGGACGGTTGGGCCCCGGACCTGTTGGGCCTGTTTGTGGGCATGCCCTACGCCGACGAAGGCCAGGCGCCCTTCCCCCGGCAGATCATGCTCTTCCTAGAAAACCTCTGGGAAGAAGCGGGCTGGGATGAAACGCGGTATCGGCAGGAGGTGCGCAAGACTTACCTACACGAGCTGGGCCATTACCTGGGGCTGAGTGAAGAGGAGCTGGAGCAACGTGGATTGCTCTGATGCACTGGAACTGCTGAGCCGCCTTGCGCCGCTGCCGCTGCGCCGGGCAACGGCTCCGCCCGGGCCCCTAGCCGTTCGAGCGCTGCGGCGCAAACCTGCTCCGGGGTAATACTCCAGAGGCATTCCATGCGCCGGGCAAAGGTGCAGGTCATCCTTTGGCAAGGCACGCAAGGCAATGACCGGTTCTGCAAAACACCTTGGCGCTGCCGATACGGCCCAGTGCTAGCCGGCTCAGTCGGGCCGAACAACGCTATCAGAGGCGTGCCCAAAGCATCAGCCAAATGGAGCGGACCGGTATCGCCGGCAATCACTAGCCGACTTAGCCGGAGCCATTCCACTAGCTCGGGTAACGACACAGCCCCGGTCAGATTCAATACCCGGCGCGGGACGGCTTGGACAATGGGCTCCGCCAAAGGCGCATCCTCGGCGCTACCCAGCACGACAAACCGGACCTGGGGCACAGCCGCTGCCAAGCGCTGAGTCAACTGGGCAAAGTGCTCCACGGGCCAGCGTTTGGTTGGCCAACGGGCGCCGGGGACTAAGGCTGTCCAGCAGGTTGCCTCAAAGTCCCATTTCCGTCGCAGTTGCTGGGCGACCTCGGCTCGCGGGGGCAACCACACAAACTGCCCATGCACAGGCACGCCCAGCAACGGCAGCACCGCCCGATACCGATCCACCGCATGCGTGCCAGGCGCACACCGGGGCGGGGTCAAATCGTAAAAGGCCCGGGCGGCTTCACGCCCGCCTTCGGTTGGGTTGTCCAGACCGACACAGAGCTGGCCATTGACCAACCAAGCCAAGATTGCGCTGCGGGCCAGGCCTTGGAGGTCGATCACCCAATCGAAACGCTGCGCACGGAGGGTTTGCACTTGGGCCAGCAACTCGGGCCACCCAGCCGGTCGAGCCCAACGCCTGCGTTCGAACAGATAAACTCCGGCCAGGTCAGGGTCACCCTCCAGCAGCGGCGCCCAGCGCCGTTCAATCCACCAATAAATTTGGCTATGGGGCAGATGCAGCTTCAGCAGCCGCAGCACCGGCAGCGCATGCACCACATCGCCCAAAGAGCTGGGCTTGACTATCAGAATTTTCACCGCAGTGGCCTGTTGTGTAGCCGGACCGATTCTAAACCGGCACCGGGTTGCCTCCGCCTGGCGGTGCGGGCCATGGGTCGAGCCGCGAGCTTTTACTTACCCAAGGCTAACCGGTCGGCCAACCGCTGGGGCAAACCTGCGGCCAGGATTTTCTTCTGCGCCTTTTCGATGTCGTAATCCAACCGGCGCAGCTCGATGGTGCCTTCGGCCAGGTCGTAGATCACGTAAGCGGCTTTGGGGTTGCCATCGCGCGGTTGGCCCACGCTACCGACGTTGACGAAGTATTTTTTGCCCGGTTCGACCTTGAATTTGGAGTAATGGCCACCCCGCACATAGGTGTCGCGCACGAAGGCCACTGGCACATGCGTGTGGCCGAAGAAGCAGACCTGGGTGTTTTGGTAGGTGAAACTGGCAGCCGCCATCAGCTTGTCGAACACGTAGCCCCAACGCTGGGGCAGGTCCAAGGTGGCGTGCACCATGGAAAAACTGGCCACCAACCGCACGTACTTGAGGTCACGCAGCCACTGGCGTTCTTCGCGGGTCAATTGGTGGCGGGTCCAATTGACCGCTTCAGCCGCATGGGGATTGAATCCGTCCAGCTCGTCCTCGGTCGAGCAGTATTCGTCGTGGTTGCCCTTGACACAGGGCATGCCCATCTGGCGGACGATGGCCAGGCACTCGCGTGGGTTGGCGTTGTAGCCGACGATGTCGCCCACGCAACAGTAGTGGGTGCACTGTTGCGCCTTGGCGTCAGCCAACACCGCCTCCAAAGCCTCGAGGTTGGAGTGGATGTCGCCGATGACCGCGTATTTCATGCTGCTAATCTAGTGCACGATCTCAAAACCGCGAAACTGGCCTGTGGCCGGCTCCCAGTGCACCTGTTCGTCCCGGATGAACTGGCCCAGGTCCGAGCTGCGCACCGCTTGGCCGAAGGCCTCCAGCTCGGGCCGCTCGCCTTCCGCCACCAGTTCCACCCGGCCGTCGGGCAAGTTCCGCACCCAGCCGGTCACGGCAAACCGGCGCGCCAAGGCCCGGGCCGTGAACCGGAAGCCCACGCCCTGGACCCAACCCGAATAGAAGATGTGCATGCGTTCCCGTGCCATTGTGCACTGGCTGGGCTGCAGTTGCAACCCGGCAACCGATCCGTGCCAGCCGGCAACCAGCCCCCCAGCAAGCCACAGCCTGGCCTCAAGCGCAACGCTTTTGTGTGCGGACAGGCGCCAGGCGCCGCCGCTCAGTTTATTGCAGGTTGGTATGGCTGCCGTAGCGCAGGTTTCCCAAATCTGCCCTGTCGCTGACTTCCAGTGGGCAGGCCGAGCACAGGCGCAACGGGTAGCCACCGACCTGAGTCGGCGGATTGATCCATCGGGTTTGCCGGGTCCGCCGCCTGACGGCGGCGGCTGGGTTTTGGTGCAGCCACAGCCCACCGATCCAGCGCGGCTTGCACGAGGTGTCAAAAGCCGCTCACAGCGCTGGGATTGACTTTGGGCCGCGCCTACCAGAAGGTTGGCGGGTGCATATGAGCAAGNCTTCTTCCTCCGGTATGCCGCGACGCGCTTTCTTGACGAATGCTGCGACAATCGCCTCGGTCACCCTGCTCAAGCCTCAGACGGTCTTTGGCGCCACAGCCAATACGGTGTTGGAGCTGGGGCTGATCGGCTGCGGTGGGCGCGGGGCTTGGATTGCGGATTTGTTTGTTAAGAGTGGCAAGTATCGGTTGGTGGCGTGCGCAGACTATTTTTCGGACCGGACCGGTGCGGTCGGGCAGAAGTTCCAGGTCGAGCCAGCGCGGCGCCACACCGGGCTATCGGGTTACAAACGCCTGCTGGACAGTAAGCTGGATGCGGTGGCCATCGAGACGCCGCCCTACTTTCACCCTGCCCAGGCGTCCGACGCTGTGGCTGCGGGCAAACACGTGTTTTTGGCCAAACCGATTGCGGTGGATGCGCCCGGTTGCCAGGTCATTGCCCAAGCGGGGCGCCAGGCCACGGCCAACAAGCTGGTCTTTCTGGTCGATTTTCAGACCCGGGCTAACGAGCACTTCCGCAAAGCGGTGGCGTTGGTGCACCAAGGTGCCATTGGGCAATTGGTATTGGCTGAAGCCTGTTACCCGTGGGCCGGGGGCGGCCGCGGCACGCCACCGGCCACGCCCGAAGCTCAACTGCGCAATTGGTATTACGTGTTGGCGTTGTCCGGCGACTTTATTGTCGAGCAGAGCATCCATGCATTGGACCTGGCCACTTGGGTGATCAACGCCGACCCGATCAGCGCCCGCGGCATAGGCGGGCACAAAGTGCGCCCGGCCACCAGCATCTACGATCACTTCGCCGTGCAATACCGGTTCCCCAACGATCTGGTGTTGTCGTTCACTTGCATCCAGAGCATTCCATTTGTGAAGGACGAGATTCGGGCCCGAGTGTTCGGCTCGGACGGGCTGATTGATTTGGACTACTTTGGCCGGGTGTTTCTGCGCGGCAAGGAAGAGTCGATCCGAGTCGATGTAGGGGACCTTTACACGAGCGGCGCGGTGGCCAACATCCACGAGTTTCACCGTGCTGTCACAGCCGGGGATTACACCAACCCGACCGTGGCTCCTTCGGTCCGGTCAAACCTTACGGCCGTTCTGGGGCGTGAAGCAACCTATCGCCGCACCGAATTGACCTTGGCTGAGCTAATTGCCGAGGGCAAGAAGCTGGAGCCGAACCTCAGCGGCCTCAAAAGCTGAAGTGGGCTGTGCGCGCGAGCCCGGGGACCGCGACGACGGCCGCGGCAACCGAGCCAGTTCACCAAAGGATGCTAGCCGGTGGTGAGGCGCAAGATGCTGACGGCCTTGGTCACAGTGGCGGGCCTTTACGTGCTGGCGGCAGCCGTGTTGGCCTTGAGTCAGCGGCAGATGATTTACCACCCGACCACGGCGCCGACCCGCGTGCTGGAGGCTTGGGCGCAGGCTGCTGGGCTGCTGCCCTGGCGCAATGCCACCGGCCAACGCATCGGCTGGATGCACCGCTATCCAACTGGCCCCGCCCAAGGCCAGGTGCTCATTACCCATGGCAACGCCGGCTGCGCGGTGGACCGGGCCTTTTACGTGCCGGTCTTGCAACGGGTGGCAGCTCTGGACCTGTTCATCTTGGAATACCCTGGCTACGGCGACCGACCCGGTTCACCCAGCGAACGGGCCTTGCTGGCGGCGGCTGAGGAGGCCTTGGGCTGTTTGGCCTCCGATCAGCCGGTGTATCTGCTGGGTGAATCCCTGGGCAGCGGTGTAGCCGCCTATCTGGCTGGGCGCCATCCGGAGCGGATTGCTGGGGTGTTGTTGATCGCGCCGTTCGACAACCTCACGCACCTGGCCCAGCACCATATGCCGCTGTTGCCGGTGCGGTGGTTATTGAAAGACCGGTATCCGTCCGACCGCCACTTAGCCGGCTACAGAGGGCCGGTGGCTGTTTTGCTGGCTGGTCGCGATGAGGTGGTGCCAACCCGGTTTGGGCGCCGGCTCTACGACGGATACGCCGGCCCAAAGAAGCTCTGGGAGAGCCCTCAGGCGCGGCACAATGAAGTCTATGACCAGCCCGCCAGGTTTTGGGGTGAGGTGATCAGCTTTTGGCGGCAGCACAGCGTTGGGCTGGGTCAGTAACGGCAGTCCAGCTCGATAAGCTGGCCGCAGGTGCAGCGGATTTGGATTTGAGTGATCTGATCGCCGTTGCGCTGAACGGTGAGCACGGGTTCAGACGCCGCAGCCGCATTGGGTTCGGCCGGTTCGGGTTTGGTGGCGGGCTTGTGGGGTTGATCCCACGGGCAGAAGACCGGTGCAGCCCCGTTTCCCGGCTGGGCGACGGGCGCTGAAGCGTCATCCAGTAAAGGCACAAAACCAGTGGCCACGCGATCCATGGGCTTAGCGATTCGCTTGGTTATTGACTCGCAGCAGGATGGTTAGACGCCGGTTGGTAGGGTCTTCAGGTGCCCGATCCGGCAACGGGCTGGTATCGGCAGATCCAGCTACTTTGCGGATTTGGGTGGGAGCAACGCCGTGTTCGATTAATTTGCGCCGGCCAGCATTGGCCCGGTCGGAGGACAGTTCCCAAGCGCTGTAGCGCACATTCAAGGGGCGAGTCGCTCGTTCGGTGTGCCCCTCGATCTCCAACACAAATGACGGGTAGCGCGAAATTTCCCAAGCCAGCGTGGAGAGTATCCATTCCCCATACGGGGTGAGGCGGTCGGAGTCCGGCTCGAACACCGGGCGCCGGGTACGATCGAAAATGGTGATGCGCAGGCCTTCGGGGGTGAGGTTCAGGCGGAGTGTTTCTTCATCGTCTTCAGGCAAATCAGGCGGCTTACTCAACGAGGCAGCCAGGTCTTGTTGCAAGCGCCGCAGCAAGGCGATCTCGGTGGGGGAGGATGAGCCGGTGTCGAACCGGCCGCCGCCACTTTGACCGGCGTCTTTGTGTTGGGTGGGCAGCAGCCCCGCCGACTCTTTGGTCAGCGACATGAACGGGTTGCGGAAGGCGCGTTCGACCGCTTCCTTGATTTTCTGGTCTTGGGCCGCCAACCACAGCACCAAAAACAGCGCCATCATCGCCGTGACGAAATCGGCGTAGGCCACCTTCCAGGCTCCACCATGATGCTTGCCTTTACGGCTCATAAGCGTGGACGCTGCGCTCGAATGCCTGGGCCCTGGAGCTGGACTGAAATCTCAAGCTGGGATGTCCGAGCTCGCCAACAGCCCAGGACACTAAGAGGCTGACGACCGAACCGTTGAATCGGGTTGGCCTGCTGCATCGGCAAGCTGGACAGCCACCTGCGCATGAGGTTGGGGGCGTTAGGCTTTGACCTGAGCCGCTAGGGCTTTGACCATAGCCTCTAACTCCTCAGCACTGGGCCGCACGTCACTGGCCAGGCCGCGTCGGGCCACTTCGATGGCCATGATGGGCGCCATCCCATTGGCGAAGCTAACCACTGCCTGGGCAATGCACTGGAGGTAAGCCGCCTCCGCCGAGGACACGAACTCCAAGTTCACTGCTAACGGATTCAACAGCCCGTAGGACATGAACACCCCCAAAAATGTACCCACCAACGCGGCTGCCACCTTATGGCCAATCTCCTCGATCGGACCGGAGATGGAGGCCATGGTGATGACGATGCCCAGCACCGCCGCCACAATCCCAAACCCGGGCATTGCGTCGGCTGTCTTGCTCAGCACGCCGATGGGTGCGTGATGTTCCTCCTCCAGCGTCTCCAGCTCCGCCTCCAACAAGGTGCGGAGTTGATCGGGCTTGATTTTGCCATCGATGATCGGGCGCAAGGCACTGCACAAGAAGGCCACCGCATGAGTATTGTTCAAGAAACTGGGGTATTTCTGGAAGATGCTGCTNCCGGNTGGATTCATCACGTGCTCTTCCANCGCGATCATACCGTTGCGCCGGCCCAACAGGAACAGTTCATACAGCACCTTCAGCAGGTCCTCGTAGGCCGCACGGTTATAGGGGGCGCCTTTGATCGCTTTGAGGGTCATCTTGACCAAGTCCATCAGCACTTTCTTGGGTGACATGATCACCAGCGCCCCCAGGGCGGCGCCGCCAATCACCACCAGTTCCGATACATGAAGCAACGAGCCCGGATGGCCGCCGCCCATCACGAAGCCACCGATCACCGATGCAAAGACGATGAAAACGCCGATGAAAATGATCATACAGCCACAACGTTGGCTGGCGCAGCCTCACGGGCAGCCAGATACGACCGGATCGTCAGAATAGCCTGCGTATGGATTTGGCAAATGCGGGACTCGCACAAGCCGCTGGCAGCGGCGATCTCCCGCAGCCGCAGGCCTTCGAAGTAATACAAGGCCAGCACCTTCTGGTGCAGCGGTGGCAGTTGCTGAATGCACTCGGCAATCAGCCGCGCCCGCTCCGCACGCACAGCAGCTTCTGAAGGCTCTTCTTGGGCTGGATCGTAGATCACCTCGTGCGGGCTGGCCTCTTCCCCGTCTTCATCCCGATGCACCGCATCCAGGCAGACAAAGGCAGCGGGGCGAATGTCATCCAGCCAGCGCCGATACTCCTCGACTGAGATGTCCAGAGCCTCGGCCATTTCCTCCTCGGTAGCTACTCGACCATATTGCTGCTCCAGCAGTTCCATCGCTTGCTGGACCTTGCGGGCTTTGAGGTGGACGGACCGCGGTGCCCAATCCATGCGTCGCAGCTCATCAATCACCGCGCCTCGAATCCGCAATCTGGCATAAGCCTCAAAACAGGTGTTGGTCTGGGGATTGTAAGCCCGCAGCGCCTGGAGCAGGCCGATCATGCCGGCGCTGTAAAGGTCTTCGGTCTCGATGTGCGGCGGCAGGTTGATCGCCAACCGGCCCACGACGTTCTTGACCAACGGCACATACTGGGTGAGCAACTGTTCCTCGCTGGCGTCCCCAGGGCCGGCTGCACGATACCGCGCCCACAGCTCGCGCGCCGTCGGTCCACCGGGCAGGGTGTGGCCCTCGGATGCCTCGGCCCGAGCCGCGCGGGCCGGCCCTTGCTGAATTTGCGGCAAACTGGATGAAGCGCCCCCGCCGTGTTCTGAGCCAGCCTGCCGCCGGGCGGTCAACTGCGGCCCCGGTAGCAGCGCAGACGGGCCCGCGTTGCTTTCCGGTTGGCAAAGGCCAGCCGTAGCCCGGGACGCATCCGGGCAACTGCCTGGCCTCAACAGCGCTTCACTGCCCGATGGAAAATTCATTGCAGTGACGTTCATGCCTTGGCGTGGCCTGGGGCCGACGGCTCAGTTGAGCTCAGCGCCGTGCTGCTGCTGTTGGGTTGTCCGGCGCGCTCTTGCACAGCAGCTTCCAGACTCTTGATCCACACTCGCCCCCACCACCGCAGCACGATCCCCGCCAAAACCGCTGCGACACACGCCCGCCAGAACACCTCGGGCCATGCGCAGCCTTGAAGCCAACCAGCCAGCGCACCGAGCCCAAAGCCGATCAGCCCACCCAAACTCATCAACAGCTTCATACCGGACACGTCGTCACCACCATCCAGCAGATGCTTTGCCACCGAACACTTGAAGCGCGACTCCAGGCAGGGTTGCAGCCGGCTCGCCTGAGCGGTGCTCCGGGCGAGCTGCGGCCGCCGCCGAGCTCNACCTNCCAGGACCCAGCCTCCGAACCATGCAGTATGGATATCGGCAGTGGCAGTCCACACACATCGCCATGCAACGGATGTTGAGCTCCACGTCAACCAGGGCCTCCCGCATACCCATGCGCAGCCCAAAGCAGTGGGCGCCACGCCACATGGCACCACCTCACCCAACCACAGTCGCCGGCTGCGTCGATGGCATTGAGGCCGCTGGCAGACCGGTTGTGGCATCTGCGCTTGACCCTTCAACAGCTTCTACGGGGTCACTGACCGGGGGCCATTGGCGAGGAAGCAGCGCATCAACTGTCGCAGGCCAGAATTCTCCGGGCACATTTTGCCCGGCGTTGAGGAAGGCGACGGCAAACTTTGTGCCCAAGACGGCGTTCCACAACTTGCCCCAACGCCGTTCCTCATCCAAGTGAGTGAAAATCAGGTCGCAGACGGGCAACTGCGCGAAGGCTTGGATTTGGGCCATCCACAAGCGCGTTTCGTAGGCTGCATTCAAGACCAAGTGCACCTGCACAGCCGGCAGTGGATGCAGACACCGGTGCAACTGAGCCAGGGCATCGGCATCCTGCCAATCCAGCCCGGGCAGATCGATCAAATGAGTTTCGTTGGGCTGCGCCTGGGGTTGGTGCGGCCAGTGACGAGACACCGGCACGCCCAAAGCCTCGGCCAAGACCGACAGCGCTTCAGCCGTGTTCGCCTGGCTGCTGTCCAGTCGCCACACCCGGAGGCTGGATGGGTTACGGATGGCCAATTGCGCTAACCATTTGCTGAGGCAGGTGCTCTTGCCCACGCCAGGGGCGCCGACCCAAACATGCCAGCCGCAGCCTGCCGGTGAGGCGGGCCGCCAA
>JGI24721J26819_10002899_pt1 | contig 18616 bp, 11 predicted proteins | sample YelNatPaOPGAMG01_FD_26819 | JGI IMG/M metagenome (IMG submission 26819) | reverse complement strand
GTAAAGATTCTCTTGGTCGAGGACAACCCGGCCGACGCCCGCCTTTTCCAGGAGTACCTGAGCGAGAGCCCGACCTTGCGCTTCGCGCTGCAGGCAGTCTCTTCGCTGGCAGCGGCGGTGGAGATGCTGCGCCATCGGAATTTCGACTTGGTGTTGGCGGACCTGTCGTTGCCGGACTGCCGGGGATTGGAGACTTTCAGGCGATTGCGTGCGCAGGCGGCCGATACGCCCATTGTGGTGTTGAGTGGGTTGGACGACGAGGCCTTGGCCATCGGCGCGGTGCGGGAGGGTGCTCAGGACTACCTGGTCAAAGGCCGGATCGAGCCGTACCTGCTGACACGCGCAGTTCGTTACGCCATCGAACGGCATCGGTATGAGCGCGCCCTCAAGGAAAGCGAAGCGCACTACCGGCGCCTGCTGGAGTCCATCACCGACTACACCTACACGGTGACCTTGGAGAACGGCCGACCGGTGGCCGTTCAACATGGCCTGGGCTGCGTGGCAGTGACCGGCTATAGTCCGGACGATTATCGAGCTGACCCGGAGTTGTGGTATCGGATGGTGCACGAGGCGGACCGGGCAGCGGTGCTGGAGCAAGCCGCGCGAGTCAGCCGGGGTGAGACGCCCCCGCCGTTGGAGCACCGGATCATTCACAAGAACGGCCAGGTCCGATGGGTCCGAGCCACTGTGGTGCCGCGTCGGGACGCCTCGGGTCAACTGGTGGCCTACGACGGGCTCATATCCGACATCACCGAGCGCAAGCAAGCCGAGGAGCGGCTGATTGCCTCGGAAGCGTTCTACCACTCCCTGGTCGAGCACCTGCCTCAGAACATTTTGCGCAAGGACCTGCAGGGCCGATTCACCTTTGCCAACCAACGGTTTTGCGAACTGTTGGGGCGCCCCCTCCAGGACATCATTGGCAAGACGGACTTTGATTTTTATCCGCCGGAACTAGCCGCCAAGTACCAGCGGGACGACCGGTATGTGATCAGCACCGGCCAGATCTTCGACACCGTCGAGGAGAACATCAAACCCAGCGGCGAGAAAATCTACGTGCACGTCGTCAAGACCCCCATCTACGACGCCCAGCGCAAGATCATTGGCATCCAGGGCATCTTTTGGGACATCACCGAACGGATCCGAGCTGAGGAAGCCCTCCGCAAAGCTAACGAGGCCCTGGCCCGGAGCGAAGCGGCCCTGCGCCGCACCAACGAGGAGCTGAAGGCAGCCCAGATGCAATTGATCCAAGCCGAGAAAATGGAGTCCATCGGCACCCTGGCAGCCGGTGTGGCGCACGAGGTGAAGAACCCGTTGGCGACGCTGATGATGGGCATGGAGTTCCTGATGAAACGCCTGCAGTCACCTGACCCCACTCTGGCGCAAGTGCTGGCCGACATGCAGGATGCCATCCAGCGGGCCGATTCGATCACCCGCGCGTTGGTGGATTACTCGGCTCACACGCAACTGGCCTTGGCTCCCGAAGACCTGAACCGCGTCATTGACGAGGCGCTGCGGCTGGTGCGCCCGCAACTGGACCGGGCCCACGTCAAGCTGGTTCGCGACTATGCTGCCGACTTGCCGCCGGTAGCCGCCGACCGCAACCGGCTGCAGCAGGTATTTGTGAACCTGTTGATCAACGCCGTGCAGGCCATGCCCAACGGCGGCACCCTCACCGTGCGCACCTACACGCGCCAGACCACTGAAACCAGCCACTTTGAAGGTTCCCGTCGGGCAGCCAGCATTTGGGTAGGCGACACGGTAGTGGTGGCCGAGGTGGACGATACCGGGATTGGCATCCCGCAAGAGAACCTGTTGAAGATCTTCGATCCGTTCTTCACCACCAAACCGGCTGGGGAAGGCACTGGGCTGGGCTTGCCGGTGTCTCGCAAAATTATCGAGTTGCACGGCGGCATTTTGGAGGTGAAGAATCGGCCTGAAGGCGGTGTGCGCGCCAGTGTGGTGCTGAAACCCTACCGCCGCAGAGTTTGACTGCCGGTGTCGGTTCAAATCCAACCCAGGCCATGACTTTGGGGCGTGCCCAACTTGACCAGCCTCATCCCCCAAGCCGCCCTGAGCCTGGCTCCTTGGGCACACAGGCTGGATGGGCTGGGCGCCGGCGTTGACCGTTCAGGCACGGGTTGTGCTGCGTAATCAGAGGCCTTATACGGGGGCTAGCTGCCATGAGCAAGAAGCGGATACTGCTGGTGGACGACGAGAAGAATTTCACCAGCCTGCTGAAGATTAACCTGGAGGAGACCGGCCGGTACGACGTGCGGGTCGTTAACTGGGCCGAGGACGCCCTGCCGGCTGCGCTGGAGTTCAAGCCGGACGTGGTGTTGCTGGACCTGATCATGCCCCGGATGCCCGGGGGCAACGTGGCGGCCCAGATCGAGAGCCAACCCGAGCTCAAGGGCACACCGATTGTGTTCTTGACCGCAGCGGTGGGCAAACGGCAGGTGGACGAAAATGATGGCATTATCTGCGACCACCCCTGCATCGCTAAGCCCGCCAACCTGGAAACGATTATCGCCGCCATCGAAACTCATGCTCGCCAGCGCACCTAGTCCAGCAGCCGGCACCACTCTGCGTCCAGTCCAAGGCCCTTGCTGCACACCTCAAGGGCTAAGGCCTGGTTACGGTGCAGCCCTTGGGCTTGGCCGGGCAGTGTGGAGGTTGATGATCGGTCTGGCCGCGGTGCTGGTGGTCCAGTGGCCTGCCCAGGCCTCGGCTGGCCTGGCTGAGGTGCTGGCCATTGCCGGTAGTGCTACCTACCAGGTCTCGACCAACCCGCCATTGCCCGTGCGGTCGGGGGCAAAGCTCCCCCAGGCAGTGTTGGTGCGCACCGGACCGGGGTCGGCCTTGGACTTGGGGCTGGGCAAACGGGCCGGCGTGGTACGGTTGGCGCAGAACAGCAGCTTACTGCTGGAACAGCTTGGGGGCGAGCCCGGGCAGGCCGCCACGCCGGTGCAGGTGCGGCTTTACCTGTTGGAGGGCACGCTGTTGGGCGTGCGGAACGATTTGTCCTTGAGCGACCGATTCGAGGTCAAGACGCCTCAGGGCATTGCGGGCGTTGCCGCTGGCCAGTTCCGGATCGAGGCGCGGGGCTACCTGGTGGTGTTGTCGGGCAAGATGCTTTACGCCCATGCACCGCCGGGGGCNGAGCCGGTGGTGTATCGGCTTGAAAGCCCGCCGCCGAGTTATTTCTCACCGTTGGAAGGCGTGCGACCTGCCCCACGCGAATTGGAGCGGGAGGTGCGCGCGCAATGTCTGCCTCAGCTCCGGTCTTCAGCCTCAAGCCAAGCGGATTGGCGCACAATGCGGCTGGAACCGTCGGGGTTCTGGGTGCCGAGCCGGTAATCCAATGCGGCATCCTCCTCCTCGTCTTGGTGAAGCTACCGCCGCCCGGAGCCGACGGGCCGTCGATAATGCTCAAGGTGTAACTACGCCTGACCTGCCTAGACAGACCGCTGATTGGAGCTGCAGGGGCTGGGCTCCACACACCGGCGTCAAAGGCTAATTGCTGCTGAACCATGACCGAGCCTGACCAAACTCCCAAACGGCGCAGTTGTCTCTTTTACGGGTGCATCACCAGCTTGGTGTTGGCTGCGGTGGTCTTGGTGGGTCTGGTGTTCTTGGTGCGCAACGCGTCCAACGTGCTAAACCGGTTGGCTATCCAGTATACCGAGCCTGTCCCAGCGCAGCTCCAACGAGTCGAAGTGTCCCCAGCCGAACTTCAGCAGATCGAGCAGCGAGTGGCTCGTTTTGGGCAGGCCTTGGACCAGCAAGTAGCCGATGAGCTGGTGCTGACCGATCGCGAGATCAACGCCCTGATCGCTCAAAGCCCCGCCTTCAAAGAGTTTCGGGACAAACTGTTCGTCACCATCGACGGCAACACCGTAAAAGGGCAGATTAGCTTGCCGTTGGACAATTGGGGTCCGCTCCAGCTCAAAGGCCGCTACCTCAATGCGGAGGTGGCTTTTCGCGTCAGTTTCCGAAACGGGCAATTGGGCGTATTCATGGACCAACTGCGGGTCAAAGGCCAATCGCTGCCCGGCTCGATAGCCACCGCATTTGGGCAGCAGAACCTGGCCGAACAATGGCAGCGCGATCCCCAGGCCGCAGCCCAGATTGCCCGATTCGAAAGTATCCAAGTCCAAGACGGTAAGCTCATCCTCCGCAGCAAAGGCCGGTAAGGGGCGTTGGGCGGCCAACTGCCGGGGCCAGTGCCGCCTGCCTGAACCGCGAAGGCATCCGGCCTCCTTTCGCTTGGGCCAGGCGCTGACCCCCCGCCACTCTGTCCGCGCGCAAAAGCACTGGCACGGAGAGCCGGTTGGTGGCATGTTAAAGCCGTGCCCAAGATGCCTGTGCGGATGAAACGTTGGTTTGGACCGGGGCTGTGCGGCGTTGTTCTGCTGGCTCTGAGCTCGGCTCAGGCGCAGGTGATCATTTCGGAGTTCATGGCCAACACCGCCCGCGCCTTGGCTGACGAAGACGGGGAATTTGTCGATTGGATCGAGCTGTTCAATAGCTCGGCTCAGCCAGTGGACCTAGGGGGGTGGCATTTGACGGATGATCCAGGTCTGTTGACCAAATGGACGTTTCCGAACCTGGTGTTGCCTCCGGGAGGCTATCGACTGGTGTTTGCCTCCGGTAAGAACCGCACAGATGTCTCCACCCCGCCCCGGACCAATCTGCACACCAACTTTCGGTTGGATGCCGCGGGTGGGTTTTTGGCTTTGGTCAAGCCTGACCTGACGTTGGTCTACGCGTTTGCCCCGGCTTATCCGCCGCAGCCTGAGGATGTCTCCTTTGGCACGGCCCAGAAACAGGTGACCGTCTCGCTATTGACGACTTCGACTCCGCAGATTTTGGTGCCGACCAACGCAGCGCAGTGGAGTCACAACTGGATGGAGCCGGCTTTTGTGCCGGGCAGCGGCTGGTGGGCGGGCGCAGCCAGCCCAGCTGTGGGCTTCGACACCAACCCCGTGACCGGGCCGCCGGTGAATGTGGCCCCCAGCGGTACGGCGGCCCAGAGCACTACTTACGGTTCCTACCACGCTAGCCTGGCCATCAATGGGAACTTGAACGACTTTACCCACACCCTGGCTGCGGACACCTCGCCCTTCTGGCAGGTGACTCTGACCAACGAAATGGCCATACACAGCGTCATTTTGTTCAACCGCACCAGTTGCTGCGGCTCCCGCCTCCGGGACATCATTATCGAAATTCTGTCCACCAACGCTACCGGCGAAGTCACCAATTACCGGTCCGCTTTGCTGAACCCAGAAAACGCCGGCTACAGTTATCCCAACGGCCCCCCGGCGCTGACGAACGACCTGGTGGCTTTGACCGGCGGGCCTGTGTTGGGTCGGATTGTGCGGGTGCGTCGGTTGCCCGACCCGGACCTGTCGGGCACCGGCGGCCAAGGCAACGCGGACGAGCCGACGGTGCTGTCGTTGGGCGAGGTGGTGGTGAACGCCACGTTGCCAGGCGGTTTGCGCCCGTATTTCCAGACCGATCTCCAAACTGCCATGTGGAACAAGAACGCCTCGGCTTTCGTTCGGTTGCCCTTCAGCCTGACCAACCTGCCGGACCGATTGCAGTTGCGGGTGCGGTATGACGATGGGTTTGTGGCTTGGCTCAACGGGGTTGAAGTGGCACGGCGTAACGCCCCGGCTACCTTGAATTGGAACACCGCTGCCACAGCCGACCGGGCCCTGAGCAATGTGATCAGCCCGGAAAGCATCGATCTGTCTTGGGCTGTGCCAGTGCTTGTGCCGGGCAGCAACCTGTTGGCGGTGCAGGTGCTGAATGCGGCGGCCAGTAACCCCGACGCGTTATTTGCTCCGGAACTGTTTGCCACCAGCCTGACCGTGGCCTCGAATGTGTTTTTGGCCGATCCCACACCCGGCAGCCCCAACGATACCGATTACTACCTTGGCCAAGTGGCTGACACCCGGTTCAGCGTGGACCGCGGGTTTTTCGACGCGCCATTCAGCTTGGAGATCAGTTGCACGACGCCCGGGGCCGAGATCTGGTATTCGTTCAATTGCAGTGAGCCGGGTCCGGGCTTGGGGGGCCAGCTTTACACCGGCCCGCTGACCATCACCAACACCACCGTGGTGCGGGCGCGAGCCTTCAAGCCCGGCTTCAAGCCCAGTAACGTCGATACGCACACTTACCTGTTCTTGGCCGACGTGATCCACCAATCGCCCAACGGCGAGCCACCCCCGTATTTCCCGGCCTCTTGGGGTCGCAACCGGGTGGACTACGGCATGGACCCACAAGTGGTGGCCAAGTATTCGCTGGCTGAATGGCGTGAGGCATTGACGCAGATCCCCTCCATCTCGATTGTCACCGAGATGAAGAACCTGTTCGATCCAGTGATCGGCATTTACGCCAATGCCGATGGCCATGGCGAAGATTGGGAACGGCCAGCCTCCATCGAGTTGCTTGACCCAACCAACTCGGTCCCAGGCCGATTCCAGGAAAACTGCGGACTGCGCATCCGGGGCGGCTACAGTCGGAACCCATCGTTCGTGAAGCACTCGTTCCGCGTATTTTTCCGACGCGAATACGGTGTGCCCAAGCTCAAATACCCCCTGTTCGAAGACGAAGGCGCCGACGAATTCGACACGTTCGACCTGCGCACCAGCCAGAACTACTCCTGGCCTAGAGAGACTAGCGTAAGTAACGGCCAAAATGAGACCATGGTGCGCGAGGTCTTCTGTCGCGAGAGCTTAGGCCGCATGGGCCAGCCCTATCGCCGCTCCCGGTATTACCATCTTTACCTCAACGGCCATTATTGGGGCGTGTATGAGACCGATGAACGGCCCGAGGCATCCTTCGGTGCGACCTACTTGGGCGGGCGCAAAGAGGATTACGACGTGGTCAAGTGCGCCAACCACGTCGGCGGCTTCGTCACCGAGGTGACCGACGGCAACTTCACTACCTGGTCGAACCTCTGGACCATGACGCGGTCCATGGCCACCAACGCCTCCAACTCGAATTACTTCCGCATCTTGGGCTGCAACTCCGATGGCACCCGCAACCCCGCGCTGCCGGTGATGTTGGACGTGGACAACTTGATCGATTACATGCTGCTGATCTTCTACACCGGCGACGGCGACGCGGTGCTGTCGTCGTTCCTGGGCAATACCCGGCCCAACAATTGGTTCGGGCTCAAAAACCGCAATAATCCCGATCAGGGCTTTGTGTTTGTGAACAGCGACTGCGAGCACACCCTGGGCGCCCCCAGTAGTCAGGTGGACCGCACCGGCCCGTTCCGCGATCTGCCCGGATCCAACGCCGGCAACTTCACCTATTCCAACCCCCAATACATGCACGAAGAGTTAATGCGCAACGCCGAATATCGCCTGCGGTTTGCCGACCGCGTCCAGCGCCACTGCTTTAACGGCGGGGCATTGACCTTGGAGCAGGCTACCAACCGGTTCATCCGCAAAGCCGTCCAGATCAACAAAGCCATGCGCGCTTACGAAGCCCGGTGGGGCGACGCCAACACCGCGCGCATCCGCTACTCGATGACCGACTGGACTAACCGGATCAACGCCATCCTCACCGGCTGGTTCCCCACGCGCCTGGGGGTGGTGCTGGACCAGCTCAGGGCCGATGGCCTTTATCCTACCATCGCTGCGCCGGTCTTCAGTCAGTTTGGAGGCGAGGTGCCGGAGGGCTTCGTCCTTAGCTTATCCCACAGCAATCCCTCCGGTGTGATCTATTACACGCTGGACGGGTCGGATCCGCGTCTGGTCGGCGGAGCCATCAACCCAGCCGCTGGGGTTTATTCGACCAACCTGGTTATCACAGGCAACGTGCGGGTCAGAGCCCGCGTTTTTAGCGGGGGCAATTGGAGCGCGCTGACGGAGGCGGACTTTGTGTTGCCGGGCACGCTGCCATTGCGGATTACCGAGTTGATGTTCCACCCGGCACCGCTGACGACCGCCGAGCTGCTGGCGGGCTTTACCAATGCCGAAGACTTTGAGTTTCTTGAGCTGTGCAACGTCGGTACCCGCACCATCAACCTGGCCGGGGTCAGTTTTGTCAACGGCATTAGCTTCACGTTCACCGGCGGCACGCTGGGGCCCGGCCAGCGGATTCTACTGGTGAAGAATCCCGCAGCCTTTGCATTCCGTTACGGGCCAGTGGGGACCATTGCGGGCACCTACCAGGGCAACCTGAACAATGCAGGCGAGCGGGTGCGCATGGTGGATGCGCTGGGCCGGACGATCCTGGACTTCACGTATTCGGACGCTTGGGTGCCAGTCACCGACGGCTTGGGGTTCTCGCTCTGCGTGGTCAACGAAAACGCCCCGCCGGCCACCTGGAATAGCCTAGCCAACTGGCGCGCCAGCAGCGCAGTCGGCGGCTCTCCCGGTGCACCGAATCCACCGCCGCCCCTGCTGCCCTTTGTGGTGGTCAACGAGCTGTTGAGCCGACCTGCGCCGGAGGACAAGGTGGCTGTCGAGTTGGCCAACTTGAGTGATGCTCCGGCCGACATCAGCGGCTGGTGGTTGTCCGATGACTTCCGCGTGCCCAAGAAATTCCGTCTCCCGCCCGGCACGGTGCTAGCTCCTGGTGGGCTGGTGGTCTTCACCGAAGACGACTTCAATGCGCCGACTCAAGGTACCAATGCGTTCACGTTCAGTCCCGCAGGCGGCGAAGTGCGCTTGTTCAGTGCTGATCCCACCGGTGAGCTGACCGGCTACGTTCAAGGCTGGGATTTTGGCGCAGCCGATGAGGGCGTCAGCTTCGGCCGGCACGTCACCAGCACCGGTGCAGACCACTTTGTGGCTCAAGCTGTCCCCACTCTGGGCCAGCCCAATGCCGGACCGCGCATTAGCCCGATTGTGATCACCGAGATCATGTATCGGCCACCAGACGTCGCCGGCCAAGACAATAGCCTGGACGAGTTTATCGAGGTGTTCAACCGCACCGACACCAACGTGCATCTGTTCGACCCGATCACTGGCACCAACACTTGGCAGTTGCGCGGCGGCGTGGACCTTGTGTTGCCACCGGGTTTGTCGTTGGGCCCAGGCCAGCGGCTGTTGCTGGTCAATTTCGATCCTCAGGCCGACCCGGCTGCCCTGGCCCGGTTCCGCACCGTGTATGGCGTGCCTGAGTCGGTGCCCATCGTAGGCCCTTATGCGGGGAAGTTGGATAACTCGGGCGAAGACATCGAATTGAAACGACCGACCCTTCTGCCCACCGGCCTGTGGGCTTGGGTGCGGATGGACAGGGTCCGCTACCAAGACGACGCGCCGTGGCCAGGTGGGGCCGACGGTTATGGCTTGGCTCTGCACCGATTGGATCCAGCCGCCTATGCCAATGATCCGCAAAACTGGGTGGCCCTGCCCCCGACTGCTGGCGCAGGCCTCAGCCCGACCGGCACCCCACCGCAGATCCTCACCCAGCCAGCTAGCCGCGTGCTTGGGGTCGGCTGGAACGCAGCCCTGACAGTCCAGGCGACCGGCAGTGAACCGCTGCGGTATCTGTGGCGCCACAACGGCGTCAACCTGCTTCACGCCACCAATGCCACCCTGGAGCTTGCACCGGTCACGTTGGCCCACGCCGGCCAGTACCGTGTGTTGGTCTATAACGCCGCCGGCTCGGTCGTCAGTGAACCGGCCACCATAGTGGTGCGGAACCCGCCTCAAATTCTGGCTCATCCCCAATCGGTTTCCGTGCGAATCCGGCCAGACCCATCGGCGGCCCCCAGCACCAATGTGACCTTTAGCGTGTCGGCCACCAGTCCTTCGCCCCTCAGTTACCAATGGCATTTCAACGGACGTCCCATCCCAGGCGCCACGAACACAACCCTCACCATCACCAACGTCCAAGCTGCCGATTGGGGCGAATATTATGCCACTGTCACCGATGAAATCGGCACGGTGCGGTCCGAGTCAGCTTGGCTATATCCGTTGATCCGGCCCGGATTTGCTGTGCAGCCGGTCTCGCAGGCGGTGCCTGTGGGTAGCCCGGTGACCTTGAGTGTGGTGGCCACCGGTTGGCCGCCGCCGTTTACCTTCGAATGGCGTCGCGGCTCGGTCGGCCTCCTCACCAATGTGCAGGATAGCTTGGTCAGCTTCTTCACCTTCACCGCTCCCACAGTGGTCACCAGCCAACAGTATCGGGCCGTGTTGCGCAATGCCGCCACAGCCGGCGTCGGCTCCTCCTACGCCACCATCACTACCTTGGCCGACACCGACAACGATGGTTTGCCTGACGAGTGGGAGCTGACGTATCGGACCGATCCGTCCGATCCGTCGGATCGGAGCCAGGACCTCGACCGCGATGGCCTGCTCAATTGGCAGGAATACATGGCCGGCACGGACCCGACCGACCCCGCTAGCGTGCTGAAGCTGCAGTTAACCTTTGACCAGGCGGCAATCCTACAGTTCAACGCCGTCTCCAACCGGACCTACTCGGTCCAATACACCGAAGACCTGGGCAGCGGCCAATGGTGGACACTGGCGGATATTGTAGCAGCCCCTGAAACGCGGATCGTCACCATCACGAACGTTCCATCTGGCCCTGCCCGGTTTTACCGCCTGGTCACGCCCCGTCAGCCGTAGGCACCGACTCAGCATCTGACGGGTGTGGTGCTGGCTTCAGTCCAAGAAGCGAACCAGGCCGGTGGCTGCTTGACACACCGCGCCGGCTATGTGCGTGGGCCGCTGGCCCGGGCTGGGGGTTGCAGCAGCCGCCTCGCTGATCTGGCGTACCACCCACCGCACATGCGCTTCAACCGCAGCCTCCAGCACCGCTTCGGCTCGGCTGCCCAACGCACCCTGGCCCAAAGCCGGCTGGATCAGCCGCACGATCGGTTCAAGGCACTCCGGGGGAGGCACTGCTGCCTGCTGAGCTTCGAGAGCCACTTGCACGGCATGGCAGCCTTGGTGCCCCAACACCACCACTAGCTCGACCTTCAACTCGCATCGCGCATATTGCAAAGCCGCCAACGCAATCGGCGCCGCAACATTGCCCGGCATTCGCACCACAAACAAGCTGCCTAAGCCCTGGTCGAACACCAGTTCGGGCGGCACCTGCGAATCGCTACAGCCCAGCACCGCCGCAATGGGATGTTGAGCCAGCCGCAAACGCCGACGTGCTGCAGAGTCCGGATATGGATGCAGCGATTCCCCGTGCACAAACCGGTCGTTGCCGGCTTGCAGCCGTAGCAGTGCTTCGTCCCAAGTCATGCCGACCGTTTCAGACGGTCTGGCAGCACTCTACGGCCGACGCCGTGCCAAAGCCAAAAGAAACTCGTGACCCAGTAGGCCTCAGCAGGCCACCCCCTGCTTACTGCGTGGGCACCGGACAGCCCTCCTGGACGCAGCATCCGCCATCCGGCTGATCTGGCACCAAGCGAATCAGGCCCGCGGAATTGGTGCCGGCAAAGACGCCGTAGCCAGTGACAGTGGGCTGGAACAACACACCCCGCACACTGCGGCTCCGGCCCGTGGCCGGGTCTTTGAAGCTGCCAGAGAACAAGCCGGTGCCCGGCGTCAGGCTCACCGACAAGTTCAATGGATTGGGCGGCGTCACCTTCACCTGGTTGCGCTCCACCCTCAGGGCTTGATGCACCTGGTTGGTCAGGTTACCGCCGCTGAGCCAAGCGCAACCATTGGTCCAGCCCAAGGCGTTGGTCCAGCCCGACGGCCCCACATACCGCCCCAGCCAAGCCGTCAACCTGGCATCAAAGCCTTCCGGATAAAGGCCGGTACCGCTGGACTGGCGAGCCTTAAACCACACCAGTGGTTCGTTGGTGCTCACCCCACCAGCAGGCAACTGCACCCAGCCCAGCACCGTCCCAGACCCCCGATACAGCGGCAAAAACACCGGCAGCCACCCTTCCGGTGCGGCATCGGCACTGGCCGTCACCGCTGTGGCATCACCCAATTGGCCGCTCAGACTGGCCTGGCCAGAACGACTGACTTGTAACGTTAACCCACCATCTCCACCCGGAAGCTCTGCCCCACCATCACCAGCCCCCATAACACCCTCCGCCGGCAACACCATCGTAAACCGGCCAGGCAAGCTCAGGTTAGTCGGTGACCCGGTCCGGAACCCTTCCACCGCTCCTACCCAAGCCCCTTCTTCGGTGATCTGCCCCTGCATGCGACCGGCTGGGTCCAACCCCAACTCCAACTTCAACACCCGGTTCTTGCCCACCTTAGCCTGCGTATGAGCCCGCAGCTCCAACCCGAATTGGCCACTGAACGGCACCGTGCCGCCCGGCAACCGCAACTGGCCGCTAAAGGCCCCGCTGTTGGCCAGCGTTAGCCGGATGGCGCCGCAGTTGCTGGCCGTCAGCACCGTGTTGGTCGGCTCAAACAACCCTGCCCAATTGCCCCGCAGCGGGATGAACGGGTTGGGCACAAAGTTGGCCTGCACCACCAGGTTGGATTGCATCACAAAGCTCAGGGTCGGGTTGGTGCCGCTGACCTGCCCGGTCCAGTTGCTAAACACAAACCCCGGCGCTGGCGTGGCGGTGAGTCGGTAAGTGCGATTGAGCATCAGCGGTTTGTTGGTGGCTAGGCCAGTGACTCTGCCCCCGGACGGCGGGTTAATTGTCAGATACCACGGGCTATACACCACATACTCGGTCCACCAGGTTTGAGTGGCTGAGGAATTGCCCCAAGCGTCCAAGCACCAAGCCCGCACGCGATTGGTGCCGGGCACCAACTCCAGCCACGCGGACCACGTGTTTGACCCTGAGGCAATCTGCACCGGGCCGGCATTGAGGCTGTATAGGACTTGGACCACTTGATCATTGTCGGTGGCGGTGCCCTGGAGGAGCACTGCAGCGTTGGTGGTGGAGCGGCCTGAAGCTGGGCTGGTGATAGTCAGCTTGGGCGGCACCGTCTCGCGCAACACGGTCAAGCGTGCCACTCGACTGGCGGCCTGCCCAAACGGATTGCTGACAATCACGTAATACTCACCCGCATTGGCTGTCGAGACTTTGGGCAGGCGCAGGGTTGCACTTTGGCCGCTCGGTATCAGCGGCTCGCCCTTGAAATACCACTGATAAGTGAGCGGCCCGGACCCGGTCGCCGTGACGCTAAACGAGGCAGGATTACCGGCTGGCAAACTCTGATCTGCCGGCTCGCGCGTGATCACCGGCGCCTGGCCCGAGCCCGGCGAACGACGGACTGCGTTTACGGCGTTGCGGATAGCGGTGGTGGTGCCCGAGTCGTAGCCCACCCGCTTGTAAACTACTTCCCAAGGCTGATGCGTGCTCGAGTTGGTCACCCCGTTGATCACCACAAAGGTCGGCGTGCCGTTCCCAAACTGCCTAAACACTGTCTGGGCATAGTCATCCAACACGTAGTCCAGCCCATAGGTCTGGATGAACCAGTCCTCCGAATTGTCTCCGTTGTAAACATTGACGTAGATCAGCTTCACTGGCAAGCCATCGGTATTGCCGCCCCGGGCATTGAAGTAATCCCGCACGTTGGCCCGCACATCCGGCGCAGCAGCTTGGCAGACCGGACACGAGCCATACCAAAACTCCAAGACGATTACCTTGCCCACGTGGCTGTAGAGGCTGGCGGTTTGGTTGGTGCCGTGGACCGGCAGGGTAAAGTCAGCCGCAATCTCGGCTCCAATAGCCCCACCAGCCCAAAGGCCCAACACCAGCGCGCCACAAGGCCGGATCAGGCGCCACAAGCAGCTTAGTTTGCTTTTTGCATGCACAGCGTTGAAAAACTTTACCACGGTATCCTGCTTCTGCAAGGGGTAGGGTGCTCCGGCTCGACGGCGCCAGGGAAACAGAAGACAGAGGACCAAGGACAGAAGACGGAAGCCAACGATCGAACCCAGAGACAAGCCGCCGCAGCCGAATTCGATGAACAATCCTCCGTTGCTGAGGGCGCTCGCGTCGGGGGAAGCCGGTCCCCAGTCAAAAACTACTGTTGCGGCCCCAGATGTCGCCCGGTTCAAACGGCATGACCTCCACCCCGTGCAGCAGGCCGTCGGTTCTGATGTCGAACACCAGCCCTTTGTGGGCGACGGTGATGCGGTGGGGGACTGCAACCCGGTGCATCCGGCTTCGATGAAGGTTAACGACGTCAGTTCGGCCATCCGCCGGACGCGCACTTTCCGCACCGCACAGCCCGAAGCTTGCCTGCGGACGACCCCGGTTCACCGGGTCCTGATCCGGAAAAATCGGTTACTGGAAGGATTCAGCTCGCGGAAGGTCAACACATTGGTGCCCACCAGATTGGTCAGGTCCAGCCAAGGTTCGTTAGTATTGAACAGGCGACGTTTAGCTTGCACGATGTTAGTGCGGCCTTTCTGGGCGAAGAACTGCCACTCGAAGTACCGGTTGGTGCCTTGGGTGACCAGCCGCGGGCCGGTAATTCGCGTGGCCAAGGTGCCCCGAATGGAATTGACGGCGTTGCGAATCTCGGTCGTGGTACTGGAGTCGTAACCGATCCGTTTGTAAACCACTTCCCAAGGCTGATGGGTGGTCGAGTTGGTGACCCCATTGATCACCAAAAAGGTCGGCACGCTGCTCGCATACCGTCTGAACACTGTCTGCTCATAGTCATCCAACACGTAATCCAAGCCGTAGGTCCGGATGAACCAGTCCTCGGTATTGTCTCCGTTGTAAACATTGANGTAGATCAGCTTCACNGGCAAGCCATCGGTATTGCCGCCCCGGGCATTGAAGTAATCCCGCACGTTGGCCCGCACATCCGGCGCGGCGGCTTGGCAGACTGAACAACCGCCCCACCAAAATTCCAACACGATCACCTTACCCGCATGGCTGTAGAGGCTGGCGGTTTGGTTGGTGCCGTGCACCGGCAGGGTAAAGTCAGCCGCAATCTCGGCTCCCATTGCCCCGGCAGCCAAAAANCCCAACGCCAGCCTGCCCCAGACCCAAATCANAGGCCCCGCGCGGTTCAGTTCGGCTTGTGCATGCATCTCGCTACAAACCCTACCACACCAGGCTAAATTTTCAACGGGCCGTCGGGTTGGCTCCACACCCGGTAGGCCACAGAAGACCGAGGACCAAGGACAGAAGACAGAAACGAAGGATGGAGCATGACGACAAACCAAACTGGCCAGAGTTGACTCAGCGTGCCGAGCCGCAGCGGATGCGCGTTTCGAGGCAACCGCCGTCCGAGTCCCAGAGCTACCGCTGGAGCTCGACGATGTCGCCGGGTTCCAGCGGCAGGTCGTCCAGGCCTTGGAGCAAGCGTTTGGGTTTGATCTCGAACACCTGGCCTTTGCGGGTGACAGTGATGCGATACGGGTCCCACAACCCGGTGTATTCGGCCTCCAAAATGGCTTTGGACAACGTCAGCTCCTCAGTCCAAGGGATCACCCATTTGCGCACCGGGCCGCGGAAGAAGACCACCCGGGGCGGTTCAGCCGGGTTGACACCAGTCGGTGCCGCTGCCGGGCCAGACCAAGGCGGTGGCGGTGGCGGAGGGGCCTTCCGGGCGCACCCGCTACTGAGCAGCACGGCCACTAACATCGCACCAGCCCATACTCGCATGCCCAACATTTAACCTCNGCCAACCCAGCTACACCACCAAATAACCGCGCTTGGGAGCCGAGGCGTAAGCCGCTGCAGGCCAGCACCACTGGCGCAAGGGTAGCCGCCGACGTGAGGCGACAGACGTTGAAGGACCAGGTCGCTCGATCTGCCGACTCACCCTGGCGGCTAGGCCTTACAAATACTCCACGGGGCGAGCTGTGTGGGCCATCGGTGCTACGACAGGCCCCCCAACCCGCAAGGAGCTGCAATGCGCCCGATCAAGTGCCTTTTGTCGTTGCAAGTTCCGGGGCGGCCGGNTACAAACTGCAACGTTCCCACAGNAAGGGCTGAATATGAAAAAGGCACGATGCGAGAAGACCGCCGCACGCCAAGCAGGCCCGCAGATGGTCCGACCTCCCGAAACACGCCGCGGCTACGATCCACACAGCGGAGCTTCCAACCTTGGCGCTTTGCACCTTGTGTGGCTGCTGGTGTTGGCCAGCGCGGCTCTGGCCAGGGGCGATCAGGAAGAAGGACCCTACACCTACTTGGTCACCAACCGGCAAGCCGTCATTACGGGGTTTGACCGGCGTTACACCGGGCCCCTGCACATCACTGACGCGCTGGGCGGCTACCCGGTCACCACGCTGGGCGACTATGCCATCTGTTGCTGTCCTGGCCTGACCAGCGTGATGATCCCCTCCAGCGTGACCACCATTGGTTACCGCGCTTTCTACGCCTGTTTGGGCCTGACGAACGTGACGATACCCGACAGTGTGACCAACATTGGCGACGGCATATTCGCCGCTTGCCGGAAGCTACTGGCCATCGGTGTGGACCCGGCAAACGCATGCTACAGCAGTAGTGGCGGGGTTCTGTTCGACAAAGCAATGACCGTCTTAATCCAGTATCCCGCCGGCAGAGCTGGGCCCTACACCATTCCCGACAGCGTCACGCAAATTGCTCCGGAGGCGTTCGCTTGGTGCTGGGGGCTAACCGATGTGGCCATCGGTGACCGGCTTGTCACCATCGGGGACCGCGCCTTTTACGTCTGCCCGGGCCTAACCCGGCTGAGGATTCCCGATAGTGTCACTACCATCGGCCACGAACCGTTTGGCTATTGCTCGTACCTCAGCGACCTGACGATCGGTGCCGGGGTGACCAACATTGGCAACTCGGCCTTTGCGGACTGCATGGGGCTCACGAGCCTCACGATCCCCGACAGCGTCCTTAGCCTGGGCGACTCTGCGTTTGCTAGGTGTTCCAACCTGTGGAGTGTCAAGCTCGGATGTAACCTGGCGGTTATTGGGCCAGGAGCGTTTTCCCAGTGCTCCCGCCTGGGCAGCGTAACGATCCCCGATAGCGTCATCACCATCGGCAACAAAGCGTTTGCCTATTGCTTCAGCCTGAGCGAGCTGACCATCGGCCCTGGGGTCACGACCATTGGCGACTCGGCCTTTGCAGGGTGCACCAACCTTGGCAGCGTCACCATTCCCGACAGCGTCACCGCCATTGGTGGCAGCCTGTTCGTGGATTGCTATAGTCTGGCCACAGTGCGGCTTGGCAGCGGTGTGACGAACCTCAGTAGCGCCTTGTTCCTGGGCTGCAGAAAGCTGATCGACATCACTGTGGACTCGGCCAACCCGGTCTTCAGCAGCAGCGAAGGTGTGTTATTCGACAAGGCCATGACCACCCTCATCCAGTAGCCCGTGGGCAAGGCTGGCTCGTACTGCATCCCCAACCCCGTCCGTGTCATTGGAGACTACGCGTTCGCGGGTTGTTACGGATTGGCTAGCGTGACGATCCCAAGGGGCGTAACAAACATCGGGTACTGGGCATTCGCTTGGTGCCGGGACCTGGAGTGGGTCTATTTTGCCGGAGACGCTCCCACCGCTAACGTGTAGACCTTCGAGGAGGCTCGCCGCGCTACCATCTACTATTTGCCGGGCAGTTCGGGGTGGAGGTCCAGCTATTGGGGGCGTCCGACCGTGTTATGGAATCCTCGCTGTCAAGCGCCGCGGATTGCGGATGGTGTGTTTTGCTTCACTGTTACTGGCACAGCCAACATTCCCGTGGCCATCGAGACGTCCGCTGACTTGGTCACGTGGACACGGCTATCGGCCACAAACCTCGTCAATGGTGCCTTGACCTTTCAAGACCCCGGCCCACACGACCTAGGCCGGCGCTTCTACCGCATTGCGAGCTGGTAAGTGCGGTCCGTATCGGTTTGGTCAGAACCAGCGCTATCGAAGCGTTCGAACGGCTGGCCGCCCGCGCGCCAGCGGCTGATGGGTGCGCAGTGGGGCGTTCAACTGCAGTTGATCGCCTAGGTCATTCAAGGCCCTGCTCGTGCGAATCAACCACCTGGGCTGGCCAATCTGTGGGCGTCTGTGGGCCCATGCCCCGCAGCAGCCAGTGCTCCCATAGCGGAAAACCACGCCGGTTCCCTTCTCCAGCATCCGGTGGGGCTCCAGCATCCGGTGGGGCCACTGCCGAAACTGCCGTCCTCTGCCCGGGGGGCAACTCGCATGCCCCGAGACCGCACCCGCGGTGGCTAGGCTTCTCGACAGGCGCACGTTGGCCGTTGGACTTCAGTAGCAGCGGATGCACAGCCCCGGGGTTGCGAGACCGTCGGACTTTTTCCGGGGAGAGATTGACGCCTTGGCACAGAGGCGTAGCCGGCGGTCAAACCGAGCAACACGACTTAGCGGCTCAAAGCGATCGAGTGCAACACGCTCTCTTGCTGCTGTCGCCAGACTTGCGCCACTGGCAGGCCGAGGATGACTTGAGTCCACTTCGTCATCCAGGCTGTCCAGCGGCTGCCGCTGTCAACCTTCGCGGTCAACTACAAGGGCTGCGGGAATGAACAATATCCACCCCACATGATGTTGGCGTTGCTGATTGACTGCCACGCCAACGGCATTTTCAGTTCCCGCCGCATCGAGCAGGCCACCTATCGAGACATTGCGGTGCGCTACCTGACGGGCAACACCCATCCGGCTCATGACACCATCTGCACCTTCCGGCGCCTGAGGAGCAGATCAACCTGACGGATCCGGACGCGCGGCTGATGCGCAAGAACCAGCGGGAGGGCTACAGCCAGAG
>JGI24721J26819_10002897_pt1 | contig 18618 bp, 15 predicted proteins | sample YelNatPaOPGAMG01_FD_26819 | JGI IMG/M metagenome (IMG submission 26819) | reverse complement strand
CTTGTAGACCTAAAGGAACTTGTGGAACGGACGAAGGGGAGGTATCTATTGAATCTTAACTACTCTGACACCGTTGCATTGAAGGTTTTCGGGCCTCCGCCCTTCGTGAAGAAGTACGTTAATCAGAATGTGAAAAATGAAAGGACAATAGAATACCGTACGGTATCATTTTATACGAATGTTTCTTGATTTTTAAAAGAATTTGCCTGATAGGAATTCCAGAATTGATCCACANGGTGTANTCTGCGAATTTCAAAGAAGTTTCTTAGGTTATCACAACTGGATAAGGAAATTTCTTTGGATTTACGTTCGAAGGGAGTATCCTTTAGCACTTGCAGCGCAATTGTCCGTCTCATTCATCTGGCGAAGGCTTGTNTTAATTCAATTTTAATGGATACTAGCTCTCTGTTTGCGAACAGAGGTCAATTGCCCATTTTTTCATATTACGGTCATCGAAAGGAAAGAAATGAATTACGAAGAATTTTGAGACATCAGGGAAAGACGGCACGACGGATCTGGCTCACTTTATAGGTATCAGGAAGTGGCATCGATTGAGGCATCTACCTCTGGAATTTTATCTATTTGAGAACATGAAACAAATGTAGTCATGAAGGGTCTCTTATTGGCCAGGGGGGACTAGTACTCGGGACGGCTATCTGTTGAAATTGAAAATCGAAAGAAGCTCTCGTAGCAGTTTGGTTTTTTCAGCCCGTTTTGAGAGTTCTCTTAGAATTTGTTGGTCCATTAACGGAGGCATACGCGTAAGCCTTTTCCCATTATATACACAGAATCTCAGCACTATGCTCTTATCATCATATTGTAATGCCTGAATCGTAGGTTCCCAGCTTTCGGTTATCCCTCCACTCTTCAGTGTACATTTCACGAAAACTTCCTCAATGATTTGCCCCCCTCCCCAATGAAAGGCAAACTTTCTGGGAAGAATTCTTTTTTCCCCGTCGCTTATCATTATCCTCGGCATAGAAAGTACTCCTCTCCTGGTATCCCCAATACATAATCTGCATTATCGTTTTCCAGACATTTAACAAAAAGATCGGCAATCTCCATATTTTCACAATCCATTTTTGAACTTATAATTTGGGACTAGAATTTCGGGAATGTACTGCATCGGATCTGGTCCTGTTTCAGTAACTTGTACTTCTTTCAAACCCGTTGGTCTTGGTACCCTCTCGTTTCGCGGCAGATGTTTGTGCCGGTAATGAGATATCAAGCGCTTCTCCTAAAACGCGGTTTAACGCCTTTTCAAGTGGATTACTGGACTGCTTAAACACAGTAGGTATGCAGGTGCCGGGATTTGAACCCGGGCTAAAGGCTTGGAAGGCCTTTGTGCTACCAGGCTACACAACACCTGCTGATCCAGTTCGTGAATCATTGCCATTTTATTAAATATTTGCAAGATTAAGTTGGTTAATAAGAATATGAAAGGTATTACTACATCTGCTGAGGGGTTTGCTCAATGAGTTTGTCCTCGACTATTTCAGAAAAATAGTTATGTTAAACATAATTATGAGGTCGTGAGGAAGCGGTTGTTGATCATAGGGATTGTGATCCTTGTGATAGGGATAGTTCTTGCAGGAATCTCGGTTGCTGAAAGTGCGAGCAACGTTAGAGGGTCAGGTACCGCCATGTATTCTGGGAAAAACGGGGACTATTATTCCAANTCATTAAGCGTCACAACTAAAGAGGAGATCACAGTGGTTTCAAACGTAAATTCATANTTAATACCGTCCCAGGATCTTAGCGTGGTCAATTCTTCTAACATTGCGAGCTATAAAATATTACCATCGGAATCTGCCGGAAACACTTCCTTGTACTCTGGCTTAAACGGCAGTTACTACGTGGTGACTTTCGGACCTACGTCTCCAAAAGTTGAGTATGCCACCCTTAACGTAGGAATTGGACTTGTGGTAATCGGTGCGCTCCTCGTTGTTGGAGCGCTTTTAGTCGTGGTTGGGATAATTCTGGCCATAATCGGGGCAGTCATCAGACCAAAGAGAGCGCCACAAAACCAGTTCTGAACCAAGCTGGACTCCCAATCTTTGTCTTTTTCAGTCTATCATTGTTTTGGATGATGTTCCTGCTCTAGAGGGAGAGTTGTGAAAATCCGAAAAGAATAAAATAAGTAAGACGTATCAATCTTAGATGAGAGAATCATTTCGCGAGGACGAGATCAAGTCCCTATGGAGGGAACTTTTAACAGATAAGGGCGTGGAGATTTCAAGACTTAACGACCCAGAATCCAGAGAAAGAACAATTCTGTTGAAGTACGAGGACATTGACTCATTAAACAGAGATTTTGCGCTCAATTTCCTCAAGTCACCAGAAGAGTTTTTGAAGCTGTTGAAGGAAGAGCTGTACAGCAACTTCCTCTCTGAAGGCTTTAAGTCGAGAAAAGAAAGGAGAGTAAACATCAGCATATCGTCCACGTTGCCTGATCTGAAGAGAAACATCAGGGGTCTGAGAAGCAGCGATCTTAACACATTCGTACAGGTTGATGGGATCGTAAAGAGAGTGTCGGAAGTTGTCCCTACTATTACAATGGCAGCGTTCAGGTGCGCTTATTGCAATTCTGTTGACCTCTACCCCCAGTTCGGCACCAAACTTCTAGATCCCCCGGCCTGTTCACAGTGTGGCAGGGGGAAGGACCAGACAAAATTTCAATTTCTACCAGAGAAGAGCGTTTACATGGATACTCAATTGATAGAGGTTCAGGAAAAGCCTGAACTTCTAAAGGGTGCGTCACAGCCAGCAAAGTTGGCAGTTCATCTCGAGGACGAGATCTGCGGAAAATTCAATCCCGGTGATCGTGTCACAGTGAATGGAATACTGAAGGGAAAACAAAAATTCTCAGGAAATTCGCCATCCAACCAGTTTGAAATTTACCTAGCTGCCCTATATATTGACAGGGAATCTTCAGAGTACGAGGAAGTCCAGATAGACGACAAAGACATAGAGGAGATCAAGAGAGCTGCTAAAGATCCGGAGATATATTCAAAGCTTATAGCTAGCGTCGCACCTACAATTTTTGCAATGGAAACAGTAAAGGAAGCCGTAATATTCCAGCTTTTTGGGGGAGTAAGGAAAATTTTCGAAGACGGAACCTACGTGAGGGGAGACATACATATTCTCCTCTTCGGGGACCCTGGAACGGCGAAGAGCCAGATACTGAAATATACTATAAATCTCTCGCCCAAGTCAATATACAGCTCCGGAAAAGGGAGTTCCGCTGCCGGTTTGACTGCTGCAGCTGTCAAGGATGAATTCTCTGAAGGAAGGTGGACGCTTGAAGCAGGCACTCTAGTCCTGGCAGACGGTGGGCTGGCTGCTGTGGATGAACTGGACAAGATGACAAAGGAGGACAGCAGCGCCCTCCATGAATCTATGGAGCAGCAGACGATAACGATAAGTAAGGCCGGGATAAACGCGACGCTCATGAGCAGGTGCGCCCTGCTTGGTGCTGCCAATCCAAAGTANGGAAGGTATGACGAGAATGAACTGTTCGCCAACCAGACGGATTTTCCACCGACTCTTCTATCTAGATTTGATCTCATATTCGTAATTGTCGATCGGCCGGGAAAAACCGACGTTGAGATGGCCAATTATATCCTGAAGGTCCATTCTGACGGTGAAAAGATAGCAAGTGGACTTTCAATCGAGAAATCTGAATTCAAACCTTATTTTGATAGGGAATTTATCAAGAAGTACATCGTCTACGCCAGGAAGTTCTGTTTCCCGGTACTTTCCCCCGGAGCAAAGGAAAAGATCGGCAAATTCTACGTCGAGAAAAGAAATTCTTCAAGGAAAGAAGGCTCGGTTGCGATCACTCCAAGGCAGTTAGAGGCACTTATTCGCCTTTCAGAAGCATCTGCGAGGATAAGGCTGTCAGATAGGATAACGGAAGAGGATGTAGAGAGAGGACAGAGACTGATGGAATCATTCCTGAACCAGACAACTCTTGTAAATGGGATACCAGACATAGATGTTCTTCTGACGGGCTATGCCTCCAAAGATAGGAAAGGGCTATTGTCATTGAGTGAGATAATCAGAAAACTCCATGTGGAGAACAAGGGGAAAGACGTATCGCTGAAACAGATTGAGGACGAGGCCATGAACATAGGCCTTGACGTGATGCAGGTCGAGAGGAGCATCAAAATGCTAAGGGATAAGGGCCAACTGATAGAACCCAAGACAGGATACTTCAGACTACTCAGGACCTAGAATAGAAATATATCTTTCCCATGTATCATACTGAGAGAGGGACAGGAAGGAAGATACAATTGATATGGACGAAGACCTTCAGAACCCCGAGCGATACCCTACTAGCAGCAGCTGATGAGGAACTTATCGGGAGGGAATTGAGGGACGGTAAGTTTAAACTGAAGGTTTCCGAGAGCTTCTACAAAGATATACTGATTGAAGAGCGAATATTGAAAGATCTTCTTTCGCTATGTTCAGTCGCTAACCTAGTTGGGGAGCGATGTGTAGAAATTGCCATGGAGCTGGGCTACATATCAAGGGAGAATATTCTTTATATAGAGGGAGTGCCTCATGCACAGTTTTCCATCATGGAATGAAGAGCTCTTCTTTAGGTTCAATCCCCAGTCAGTCTCTAAGGAGTTTAATATCCCCCTTGCTGAAACCACTGAGAGTCAGGCCTTCGTAATATCAAAGCGGCAATTGCATCTGGGGACCAAGGAATGGAAGAAGGGAAATCATTTTGTGTACCCAGTGACATTTCAGGATATTAATTCTCTCATAAGAGAGATCAAATATCCAGCAGGGAAAGACTTCTGGAAATCCTCCCCTTCAGTGAGAATAAGGGGAAACATTGGATTATTGGATTTCCCCGAAGTTATGGCGATAATAAACATGACACCAGACTCCTTCTACGCAGGTAGCAGGGTGAGTGATGATGGTGTGGAAGAAAGACTGGACTCGATAAAGAAGGCAGGGGCCAAACTAGTTGATATCGGGGGACAAAGTACCCGCCCGGGAAGTGAACAGGTATCTGTTCATGAAGAGATGATTAGGGTCAAGAAGGCGGTAGAAATTTCCCTTGATAAGAAATTCGTCGTATCCATTGACTCCTACAGAACGGAGATCATCAGGGAATGCATGGAAATGGGTGCGCATATAATCAACGATGTGACCGGCATGGAAAATTCTGAGATCGGTCGTCTGGCAAAGAGGTATGACGTGCCACTAATCATAATGCACAAGAAAGGGAATTTCAAGACGATGCAGCTATCGCCGCATTATGAAAACGTTGTTCAGGAGATAATTTCATTTTTTCTGAGCAAGATTGGGGAATCAAGGAATATTGGAATAGAGGATAACATCATTTTCGATCCAGGAATAGGGTTTGGGAAGAGAGTAGAAGATAATGTGGGCATACTGAACAACCTTAGGGACTTTAAGCTTGGTAGACCCCTGCTGATCGGTCTCTCCAGGAAGAACTTTATCGGAGAGATAATGAAGGAGACTGTAGACGAAAGAGGGATCTCTTCCCTGATTTTCAACGCGATAGCAGTACAAAATGGAGCAGATATAATAAGGGTTCACGACGTTGAAGAGAATGTGAAACTTATTAAAATAATAAAAAAAATGAAAGAGATTTAGATGTGTATGAGGTAGTGGTACATTATTATCCCGACGAAGAGAATCGAGATTGTATTTACCACCTTTACGAGGGGGTTGATTGCGGGACCGGCAGTGTCTTTTGTTGCATCACCCACGGTATCTCCTACAACCGCTGACTTATGCGCTTCAGATCCCTTCCCTCCGTAGTTCCCTTGTTCGATGTATTTTTTAGCGTTGTCCCACGCACCTCCGCCAACGGTCATCATAATGGCTAGTGGAAATCCTGAGATTATCACGCCTAAGAGAAGTCCTGCGACCGCAAGTGGTCCAAGAATGAATCCCAGTACAATGGGCGTTAACACCGCAATGAGTGCGGGTACCATCAGTTGTCGCAATGCTTCCTTCGTTACGATATCTACTGCTTTGCCGTAATCTGGTTCGTCGCCGCCAGTGAGTATCTTCGGCTTCAACTTGAACTGTGACCTGACTTCTTCCACGATTGCCGATGCCGCTTTACCAACTGCATTCATAAGGTAGGAGGTGAAGAAGAATGGGAGTGAACCCCCGATGATTAGACCAGAGACAACGATAGGATCGTCGAGCTGTATTGAAGAAAATTGAGGTAGCACTGAGATGAGTGTTTTGAAAGCTGCAAAGAGGGTGAGTGCGGCTAGAGCTGCACTTCCTATCGCATAACCTTTAGTTACAGCCTTTGTTGTGTTCCCTACGGCATCGAGCGGGTCTGTNACCTCCCTTCTAGTCTTCTCGTCAAACCCAGACATTTCTGCTATTCCGCCTGCGTTATCTGTAATGGGGCCATAGGAGTCGATCGATATGATCATACCCGTTGCCGATAACATGCTGGCTGCAGCAATGGCTATACCGTAAAGCCCAAGTTCAGCATTGTNGCCAAAGGAGAAATATGTGATCAGGAATGATATAACTATTCCTCCAACTATNACGACTGCAGGAATAAAGACGGCTTGAAGACCATATGCAAGTCCGGTTATAATGTTAGTTCCTGTTCCAGTGACAGATGACTTCGCAATCTTTGCAACAGGTTTGAATCTTTCTGATGTATAGTATTCCGTCACGTAGACAATCACTCCCATTATGACCATTCCGATCAATGCATCGAAGTATATGGCCAGGTTACCATTCATCAGATAATAGTCGACAATGTAGAAACCAACTGCAGACAAAACTACAGTGACGATCAACCCCTTGTAAAGAGCAGTCATTATCCTCTGTTTATTACCCTTCTTCACAAAGAATGAACCAATAATGGTCGCTATAATGGCAGTCCCTCCGATGGCAAGCGGGAGGACAACTCCGCTTTGCGAGAGGTACCTAGACCCACTGGATGAGGTGTATATAAGATATCCGAGGAGCATCGTCGACAGTGCCGTTACCACGTATGTCTCGAAAAGATCTGCCCCCATTCCTGCACAATCCCCAACATTGTCTCCAACGTTATCAGCGATAACTGCTGGATTCCTAGGATCATCTTCCGGTATGCCTGCTTCGACTTTTCCCACAAGATCAGCTCCAACGTCCGCCCCCTTGGTGTATATGCCTCCGCCAACTCTTGCGAACAGGCTTACAAGTGAGGCCCCAAATATGTAACCAACCATGAGAGTGGGATTCTTGAACCAGATATAGAATGAAACGAGGCCGAGGAGTGCAAGTGATGCAACTATGAGGCCAGTGACAGTTCCCCCTCTGAACGCAAGTTTTAGTGCAGGGTTCAGTCCTTTTTTAGCTTCAATTGCGGTCCTGACATTGGCCCTTACAGAAATGCTCATACCAATCAGTCCAGCAACTGCTGACCCGGTTGCACCAACTACGAATCCTAAAGTTATCTTCCAGGCATCAGTTAGGCCGGACGAGAAATAAAAAGCCACGAAGATTATAACAGCAAGGACAGCTGCGAATATGAATATATTCGTGTATTGCCTCCTCATGAATGCATTCGCACCCTGCCTTATCGCCATTGAAATCTTCTCAGGCTTTTCTTCCGTTACCGGTATCCTAAGAAGTAAATAGCTTTGAGTAGCTGCATATGCTAAACCGATCAGGGCAGCAGCCAGTACAAAGATTTCCCAGTTAAGCAGATACGATGGCATGGACCCGCATTTTACAATGGTTATTAACGTTTACTTAAGGGGTTGCAAACAACCAAAAATGCGGAATAAACTACCAAGTAACATCTCCTGGGTCAAAATGAAAGAAAATTGCTGTGAGACGAAAAAATTAAAATTTTTAAAGAGACTGTTGGGCTCTCACTTTATTCCTGTCTATCTTCATTCCCCTTGGAGTCACTATCAGGTATTTGTTACCAAGGGCAACCACGTCTCCGCCGTTGTCTCCTGCTGACCTTTTAAGTTCGCTCACGATTCTTCTCATTTGAAGCTCGTCTGATTGGATTGCTCCATAATCAAGTATCAGGACATCGCCGTTTAACACTATTTCGCTGAATTGAGGAACCTCTTCAAATTTGATGAGCTCGCCGATTTTCACGGAGGTTCCAGCTCCGGGCTCATCTGCAAACTGGTATTCGTTAAGATCGATGTATTTTCTAGGCTCTTTTGGGGGTTTATCAGTTTTGATAACTGTCTTTTTTCTGAAGGTCATTGGCATCCGTGTTCACCTGTAGATAAATATATTCCTCATTAATTAATATTTTCCTAACATTCACTAGATAGGAATAGGTCTCTTTAGTTAAAGGAAAAGTGTAGAAGCAGGAAACACGACAATAATGGTAACCCTCCTTTGCAGTCAAGTTCCAGGGTATTAAAAATCATGTCGCAGTCACAATGGAACCAAAAAGGAACGGAAAAATATTTTTGTCAGCACAGATAACCCACTGCCCGGCTTAGCTCAGTTGGTAGAGCGGTGGACTGTAGAGGGAAAGCGTTACGGCGCAACCGCCGCCATCCACAGGTCGCTGGTTCAAATCCGGCAGCCGGGATTCAGTAAATGGTCTGAGAAGGGACTCTTCTGACTAAGGTAAGATCGAGCAACTNAGGGCTGAGATCCTCCCCTCAGCTAAAGCACAGGAGGCTCCCATTTTTACACTTTTTTCAGCGTCACAAAATCAACAGACATGANTTAAAATGAAAATTCAACAAGGTGCTACGGACCCATAAATAGTATTGAAACTCTGATTGGCATCTGCTCCGGGTCTTGCTATATTTACTGTTACGTCCTATCATCAGCCTTTAATTTTTACGCTACACTTCAATTAAATAATTTCGTCAGATAAACGATTGGACCTCAGGAACTGAGAAAATATTTTAACGATGAAAAGCTGTAAATTGAACGTGACATCTAATTCAAAGAGTATTTACATGAAGAGCAGGATGTACAAGGAGATTCTCCAAATCCCAGACTCCATAACTAGAACGATCGAATCCTTGAACGATTCTCTAAGTGAAGCCTCTCGACTCATAAAAAGGTCCAAGATCATATTCTTAACAGGGAGTGGGACGAGTTACAACGCAAGTGTCATTGGTGAAATAGCACTTGTGAACAATGGCCGAGCGGCAATAGCCATAAGGTCATCTGAATTTTCTCACTTCCTACCAAAGAAGAAGATAAATGCTGCAGTAATCCTTCTTAGCCAGTCCGGGGAGAGCAGGGAAATAAAGAACGCTCTAGAGGTTGCAAAGAAAAGGGGTTATGTAACTATCGGCGTAACGAACGAAAGTCGAAGTTTTCTTGCGACTGAATGCGATCTATCCCTGGTTACGCGTGCGGGAAAGGAGCTGTCGCTTGCCGCTACCAAAACATTCGCTACTGAGGTTGTGACATTGCTCGCCCTCATATACCACTTGACAACTGACGAAAATATTGACGTCAAGATGAAGGGGATCAAGGGGGTGGCTCGTCAGATTGAATCTCTTTTGAATCAATCAGACAGACTTTCAGAATTGGCCTTAAGGATTTCGGGCAAAGTGGTGTTTCTTGGGAATGGATACCTTCACGCTGCGGCAATGGAGGGAGCACTAAAAATGGGAGAAACCACTGGCGTTTCCGCTCAGGCGTTTCCGATAGGCGAATACCTACACGGCCCCATACAATCCCTATCGAGGGACGATACAGTGATAATTCTGGAGGGAAGCGATGTTATAGAGGTCAGAAGGGTGAAGGCGAGAATTAAAAGATACTGCAAAAATATGATCATACTGGGATCGAGTCGTGGGAATGACTTCTTGCTTCCAGAAAGCAGATACCCAGAGCTCCTTTCTTTCGTTTACGCAGTATCACTTCAATTACTTGCAAATTCCAGGGCACTATCGATGGGGTTGGACCCGGATCACCCCGACCGCTTGAAAAAGATTGTAAGGTGACACAAGGACTAATAGGTATTGTTTGAACCGGGGCTTGGAAATCACTTCTCACGTGTAACGCAACAGTTTTTAAGCGTCTTGCCATATTAAAATGTGATTCTCTCTCTTGATGGCGGTGCTACGAAAACAGTTGCTGTGGTGCTGGATGAGAATGAAATGAAAATAAGGGGAATTGGTGTTGCAGGTCCAGCAAATTTGGTTGCAGTACCAAGGGACGTCGCAGGAAGTAACATGATGAAGGCCATAAATGATTCCCTCAATGATTCTTCTCTAACAATAAGGGAAATTGAAAGGGCAATTTTCGGTCTATCTGGAATGGGAGATTCTAGGGAACTAGACCAGGCAGGCATTAACCTAATCCGGAGTTTAACTTCAAGAGAGGATTTCTTGGTAGTGAATGATGGTCTACCAGCTTTTGCATTGGCACATATTGATGACGATGGAATTGTATTTGCAGGTGGCACAGGAAGCGTTGCTTACTACAGGTTGCATGGCGTAACAAAGAGAGTCGGAGGTTGGAACTGGTTCATCGGAGACGATGGATCTGCCTCATGGATAGCAAAGCGTGCGCTCAATGTTGCGACGCTGGAATATGATGGGATTTATTCAGAAAGAGGCATTGTCGAAGAGGCTGAAAAATATTTCAGGATGGAATTCAGGGAGGCTATTGCATCAGTGGACCGGCAACAAAATAAGCGCCTTGTTTCAGGATTTGCCCCGAGGGTTTCGGAACTTGCCATGTCCGGGTATCCGAGGGCAGCGAAGATTCTTGAGGAATCTGCGGAATACGTTTCCAACGTTGTCATTGCACTTTCACGTAAATTCAGCCAACAACCCGAGATCTCATTGATAGGAGGGACTATGCAGGCTGGAAAGGCATATACTGGCCAGATAATGAGAAGGATTGGTTCAGCAGCTACTATTTTTTACGGCTATCAGGTTGCCATAGGAGGGCTCATTATACTACTCAGGAAAGCGGACTTTACAATATCGAGGCCATCCCGTGATAACTTGGTAGAACAGATGAGCGTCATCCTGAAAAGGAAAGGAAGGAAGTATTGGGGAGAATTCATAAAAGTTGAATAGTGTATGATCCCCCAACTTCTCACCAGCACCTCTCATTATAGAGCATTTTCATAGATATTCATCACTTCTAACATCATCCCCCACTGCCGGATTGAAGGTTCTTGGTTTTTCGACTGTTCCTCCTTCACGCATTCTTGCGGTCTTGCCATAACGTCTGAGTTAATCAAGACTTCACAATTCATCTCTCCGGAGAAAGGAATTCTCTTGCTAAGGAGATTGCAAGAAACGGTGTCGGACACAAGATATTTTCCTTCTATGCAAGGTTCATTCCTGCAAGCACGTTCACATGCAGTTCATTCGGCATCAGGACTCTGTAGGCTTCCCCGTAATTGCATCCAATCCTCTTTCCATATATTGCAGAAACGGCTCTCATCATATCTATAAAAGAGTTATCAGGAAACTGTGACCTGTGAGCCCTGACGGCCGCCATCTTATTTTCAAATGTTCGGGAACAGTCGTAAATCACATTTGGATTGTATGAGAATCCAAGCGCGGCAGTAGGCCTTTTAACAGGCGCTCCATTGCCAATGTTAGGGAAATCTGCAAATAAGACAGCCTGAAGGACCGCAAGGCCTGTATGTATATGATCTGGATGAACCTCGTAGGGGAGGAATGGGTCCACGGTGATTACCAGATCCGGTCCGAATTCTCTAATTACCTTCATAATATCGTTTCTCAGCATATTAGGAGGAGGCACTTCAGAATCCCTGTAGCTGAGATGTTTCGCATTCTTGGCACCCAAAATATTTAGGGCTTCATCCTGCTCCTCTCTTCTGATGCGCACTAGCTCCTCCTCTCCCAGAACCCTGCTTCCCTTTCGTCCGTCGCTTACCACAACGAGCTGGAATGATGCACCCTCCTGAATCTTCTGAGAGATAAAACCGCCGGCTACAATTTCGTTGTCATCAGGATGAGGTTCAATCGAAATTATTCTTCTGGACTCCATAAGAATCTTCTTGTGAGTTTCACTTAGCTCGATTGAATTGAGAAAATCTGATAAATTCATATTCATTTAATAATGAAGAAGGGAATATAATTTTCCATCCACTACCGTTAAAAATCTGACAAAGAGAATTTGAAAAGAGTATTATCACCAGAAAATATTAACAGTGATGAAGATCCGATTTCCAGAAGGGTTCATTTGGGGGACAGCAATATCCGCCTTTCAGACAGAGATGGGCACTTCTGAGGAATCTGTGTTCAAGGGGACGGACTGGTATGAATGGGCAAACAGTGATGAAATAATCCAACAGGGCCTAGTCTCCGGAGACAGACCTCAGAATGGAGATGGCTTCTGGGACCTATACGAGGAGGATATGAGGAGGGCAAGGTCCCTCGGGAACAATGCAATCAGGATGAGCTTGGAGTGGGCAAGAATCTTCAATAGGCCCACATTTGATGTGGATGCAAATTTTGACAGAAATGAGAAAGGGGAACCACTCTCTTTCACCCCTTCCTCTAGAACATTCCAGCAGATGCAATCACATGCTGACCTCGATTTCCTTCTGCATTACGAAAAGATGATTGATTTCGCGCATTCAATAGGATTGAAGATATCCATGACTCTTTATCACTGGCCCCTCCCGATCTGGCTCCACAAGCCAGTGGANTGCCACAGGGATATCGAAAAGGCTGCTGAAAAGGGGTGGCTGGATGNCAGGACTGTTGAAGAGTTTGCTAAGTACGCATTCTTCATTTCCAGGACTCTAGGCTCTAAAGTTGAATCGTGGGAGACAATAAATGAACCTGAAGTAATNGCGACGAACGGATACATTCTTGGACCCACTTCAGGTTTTCCTCCTGGAATCGGAAACGTTGCTTTGGGCTTCAAAGTTGAGAGAAATCTAGCGTTTGCCCACAATCTTGCATATAGAATTCTTAAGAAGAACACCAGAAGGGAGGTAGGTATAGGAACCGCGCCCCCGCATTTTGAACCCGCCACGAATGATCCGAAAGACATAGAGATCGCTAATACAGCGAGGTACCTGAACAACGGATGGATTCTCAATGCAACAATCAACGGAGAGTTCGATAACAATCTTAGCGGTACACCTGATGAGAAAATCAAGGACTTCGGTGGAACGGACTTTNTAGGAATTGATTACTATTCAAGAATGAAGGTGATGTACTCAGAGGAAGACAGATATGCGGGCGCCCTCCCCATGAAGGTCCTTCCCTGCGAAAACTGTTCGGATTTCAAATGGGATATTTATCCTGACGGTATCAGGGAAGTGACAAAGTGGGTCTACCGGGCATATTCAAAACCTCTGTACATTCTGGAAAATGGAATAGCTGACAAGGATGACAGGTTGAGAGGTAGTTTTATAAGGGATCATCTGGTTTCCCTGAACAAGGCAATACTTTTGGACGGGGTACCTGTTAAGGGCTATTTCCACTGGTCATTGATTGANAATTTTGAATGGGCCAGTGGCTTCTCTAAGAGATTCGGTCTTTACCAGGTCAATTACAGTACAAAAGAAAGAATCAAGAGAGATTCGGCGCTCGTTTACGAAAAGATATGCAGGGGGGAAGATTTGGACTAATATTCCCGCGAAAATCGAGGAAAGATTTTAAGCAGCAATAGAATCAATTTCCGTGAGATTCCTTGGCATCCAGTTCAAGATAAATGACGGGGACCTGAATGGNAACTTTCATTCACATGTGGAAAAATTTTTCAAAGAGAGCAAACCCGGNGATATCCTTGTATTCCCGGAGGATGTTGGCCTATTAACTGCCTTTTCAGGAGTTAAAGGGAAGTCAATTTCTGAAGGAATCCAGGAACTGTATTCCAGCAATCAGGAGAAGATAGAGGCAATTATGAGAGATCAAGGATTGGATAACCTGATAACAGGAATCTTCCTAGCTATGACTGAAAAATTTGTAAATGATTTCTTCGATCTCTTCTCGAGCCTTTCGAGAGAGTATGGCGTATATTCTGTAACGTGCAACAATATGGCAAGATTTGAAAGAAGGGGAGGGAAATTAAAGGTTGCCGGAAGATTTGTTTACAACACAGCCTTTGTTTTCAATCCCAAAGGTAATTTGATTTTCCAACAGGACAAGGTTTTCCTGACTCAGATGGAAAAGGATCTTGGAATTTCCCCGGGGGATATATCCAGGGTATCCACATTCAACCTCGAGGGCAGGGAAATGGGGATAGCAATTAGTCTCGATGCCTTCACTCCCGGGTACATATCAAGGCTTGAAGGTGCAGAGATTGTAATGCAGCCGGATGCAAACCCCGTGAAATGGAATTCATTTCTTGAAAACGGAAGGTGGCAGCCGGAAGAGTGGATGGAGTCCGCCTATTACATAGCCCAGAGAACTGATAGGACAAAGTTCGTGATTAATCCAATGATGGTGGGCGACCTTCTTGATGTCAGATTTGAAGGACAATCAAGCATCACAAAGAAGGCGGAAAACAGCGATACGAAGATGTCTTACGTAGGCAATATTCCATCTACTGGATTCCACTCTATCCTTTCTGCTGGAGGATACAGCCCCAATGAATACTTGCCTAGGGAAAGTATTCGCAATATTGAACTGAGACTTGACGAGGGGATGGTGGAACTTGAAATCTGATTTCGAAGAAAAGATGATAATAACATCACCGGAAGAAGTTGTCCAGCAGGACTACAGGATTTCCGGAAATTATTACTTCTCCCTGATAATGAAGGAAGATACTGTGGAACTGTGTTTCCCATTATGCTCCCACTCTTCTCTATTCTGCTTCAAGGTACGAGGATTCATTTCAGAAAGGGATTTCAGCGGGAAAGGATGGATAGAACTTCTATCGGAGGGGAATGAAACAGAGATTGTGATCCCGCCTTACGCGCAAGGTTTCTTTGTTGGGAAGAGGATCACGGGGAAGGTGGAGGTTGAAGCATATTCTAAAATATTCTGGGAAATGCCCGCCGATGTCCACTCTCTCCAAACGAGTTGGTCAGAAATCCCTGTCTTCTATTCTCAATTTCGTGGCTGCATCCCCTCGATCGGTTTCAAAGAGACCAAGGAAGGTTGCTACGTCGGAATAGGAGATTCGCCAGAAAGGGCAGTACTCAACAGCGTACATCTTAGCAGAATGGGAAAAGGTAAATTGGAAAATTTAACTCGGGGATTCCTGGGCAATTTTAGGGATGTGAGAGATAAAATAGTTCGCGACAACGTGTTTCTCTCCCTCTTTTATTCAAATGCCTTGTGCATGGATGGTGATTACAGCTGTATAATGGCATCGAAGAGCCCTAAGTACTATGTATCAGGGGGGTTCTGGGCAAGGGATTTCATCTTCTGGACGTTGCCTGTTATTGAGAAGTACGATGCAGCAAGGGCAAAGGAGCTTGTGTCTCTCTTGCTCACAAAATACTGGAAACACAAGGGGACTCACGCTCTTTATCTTGATGGCAGAATCCTCTACGAGGGATTTGAACTTGACCAGCTGTCTTATTATTTACTAGCCCTTGAAAGGGGAATCCATTATGGGGTGTTGAAACCTGAGGCGTCTCTTGATATGGCGGATGAACTGATTGGTATTCTTGGTTCCAGGAAGCATGAGGAATATAACTTATTCTCCACAGAGCTTAACAGTTCTGATGACCCAGTCGTCTACCCATATGTAACATTTGATAATGTCATTCTCTGGTACTCCCTTCGCGTTTATTCCTCCAGAATCGAGAAGGATCTTGGAGAAAGGCGTTTCTCAGAGCTCTCGGAAAGAGTGAAGAAAGACATAATGTTCAAAATGGTCAAGAATGGAATGTTCTGTTACTCTTCCGATCTTGAAGGAAATTACGAATTCTACGATGACCCGACAGGTTCTCTGCTCCTTCTACCTTACCTTGGTTTCATCGACAGGAATTCTACCATTTTCAAAAAGACGGTGAAATGGATAACGTCTAACGATGACACATTCATGATCAAAGGAAGATTCTCAGGTCTCGGAAACAGGCATGTGAAGCATCCATGGGTCCACTGGTTCGCTAGTGAAGTTATCTCGGGTCTCAAGGAACCTTCCCTTTTGACAGGGATACCTATGGATAGTGGAATTTGTTGTGAGACGATTGATGAGGAAAGTGGAAAATGCGTCACGGGCATTCATTTCCCGGGTTCATCTGGATTCTTCTCTCAGGCATTAATTTCAAGGCTGGAGAAAAACAGGATTAGTAAAGCTTAATGGACCATCTTCATTCCACAATTCCAGCCTTATGAATTTACCGGCATTCTCCGACGCAACTGACCCCTCCCTACCTGCATTTTCTGCATTTGTCCTGACTGAGGAATTGTTTGCGGATACGATTCTGAGTTCGATGTTTGTNGAATAGTTTTCAATCTTGTATTTAAGGTCCTCGTCNAGGAATACCACAGGGCTCTTTGTATCCTTCGCCAGCGAGTAGTTTCCTTTCCAGAGATTACTAATAAGGGCGTCTCTGTCGGTGGTATTCCTGAAAGCGAGCACCTGNGAACCTATGTCAAAAAGGTGATTCAGATGAAAATCATTGCCTGCCATGCATAGGATTCTCTTTCCCTTTAGGAGGAGAGCCTGCCACTGTTGCAAGGCTCTGAAATTTTCCTCGTTCCATTTGCCGTTCCAAATCTCAATCGCATCCGCAAGACCGTAACTCTCATCACCCCACCGCCATGCATCCCTTTTGAAGGGGTGATTGATTGATACGAATGCTCCTTGCTTCTTAGCTTCATTTGCAGCCGCAACGAAGTCTTTTGGATGATCCGGCTGACGATTTCGAAAGTAGCCGCATTCCGGGTCAATCTGTTTCTTAATGTTTATGAAGTTAGCATGCCCCTTTGTCTGGCCCCACTCTTCTCCGGTGATGAGGGTATCCCCAGCTACCATAGGGACAGCATTATGATCAGTGACAGCAACGAATTGCACATTATTCTTCCTAGCTAGCTTCGCAAGCTGTTCCGGGCTTCTCATCAATGCTTTCATGACCTGCCTTTCTGCTGACCAGATTACCCTATGGAATACGCCTTCACCACTAAGCCTGTTTATTGAGTACCTTGAGTGGCAGTGAGCCTGAAAATATACAACACTATCTGGCATCCTTTGTAACGCTACCCTCCATCGACTTTATTCCCTGCTTAAGTGGAACAAAAAAGAAGGCTATTGCAGTGGCTAACGTAAATGCCCCTCCAATAAGTCCTAGAGCCCTTATGAAGAATGGATCCCCTGTTGGTTGATAGAGATAAGTGATCCATAATCCCAAAACGAAGCCTGAGAGACCAGAAGGTATCCTTTCAAGGAGACCCTGGACGCCGAAATACATACCCTCTCTCCGAAAGCCAGTAAGGGTCTCATCCTCATCTATTATTTCTGAAACAATGGCATTTGGAAGAATAAAATAGGACGTCAACCCTACCCCTGAGAAGATCATGAGCAGGGCCATCTGTAGAAGGTTGCTTATTACGTGAATGAACCCTATGAAGAACGTGAGCACCATAGCAAAACCAAGCAATCCCGTAAACAGGATGAAGGCCTTCTTCTCTCCGTTTCTCTTTGAATACCTAACTAGGATGGGAGAAAAAATGATTGTGGAAAGAACAGCTATCAGCGTGAACAGACCCACATAACTGTTGTAGGAGGGGTTACCCGGCATCACGATCCTTTCCACGACATAGCCCAAAGAGGACAGGAAGAAATAGAAGCCAAACTGGAAGAAGAGATAGGCAATNATGTACCTGTCAAATGTCTTATTCTTGAACGTCTGGACAAAGGCCGTAGTTATTGAGTAGTTTTTTGGGGCTATTTCGCCAGTTGGCTTTTCCTTGGTCGTTACTATCACGACTAGCATTGAGACAAACATTATTGCAGCAATAACTGCACCNACTACAGCATAGCTGAACTTCAGCATGAAGAGNACAAGAGGAAGGACGGATGCCAGGATTATACCAAATATTCCGAAGTACGCAGAAATCGTGGTAAGAACAACCCTGTCCTGTGGAGACGTTGTGAGTTCAGGTATCAGTGACAAATATGGCAGGACCACGTAAGCGAAAAAGAAATTATACGCCAGCAAATAGAATGTGAGCAGAACAGCAAGTCTTATTCCTGTCGTAAGAGGCAGCCACAACAGGACGAAAAAAATCGAAAGAGGTATGAACCCCGTTAACAGGAAAAATTTCCTCCTGCCTAACTTGTGCCTTGATTTATCACTCCAGTTGCCAATGAATGGGTTGGCGATTGCCTGAATTAAGGTTCCAAGGAAGACGGCAACCCCTACCAGGTATGCTGAGAGTAGAACCCGACCCTGTAGGGGAGAGTAAAAAATGTAAATATAAGCGGAAAGGAAGAAGGCTGGAGTATTATAGGAAAGCTGGCCAATTCCATAAGTTATTTTTTTAGAAATGGGCAACTTTTCCATGTTAATGAATCATACAATGCGCGTATAATTATTTTATCTCCATTATGCGTGATTTTTAGTTCTGCAAAATTGCACTTTTAAGCTTAAGGATTAGGTAACTAACCGGAAAGAAACTGTCAACTACTCCTAGCTAAAGCTTCGGAGCTTGTTGCTGGTCTCTACTCCACCCGTAAGTGGAGATTCATCGAACCGCAACGATTGGCTGG